>Ga0307507_10000611_pt1 | contig 77363 bp, 61 predicted proteins | sample 7_EM_MG_FD_207223 | JGI IMG/M metagenome (GOLD analysis project Ga0307507, IMG submission 207223) | Populus trichocarpa ectomycorrhiza microbial communities from riparian zone in the Pacific Northwest, United States - 7_EM | ecosystem: Host-associated > Plants > Roots > Unclassified | place...
CACTAGTAAAACCTTTCGCCCCTATCTATCTAACTATATCTCTTCTGGAACATATATAGGACATAGGCAGGACATTAATAAAACCTCCTACTGTCTTATCTAATATATACCTCCTAGGGGATTCCGTTACAATTGCCTCCCCTTTAAGGGTCTTAATCCTCCAAGACTTCGCCTCTTAATAATCTCTCATGGAGTTCCAGCTAAAACCACTAGGGAAATTCTTTAGTAGAAAGGTACTCCATAATGCGGCTTATTACTAGTTCTTCACTAGCGTAGAACTTTACTTTATCTTTCTATTCCTCCGCTCTTCTTCCACTATAGCTCTTATAGTGCCTTCATAATAGAACTTTAATAATAATAATAAAAATTGGATGGGATTCACCTTCCTTATTATAAGAATTTATTATAAGCTAATCCGGGGGTTGTCCTATACAATATATTAACTAGCCACTATCCCCATTTACCTAAAATAGGTCTTAATAATAACATCTTAATGTTAATTTCTTTTAGTTTATAAGCTGTCATCTCTTACACGTCTTTCCATTAACAATACCATTCATCTCGCCTTTCAGCAGACCGTTTTTCATTATATCTTAGCTTTTAGCTTTTACATCTCCAGCTATTCTTTCTTCCACTGCTCTGTTCTCTTCTTATAATGCGTCTATGGTTAACAGGATCCCCATTTCATCTCCTTAATAATACTGACTTCCCATAGTGTTCTCTTGCAATGGCTTGTGATCGTACTGCGCGTCCCTAAACTAGCGGCGGCGTTGTCCCTACTCTATTGGCATTATAAACCACTTCTATTACTCCTGCGGTGGTTTCTCTAAAGTGCTGCCATTATTGCGTTTATATACTCACGTTAGACCCGTCCCACGCCTATAAAATGCCGCGCTCTAGCAAGAACAGATCTAAGTGTTCCCACTATCACAGCTAGAAAAAGACCTATGTTCCAGTATTTCCCATTCCATCCTATTCTAGACTTTACTAACTATATTAGATCCCCGCTGTTTATATATATAAGGCTCGCCGGCTCTAACACGCCATTAGGAATTTCCGTCTATATTAAAATAGTAATAGACGGGGATAGAAGATGTCTTCCATTGCTTATAGCCTTTTTAATTTAATAAGGGTTTCTACTACTATAGAAACACAGCAATCTTAGACACATAGTGTCTAGGAGCATATATATAAGCAGCTCGTTTTTATAAATAATAACATTTACACTCTTACGCGGGCCTTTCTAGCCAGGTAAGTCTCTTTAGTAACACATTTGGGAACTATACTAACTCTTTAGTTATTAACTTTCTAATCCTAGCCTAGATGCTAATTTAGAGCCTAGGGATAATACTAAGGATAGTAATAAAGATAAACATTCTCCCCACTAGTCCCCTAGTCATAGTAGTCCATCTAGTTCTCACCGCTCTAAGAAGAATATTAGTAAGAATGCTAATGCTTCCAAGGATAGGAGTATTAATAATACTGCCAATAATAACATTAAGATAGAGGAGGAGGCTCCCATTGCTACTTCTAGTATTTAAGTTATTATCTTATTCTTTCTTTCTTTTTATAGGATAGCTTTATAGGGTGCCTCTCTAGTGCCTCTAGGATGCCCTAGTACTAGGAATTAACTTTATACTTTAGGGATGCCTCTATTCTTATTTTTAGTAACAGTCTATATAAAAGCAGCATACCGCCATAATCTCCATATATAATAAACGGGTGGTGTTCTTATAGGTGCTTTACAATTTCTTAAAATTTCTGAATCTTTACTCTATGTCTTTTTGGTCCTCTTTATATTATTAACTCTACTACATATCTCCAGTATTAGACTAGATACTCTCCTTTTATCCCTAGGGAATCCTTCTAAGTCCCTAGGGCCCCTTCTTCTAGTACTACTACTTATTCTCAAACAGCGTCTTCTTTAGATAGCATCCCTAGTAGTTCTTATATAGATCCCTATAGCTTTCTCTTATAGGATTCTAGGATCCCTATAGCTTTCTCTTATAGGATTCTAGGATCCCTATAGCTTTCTCTTATAGGATTCTAGGATCCCTATTATAATAGCAAAACGTTCCTGTTTCTAATGCCTATGCTTAACCTTATAGTTTCAATTTACAGGGTCTTCCCTGTTGTCTTACCTATAGTATATCTAGAACTGTTGCTAAATCCTAATTTATAGTCTTTAGGAAAGTTTTAATTGCTATATTATATCCTAGTTAAAGGTGCTCCTCAGATTCCTAACTATTATATGCCTAGGAGTATCCTTCCCAATAAACCAAAAATTCGCGTTTCTTCTAACGCCATCTTTAATTAAAAATGTCTTCTACATTCCATTCTAGTTCCCTATCAATTTTGCTAGATAGGGGTGATTCCATACTATCTCTTCTCCAGTATAACTCCAATAAGAAAACATAAAATATGGGATATATTAGATATAATTTCGGCAATTCCAATTTATAGGCTTAATTTCCTTTAGTTTTCCTAACTACCTTAAAGGGTCCGAGCCACCTATAGTCCAGCTTCTTCTTAATACATTTTATCTAGATATTTTTTATAGACAGTAAAACTTCGTCTCCTATTTTAAATTCTTTAGGCATATATCCCTTATTATAGTACCTTTTTTATATAGCCTAGGCGTCTAGTAAGTGCTTTTTAAGTTCTTCTCTACAAATTCTTATTTACTTAATTCTCTCAGACGCCGCCAGTGCCTCTCTTTTAGGAATAATGTCCTCAACATTCTAGGGGTTATTTGCTTTTACCCCAAACAGTACTTTATAAGGGGTCATTTTTATGCTGCTATGGATGCTTATATTATATATATATTACGCCAGAGCCAACCACAATAGCCAATTATCCTGTTAATAATTAATATAGCAGCGGAGGTAGTGTTCTAACAACGCATTTAAACGCTCTATTTGCCCATCTATTTGCAGGTGGAAGGTAGTGCTCATCCTTTACTATATCTTTAATAAGAGACAGAATAAAGACCAAAATACGCTATTAAATATGGTACCTCTATTAGATACAATTCCCCTTAGCGTGCCAAACAGGAGCTACCGCTCTAAAAACAGGTCTACCAGTTCTACTGCTATAATCGTTATTAAAACAGCAAAGTACCCTAAAAACTTTATATATCTATTAATAATTACTAGGATAGCGTTAGCAACCTCTCCAGTTCTTATTTTAGTAGGGGGTAAGCCTATTATAAAATCTATTATTAATTCTAATATGGGTCCCTACAGAATAGAAAGCACTAATAACTCGCCATATAGGCAATGCCTAGGTATCTATACCCTTTGGCACGTATCACATCTTAATACATAGTCCTTAACTTCTTTAGACATTCTATCCCAAAAGTATTTCCTTTAAACAGCCTTAAGGGTCCTATTGGCACCATAGTGACCCCTAAGAGGGTCATTATAGAAGACCTTTAAAATTTTATCTTAAACCGTTTAGTCCTTTAGGACATATATAGTACCCTTAAAGTATAACAGACCCTTTTAGTCTTATTGCCACAGCTTCTTAATAACTCCAGCCAAGTTAGTCTCTACTACGTCTTTCCACCTCTCCCTAGAAACAAAGGCGTCCCTTTATTATGCTTAAAGAAAAAGATCTGGAAAGGTTTTATATAGATCGCTTATTTCTATTTCGCCCGCTACCATTGCGGACTCTAAACGTGGCACGAGACGTTTCAAACCATTAGTGCTAGCAGATTCTCCTACTATTATGCAGTATACTATGCTGCAGATAGGCATCTTACCTATCCCCTCTAGATCCGGAAACTCGCAGCTAGTGCGCTGTTAAGTCAAAGGTGCCGCAACACCCCCAGCATATCCCATAGAATTCTTGCTAATTCTGGGGTACGCTAACTTTATAATATCTACTTAGTCTATAACCTGGTCCGTAACTATATCCTACAGCTCCATTATTATGGTGCTTCGCAGCTGCATTACTAGGACCTCTACCCTACCGCGGAATTCTATAGTTCTAGGGAAAGACTCTTCTTTCTTCCTAAGCAAATTTTACAATATAGGAATTATTTCCCCTATACTATCCTAGATTCTCCTAGTCTTATAATCCAGACATCTTAACAACCTATTAGCGGGATTTATCTTTCCTAGGCAGTACATAATTTTAAAGTTATACTATAATAGTGCCTCCGCCCATCTAGCTTATCAACCGCTTAACACCTTTATAGTTATAAAGTATTCTAGGTTATTATAGTCTGTAAGGACTTTAATAGGATAATTGCTTCCTATATAATAATGTCGCCAGTGCTTTATTGCTGTAACTATTACAAGCAGCTCCTGGTTATATATTATATAACACTACTCTACAGGGGTCATTTTCCTTAACCAAAACGCCACAGGATGCCATTCTCCGTCTTTTAATTAAAATATAATTGCCCCTAGGGCGAAGCCAGATATATCTATTTTAAGGTATATACATAGCTCCTAGCAGAAGTATATTAGAATAGGCGCTAATATAAACAAATCCTTTAACCAGTTTATAGCCTGCTTAGCAGCTTCCCTAAATATAAAAAGTCCTAACTTCTTACCATCCTTAGATCCCTTTAGTAGATTAATAATTAGGAGCATTACTTACAAGTAATAAATAATAAACCTTTAGTAGAAGTTCGCTGTGCCTATAAAAACCTATACTTCCCTAAATGTTATAGGGTATGGCTATTCCCTAATAGCGTCTACCCAGCTTTTCTCCATTAACACTCCGTTAACACTAACAATAAAGCCCAGAAAATTAATGCTAGTAATATAGAACAAGCATTTTTTTAGGTTTATATAGAGCTTGTATTCCCGTAGTCTTTCTAGTACTATTTACACATAGTGCGTATATACTTCATAGTTATTAAAGTAGACTATAATGTCATTAAGGTAGACTATATATATTATATCCAATAGGCCTAATAATGCCTTATTAATATAGGCCTAAAATGTTGCCGGTGCGTTAGTAAGCCCAAATGGCATTACTAGGTACTTAAAGTAGCCATACCATATTTAGAACGCTGTTTTCCATTTATCACCGGCTTTAATCCGGATTTAATAGTATGTATCTTTTAGATCCAATTTCGTAAATATCTTTATACCCAACAGCCTGTTAATAAGCTCCCCTATTAAGGGTAGCAGGTAGCAATTCTTTATAGTAATCTTGTTTAGCGCCTAATAGTTAATATAGAGGCAAAGGGTCTTATCCTTCTTTAGTATAAATATAATTAGTGCCCCTACCCGGCTTATAGAAGGCCAAATCCATCCTCTCTAAAGATTGTCCACTATATACTAACGCAATACTGCCAGCTCATTTTCTAACAGGTTGTATAGTAGTCTAAAAGGAGGTTCTTTATCTCCTATATCTATCTCATACTCCACCAACATAGGGTCAAGTAAGGTATGCGCAGCTTCCTTATTAGCAACATCCTTTAGGTTTATATATTCCTGTAAAATCTCTAATTCCTTAACTACGCATAGCCGGACATCTAAAAATAAATACTCTGCGTCCCTATTCTTAGTGTTAAGAGTGGTATATATAGCATATACCCACCCTTCCTCTTACACATGGTTTAAGAAAGTCTTTTAATCTTTAACCATAATGCGCGGTTAAGACTTCTAGTGTCAATACAAGGCTAAAGGCCAATTAATGTCTAGATTAACCTATTAAAGCCATGGGTATCCCAAAACAAGGTTATACCCCTTAATTTCTGTGGCGTAGAAGCGCATCTCCTGCGTGTCCCATAGACCATCACGGTCCTGGCTGGCCATGGAAAAAGTTTGTTCCCCGTAGCACGGAATCCAGTGGCCTCCAATACTTCAAATAGTACACACCTGCGAGCCACTAAGGTCCAAATCCAATTCCTTTACCAGTAATTAAGAAATAAACCCTATGGTCACGCCGCTGTCCATAAGGCAGTCTTGCGTTACCCATTTATTATTAACTTAAATGGAGACGGGAACAACTATACGGCAGCTTACTTTCTCCTTCTCTTACTAGCCTAGTGTAAGGGAGTAAAGATCTACTAGGCTCTCTCTTTTCCTAATTAAGCATCCTTTTACTTCTTCTATCGGCAGAAGCGCTATATATAGCCTTTCTTGCCGTAGTTATAACAGCTGTATAACTCTTGGTTCCACGGTTTCTGCTTATTATTATTCTAGGGTTAACCAGCGTTGCTCTAGGGTTGCGAAGCCTACTCACATTATCCTTCCATAGAGTAGTTAGGTTGGGATCTACCCCTTTTATTAAAGCTAGGTCTAGTTCTACGCTCTTTATTATTGGCGTCTTATTCCTTTCGCTTCCCTAGATGGTCTCTTTTAGCATTCTCAATCCAAGTAGCTTTAGAAATAAGCTTTTCTTAAAAGGTAGAAATTTCCCCCTTCTCCTATATAGCCTATCAAATCTTAGGTTGTAACTTGGCAAGTAGCTAATAGAGTTATATAGTGTTATCCCATAAGTCTAAGTAGGGTATATTGTCTTCTAGCTCTTCTAAGTAGTTTATAAACTGGACTACACTCTGGCCTTCTTGCTGTTTTACATTATAGTATTACTGGTTGTAATCTATCCCTTAATTAGTAGGGTCTTAGACCTAATTAACCAACTAGGACTTAAGTTCGCTAAATTTAAGGGGTGTGGTAAGTTTCTTCTTATAGCGTGTCTATAAACTCTTGACGGTGCCATATAAGAAGGTAGAAGCAATCAGTGTCTAATTATACTTATTAAAGTAACGTTTCGGATCTAGCCAAAACTTAGTTTCGCATTAACGGATAAAATAATTACAGTTCCTAAGACTATCACCATTATACTTATTAGGTTCCTTTATACGGAATTTAGGTTTGTCTAACGTTATAGTATAGTATAGCGTTATCCCTCCAAGTCCGCTTTGTGTCTGGGGTGTCTATGCTTCTCCCAATTATTCTTGCAATTATCCTTAGTAGTCTTAATATGCTTATCTTAATCGTATCTCCAACTCCTTTGTCTTTTGTAGGGTCTCGCGTAGCGACCGCTCTAATAACTCCCCAGCAGTGATCGTTCCTAAGGGTCTTAGAAGGTTAGATAGACCAGCCGTAGCTTCCTAGTCTACTCCTTTATAAATAAAGGGAATGCGCTCCTCTAGAGAGACTCTCTAAGCCTCTTAAAGTGAGGGCGTTGCTTTGTGGGGTAAAGGAGTATGGCCCGTTATTATTAATTAATAGCCGTACGTTCCTAACGGATTGTAAGCAATTAGAATTATAAGAGGCCAGCCTAACCAGAATGTATAATTATCTAATCAACAGTATCACAAGTAAGTAGAAGGTAAGTCAAAGGTAAGTTAAAGGTAGAATAAGTTTCACGTATTAAAGGATAAATGCTTCTGACCACTTCCATTTAGAGACTAATCGCTAGTTCTTCTCTAGAGGAGAACTAGCTTCCTATATAAACCTTCTAAGACACTAGTAAAACCTTTCGCCCCTATCTATCTAACTATGTCTCTTCTGGAACATACATGGGACGTAGGCAGGACATTAATGAAACCTCCTACTGTCTCATCTAATATGTACCTCCTGGGGGATTCCATTACAGTTCTCCTGCTAACTACTCTTCTAATTTAATTCTATAGTGTATTTTAGCCCTACCGCTGTATATAGAACCCTAACCTCTACTAACTTGTAACTAGTGCTGGTCCTACCTAAATGACTTTGTATATATGTCCTTAAAAGACCAGAAGTCTAATAAAAAGATTCTAGATGCTTGTAATAAGACCCACTATATAAGGTCCAATACCTTTAGTCCTTATAATTAATGCATGCGTACTAAGAGCGGTAGTTACGTTAAGGTAAGCTTTTCTATTCTTAATAGGTTTCTATTACTAACTTTAGGCTTTAATATAGCCTAGGCCTAAGTGGCGACGATCCTTTAATGTCCTTAACTACTATATCGCCCGGGCTCTCTCTTATTCTAGCGCCAGTACTAAATATCTGAGTTGAATTTGAGACTATGCTATAGCTATCTATACCGCCTATAATTCCTAGCAAGCTAGCTAGTAACGCCTAATAAGGGAGCAAGGTTGGTATACTAAGGATAGGGTAAAGGATGGGGGTGATAAGAAGAAGGTTGCCATTTATTATAAAAAGGAGTTTGTGTATACGCGTTACGTTTCAAAAGAGTATAATATAATACGGTATTAGGTAGGTTACCCTTTGGGTACCTAGCGGATAGGTAATTAATAATTGCTATAGCAAGGTCTTGGTGGTTCTGGTCTTTGCTAGCTAGCTAACATCTCTGTTTATTCTGGGCTTGAGCGTGTCTTTATTAACTACAAGCTTACGCCTTAAGAACTTTATTGGTATTGGTTTGGGCCTAATATTGGTGTTAAGCGTTTAAGGATCTCTACTCTATTTATACCTTATCGGCCTGCCCCTATTTTTATGCCTATTTGTACCTCTATTAAGGGATCTAGATCTAGATTTCATTCCTATTAGCCATTACTTAGTGGGCCGATGGATACTGATCCTGTACCTAGGGATAAGGCATAGTGGCTTTTAATTTAGGTATTTGGGATTGATTCTTATATATAGTAGTAATTAAGAAGGCCTTGTAAAGCATTTAGGAAGGCATAGGAACACTATTCCTAATATAGACTAATAAATAGAAATGCAATTCTAGCAAAATACCCTATTAATTCTATACTATGTATGTGAAAAGGCTAAGGACCTATTCTGCCTTAGGCCGTAGCCCTAATTAATCCTTATAGTTTCTGGAGCTTGTCCGTTCTATATTTAATTTGACCTATTTACTCTTTGGGGCCTCTCTTGGCCTACTATAAGCTTTCTTTATAGGTTGTGATAATACTGTAGTATTAAAGCGCTTTCTGCGATTTGTAGATTATGGACCTTGGTCCTAATATTCTTTTAGAATATCTTTATAATAATTAAGGTGATCCTCTAGTTCCTATTATTACGGACAGCTTAAGTACGATGTTACGACTACTTAGAGAAGAGTCGGCGGAAGCTAGTTGGTTAATATAGGCACGGTCCAGGATGGATCCGGTGGAACTATGTGACAAGGAATGGTAGCCGAGGTTATATAATGTGATCTATATAATCTGTGTAATCTATATAATCTATATAATCTATAACAGAGCAGACAGAGCACACGTACCTTATAGAGCGAAGGGATTTCTTAGGCGTATAGTTGTGTATTTAAAGGACCATAGTCCCTACCCAGATAATTCTCTCTTTGTAGTAAATCTTAGAATATAATTGGAGTTAATCTGTTAGGCAACTACTCCACTAGTTATTATTATGTTATTAACCTATTTATATCTATATACCCGGCCTAATAACAGGACCCACTATAGTTCTTACTATAAGGTTCCGTTATATATTCACTACTAAGGTTACAGTATTAAACAAAGGTTAAATAACATGCCACCCAAAGCACCAGTTACGACGTTATTGACGGCAGCTACTACCTCAGGCGGAGATACCAGTATGGTAGATATAGATTCTCAGATGGTTACGCAAGGTTAGTTATAAGAAATGGTTGATTGCTTATAAGATAATAATAGGATACTTAAAGAACGCATTAATGGAATTAGAGTAGTAAAGGTTAAGTTACCTTTAATTAAACGGTTCTTAGGAGAGAAGTTAAAGCTTAAAGGGTTCCTTACGCAAATATATTTTAAGGTTATATAGGAGGGAGCAAAGTTAGCAACATTAACGGACTAAGTGGCGTATGCAGGATTGTTCCTAATAGGATAAGCACTTAAGTGGTTTAAACTGTATCTTACTAAAATATAGGCTAGTGGCATAACAACTACTAACCAAGATATATAGTATATATTTGCCAGTTAGAACGGGTTCGCAGAATAGTTAACACAGATATTTGGAGACCTGGAAGCTATAACTATAGTAGAACAAAAGCTTTAGAACCTAGCACAACGAACCTTAGTAATAGAGTATATAATCCAGTTTTAAACGCTAGCTATATAGGTCAAATGGAATAATAAGGCGCTTATGGTATAGTATAAATAGGGACTTAAGGCTAAAGTCTAGGACGCAATTATCCTAATAGAAGATGCGGATACTCTAAGAGAGTTAATAGATTAAGTGATAAAGATTAATAATAGGATCTATTAAAGGGAACAAGCTAAGAAAGGGTAAGACAAAGTTCCATAGTTGTATAAGGCGTAGAGCATGTATTAGTAAATATAGAGCTAAAAACCATAGAATGGCGCAGAGCTAATGGACTTAAGCGGTACTAAAGAATTTAAGAGATAGATAAAGAAACTATAAAAACCTAGAGGTTAAGGATTAAGTAATTATAGGACTAGGGAGCAGAGGCCAAACCAGGGATCTTAGTAGTAGAAGATGTTTAGGCGGACTTTATAACAAGAAAAATAGTTTAAAGATAGAGCTTGCATAAATTATAGAAAATAAGGTTATTTTGCTAAAGACTATAGAGGTAGTTAGAGTAACCATATAGTAAAGGGCACTAGGTCGTTAGAGTACGATAATATAGATATAGGGATATTGCGCAGGACTAAGAAGTGTTTAATTAAGCACTTTATATTTTGTTATAATAACGCATGCTAAGTTTATAAAGACGCTAAGTATAGCGTAAGCTATTAGCCGCAAGAGCTAGAGTTAAAAGGGCTTAAAGGAACTAGAGAGTTAGATAAAGAATAAGTTTAACTCTATAAGCTAGATTAAGATGTTAAAGTAATATATAGACAAAGATTAGCAATAATAATAATGGAGTTAGAGTACTTATTAATTAACAGTAATAAGGAAGAAAAGGAGGCTAACTAGGAGCACTTATACCTTAATAGCGCAACTAAAGCAGAGACTAAAACCACCACAGAATGTAGATTAGTAATGGGTATTATAACACCATTAGATACAAATTCCATTGCTTTATAAGATGGAAAAAGTAATATCTAGAAATAATTAAGTAAGTAAACAACTGCTAGTGCTAGCTTACTACTTATAAAAGGCAAAAGGCTATAGGTCCAAGATTCTTAAGAAGAGATAAGGAAAGCTCCAGACTTATAAGGCGCGACAAGAATAGCTTAGGAACCTACAATAGACGAAAACTAATAGGAAAGAGCAGTAACTTAGTTTAGTAATAAATAAATAAGTATAGGACGTAAGTTTAAGAACCATAAGTTTAGGGAATAAATAAGAACGTTATTAGGTAGCTAAGATTTTAAGAAATAAATAAGGACCATAGCAGTTCCAGATAAATATAGTGTTTAGACTAAAGATTAAAAAGTTAATTCTAAGATTAGGAAGCAAGACGACTTTAAGAATCTAGCTGCAAGACGTAAAAAATAGGAAACTATAGATAAGTTCAGGCAAAGAATTATTATATAGCAAGAGTAAAAGCTAGATAAGAGGTTAGCTATGCTAGGTTATATAAGGGATAGAGCACCTATATAAAGAATTACTAATAGGCCAAGCGTAGGGACGCCTAGGGTAAAGTAGTTGGATAAACTGGAATAAGAAGAAGATCTAGACATTCCAGTAAGATTTAAAGAAAGATATACTAAAGGATGTTACGATGCAGTAATAATAAGGTACTTTCTTATAGATAGACTATATACACTAAACTAGTTGTACGGAAAGTGGTATAGGCAACAACACAACAATAAATAGGAAGACTTTTATATGTAGCTAGATAAAAAAGTTGTCTAACATTAACCTATTACGGAAAAATACATAAGTTATATTAAAGGAGCATTAATTATAATGTTAAGGAACCTAGAAGAGGGATCTAGGGACTAAAGAAGTAAGCGATAAATCTTAGTACCTATAGTAGAAATACTAGTGGTTAGATTAACTAGGTATAGGTTTAAACTTAAAAATAAAGATAAGCTAAAAGTTAACCTAAGTCACCTAGCACACTATATATTATTATAGATAGCTTATATGGATAATATGTGTAATATGTATAGAGCACTAAAGGACAAAAACCAGAAGTACCTAGCAAGGATATATTAGGTACTAGAGGAAAAGCAGTTTAGGGATGCTAAGTATATATATAAATAGCACCTAGTAGAAGTATAGAGTTAAGGAGACCTAATACTTTAACCTAGAAGATTTCTTACGGAAGAATGCCTAGATGGATAATAGTAGTGGAATTACCTAGAGAATACTTATCTATAGCATATAGAGGAAAAGAAGTAAACTAAGTATTGGCTAAAGGTGGACTAAGTATAAATAGGATCTAGCAGCCAATAGTTAGGAAAAGGGGAGGCCTATAAAACTAGAGGGAACTAGTGGTAGAGCCTTAGACTCTTAAAGGAATTTAAGGATAATACCTAAACTTAAGAGTTAAGTGGCAAGATTAATAGTTTAAAGCGTTAATAGATAGTGGAGTAATAAGAAACCACGTATTACTAGTAGTAGTAGAGAGAATAGGGTTACCATATAGATAAAAGGAACACCTATATCTACTTATAACAATTTTAGGAGATCCGATAGCCTATAGAGGAGGTATTATTAATCTCAAAATAGGACCTATTTAGTTAACTATTAAAGGAAAACCAGTTAAAATGTCTTTTAATATCCTACCATTGGGAAAGGATAAGGCGATACTAGAAATGCCTTAGTTATAGGAATATAATCTAAAGGTTAATTGGGTTATAGGTTAGGTTAATATTAAGGATACTTAATGGCGTAAAATACGATAGTAAACCAAGTTAGTATAGTACTAAGTTGGAGCAATGTATAAAGAGACTAAGCAAGGCTTAAGTTATGTACTAAAAAGATACCACAAGTATGGTAAAAAGTTATGGTTACTAGGAAGTGAAAAGCTGTTAGAGCATATAGTGTAGGACTATAAGATAGAATTAGAAGAGGGAACTAGTCTAAAGTTCTTCTTAATCTATAAGCTTACTGAAACAGAGTTAGTGGCGCTTAAGGAGTTTGTTTAGGAGAACTTACGAAAGGGATATATTAGACCATTGCAGTTATTAGTAGGATATCCAGGACTGTTTATCCTAAAGAAAAACAGAAAACTTAGGATGTGTGTAGACTATAGATAGTTAAATAGTATTATTAAAAAGGATAGGTATCCTTTACCCTTAATTAGTGAAATCTAAGATAGGATAGGTAACGCGAAGATCTTTACAAAGATAGATCTAAGGTAGGTGTACCATTAGATTAGAATTAAGGAAGGCGACAAATAGAAGGCAGCCTTTAGGTTAAAGGAAGGACTATATAAACCATTAGTTATATAGTTTAGGCTTATAAACGCACTAGCAACGTTTTAGAAGCGAATTAATAGTGTGTTAGGAGAACACCTTAATGAGTTTATTATAGCATACTTTGACAATATTGTTGTCTACTTAGAAAGTGAGGAAGAACATAGAGAACATATTAAATAGGTCTTAAAGAGACTATAGAAAGAACAGATACCAGTAGAAATTAAGAAATGTGAGTTCTTTATAAGAAAGACCAATTTTATAGGATTTATTATAGAACTAGAAAGAATTAGCATGGACCTAAAGAAAGTTAAAGCTATAGTAAGTTAGCAAGAGCCAGAGAACGTTACGCAATTAAAATTGTTCCTAGAATTTTACAATTACTATAGAAGGTTCATGGCACAATGGTTAAAGAGTATTAAGCTATTTATAAGGTTAACAAAAAAGGAGGAACTATAGGTTTAGGGTAGTAAGTAGAAGAAGCTGTTCTAAGAACTTAAAGAGTTGTTTACCTAGGAACCAGTCCTTAAGATCTATTAACTAAAGTTAGAGACGGTTGTTAAGATAGATATATTAGACTTCGCACTAGGAGCGTATTTACTATAGAAGTATTAGGACGCATAGCATCTAGTAGCGTGCTATAGTTGGAAGATAACACCACTAGAACTAAACTATGATATCTATAATAAGGAGTTGCTAGGTATAGTTACAGCGCTAAAGAAATGGAGAGTATTCTTACAAGGCATAGAGAAACTATTTATGGTTAAGACGGACTATAAGAACCTTATAGGATTCCTAATAATAAAGGAACTTAACCAAAGATAGGTTAAATAGGCGGAAATGCTTATAGAATACTATTTTGAAATTTAGCACACTAAGGGTATAGATAATGCACGAGTAGACGCTTTAAGTAGGAAAGCTAAACTATAAAATAACGAAAAGCTGTTAGGGGCTTTATTGCGAAGGGACCAAGACGGGTTAATTAGGTATAATTATCCCAAAGTAGCAGCAATAAGAGAAAGCTAGGTTTACAAATTACTAGAGAGTAATTGGATATAGAAGATCTAAGAAGTATAGGTAGAGGATTAAGACATGGAACAGTATAAGAACAGAGAAGTAACCTATATTCTAAGGTTAATTGTAAAAGAGTTTATTAAGTTATTCTACAAGGGACTAATTTAAGGATATAATGGAGCTACAGGCTTAGTATTAAGACTTTAAGAAGAGTATATTATTTAAGAAATCTAGGGACTAGTGAGGCAAGTTATAAGAGAATATTTAGATTGCCAAAGAAACAAACTAACGAGGCATAAGCCGTACGGAGGGCTATAACCTGTTAAAGTACCGGAAAGACCATAGGAAGTTATATTATGGGACTTTATTATTAAGTTACTAAAGTTAAGAGATCCTATTATAGAACAAGATCACGATGCGATCTTAGTAATAGTGAATAAGCTTATAAAGTGGGGATACTTTATAGTATGTACAGAAGAGATATTAGTAGAAGATGTCGCTAGAATCTATATTAAGGAAGTATTTATAAGATATAAAGCACTAAGTAAGATCGTATTAAACAGAGATCTAAGATTTATAGCAGCATTCTAGGAGGTATTTTTGGCGGAATAAGGAGTTTGTGTAGTAACCTTAACAGCATATTATCCGCAGACGGATGGATAAATAGAAAGATTAAACTAGACACTAGAACAGTATCTAAGGCACTATATTAATTATGCACAAAATAATTAGGTATTGTTATTACTAGTTATACAGTTTACATATAATATAATACTATAAGAAGGAATAGGAACGTCACCATTTAAGGCGAATTACGGGTATAAGCTAAGATTATCGTTATCGCCATATTAAGTAAAGAAGACGAGTAGCACAGCTAAAGAAAGAATAGAGACTTTAATAAACCTTTATACAGACCTTAAAGAAACAGCTAAACTAGTATAAGAGTAAATAAAAATGTACTATAATGCTAAGAGATCTAAGGGACCAGATCTTAAGGAGGGAGATAAAGTATAGCTACTATATAAAAATTTTAAGAGTTGACGACCAAGCAAGAAGTTGGACTATGTTAGACTAGGACCTTTTAAAATTATATAAAGAATTTTATTAGTTATGTTTAAGTTAAACCTACCAGCTAAAATGAAAATTTACCCTATATAGTACATTGTAATGCTAGAGCCAGTATATAGAGATGTTAAACCACTAGTCTATAAGGTAGACACGTATAAAGGGTAAGAAGAGGACAAATGGTAAGTTTTAAAGATTATTAGTTATAAGGACGTAGATAACAAAACATAGTATAAAGTAAAGTAGATAGGCTATAGTAAGACTACCTAGGAACCACTAAGCAATCTAAAGAACGCTATAGGAAAGGTATAGGAGTATTAAAAAAAAGTAGGTTAGGTAGTATTAATAAAGAAGGATTGCTAAAGAATAAGTTACCTAAGGGGGACCTAAGAGGAGCAATTGCCGAGCTACTTAGAGTTATTTCCCTTGCGGGAGGAAGATCTGTTCTTTTGTTACCTAGTTTAGATAGACCCTATTAAACAAGTTTCTACTCCTTAGAATAAACCTTCTTACGAATATATTTAAGGTGTTAAAGACAAGCGTAAGCTAGACGCTAAGCTTTAAAGACACGTGCGGATTCTTCTAAGATATGTTAAACCTTAAGTAGCGCGGAGGCTAGCTTACTATTAAGTTTCTTAGTAGTAGATTAAATATAAGACCCTATAATAAGTTACTTAGGGAACCTAAAGACTATTAAGAGTTATAGAACACGTATATTTAGTGTTAGAGATAGAGCGAACATTATAGGATAATTAAACATTTGCTTTAGTGTGCTCTAAGCAAAAGAAAGGTTGTTGGGATAAAGGACTTGCTAGCGCAATATAGACTAACCCCTCTTTCGCACAACGAGAATATGGAGACGGTATTATCTCACCTAGAGATAATATTGTAGCAATAGTATAAGACCGACGAGCTGTAGAAGAAGAAGAAGGTGCTTTAGGTATAATAAGTAAAGATATTAACCAGATTAATTAAATGGACATTACACCTCTAGTAGACGACTTGGAGATGTTAGGAATCTTTAAAAACAAAGATAAAGAGGAGGGAGATGGTATTACGGACAGCTTAAGTACAATATTATAACTACTTGGAGAAGAGTTGGCGGAAGCTAGTTAGTTAATATAGGCACGGTCTAGGATAGATCTGGTGGAACTATATAACGAGGAATGGTAGCTAAGGTTATATAATATAATCTGTGTAATCTGTGTAATCTGTATAATCTGTATAATCTGTGACGGAGTAGACAGAGTATACGTACCTTACAGAGCAAAGGGATTTCTTAGGCGTATAGTTGTGTATTTAAAGGACCATAGTCCCTACCTAGATAGTTCTCTCTTTGTAGTAAATCTTAGAATATAATTGGAGTTAATCTGTTGGGCAACTACTCCACTAGTTGTTATTATGTTGTTAACCTGTTTATATCTATATACCTGGCCCAATAACAGGACCCACCGTAGTTCTTGCTACAAGGTTCTGTTACACCTATATAGAGTCCTTAGTGGGCTAGCCTAGCTATTTAACTTTATATTAAAGCTTGTTCTTAATAGACTTATGGCGTAGTATAGCTTTAACCTCGTACCGCTCGCCTACCACTTTAGGGTATTTAATTGGGCCTAGACGGAAGTTCTTTTTTGGCGGTGGTCTATACTATAGCTCTAGTAGATTTACGTGAAATACTAGATATATATGGGCTATAGATAGGGGTAGCTAGAGATAGTAGGCTAGCTTACTAATTTATTTCTTAATTTGGAAGGGACCTAGGTATCTTATATTAAGCTTCTTTAATAGTTAATAGGTCTTAATATTTGTTAAATATAATAGAACCTTATTGCCTACGCCGAAATGCTTATCTTAGTGTTTGCGGTTATACTAAAGTCTCTGCTACTCTTGCGTATCTTATAGGCTCTGCTTTATATACTTCTATTGCTCCTTCTATTCCTTAAGGTATCCTTGTACTCTTTAGTAGATGTTCTTAAACTTCCTAGTAGGATCCTATAATTAATTATGCGGCCTTAGCTAGTGATTATTAGGTATACTATTAAATCCTAATGGTTGGACGCTATAGGCAATCTAGATTGGTGCAAACTAATGTAATATATATTGTTTTAAGTTATAAGCATACTCTATGTATGGAAGTAGCTCGCACCAATTATCTTATTAGTAGTTTAAATATATTTATAGATACGACTCTAGTTCCTAGTTCTGGCGTTTTGTTTACCTATCTGTCTGCGGATAAAAAGCCATACTATAATAGTGGTCTATTTTTAAATGAAAGTATAGATCTAACTAGTACTGGCTTATAAAGACACTGCCCCTATTAGTGATAATAGAGTGTGGTTAATCTATTTTAAGAAAGCATTTCTCCTTAATTAGGTTTGTAAGCGCTGATCCTATTAAGGAGCTTATTAAGGCTAGTGTTAAATTAGGTGTTGCAAGACGGCTATAGAAGGACTTAAAGAAGTGGGTAAATAAGCATTATACGTAGCTTAAGGGGAATTTTTAAGATATAGATAATTAGTAAAATATAGGATGTCTCTGCCACTACTGGCGCCCCTATAGTAGCAAAGACGCCCTATATCTGGGTTCTTTAAGATATAGATTATTATAATTAGCAAAATATAAGGTCTCTTTATTACTGCTAGCTCCCCTATAGTAATAAAGACACCCTATATATATAATAGATTAAAGCCTTTTAGTAAGTTATGTATGGTTAAGAATACTACTAAAGATTAATTGCAACTCTTACCCTAAAAACCTTAACAATTGTACCCACTATATTGGAAATGGCCTCTTGCGCTCTTGCTCTTGCTACTAACCTTATCTATATACTAAAGGAGGAACGCTTTAAAGCTATAACTAAAGTTTTCTGGGTACTCTAGCTAAGAGAACTACTGCTGCTGAATAAAGTCCTTTAGCTTTCTAAAAAACTCTTTAATTAGATTTAGATTAGGTAAGTATAGTGGTAAATATACTAGCTTAACTCTAAAGGCGTTAAAGAGAGACTATATCCTTTCTAAATAATAGAAGCTAGCGTTATCTATAACTACTACTAATTGCTTAGTAGGAAAGCGATTATACTATAGTAAAAGAGTATATGCCACCTAAAACTTAAAGCCTTTGCCATTTGTTAAGCCTTTATATACTAAAGCTACCAGTACGCCGTTAATTGTATACGTAGTATAACAAAACCTTGTAGCAAGAACTACAGTGGGTTCTGTTATTGGGCTGGGTATATAGATATAAATAGGTCAATAACGTAATAACAACTAGTGGAGTGGTTGCCTAATAGATTAACTCTAATTGTATTCTGAGATTTACTATAAGGAGAGAACCATCTACGGTAGGGACTAAGGTCCTTTAAATACACAATTATACGCCTAAGAAATCCTCTCTTATACGTGAGGTACGTGTTGTCTGTCTTAAATATAGCGTTCCCTTCGTTTAACACAGTCAACGCGTTTAACACTACGTGACCTCGGTTACCATTCCTCGTCACATAGCTCCACCGGCTCTATCCTGGACCGTGCCTATATTAACTAATTAGCTTCTTCCGACTCTTCCCTAAGTAGTCGTAACATCGTACTTAAGCTGTCCGTAACACGTAGGCAGTATATTAAGCCTCCTCTTACCTCGATTATATAGCGTCTATAAGACTGGTGTAATACTAGAAGGAGCCTAGCCTACCTTCCATACGCCTGTCTTTGAATCCGCACCTAACTTATCTATAAATACTAGTTAATTGGCGGTATACTACGATATAATGGCAAAATATATATCGCGATTGTAAGCGCTACGTTTAAGAGCTACCTAGTAATACTTCTTTATGTAAGCTACTCTCTAAGCTCTATACTAGAGGATCTAATTAGCTTACCTGCTTTCTTGTCCAGCTAGCTAAATAGAGCTCTTGAAATATTATATAGCGGCTTACTATAATATTAAACGTATTATAGATTAGCCACTACAACTTATTACTAAAGAGAGTTGGCTTCTCCTCTAGCCGTATTAGTATCACTATAATTATTAGATTGCTTAGTAGAAACTGGCCGCCTTTACTATTTAAAGGTGCCTAAGTTAAGCTAAAGACTTGCAAGTTCCTGCTAATTAAGGTAATTGAGCGAATTGTATAACTAGCAGCGGAGGCACACTCTACTTAGGTTGCTCTAAGTTAAAGAAGATCCTTAATTAGGGCATGCTAATATAGGCCTATTTGCGGAGCCATACTATAGGTAGAGGATAGGTAGAAACCTTATAATATTTAACAATAATTATAATACAGGAAGATCAATCGCGGACAGCTTTAGGAATAAGGTTCTTACAGCCAAGCATACAGCTTCGCTTCGATTACTATGTACAGTTAGTGGCAATTTGGCGAGCCCACGTACCGAAGCGAAATCAACTTTTTTTTTAGGAAGCTGGTCGTGCAACAGGCTATATAGCCTATTGCACGACCAGCTTCCCCCCCCTTAAAAAAAAGGTATATTTTGCTTCGGTACGCAGGCTCGCCAAATCGCCGTAGCAAAGTCGTATGCTTAGCTGCAAGAACTTTACTTCTAGCGGACTTACAACCAGCCTTCCTCCGCGGTGTTATAGTCTTTATTAAATATTATAAGGTTTCTACCCGTATAATATTACCAAATTCCATCGACCTCTCTATAGAGACAGCGTTGTACTCGCGTTTTAGCGGCCACAACGGGAGGGGTAGTTGAGGGGGAGAGGAAGAAGCGTACGTCTTCAATTTGGTTCTCCCGGCCAACCAAGGCGATTCTCCATGGCAACCAAAAAGGTCCTTGCGTGAAGGCACATGCGTTCGCTATAATTACTATATACAGTTGGTGGCGATTTAGCGAGTTTTTTTTCGGCTCGCGTATTTGGGTTCGCTTGATTTCCATAGGCAATCGTAGCGAACGCCTCTGTTTGCGATCAGCCTCCCTCCGCAGCGTCATAATCTTTGCCAATATCGTAAGGTTTCCACCTGTACGATATTGCCAATTTTTATTGACCTCTCTGCAGAGATAGCAGGCGTGGGCAAAAGGGGGGAGAAAGAGGAAGCGTACGTCAGGCAAGTTCTGAGTTGCTTTAATTCGACTCCCCTGGCCAACCAAGACAATTCCCCAGGGCAACCAGAATAATTCTCCAAGGTAACCAGAATAATTCTCCAGGGCAACCAAAAAGGTCCTTGCGTAGAGGCACATGCGTTCGCTACAATTACTATGTACAGTTGGTGGCGATTTGGCGAGCCCGCGTACCGTAGCGAAATATTTTTTTGCCAGAGGGGGGGGGTGAAGCTGGTCGTGCACAGAGCTGTAGCAGGGGGGGCGTCTACCCGTTCGTGCTACCCCCTTTGGAGGTCATGACGTTAATCCTTGTCCCTCTCCAAATGCGGACAAACTGTCACTCTCTGTCAGGGGATGTGGCGCATGTGGCGTATCAATAGGGGGAAAGGTCGGGCCTCATCAATAATTTAAAGATCATTGGAGCACGAGGCATACTTGGCTATCCCATGCGCCGTTGATATAGGCGCTATCGTAAGCGAACCAACCAAATCGTCTAAATTTTTGATATTTTGATGTTCGCGCACGGGCCACAAATTGTGGTAGCGCCTTAACGGCGCATGAAAATCAGCGTGTACCCCCCTTGTCACCACCTACCCTATTAGTGGCGCTGATAGACCACATGCAAGCGGCCCTCCACAAACCATGCCGCCATTAATACTTTTGGCAGTATGGCATTGGGAAGACTTGATATATGACGAGGCTCCCGGGTTGCGTGCTTGATCATTGCTTCCCACTAAGCTTAACTAAAACGACCTTCAACCAAACCAGGCGACTTAACGAATACCTCACGCGATGGGTATTAAGAATCATCTTAGACTCCGGGCTTGGAGCATACTCTCTCCCGTTCTTCTGATCATCCTCTTTTGCACCAAGCAAACCTACGCGGCTGAGAACGGAACCGTTCCAGATGCCGACGACAAAGAGATGGAGAGCAAGTTCGACCAATACAGCTTGCCATACGGTGTCCTCGGCGCCATCTCGCACGTCCTCACTTACTATGTCATTCTTTGCCACTACTACGGCCGTCGCCCGACAATGCCCTGGAAACACCTCAAGAAGCAACCCTTCAATATGTGCTTGGTGGTCATCTCCTCCATCGTCTCCATCGCGATTGCCACCGTGACTCTCAGCCGGGTGCAAGAAACCCAGCCCCTCATCGTCCTCGCGGCGCTGCAGGTCGTGCTCGGCTTCATTATGGATGCTCTAAACGTACACCGGTTTTTCCAGAAACAGGAAGGGCTTATACGGGCGACGGTGTTGTGGGGTGCGATACTGTACGGCGTATCGTACGCATCAATCTACGCAATGGCCCAGATGTCCAGTATGTCCCCATTCCTCCCAAAGATACTGCTCAACCACCTAGGAAGATGCTAACATGGTTCCAAATAGAGAGCAAAAGACTTCAAGGCAGATGGGATCCCGTTGCTATTTTTTTGGTCGTCATGGGCTGCGGCTCGGGAGCGCTCGCTTTCGGCTCCTTCATAATATGGGTAAAAGGAGGTTGCAGGCGGGACTCGGTCACTCTGCACGTTTTGGCTGTCGCTGGTCTTGTTAACAGCTGTGCGAACTTCCTTACCGGTGACTATGCTGTGGCTGTCCTGACAGGAAACACAGTTGGCATCCCTAGTGATGCTGTGAGCAAGCTATATTATGTGTACTGGGTGTTTGAACGAATTCCCATCTTTACCTTTTAGGAGAAACATGAGGACTGGTTACGGTTTTGTTTATTGTACTTTGCATCATCTGCTGTTAACAGGAGAATAATTCCATCTAGTTATCAGTAAAGATCGTATGAGACGAGGGCTGTCTAGCTCTTTGGCGCTCAAATGAGTGTATATTAGCTTGCTTAATCCACCGTGAGATACATACATCCCGTCAACGGCCTTGATGATTTCGGTCTTGATTTTCTCTTGTAGGCAAAGATTGCGGCCGACAATCCAGCGCTACTTGCCTGTCTCCGTGAACCTACGTAATCGAGGTCCAAAAATTCGAAATAGCGATCGATCTCTGATTAATTTCGTCTTCGATATAGTAGCGTGTGAAGCTTGCAATTTGGATAAGAGTGTTGAAATGACAGGTAAGAGCTTCTTGAGTGGTGAGCAAAAGGCTTGGATTCATCTTAAAGATTTTAAGCAAGATCTCGCTGCAGGTTTTAACTTTCAGAAACCTTTTCTTGCAGAATTACTTATTGCAACTGTCACGGCAGAAGGGAATAGAATTGAGACGACGCGTACGAGGTATAAATACTGCGCGCACGTGGGGCCAAGAAAAAATGGCACACCAAGTCAACAAATAAACGAAGTCCTTCAAAAAGTAGTCCATCTTTAGCTTTCTACAGCCACGGATACTAGGGATTTCGAAATATACCTTTTGTCCAACAGTTATATTATGTTGGCTTACGTTTATCTCAGTTGACTCAGACCCTCGGAGAGAAAATCCACCAGCTGGCACCGCCACACCTCCGTAACCCCTGACTTCTGCAAACTCCTAAGCCAATTAGCGACCGGCGCCGCAGCCTAACGTACGCCGCAGGCGTTAGCGCTTGCGCTAGCTTTAGCAGCCAATTACAGAGCGCCGAGGTGAATTCCTCTCCGAGGGTCTGAGAGATTATGGGCGCCTTTTGTAAGGGCTGTACAGCCTCGCTGGTGGGTAACGGTTCTGTTGCCTTTAATATTGTATATCGCCCCCTAATACAGCGCTGCTTAGCTTGCCAATACCTCTATTTAAAAGCTTATCTCTTACTCTATGTATTGCATCTGGAATAGAGCCTAATTGTTCCCCTAATATCTCTACAAACGTCTCTACAAACGTCGGTACGAACGCCTACACGAACGCCTACACGAACGCTTGCACGAACGCTTGCACGAACGCCTGCATGAACGCCTGCACGAACGCCTATACAAAGCTCTGCTTAAAGCTCTATATAAAGCCGTTTATAAGGCCTTTAAAAACAAGCCTAAATATAAGGTCTATATAGAGAAGCTCTCTGCTCTCTGCTCTGCTCTGCTCTATACTCTGCTCTCTACTCTACTTTTTACTTTACTCTCTGCTCTGCTCTCTACTCTCTGCTTTGCTCTATTTAAAGCTCTACCAAAGCTCTACTTGAAGCTCTATATAATGCTCTGCTTTCTGCTCTACTTAAAGCTTAATATGGAGCTCCAAAACTCTCCTAATACGCAGCACTAATATACTAGGAAGACTCTATAATCGTCTACATAAACGGCTCTATAAACGTCTATACGCTTATACAAATGTCTGCACGTCTGCACGTCTGCAATCTAAGAGTATATTACAGAAAATGTGCATAGAGGCGAAAAAATCGCTTATTTTTTCTAAGTCATTTTGCGTGTAGTTTTAATCACGCCTGTGTATAAAGTAGTTTTACCGTAAAATAACTTAGAAAAAATAAGCCTCTATACACCTTTTTTGCAACATACTCTTACATGTCAATACGCCTGCATATGGCTCTGCACAAGGCTCTGCACAAGGCTCTGCACGAAGCTCTGCACAAAGCTCTGCACAAAGCTCTGCACGAAGCTCTGCACAAAGCTCTGCACAAAGCTCTGCACGAGGCTCTGCCTAAAGCTTACCCCCTGCTGCGAAGCCCCCGCAACGCAGCACGACGGAGGGATAGGTATAGTTTAACTGGGTAAGCTGGTTATTATAGGATAGAAGAGGCGCCTCTGTGAATTTGGAAGGAAACGGAGTAGTAGTAGTAGAGTACGGCCATTATTTCGATGCAGCCGGCGGAGAGGGACCGGGTTCAAAAACGCGCCTTTAAACTTTAAGGCTGTATCTCGCCCCTAATACAGTAGTTAGCTAGCTATAATTATTATAATTAAATAAAAGAAGAGATTATAATTTAAATGCATCGCGCACTAAGACTATAGCTAGTATATTAACCCCATTATTACTTAAAGTTAGCATACGTTGAGAATCGGGCCCGGTTTACAGCAAACGCGCGCCCATAATCTCTCAGACGCTTCGCAGAGGAATTTTTGGGTGGTAGGGGTGGTAGGGGGTAGCGCGACGTTCTATTGACTCAGGAGTTAGTGCGCGCCGCAAGTGGGGCTATGTGGGGCCATGCAACGCCACAAATTCCTCGGAGAAGCGGCTGAGGCACCTGAGATAAGCTTACGTGGGCAGTCGGTAATATACACCTGATAGTGCACGTGACAGTACACGGGCCACATTGTAGATATTTTCTCGAGCAATCGAGCTCAATAACTTCTTCCTTATAGAGCCTCTCATATTTATTCCGCTTTCCGCCTAGTCAGTGATCTAACATATTATCTGGAAAGGGTTCTGGGTTAAACGCTCCTGAACAAGTTGACTTTTTGGTGTGCCACTTTTTTTTTGGCCCTGTGTCGGCGGAGCGGCCGACGGTCCACGCCACGAGTGTGCATCTCCATCCAAATACAACCCCGTATTTTAACTTCCCTTTTTACATACCCCCCCCTTCCCATGGGCCCCACTACACTATTTTCTGGCGACTCGGAAGAGCATCACACATAGATGAGAAGTGTCGGACGGACAAGTCACTCATAAGAACTCTGTCAATTGAAGCTGGCTCTAGAAGCTCTCTATATACATAAGGAAGGGGTAGTAGGCTAAGTCGGTGACCGTATCGATGACCGTGTCGATGACCGAGTCGATGACCGAGTCAAAGGGTAGGTAAGATGGCAAGAAACAGGGTGGTGAGTCATAAGGTGGTACCTGACAGTGACCTCGACGGTCGATAAGAAGACCTTGGCCGGCTCGGGATGCCGCCGACTCCCACCACCTCGTCTTACAATAGATTCACCCAACCACGTGTTGGCAGGGAGCTATGGCCGCTGCCCGCGCAGACATCTCCGCAACCGGGTCAGTCTCATCCTCGAAGACGTAGACAACTTACAGGAAAAGTCGCCAGAATGGTCCGACGGACTCGTCAAGGCTCTAACGTACCATTTAGTCGTACTAAGGTGTTTACCGATCGATGCTGCGACATATTCACTGAGAACAATTTCAGAAGAACGCTAATCGATTGCCATAATCTTGTTGGAAAGCGCAACCAGCCCTCAAGAATTAAGAAGCCCTTTTTCAGCCGTCCGTCCGAGAATAGAGATTATGCACATCTAAGGGACCAGTTGATGCGAGAGACGCATACAGTCAGTAGCTCAGATGAGACAACCGGGCCACCTCTGCATCCGCTCTAAACTTACAGTCTTCTCTACACCTTCCTTCATCTGATCTATCTCGTCCAGCAAATCGGCAAAGTTCTTTTCAGCTACATGGAGCACGATAATGGCGAAGTAGGTTGCTAATCGATGTGTAGGCACCACTTGCACGATATGTCTATGATTTAGTCGACGGATGATAAGTACCTCGTTTTTGATCTTCCAAACGTATTCGGGTGTCCTCATGCTAGGTTTTGACGAATAAAAGTTTTGCGAGCGTAAAACAGACTTTCATCACCTTTCTTGACCACCTTTTCCACATAACCAGAGCCTCCATGTCCCAGGGTTTCTATAGCATGATAGGGATCCGGCGTACCGGCAGCGTACGTGGTGTGGAAGCCGTCGGACGTTATGGGAATCCCCTGCTGGTGCATTAAGAAAAAGAAAGATAAGTCTTGGCTTGCGTTTCTCTGCTTTTAACGAATGCCGTTTTGTGGTCTTTTACAAATGTCTAGTTTTAGGGTTCTGTCGTGCCCTTTTAAATCGGATCCTTTCAAATCACCCCTCTGCCAAATTTGCCTCGTTGAGTGCAGCCGGGAGCTAGGAACCAACCAACGACGAGCTGTGGCTGCACATTTCATACCAGCCTCAGCAAGGAACCAGGGCGGTACCACCGACTTCGGCGCATTCAGGAGAACTCGATTTAGGAAGGTGGTGGCCAAGGGTTTTAACTGTGTAATTAACGAAAGCAAATAGGTCTGTCACCCATGGTCCTTGACTTATTCTCTCCTGTAATGCTTCTCACCTATTTCCTAGTATCCTTGTATCGTACTAAGCTCGCACTAGACTAAATCACTGCTACCTATTTTACGTTAACCCCATTCTAATTCTCACTATGTCACTTATGAACCCTCAAGTCTGGCTGCTTGTTGGCTAGGTGGATGCTTCTCGCGGTTTCTGTATTACGTGTCGTCGTCAGCAACCTTGTTGCAAGATATATAAAGGTTTGAGGCTACTTCTTCTAATTTGGCTTAGCAAATACTAAATGACTTGGATAAACATGGCAGATCATCCATTCCTCGAGCCACAACCTTTGTTACTTCCATAATTCCATTTGCTTTATCTTGCGTTTTACACGAAGCGTAGAAAAACGAGGCAAAAGCTATTGTGAGTCTCAAAGAACCTTAGCTGTGAAATGATGCTCCAGTTGACTGTTGGAAAGGTGGTAAAGTTGTCCGAGGCTTGGCGCGTTAAGTCATGGCGGTCGGCGCTGCTAAATTCCGGCCACGACTTAACGCACCAAGCCTCGGTCGTTCGCCGGTGCCTCGTTTTGCTCGGTAGTCGGCGTCTAGCCAATCACCCATGCACACGTCAAGCATAAGCCAACGCGGTCAGAGCCCGGCCACGATTCATGCAACATGTAGAGAAATTGGTAGGCTCAGCCTCCTCTGGCGTTCTCAAGCCTGCCAACATGTTCAAACTCCAGCCTTGCAGCCCACCTGCACGTGACTCTCATACACCGACCTTCAGATCCCACACTCCCCCTCTCACTTATGCATCTTCCTCGCTTGCGCATATTTCTATGCATTTAACTAAGATTTGGCTTAATTAGAGTCAATCTTAGGTCTGCTCTTGTTTTTTTTTGGTATTCAGCGAGTCTTGCCGCAATGGGTTTTAATCCAAAGGACCTCCTCCGCACAGTATCCACCAAGAATCTTAAGAGAGAGCATATCAGCACTCCTCTCCCACATAAAGGAGATATACTGCCTTCAATTCCGGAGAAACCAATAGTAGCATTCAAAGACAAGGAAATAGACCAAGACACCACCGAACAAATTTGTCAGCGAGACACAACGATCAATCAGCTTCGATCTCACTTCACTACAAGGTATGCTGAGGCCCAAGGGCAAATTCTCAGTCTCCAGCAGCAGATCCAGGATGAAAAGCGCCAGAACAGCACTCTCCGGCAGCTGGTGTATAATTTAGAGCAACAGCATCCGCTAGAGAGGGATCAAATTCAAGCTCAGTTCACTGCGAAATTGTCTGAAATAAGAAGATACAATGAAGCCCTTGAACAGCAAGTTCTGAATCAAAAGCAGCGGCATGAAAAAGAAAAGGAGAATTTGTTGACCCTGCTGCAGAAAGAAACGAGCGACGCGGATCATGCGCAGCTCCTTGAGAATGAGGCCCAGCAAGTCCGGGCTGAGATGGAGCACGTGAAGATAGTCTTTAGAGCGAAGGTTGAAGAGCTCACTAAGACAAATCAACAACTCAGCGAAAAGGACAAAGAGTGCTTGCGGGCTTGGGAAGAAGCGACTAGACTGGCTCAGCAAAATCAAAAACTTCAGGAAGAACTGAGAGAGGCACATGACGACAAAGTTCGCGTTCAAGAGGAGCTAACCCAACGAATAAACCACCAGCGAACTCAGTTGCAAAGGACTCAGATGAGATCCGGGATTCTACGAGAAGATGTCGAAAATTTGCGGCAGGAGCTAGGCAAGAGCCTGAGGGAGAGCAACGATTGGAAAGCACAGATATCGGACCTTCAGGATCGCTACAATCAGCAGGGTGAGTCCTTGAAGCATTCTCAAAACTCAGCTGCATCTCTTCGTCACGATGTCCGAGATGCTTCAGATATTGCTGGTGACCTGGCCCGAGAAATTCGCCGATTTCAAAACAGTCAGATACGGGCAGCTGCCAAAGACGCACAACAGGCCACTCAAATCGAGCAACTCACTCAACAACTTCAAACTCTCACATCAAATGTCGGTCGTTTGGAGCCGTTCGAGGAAGAGGCGAACCGTCTACGGCCCATGATTGGCGATTTACGAGACTCCCTACGAGAGTCACAGCGCGCCCAACGAGAAACAGAAGAGAGACTACGAGCAGCTGAAGCCCAGAATGTCGTACGCGTGCGGAAATTCGCATTCATCCAGCAGCAGTTTGTAGACCTAAACATAGAGAATGAACAGTTGAAGCATGAGGTGAGCGACCGACAGCGTGATTTACAGAGCTTGAGGGGAAGGCTTTGGGCAGCCACACGAGAGATGCAAAGCGTAAAAGCAGATTCCAAGCGCATGTTTGAGCTTCATCTTGACGAGCACCGGGCAGCAAGAGCTGAAGTTGATCGCCTGAAGCCGTTCGAAGAGGAACTCGAGCGACTACGACCACAGCTTGTCGATCTGCGCACAGAGTCTGAAGGATGGAAATCCGAGGTCACTCGGCTGAAGCCGTACGAAGCGGAAGTGGGAATCCTAAGGCCCTTGATGACCGAGCTACGGGAGTCGATTCCCCGCTGTTTCGAGCTCTTAAACAATTTTCCAGATAACGCTTTTGGAATTCAAAGGAGAACAGGATTGTTAGGGCAGAGGTTTAGAAATCTACAGCAAGCACTTGAAACCGCGTCTGGCGGAACCACGGTGAGCGCCTCTAGCGAGGTAGAATCTATGGGTTTCTGTCGATCCAGGTCGGATTTTGAGTCGGATTTCCAATACCTATCGTCTTACTACTGACTCGGTCAGCGACTCGGTCAACGACTCGGTCAACGATTCGGTCACCGACGTAGTCTACTGCCCCTTTCTTCCTTATGTGTATATAGAGGCTATAGAGCCACATTCAATAGACAGAGTCTTCATTCTTTTCTTACAATCGGTGCACGGACTACCGATCGACAGTTTCAACTAGCCTTGGGAAACACAGTGATATGGCAAGGCTGTAAAATTATTCCTTTCAACGTGTGTTAAAGAGATACCAATCCGGGACAGCAGCAGCTTTGGTGCTTACAATGCAATTGAGTTGATACTGAGGAAAAAGCTAACAAACGGACATTGAATTGATTCTAATAATATAGCCTTCATATAAGGCTAATGCAAATGCTATTATGGTTGAAATAATAAAGAGGGGTATCAACTAAGTACGGCCCTGTACAAGTGATCCAAAGCTGGGACCATCGCCCACAATGCAGTGATATTCCCCATAGTCTTCGCGTCGAGACAAAACGAACCTGAGTCGAGGAGCATTGCGCCATTCCAGATTAAGAAGCCAGAAAATACCCGACATAAATTGAATACAGAGAATATGACTGCTGCATAGTAGAATCTCTTTTTTGGATTGTCGTGAAAGCGTCGTTGAACCGCGGCACCTGCCCATATCCCGCCAAGGAGGCAGAGACACCAGAGGCCGAGCCCAAGTATGACGCCTGCTTGCAGAATGTGCAGTCCCTTTTTAGATTGGTGGTCAGGCAAAGTGGACGAGGAGTCTGCGGTGGGATTGAGGTGCCGGGCTAAGACGGTGTAGGGCCCGATGGCTACGAGGCCGTAGATGCCTTCAGATGCTTGCTGCATGGCGGCGTTGCGGATATATACGGATGGAGAGACTAGACTGACGAGTGATACTGCAGTTGCGGGGAGTGGTCGAATAAACCAAGCCATCACTAGGCGCCAGAGATGCGGTGGGTAAGTGCCGAGAGGGCTTGAGCCACGGAGCATGACTGCTGTAATGACTGTCATTGCCACTTGGAGCGCCGTACTGCCGCCGATACTAAGTAATTGACGTGCTGTAGGACTTTTCTGAAGCGGCGAGCCGACGATTTTACTGATCCAGGCTTGCAAGTCTTTGGCTCCGAGGATTAAACTCCACATTGCAGCGAGGACCCATAGCGAGATGAACCAGAGGGATATAGAGGTGGCGGTTTGACATTCTCCGTTCTCTTGGTGGACCTGCCAGAATAGTTGCTTAGAAACTGGTGCAAGAGAGCCAGTTGGGGTTGTAGCAATCGATACGGTTTCTGTAGGTATGATTGAAGTCTGAAGCGTTGGCAGTGCTGTGGGTGATACTGTTGGCTGTACAGTTGGTGGAGCGGTTGGTTGTACAGTTGGCGGAGCGGTTGGTTGTACAGTTGGTGGAGCGGTTGACTGCACCGTGATGCTGATACTCGTAGTTCTCGAGATTCCAACGCAATATGCGTCTCCTACTACCAGGCTAAGACAGCTGTATTGAAGGGAAGGATTCCACGCGTAGAACTCGTCCAGAGTTATTCCAGCCCGATTGGCAACTACTTCACACGAGTTTTCCTCCTGAATAACTACGTAGTTGTTGCAATTCGCAGCAATCCCGGGAGCTGTTGGAGCTGTTGGGCCTGTTCGAGCCAATAACAGTGACATGGTGAGATCCGAAGGTATAGAATATTATGAGTTCATGGAGGAGGGTTTTTTACAGTCCACGGCCAGATCTGCCAGACGGAGTTCCATGATGCATAGAAATTCTTCCGCCTGGTCTGCTATTTGAAAAGGTCATTAGAGTCTAGAGGTTCGGCCTTGTCTTGGCGAATCCTCGTTTCGGCCTCACCAAGCCCGCCAAAAATTGGAACTCAGCCTCGTGGCGTCTGCACGATTATTGAATGTGACTACTTTGCATGGCCGTCTGAGCCACTCAAGGCGGCCTCCCTGAGGCTAGGTGCAGTTAACAGCGCGTCCAAAAGCTGCGCAAACGCGCTAGTTTTCGGACATGACGTCTGCTCCTTTTTCTCAGTTCTGTACTTGTCTGAACTGTTCTAACTGCAACAGAACGACGACCAAGAGCATGGAACAGCATTGTTGCAATGAATATTTGACGTGACCACTATCGCTGGGTTAAAGTTGAGTGATAACCTAGCCTTCCAGTATCCAAACATTCTTACTTGTAAGGAGCCGGGACGTGTCGAGAGTAAGTCAATACCAACGATAAAAAACCCATGGAGCGAAGTTTCTGCTAACAATTCTCACGCAGATATGGCCGTGATTCCGAGACAATTACATAACCCAGCACTCGTTAATGGCCAGAGACGTCAAAATCTCCTATGGATGAGCCTTGGAATTTTCCTCGGGCTTTGTTTCGTAGCAACGATATCCGCAATCCGTGTTCGCATAGCCGGCGACCCGATCAAGAAGTGGAAAAAGTACGCTCGACGAATTAGTGATCGAGACCAAACCATTCAGGCCACCAATGGGCGCTTGGATATTCAAAGGGACGCCATTGGGGCGCTCAATGGGACAGTGGCTCAGCTAAGGGCAACAATTGACGCACAAGCACAGAACTTTGCCGACCTAAACGTAGAAATCAACACAAAGCGTGCCAGAATCCAGCAGCTTGAGCTCGAAGCAATTGACCTACGGCAATTTCAAGACGGGGAGCCTGAATTACGGCGCCAGATTGTGGCCGCAAATCAAGATCTGGAAAGACTAAGACTCATTGCGGCGGAAGTGGAGGGCTTGCGAGGTAGAATCGGTGGTATGAGAGATGAAGAAAGGCGAATGAGGAGGGAATTGCAAGAAAAGAATGTTGAACTAGGAAATACAACGGCCCGAAATACACAGTTGATACAGAGGATGGCGTTCGTACAGCAGCAACTTGCACAAATGCAGGGTCGCTGATGAAAAGAAGTTGGCATTGGTGGGCGTTTTTGGTCGGATATCGTTCCTGTAGATGGCACCAAGATCAACGAAGAGCCAAAAGTAGTGATTATGGTTGGAATAGTTCGATAACTCCATCTCAATTCTATTCATTCGGTCTTTCTGGGTATTAGGCGATGCTCGATTAAATTCGGATGGTCTTTCAGCGGAGGCGTTTAGTACGATCTGTCCTCGCAAGACTAAAGTGATGGTCTTGAAAATTTCCGGCCATGTAGAAGTAGTTGTAGTGGCTGATTCGAAGAGGAGTAGAATGTACATATCTTTCCAATCACCCATGTCAATCCTCCTTAATTTACGCCCACCTTCTATTATATATACACCAAGTAATCGTCATATCACATCGTCATATCCCCACCCATAAACGTTGGAAATCCTTTAACGCCCGTATAAATAGTTCCGGTGAGTATAGAGGCTTGAATATAATAGGAACCAAAAAATCTCATCACTCACACATTTAAAACTCGCCACCACCAGCTCCTCCTAGCGCAGCAGCACCCCGGACTCCCACCAGACCCCAAAATCCGACCCTCCACCCTCGCCAAAGTCCGCGGATCCCCTGTCCCTTTCTTACTCTTGCTTTTGGCACGAATCCACTTTTTGGTGTCTGTGGTCCTTTCATGGCACCAGCAACAGGACCTATAATACTCACACCTTCTTCCCGGACGATAAACCACATTGTCCCTATCACGCCCTTATAGGGTCCTACATCTACAATAGTCTTGAAGTTGCGCGTGGTGGCTTCGTCCCGGCTTGGCTTACGGGAATGTGAGCGGAGGTTGCGGTATGCACCACTAAGTCTTTCATTCTCAAACTCTTGGAGTACGGTGACTTGACCACGTCGCAAGACAGTTTCGAGGGGTAGGCGGAGGAAGAGCTCGACGGTTGAGGATAGGAAGGTGGATATCGAGTAGGTTGCGGGGGTAAGTATTGGGTCGATGCTAAGGGAAGAACGTAGGAGGAGTGGCGTCGATGTCGAGAAGAGTGTTGGGAGAGCGGAATGGAGAAGAGTGATTGGAACAAGTTGTGGGGGTATCATTAGAGAAGGAAGCGAGCGAAGAGAAGGGTATATATTGCGAGGAGTGGAGGAAGTTGGAGTGACGATGAGCCTTTTCATTGGAATGTCAGTATATTGCTAGCTTTTGTTTTCAACAACAGCTTCTAGGGATTATCATACCGGGTTCGTATGAGGTCTAGCGGCGCAAGTGCTAAGCCTGCGATTGCCGCAGCGGCGACTGCAACAACCAGGCTCACGAACGGGTTCGGACTGTCTATGATATCTAATCCCCCGATACCATTCGCCGCACTTCCCAGCAATGCCGGGTCTGGCACGTTTAGCAAAGCAGAAAGCAAACTCCGCGTCCAGCTTTCTGATGTTTTGAGCAGAAAATTGTAGACAAAGGTTACGTTAGTACCTTTCCATACACCCCAGGCGCTTTCTTTTGCCCAAAGTTGAGCCAGCACTTCGAGTAGAGAGTCTGGTTTGCGAAGTTCGAGTTTGTGTGGTGGTTTCGTGGAGCTAGGAGTCGGCGTTGAGGAATTGGAACGACTAGGAGTGCGACGTCGTCGCTCGGGAGAGCCGGTAGAAGGAGGAGAGAAAGCTTGCGAGCGCGGTGCGGTGGAAGTAAAATAAGATGGTGAATCGGCGTCTGAATCTTCCTCCGATGGATACTGGAAGGAAATATTAGCATCCCATAATCTCTCGCGTATTTTCACATTTTAGCTTACATCTTCAAATTTCCCACTCATGTAGCTATTCGGCCGACTCTTTGGGTCCTCACCATTTGGCACAACGCTTGGTGGGGTTTGTCCTGGGGCCTGATACACCTGCAGCACTGTTTTTGCAACTTCCAGCGGCTGGGCCAGCAACACGGTGGTATAATTCCATATTGCCTGGTCTACCAGCTTTTTGGCCATCTCCGCCAGTGATGGCGAGCTATCCGAAAGGTAATCTCCATAATCTAAGTCTGAAAGGATATCGCGTGCGTGTGTACCGAAGCTCGGTTTTGAAGGCGGTGAATGTGATGGTGGTGCGGTATTGTTCGCGGTGGTGTCTGGTGTTAGTCCGATGGATGGCGGAATATAATACGGTCTCAATGGGTTTGGGGCATCTCTTGAGGTGGCCATGATGGCGGACGGAGGGTATATGGTGGTGTTGTGAAGGTTTGATTCTTCTCCCTCCATTTTCTTGACGGAGGCGTATGCGATGGCGATCATTGCTTGGAGGGGGTTCGCAGAGCGGCTGATGCAGGCGAAGCTTCAAGAAATCTTTCTACCAACATTCAACCCCTCGACCATATTCACGACAGTACTTGTTTTCATCTTATCCGTCATAAATAATGCCACTTCCGCATTCTTCAAGCCGAATAGCGCTCTTCGCCGTTTCTCGCACCGCTTTACCCCGATCTTCATCCCAGCAAGCATCCCAATTAAGGCATATACATATTCAGTCAAGCAATTGGAACTCGAGGAAAGCCGCAGCCATTAAGCTGCAGATATGGAGGAGTTCGGAGTCATCACAAACATATAATCGCCCTCGAGGGCTCCCTTCCGCCTCTATCCCAAATTTCGCCCGAAGTCGGCGGAGATTTTCTTCAACACCTATTTCTCGTCATGGCCACCTTAACCCCCCGAAACTAGGCGAAGAGTACGCAATTAGGCCTCTTGTATCCTCAAATATTTCTCACTGACATACCGCAGACGCAATGTAACCTTTATTGACAAAGAGGGGCAATCCCATACCTTCCAAGTCTCCGACGGCGACAACCTTCTCGACATCGCGCAAGTCAACGATCTAGAAATGGAGGGCGCTTGTGGTGGTTCTTGCGCCTGTAGTACCTGCCACGTTATTGTAGCATCTGACCATTACGACCTAATGCCTGAACCAGACGATGATGAGAACGATATGCTGGATTTGGCGTTTGGCCTAACGGAGACAAGCCGTTTGGGATGCCAAGTTAAAATGACGAAGGAACTGGACGGGCTGGTTGTGAAGCTGCCAAGTATGACGAGGAACATGCAGGCGAGCGATTTTGAGAGCAAGGGATAACGGCCCAAATAAGACAGTGGATTGGGTGATGATGAATTAAAAAGAAACCGCTGAGTGACAAGAGGCACCGGGGAGAGGTCCCCGGCACAAAATACTTCTAGGGGAAGCCAAGGCTTCTCTAAGCGGAGTTGTATCATTGTACAGTATCGAACATTCTCCTCATAGGATGGGCTTGTGAGCTTCGGAACATCATCTTGAGCCAGGATGAGCATTAGACGGTGTATATATACGGATATCCTAGAAATTTTGGCTCATTGAACTTTCGATATGCGTAGAACTCTGATCTTTTTGAGCGAAGGTGAACAAGTATAATTACAAAATCACTCTCTGTGTAAGATGTAATTTTATAGCATTATTTGGTAAGGGCTTCTTTTCTCGTATGTTGTTGAGTTTTCTAATGTGCAGGTTGCGCCTTTCTACGAAAGATTCTTTAAAGCTCGCTGACTAGCATTTTTAAGTAAAATCTCTTATAGGGATGCTCAGGATGGTATCTAATAGACTCCTATTATTCGAAACAATTTATTTAGAACTCTATTCCTTGTATTCATGTCCTGCTTATGTTCGTCTGTGCCCCCTTCACAAATCTCTGAGGGTTCTCTTTCGGAATATTTTTACTCATTTCTTCAATGCCTTATTACTACCGCTGTCTGTTTATAAACGCTTGAATCGTACAATTTCAGTCATGGTAAGATATGCGCGCTCCCATTACCTATTCGCCCAGTAGCCGAGTTTACAGTTTGTTCCTACAGAACTTCAAATATTCTGCTTAGCTCTACTGCTTTGCATCAGCTTCGTCTGCTTTGTTTTAAGTAAAATATTGATGTTTCAAACTGAGGAAACAACGAACGGACGATGTGACCGATTTTCCATTTAACAAGGGAAGCGTGTGTTCTGTAGAATGGAACAAGCGAGGCCCACTGCGTAAGAGGGGTATATGAGAGACAGGGAAAGAGGAATGTAAATATTATTTCAGTACTGCCAATGTAATAGTGCTATCAAGATACGACGAGAGCGTTGAATATTTCGGGCCTGAAGTTAGTAGACGTGCCCGCTTTTGGAAAAGTCACTGCGAGCGGGGCGGTAGGAAGAGCGCCTCAGTAGTCGCCACATAATAAGTATCCCTTGCAACGTTGATTTGGGTCCTATTCCCACCGATAAGCCCCAGCCAATTAGGTCGTTAGGATCTTAGCTGTGATGGGGAATATAAAACTCTGGCAAAGGGCTCGAAGGCAGCCGCCAAAGCTCCGGAGATAGTTCATTTGCTACGAGTTAGAGGAACGACGTATTTAGTAGGTTGGACAATATTAGGATCAAAAAAGGCACGATTAGATGGCATGGTGGTTGATTAAATTAATCTTTGTGATTCTGGTGTTCCGCACGGACCACCTACAATAGGACACCAAACGTTGCATGGGATAGAGTTTAGGCTAGTAGTTTCCAAGCACTATCATAAGCCTAGATTTCGTTGCATTACTGTGAGCAGGTCTAACGGCTTAATTGATCGTATTATTAGTTTTTAGCTTTACACTAACATGCTTATTACATCTCCCTCTTCGCTGCCCGGCTTTCCCCAAACCACCTCCGCCATTGGCCTTGTGCCGTGCGCAAATTTCATCACAATGCAGAACAATGTGCTATTCCTCGTCGGTGATGGCCTCAAATGATCTTCTTGACAGCAAATTGACTGTGGCGCATTGAATGTATCTGAGAATATTTTCTTCCGTAATACCTCCCCAGTCACAGTCTCGTTATTCGCAACGAGCTCTCTGGTCAGTTTCCTCATCCGATCAAGCCTGATCGGAGATCCGCTGAGCCATGGCGGCTCATCTACGAACCGGTTCCGGATGAAGTGATTTGTATGGCAGATAATACCATTCTCGTTTGGTTTTATATGGACACCACCTACGGGAGACAATTCCAGACCGATTGGTCCCTCAGGGTCTGCAATTAGGATATGCTGAGCGGAGGCCAAACTGCCCAAAGCCTCAAGCTGTGCGATTGCTGAAGCAACAGTGGTGGAGTTCAGGCACACACGCAGAGCTACATGAATTGGAAGTTTGTTCGAATCCGTTGGTCGAGCGCGGATAGCGTTCAAACAGGTGCCTACGGATGAAGAATTGAAGCCGATCTTCCCGACAATGCCAGCCTAAATCAGTTTCAGCTTCTCAAAATTCATGGGATAGGCCGTGAAACACATACCTCGGTTACCATGTAGATAGTAGGTTTGTCTTGTTGGGTGATAGACATTATCACTAAATTCTCCTTCACTTTTGCTGTCCAGTCCCAATTTTGAGCTAGGAGAGTGCTGTCTTCTTTAAATTTCCAACCAAGGCTTGAACAGCCATCAGAGAACAGGCCCAATGCAATCTCACTCCTGCAGTTCAGTGCGACAATATCTAGAATGTCTAGTTCCGCACCTTCGGCGATTCCAGCAATCTCCGCGTAAATGTCTGGAGTGAGTCGCTCAATGGTCACACGATACTCTCTTGCTACATCTCGTACCGCAGGCCAGTCAAGCTTTGAGGTCTCCTTGAACATGGCATTGTAAACTTCGATCTGTTTTCGAATCTGATTGGCTAATTGTCGGCCATGTGCGAGTCCAATCTATGGTACCGATCTAGGCATTAGCGGAATGTCTTTCTCTCTTAGTATTGTATTGGCACACTTCTTGCGGCGTTCCACTGAGTTTGATTGTCAGCGGAGTTGTTGATTTGGACGACATTTTGGCGGTGACTATCTGAAGATATGCCTAAACTGTTTATTGAAACCGCCTCCGCGACTACAGACCTCTGGGCTCGTATGGATAATTTATTGCAGTCTTAGCTAGTATGTATTTATCTGGACTCAATACTAAGTAGATGAAATTTCGAGATGCTGTTTGCCTCGGCAGTGACGTCGTCCTAAATAGAGCCTCTGAGGGCGGTTCGCATCTCCCTGATCTGCACCTAGCGTCATTTCCAATGAAGCGGAACGTAGAATCTGGTATGGCTAGGTCTTCATGTATTTTGTCGCTATCCTGAAAAACGTTTCTATCCACGGCTGAGACTACCTTGAAATCTTTAATCGCCGTAAAGGATCTCTTGCTACGCTTCTGGATCACTCACGATTCCTTACCCGACACATGAAGTTCGGGATGTTCTCTGCGTCACAAACCCACCTTGAATCTGTAGAGCACAGCACTTCAGTGGTTATGATGACATGTTTATAAAACGCACAAGCTTCGCTAGCATTGAACCTTCGCGTAAGATGAGAGATAGTTTCTTTTATGAGTCCTATAATATATGATATCTCCAATCATATGCCCCACTCGAACATTCCACCCAACCCGCTGAACTTGGTCCCCAGTTCAGCATGAGAACGCCCAACACCTAGCTATGCATAAATCTTCCTAATAGGTAACATGCCAATCTGTAACATTATCTCCTCCCCCTTCCACCTGCCCCCGGCATCCCAGTTATCCCAGGCATCCCACCACCACCTCCCATCATCTTCATCATCGCGTTTAAGTCCATGCCTCCCATATCCGGCATACCTCCGCCCCTTCCGCCCCCTAACATCTTCATCATAGCACCCAAGTCAGGCATACCACCAGCACCGCCCGGTCCACCAGCACCACCCATACTCTGCATGCGCTTTTGCATTGCTGCTAGCTGTTGTGCGCGATTTCCGCCACCCATAGCACCTTGCGCACGTTGCATATTCTGCACACCTCCCTTCATCTTCTTCGCCATACCAGCCATCATTCGGTGTTGCGTTAGAAGTTCCTCAACCTCGCGTACACTGGTTCCGGACCCGCATGCTACGCGCGTCATTCTTGATGGCTGATCGACAAAAATCTTGCCGTCTGACTCAAGTTCCTTCTCCGTCATGCTGTCGCAGATGTAAATCATGCGCCTTAACTTCATCCCACCTTCCTCATCGTCCATACCACCCATCATGTTTGATAGGCCGGGAATCATTCCGGCCATTTTGGACAACGGCCCCATCTTCATGATATTGCTTAATTGGTCACGAAGATCTTTGACGGTAAACACACCAGAGGCGATATGCTTCATGGTATCTTTCGGGTCTAACTTGAGACTTTGCACGTGCTCGACTAAGCCCGCTACGTCGCCCATGCCAAGTAGTTTTGATACAAAGGGCTGAGGCGCAAAACGCTCGAGATCAAGCATATGTTCGCCAGTTCCGATGAAGACAATGGGTGTGTGGGTTGCCGCGACAGCAGAGATGGCTCCACCTCCAGCTGCCGCACCGTCCGTCTTCGTAATGACAATCGCCCCAAAATCCGCGGTCTCCTTGAATGCGCGCGATTGCGCCTCTGCTGCTTGTCCGATGGATGCATCAAGTACCATGATCGTTTGATCCGGCGTGACAGCTTGCTGAATTTGCACCATCTCATCAAACAAATCCTTCTCCTGCCTGTGCCTTCCTGAGGTATCGACAATAATGATCTCGAATCTCTCCTTCTTAAACTGATCTACACCCTCCCTTGCCACTATGACTGGATCTGTCTGGGTATGTGAGCCATAATACGGGATCTTTGCCTTAGTGGCGTTCTGCTTCAGCTGATCAAAAGCACCAGCACGGAAAGTATCAGCGCAAACGAGACATGATTTGAATCCTCGAGCTTGATACCAACGCGCTAGCTTTGTACAAGTCGTTGTTTTCCCAGAACCTTGAAGACCAACAAACATTATGACATTCGGTTTACCCTTCTTAGGCTTAAAGGGTTCCGCGTGCGGATCGACGAGTTTGACGAGTTCATCAAAGACGGCCTGGAGGGAAACGTTAGACATATTCTTTGGACAAACAGAGGATCTAGCCCCCAAAAGTCCAATTCCCTTTTCTTCATATGGAGGCAGGTCTTTAGAGGGAGTGATCATTCCATACCTTTTGAATTAATCGCTTCTTGTTCACTCCTGGCGACTGGTCGTTAAAGTTTACAGTACGTTTTATTGAGTTGCGGAGGCCGGCGACGAGTTTAATATTTACGTCCGCTTCGATCAGAGCATTGCAGATTTCCTTGACCATGCCATCGAAAGCCTGCGGGCACCAGCGTTAGCCGTGATACATCTACGAAGAGGCTAAGATGGCGTACCTTCTCATCTAGGTTGCTAGACCTCGTGAGGTCTGAGACGGCGGCATTGATGCGCCGTCCGAGGTCTTGAAGAACCATGTTGGCGCAAAAACAGCTTTGTTCAGGTAAAGCAGAGGGGTTTGGTGATAGTAAAATGTTGCCCTCTCAAAGGTGGAAATTTAGTGTGGAGAGCGACGGCGGGGCGGGGTCGGCGCGGTCAGAACTCCGCCAGCGCATTTTCAGATCCCGCTCAAGAAAAAGTTTCCTCGACAAGCCTTAACTTCACTAAATCACACAATTCGTTCACAATGCCTTCAACGACGTTAAAAAGGCGGAGGGCCGAGGAGGGTATGCGTGGAAAGCTACCAAAGAAGGTTAAAAAGGTAAAGCGACAACGACACTACCACAGTTCGAGTGAAGATGAAGATGAAGATGGTGCGGAGGGCCAAGATTTCTCCGCCGTAAACCTCGAAGATTCAGACAGTGAAGCAGATATAATTGCGAGACCCATTTCGAAACCGGCACTAAAACCTGCTCGACAAGAGGACGATATCCCAGAGGAAACCGGTGCCTCCGACGACGATGTGTCGCTGGACCAAGACAATGCCGATATGGGCTCAGAAAACTCAGAACAAAGCGATGGGTCTGCATCAGATTCAGACACTTCCAAAACCTCCACAAATGCGCCTGTCAGAAAGCGAAAGCGCAATGACCCAGACGCCTTTGCGACCTCCATGTCCAAAATCCTCTCCTCCAAACTCTCAACATCTAAACGCATCGACCCTGTCCTCTCACGAAGCAAGGATGCCGCAACCGCATCTAAGAAGCTGAATGAAGCTCGTCTAGAAGCAAAGGCTCGTGGAAAACTACGAGAAGAGAAGAAGGCGATACTAGACAGGGGCCGTGTAAAGGATATATTGGGCCTAGAAAATGCGGATACAAGCACAGCAGAAATACTAGAGGAGGAGAAACGACTGAAAAAGACGGCACAGCGAGGTGTTATAAAACTTTTTAATGCGGTCCGGGCCGCACAAGTGAAAGGCGAAGAGGCTGCAAGAGAGGCGCGGCAGAAGGGCTTGGTGGGAATAGGGAAGCGAGAGGAGAAGGTGACGGAGATGAGCAAGAAGGGCTTTTTAGATATGATTGCTGGGGGTGGAAAGAAGCCCAAAGAAGGATCTGTGGAGGCATGAGAGGAGTCTTCATACTCGGCATCTAGTTGTGGAACCGATGCCGTTCGTCAGGGGCAAAAAATGTTTAGGCGTTGATTGAGTTCATCTGTAAAGAGCATGGTGTCAGCAGCACATTTACGTGTCCCGGTTTCCGGCTCTTCAAAGATATCCTAACTTTTGGGTCCGTCTAGAGTCGCTGTCCAAGCCCTTAGCTACGCATGTCTGTTTAATTAGCGGGCATGGCTAGCTGCACCGGGAATGCTTCAATTCCATCCTAAGAGCTTAGTAAGAATAAGTACACTGTTTGAAGGCTAAAGTCAACAGAAGTCTAGATGATCGCAAGACGGAAACCTAGCTAAGCGTCGCGTCATGTTTACTATTCTACAGTTTTATTACTTTCATCATGAAGACGGATAGCATGTTGCGATTATATCCACTTGACAGCCTCACTTCTCTCGACACCAACTATGTTTTCCACCTGCAATCCGCTACCTAATACTCCTGCCTTACTCAAAACCTCGACGGTCTTCTCGATCACCCCTTTATCCACGCCCCTCACATCCTGTGCAAACCTAACCGTCTTGAGCCACTCTCTCGCATCTTCTTCCGAGTAATCCAGTTCTGTACTGATATACTTCACAGCCTCTTCTTGATTTGCTTCAAAATGTCTAATTCCTTTATTTACAGATTCTAAGAAATTCTGTAGTTCAGGGGTCGAGAGAAGTGGCGTGCGAGCCACAATCTTCCAGCTGCTCCAGGGCGTGTAAATCTCACCGATGCGCTTTATAGACCCGTTGTCATAATATCGTTTTGAAGTGAAGTGCTCCCACATGAAGAAATCGGCGGTGGAATTATTCACACCTTCCCTTAATTTCTCAAACGTATTAAGAGGCACAACCTCGAAGGGTGGAGAGGAGGAATTAGGGTTGAGCCAGCCTTGCTGGTCTGCAAGGACGAAGCCCATTACATATGAGCCGCTGTGACAATCCGGAGTCAGCTCACAGCGTTTGAAGACCGAATCGCAGGAAATCTAAGGCTTGGACGTCCTTAGATTTTATAGATTGAGATTTACTCTTAAATTCATACCTCCCTATCCTACTAACCCCGATCCTTTTCCCGTTTAATTCCTCCACACCAGAAATCTCTCTCTTGGGCCCAGTACTTATTGCCCAGCAAAGCGGTGTCTCAACGTAAGTCCCTATTACTTTGAATCCTACGTCACTGGCAGGCAGATCTTTTGATGCTTGCGCTTTCCCAAATGCTGCAACCCACCCCTCTGTCAGCCCCACTCCAACATCTATTTCACCAGCCTGTAATGCTTGCACCATATGTCCAGTACCGGATGGAAAGGGGAGGAGGATGTCGGAGAGAGCATAATGTTTTCGGGCGAAGTGAAGAGGCGTCGAGAAGTGCTCTATGGTGGAACGGGTCAGCAATCGATGATATGGGAAGGAACCGGCCGAGGAGGTATACCGGGCACGAAACCTATCCTTAAAGAATCGGGCATAATGCCACTAGAGGAAAAAGGGCGTTTTGCAGGCAGAGACCTGGATATCGGCAACGAGCGTAGAGAGCGTAGCATTGTGTGTTGCGGGAGTGTTCAAGTTAACGATCGCGGCGGCAGTGATGAAATTAATGAAATTATGATCGGGAGTTATGACTTTCGAAACAAAGTACGGTACGAAATCCTAGAAAATAGAAAAGTATGTTTCAACTGAACTCTTGCGAGGAGAGATTACCCCTTCACACGGTGGGGAAGCCGAGCGCAGACTTCGGGGCGGAACGCCAAGATTGCGTGATGACGATTTCCGCCCCTTATCGATTGTGGCTTAAGATTTTCTAATCCGCTGTTGTCTTACGGATGTGACCGTTAACGACAGCACAAAGTGGATTAGCGGAGGCAGGTAAGCCTGATCTCACTGCGAAAAGAGTGTGATTTCGGGCAGGGAGCTTTACATTACTGAAGGCATATTCTAGTCGAGTTTTATCTAATTTTGATATCCACAAAGAGGTCCTTGTGTCTCGAATATTAATCATTACATACCTGTGATTATTTTTGTTCTCTCTTATTTCAAAATATCTAAAACATGGCTTCATCAAACTACAGGATAAAAACCATTGCGATAATTGGCGCCGGACCTTCCGGACTAGTAGCTGCCAAGTAGGTCTTGCGTTCTGCAGTCAATGAAGACAACACTAAACCGTAATAGATATCTTCTTGCCGAAAAAACATTCGAGAGAATTGATATTTTCGAACAGCGTAGCTCTATTGGTGGGATCTGGAATTATACACCAGAAGATCGTGATGAGGACATTTTCACTGTTCCCCAAACTGATCCGAGTGGGAAGATCGACAAATCGATTTGGCGCTCATCAAGCCAGCTCCCACATATTCGAAATGGGTTTAACGAGGAAAGGAAAGGAAAGAAAATAGCATCGTTCATTTCGCCGCTATACGAAAGGCTTGAGACCAACATACAACGCGGTCTCATGGGATTTTCAGACTTGGACTGGCCACAGGAATCGCAGTTGTTTCCAAAACACGAAACTGTCCTCGAATACATCGAAAAGTATGGACAAGATGTAAAGCATCTGGTAAAGTTTGAGACGCAGGTTGTCGACGTGGGAATAGAAGAATCAAGTACTAATGAAAATCCTATCGCCAATCAGGATTGCTGGAAGGTAAAGACTAGAGATTTAGAGACGATGGAGGAGAAAGAGGAAATCTACGATGTTGTAATAGTAGCAAACGGTCATTTCATCGTCCCATATGTGCCTGATATCGAGGGAATCAAAGAATGGAACGATAAATATCCAGGAATTATTTCCCATTCAAAGTATTTCCGGAAGCCGGAGGAGTTCGAGGGTAAAGTAAGTTTGGAATATTATCCAACAGAATTCCTTAAATGCGATATTATTTTTGAGTCACCGCTGATATTCCTCAAGAAAGTTGTTGTAGTAGGAAACTCTGCATCCGGCATTGACGTTGGCTCTCAGTTAGCCACATATTGCAAGCTACCTGTCCTCTGTTCCCAAAAGTCTACTTCAATGCTCTTCCCTGCTCCCGACCCGCGCAAGCTCGAGCTCCCCCAAGTTTCCGCCTTCATCCCCGAATCCCGTTCTGTCCGCTTCGAGAATGGTTGCGTTGAGTCCGAGATTGACGCTATTGTCTTCTGCACGGGCTACTTCTACTCTCTACCATTTCTAAAAAGCCTTGAACCACAGCTTATTAGGGACGGTACCCATATCCAGCATACTTATCTGCATCTTTTCTACTCACCACGGCCAACATTATCATTTCTGGCACTACCGCAGCGGGTTATTCCATTTCCTGTAGCAGAAGCGCAGAGTGCTGTTCTTGCACGCGTTTATTCTGGGCGACTATCACTCCCACCATATGAAGAGATGCGGGAGTGGGAAGACAAGACGATTGAGGAAATGGGATCAGGGCGCTCATTCCACTTCCTCCCATTCCCAAAAGACGCCAACTACATCAACAATCTGTCTAATTGGGCGCTAGCTGCACCCTCGAGGGAGGGACTGGACAATAAAGGGAAGGGTAAGGCGCCTCCAACTTGGGGGCCATGTGAAGTTTGGACCCGGGAAAATTTCCCGAAGATCCGCAGAGCGTTTATAGCGAAGGGAGAGGAGAGGAGCAAAGTGCGGTGTATTAAGGAGCTTGGGTTTAATTATGAGGAGTATTTGAAGGAGATGGCAATGGATGAAGGCAAGTTGTTATAAAGAGGACTGTTCTGCCTTATATACTGGTATACGACTCGTTCCGGATTATTTCTACTTCATTCCCGAACAAATCGTCTTCAAAAAGGAACAAATTGTTTATCACTTTTTAGAGGTTATGTCGAACAGGAGGATCAAGAATGAGAACTCTGTCGATTGAAGCTGGCTCTAGAAGCTCTTCTATACTAAGGTCCAGTGTGTCCAAGAGTCAGCGTCGCTGCCAAGAGGCTGATAACGTAAGCAGTCAGCGAGCTTAGAGAGTTGTGACAGTCAGTCAGCTATAAGACTGCAGCTAGCTGACAGCTCGCTGCTTTGGTGGTAAGATTTGGTGGTAAGTTGAAGCTTTTGGTAGAAGCTGAGGATATTCAAATCTTCGACTGAGATTATACGCCAAGCAATGAAAAACCCATTCCTATGCCAAAATTTACCATTTTATCACCTATGCAAAATGCAACGTACATTACATTTCACGCGTCAGCCAGGCAGTAGAGCTTCTTCCTCTGCTTCTTCCTCTACTTCTTCCTCTACTTCTTCCTCTACTTCTTCTACTTCTTCCTCATTAAATCCACAATCTACGCGTCACTTAACTCCTTTAGCACCGCGTAGGGTTCGTGGATCAACTTCCTGATCCTCTCAACTGGTGGCTTAAAATCGGTCAAATCCTTTATCCAACGCTTGCTAAGATTGCTCTTAATGTGTTCTCTATACCGGCGATAAGCTCTACATACGAACGAGCCTTCTGTTAAGCCAAAAAGTTCGTTACCGATAAGCGTAATAGACTATCGGCCGACACGATTAAAGCAGATTAAAGTCAGAAGTGGTGGTTAATCAAAGGCCTTTTATCAAGCAGTTTAATTGACTGTATTAACTCCGATGGAGCTTTAGCTACACCCTGGTTGACGAGCTTAATCTTACTAGCTGTAAGCCAACTACAGAGGCAGAAAAGCCAGCTTAGCAAGGTAGACTTAATAGAGCTTCGTATTTGATCAAATCTGACATAGAAATAGAGCCTCCGGAGCCCTCACCACCGACCGTTCTACCTACCTTTTAAGCCTCTGCGGGTGCAGGACAAATTTGGCTATATTTGGATACTGTATTGGGTGAATTAGGGCTGAATTTTAATCGGACAATGTTAATATTTGTACATAGAGAGGTGCTGCCAAAAATCTGAAATGAAACACCATAAAGTCTATACAAATCTCCTAATTGGGACAGCTAGCTGACAGCTTGACAGTTAGCGTACGTTATTCAACAGTTAGTGGACAGCGAGCGATCCAATTGACGCAGTCAGTCAGCTATTTTGCTCAAGCTCGCAGCTAGGCTGACTGTTGGACACTGATAATTAAGGTCGGTGCAGGCAACGGAAACAGGTGGTAAGACATAGGGTGGTAAGCAGCAAGGTGGTGAGTTATAAGGTGGTAGGCATCGAAGATAGTAGTAAGACGGTGGTAAGGAAATCCGATTCAGGTCAACAGGTCAATTTCGGATTAATTGCCTTATTCCGGAAAAGATTTTATATAAAAGACTTTAAATTAGTATCTTAATAGGGGGGTTCAATTAGCCACAAGCTGGTGTTCTTGGGGCGTCTTTTTAGGGCCGTTTTTAGGATCGTTTTTGGGGTCATTTTTGGGGTCGTTTTTGAATTTTGATTCGAGCAATCGTATGGGGCCTTAGCTCGTGCAGACGGCTTGGCTCTACAATTGCCTTAATTAGGCCTAGTTCAGGAGTATCACGTGATTAAACACACGATTATTCACCCGATTGCTCAAATCAAGACTTACAACGAACCCAAAAAGACACCCCAAAGGACACCAAATTATGGCTAATCGGACGCCCCCGTCAAGATGCTACCACCGGTTAAATTTAAAGGCCCTTTGAAGATCTTATATAAAAATTCCTTTCTGGAATGAATCGTTTGTTCCGGAATACAGCCTCTTAAAGCGATACACGACATGTACCTAAATAAGGACGTCTTTGTTCCGGATTAAAGCAGAAATATATTCCGGAACGAGTCGTGTATCGGTACTAGGCAGAACAGGACATTCTTCATCAGGCTGCTCAAAGTTATGACAACTGCAAAAGTACGCATCGACCTCATACTGTACATCAGCTTGTGTTGGTAGCGGGGTGGATTCATTTTGTTCTTTGAGTTTAGGCTCCATTGTATATTGAGCATAACCATAATAAATTTTAGGCTGAACCATTTAACATAGACATATGTTACACGCATTCAAGCACACCTATAATCTAGGTTGGGCCTGAGTCCCAAGACGATGGTTCCGCTGGAATAGAAAAGTGCAAATACCAGTTTCACCGCCAGTACGTTAAATCCTACTTGAACTCCGCATCAACATGCTCGTAATGATCCAAGAACCCTTGGAAAGCAATAACCCCCAAGCCAGGATCCAGCGCGCCAGTCGTGGCACGAATGCTGTGCATGCTCAACTGTGGGATACCGGCATCAATAGCTCTAATCCCAGTCTTTGCGCTTAGCATGGGGCCGACAGTGCCACCACTCCTAACATCGTTCCGTATCTGGAATACTTGCAACTTAGCATTGCACTTGTTTGCGCAGCGCTGTAGGATAGCTGTGCTGACAGCGTCGGTAGTCATGTGTCCATTTGCGTCGGCAGATACCACCAGGCCAACGTTCAGACGCGGGCTGTGGTTCTCTAGATACGCATTCAGGAAGTTGGGGTTCACTGCATGAATGACATCTGATGACACAATGAAGCTGTTGGCGTAAGTACGAGAAACAAGGGTCGTGATGCTTGAATCGGCGAAAGAGTCGACAACGCGCTCTATGACGGTGGGAAGGAAGTTGCCACGGGCGCCTTGACGGAGCAGACTGCCAATTTCTTCATCATCGAAGAGGCCAACGACTTTGATTTGGCTAGATGAAGCGTTAGAGCCAGTGCTATTGATGAGGGCTTGGATAGCGGCCCAGGAGCATAGTTTATCGTCAATGCGGCCAGCGAAGATGAATTCCTTCTCCAGACCGCCAACAGTAGCAGGCTGGATGTCGAATAGTTCAAGTTCCCAATTCACGATGCTGCTATCTACCAGGAATTTGTAAGCAAGCTGACGATATTTTGCGGGTATGTTTGTGTTAGGCCACTCACAATCCGTAATGTTCAACTCCTTCGAGATTGCCTTGGCCAATCGCACAGGTTGCGTGGAAATGAAAGCACCCTCGCCACCAAGAAGAGATGGTTTCCAGTCCTCACCCTTGACAACAAGCATGTCGGAGTTGTCAAGGCCGACAATAGGCACCATCTGTGTCTCCTTATTGAATGGGCCGTTCGCTGCAGCGCCGAAGTGCGGTGCCAACGTAGGTATCCGAGCAACTATAGTGTAGTCAGCATCACCTATTGTTTTCTTCGAGCTTCATCACCTACTTGGCCAGTCCAGCTTAACCAATTTCGATACTATCTTCCCTCCCTCCTTGACCAACACCCGCCCTCCTATTCCCAAATCACGATCCCACCAGGTATTATTCAGCGCCCCAGCATATGGCGCAACCCCCAACTGCACATAACCAGCCTTGGCGTGCAACTTCGGGATCGGCTTGAGCTTTGCGGTTAATGCATCGACATGTCCCGCCAATATTGCCGCTCCGTTCCCCGGTTCGTATCCATCTCCCACAGCAAATGCAATCACACTGCTGCCATTCCGTTCGACATAATACTTACCGCCCTTCCTCAGCTTCCAGCTGTCTCGTTCCGAGAGTTTAGAGTACCCATGTTCCTCTAACTGTTTTGCCACTGCATCTACGGCATGGAATACAGTCGGGTTCTTGGTGATGTACTCGCAGAATGGCTTGGTGTACTTTGCTGGATCGGCTGCCCCTAAAGCTGAGCGTGGCGGGATGTTCTGGACAGGGGCGAGCTTTAGCTTCGGTGGGACGGGAGGTGGAGTGGGTGATTTCTGGAGTTGGGGATGAGAGTCGAAGTTAACGTCAGTATCAAGAAGACTGCTAAACGGACCAGCAATGCTGTGACGGGAAGATGTCGGTTGCTGTAGAGCGCGAGCCTGTATAAAGGGGTTCGGGCGAGAACGGTGGATCGTGGTGAGATTGCGTGTCAGGCCGGCATGCACTGGCGGCGGTGATGGTTCTGAGTACAGGTCGGCAGTTGATACTGTTTTGCGAAGGTTCGGGTGGTTTTTGGTCATTTTCGAGGTCTTTATGCCCCTGCGAAACTGAAGAGGGATAGAATAGAGTGAAGGAGGCGTAGTGGAGAGAGCAGATGTCGGAGTGTATGAGAGTCGGGTGGTGGCAATCCGATCGTCGTCGTCCCGCGATCAAAGCGCAAGCGACGTTAAATGTGGCTGGGTAAGACCCCTGTGCCACAGTGGACTAAAGGGGTGATTTCTGTTTTGACTCTACTGAATTCATGGAAGACTACTTAAAGGTATATATATGTCGAGGCCGTCGATGTGTCATTATGTATAAGTAAGGTAACGTATTATCACACTCGAAGTGAACAAACTCAGCTCCACGTGGTTATGTCCACAACAAGCATGAAGCCAAACGCGACTGTGCTTCGCAAGGACGACATCGCGCAACGACTTGACAAACTTGAGGCGAGAACTTAAGCAATGTATGGGACTCTGCCAGCTACTGCATCGGATCAAATCGTTGATAGCTGGATAGTAACATCAATAACATTTCCCGCGTAGCCAACAGCCATCTCACGTCCGTGCTGCACAGCCTAGACAGGTAGACCTATTGAAAGTTTCCTACAACGCCAAAAGAAATCGCCAAATTAACTGGTTAATGAAACCCAATCAACCCTTCGCGTTTAGCTCAAAACGAATACTGACCTAGCAGACACGCTGGTTGATGCAATGTTACTCGCCTTAGAAGTAGAGAGGACAGGAAGCAAAGAGCAGAAAGTCGAAAGATTGAGGATGCAGATAGGGCTTAAACCAGGTCCGGCATGAACTTAATATGACAGATAATACGTCAATATGAAATGATTTCGGCTTCAATAATGGATGTCGATATTCAGAGCACTGCAAGGGAAAAAGTGACCCCTATTTGAGCTTGCGCTATGTTCTAAGATGAATGTGTAGTTCTGAAGACAACATTCGGGAACGCTGGCGGCAACAGGACAATACTATGAAAAGGGTGCAGGGGATGAAACTTTGACAAGTCTGCATTGCAAACAAGAGAAGCCAACCACGATGTCATCGGACAGTACATGAAGTATCGATTCAATGAGGCCGCAATAGTAACGAGGGGTGAAGATCTTTCGACATCCCGTACAGAAGGAGTCATCGGAGGGGTTGTCCCGCTGCTCGCCTTGATTGCGATTGGGGCTATTAGATGGTCTGGACGTCTTTGCTGTCGCTACTGACCATTTGGAAGGGTACGGGCTGGAGCAGGGACAGGCGGTTGGCTGTCATCTTCGTCTTCCGCGTCTAGATCTTCAGGGTGGCTGTGGGGTATTACGGTAAGCACAAAATGTTACACTGCTATACCAAAACGGATACCTCATACCCTAATAAGTTCTTGACGTTCTTCATCTCGTAGTGTTTCCGTCGCATCTCCTCAAATTTGCGGTGTTTTTCTCGCTCCTCCGCGGTCATGTCAGAGAATTCTTCGCCATGTCTGCCAACCTCGCCCATTGTATCTGCATCTACTATGACGCGCTTCTCACTGTCTGGAGTATGTGAGGCACGGGTCTCAAGTTCAGGCTCCCCAAGGTCAAACTCTGGAATGTCATCAATCCCGGTGGGTTTCCTTTGATTTCTGGCCTTGTCGAGTTCATCAACTATCAAATCCTCCGCATTCAAAGTGGCCATACCTTCTTCATCTTCCGATGGATCGTACTGCCTGGCAAATGGTGTCTTTGGTTCTGTAATCTTCATCGTGCTGTCCCGTTGTTGCTCCGTCAGATATAGATTTGCTTCGTCCCATTTAAGGCGTGGGCTATTCTCGTCGGCATGGTGAACACCAGTGCCCGACTGGCGTCGTGATGGAGGGCCGCGAGGATTGGACGACGAGCGGCGGTGGGCAGGCCCAGCGTTCTGTAGGGTATTCTGTAGGACGATTTCTTTCTCCGACAACTCCCGACCCAATTCTGGCCTCTCTGTTGAGTGCACTGGCTGTAAAGGAGCAGCTTCGCTCGTAGGCGATGTTTGTAAGCTAGATCGCTGATAGGAATTGGAATTCTTGAGAATGCCTGAGAGAATGTGAGATAGTAGCACATAGCGGGGTAACAGACAAACCTCTAGGGCGCTTCTCAACGTCGGTTCCATGCTGAGAAGATGAATGGAGTTGTGAAGAGTGTTGTGTCATGTTGAGCATAGATGGCGGGCTGTTCGATAGTTCAATCGCCGAAGCGTGCTTTAAAGAAGGGTTAATGCAGGTGCTAGCTCTGGGACACGTGAAAGACCGTCCCAAGTGGTGTTATCCCTAAGTGCCCGCGGGAAGAGGATGGGTTTCAGGACGGCTTTTAAGTGGAGAATGTTGAAATTTAACGCAGGTGAGGTAGATTGATTGCAGTTGACTGAGGTCAAGTGGCTAAGTATGGAGGGGTTTCGTTGTGTTGTTGGCCGCAAAACGTTAAAGAAATGACGTAGCCAATCGGGGGAGAGGGATATTTTCAAAAAGGCAATCAAGTCAGGATTTGGCTCGAAATGGGATTTCCTTATACTATATAATGCGCGTTCAAAAAGTTTCCTGTAATAAAATGCGTCATATCAAAGGGGTGGCGTTTTAGAGCCAAGCCAGAGTAGCATCTGGCACTGATTGCATCTGTCCAACGAACAGCTCTAAATTTTGATTTGTAGATGCCTCCCGAACGACGAGGATCATCCTGCAACCTCCACATGGCAAATGTGTCTCTGGTATTCCAAGGCCCTCGATTGCTCTTACACGCGTTTCTGAGCACACACCCGGTGTCTGCTTTTCGAGAGCTCAACCTGGTTACACAGCAACTCTCGAGGCAGTTTATCGAACGTTTATAAGGGAGCGAGGCCCAGGTAGATCACAAGGTACACGTTTAGGATTATCTTAGTTGACTCATCCGCTTCGCCGAGGAATTTGAGGAGGCGGCCACCCCCCTGCTCCCGCCCCACTTCAACGCCACAGGCCCTCTTATGCAAACTTATGAGCCAATCAGATGGTCGCTCCAACTCATAGGTACTTATTAGCCAATAGAATGCCACGCTACCCTTAACTACCCCTACCACCCTAAAAATTCCTCAGCGCAGCGTTTGAGAGATTATGGGCGCGCGTTTGGTGTAAACTGGGTTCTTTTTTTAACGCGTATTAATTTTAAACAACTCTAGCGGCGTAAATATACTAGCTACAGTCTTAGTGCGTAATGCATTTAAATTATAATCTCTTCTTCTATTTAATTATAATAATTGTAATTAGCTAACACTATATTAGGGGGTGAGATATAGCCTTAAAGTTTAAAGACGCGTTTTTAAAACTAGTCCCTCTCCACTAGCCGCATTAAAATAACGGCTGTACTCTACTACTAATACTCTATTTCCTTCTAAATTTATAGAGGCGCCTTTTTTATCCTATAATAACCAGCTCGCCCGATTAAAGTATATTTATACTACCATTGTGTTATATTCTAGCAGGCGACGCGGTTGCAGTAATACCTTTAGGGCGCTTATCCTACGTTAGAGTACTTTAGCAATGCCCTATAACATTCTAATAATTTATAGGAACTTATACGAACTTATATAAACTTATACAAACTTATTAGCTAATTAAAGAGTAGGAAATGGCAAGGTACAGGTTAAAATTAAAGAAGAAGTTAAAGAAGTTGGATACTTAGAGTTACTAGCATAAAGCTTATATTACGCCACTATCTCCACTACCTCTACTAGCTATATATATATTAGCTAACCGTAGTTCTATCCTAGAGATACTCCAGTCTATTAAAAGGCTACGCGTAAAGGAGTTACTATTAGTTATATAATAGGCAGCGTAGTTAGAGAATATAGTATTCTAATATAAAGTTATAGACCTTTATCTTCGGCAAATTATTCTCTAAACTAGTCCATTAGTTAAGGATTTTAAGCCGCGCTATAAGCAAGTGCGTACCTTACGTTAGTTAATATTTAGGAAAGGTAATACCCTTCTAATTACTTATATGGGCTTTAGTAAAAGCCTAATCTTCTATATATATATGGTTTTAACGGGCAAGATTACTATCTAGATTATTCCACTTAATGAGCTAGGTAATAAGCAATTAGATAATATTAGGAAGATAGAAAAATATAACCTAGTTCTTATTAATGCTAAAACCTAAAGTTAGGAGAAGGGACTAATTGCTTAAATTTAGGAGGGAGTATATACTTATATTCTACTTAGTCCTAAATAGGTATTAACTAAGGCTTTTTAGGATGCTCTAAAAGAACTAGAGTTACAGTTATAAATTAGGTTAGTTATAATTAATAAGTGCCATCTTGTTAAGGACTAGGAGAGCTTTTAACTGGCTTATATAATATTAAGCGAATTATAAATAATCCTTTGCCTAGATATAGTCTGGTTTGCCTACTCTATAACTCTTAATAAGAAGGCGAAGAGGCTAATCCTATTAGAGGCCGGATTCTAAGTAGTTGGCTATTATTTTTACCAAACTAAGATTATTAGGACTTCTATTAATTATCTAGATGTGTTAATATTAGTCCACCCCCTACCTAGAAAAAAGGTTAATTTATAGGAGCACCTATATTTCTTATTAGATAATTGCGTTAATAATAATAGAAAGCCTACTCCGGAGAGGATACCAAAGATAATAGTTTTTATTAATAGGCGATTATCTATTTGGGCTATAGCTATATACCTTCAGACTATATTGCTACAGAAGGGGTATTTAATAGATATAGTAGATAAGGCTATTTATATTAGTACTATAGTCTAGGAGTTTACTGCCACTATATAGGAGTATAACCGCACTTAGTGGTATACTAAGTTTAAAACTGCTATGTCTAGTATTAGAATTATAATAGCTATAACCTTACTTAGTATAGGTATAAACGTCCTAGATGTTAAGCGCGTAATTATTTAAAAGATTTCTATTACTAAGAGCCTAGCTAATATATAGCAGCGAATTGGTTAAGGCGGATAACAAAAGAATTGCACTAGTATAGGATATATTTTCCTTCCATACTGGGTCTTTAATATAGAGGGGGGAGATATACTAGGGAGGAAACCACTACTACCTAAGGTAAAGGCACTTACTTAGGCGCCTTAGAGGAATTATAATAGCTTACTAGCTAAGCATACCTATAGTTAACTTATATAGAGCTTTACGCCTAGTAATATTAGTGATACTAAAAGCGTCGCTAAGAGTGTTACTAAGAGTATTACCTCTAAGAAATTAACCGTAAGCTATAATTCTACAGTTACAGCTACTAGAGAGGATGGCCGTCTATTCTAAATAAGGGCTGAAATAGTAAGCCATAAGAAGTTGCCGGTTAAGTAAAAAGAGATGGTAAATAGAGTATATTATTAGAAGGCCTTTCTTTCCTTTTTAGAAGAGGACAAGTTGCTACTAGCTATGCTATAGCATATTATTTATGCCCTAGTAGATTAATGCTATAGTTATTATAACCCCTTACTTATACCTAAGCTTACATTACCCCCTATAGCTCTAGCGCCGCTTTATTAACTACGGGCCGGTATATAGTTTGCTATTATATTAGAGCTTCTTAATATATAGGCGGCCAAGTAGGCTAAATTAATATATGCTAGCCCATACTAATAATTCCCTATGCCATTAGCGGTGTTTCTGGGTAAGGAGTGCCGCTGGCAGCTTTTATACTTATTTTATAGGGGCATAGCTAATACCTTTTAGAATAAACTTACAGCCAAATCTCTAGAAAGTGCGGCGCCCTTACTTATCTTATAGCAGCATTATAAGGCCTACAGCAGTTAATTAGTTAAGTAGCTAAAGAGTATAGTTAAACCAGTTAGATTAACCAACAAAGAGGCTTTAATAAAGAAGTAATAGGTAAAGGCTACTTAGTAAACTAGGGACTCTAAGGGCGAGGTTTTATTAATATACTAGTTACTTAGATTATCTACGCTAGAGGAGTACACAGCATACGTCTAAAGGCGGGATAATAGCCTTGCTATATAGGTTGCTAGACAAGAGACTATATAGGGTATAGTAGAATAGAGTATAGTAGATAGGCTATCTTTACTACTTAGGACCTGGGTTACTAGTAGAATTAATAGGTCTAGCCTATTATCCGCGTTACTAGGTGTTCTATATAGTATTAAACGCGTGGCCTAGGTACTTAAAGAGGTTTAAAGGCTAATTTTAAGGCTAATAATGCTAACGACGCCACATATTACGTCTATAGAGGGGAGTTATAATGTTAATACGCCTAGCTCCTAGGATCCTATAATTCTAGACTTTTAGGAGGCTACTACTTCTAATTTATAAGATACTGCAATTCCTAACTCCTAAGGTATAGTTGTTCTTAATTTATAGCTAGCTGTTATCTTAGATTTATAGGTAAATACTATCCTTAATTCCTAACTTGTAGATATAGCTGCCACCCAGCTATATATAGCCTTAGTAGTAGGGGCTGTCTCCATACTATCTTGGAAGAGATAAGGTAATACCTAAGGGGATTTACCTACTAAACGTTAGACAGCCTTGCGGGAACGGGATAGAAATATAGATATAATACTATAGAAGAGAGATGCAACTGTAGATATAGTGCTTATACTTACCCTAAGAATAAAGACCAGGCGTGTTAGGAAGGCGACACTAAAGGGATAAGAAAACTTCTTAATAGAGCCATAGATAGATAGGCCACTTAATATAACCTAATTAGCTAATAAGTTTATATAAGTTTATATAAGTTACTAGAGGGGGGTCTAGGGATATTATAAGGGCCTATATTAGGTAAAGGGCTCTATCTTAATATAGTAAGTAGACGAGCTATTAGTTCCTATTATAACGGGTATTAATTAACCTATAGTGTGTTTTAATTAGCTAATAAGTTCATATAAGTTACTAGAGAGAGTGCTAGGGATATTATAAGGCCTATATAAGGAGGTAAAGGTCTATCCTAGCGTAGTATAATTAGTCTATAAGATTATATATATTAGGTTAGGTCTAGCGCCTTAGCTTATTAATAGTAAAGTAAATCCTATAATAGACCTTTACTTCTCTTTCTTTTCCTCTTTAGATATTTATAATACTATAATTTTTTTTAAAAGCCTCTAATATGTCTCCTCCTACTACTTAGGTGCTTGTGTACCCACTAAACTTTCTGCTCTAGGAGGAGTAAATTCTCCTTCTTGCTGCCGCCCTCCCACGCAGCTAATTAATGTTAGGGACTATCCAGTATTCTTTATAAGTATTAGACTATCTAGTTCTTAACTATTTAAGTATTTTAAGGAGTTAGGGACTATTCTAAGAAGCTAAAAGATAAGCAGCTATACCTTCCTTCTATTTAGTAGACCTGTATACTAATATTCTTCTTAGCCCTCCTTTTTACCCGCGCCGCCCTTATCTGCGCGCCCTCCCTTCTTCTTCTCCTCCTCCTCTCTAGCCTCCCGTCCCTTTCCTTACGCCTACCGCCCCCCTCGCGCCCACTGGCCCCGTCGCGCCTACCTTCCCCCTTGGCGGCGATAACGACAACAACAATAATAATAATAACAACAATAACCACCTGCTAGATTTCGGCGGTGACAATAACAACAACAATAATAGCATAGTCGGCCTTGCTGGGTATATATACTATAATGCCTATTATATTAATTATTAGCTTATATATGCGTAGACCTGCAACTTAGCCGCCTACCCCTATTGCTAGCGCCGCTCTAGGTCCTCCCCTTTCTCTTACCTAGGTAGGCTTCTATACTGCCCAACTTACTAACTAGCCGCGTCTGCCTTGGAATTGGCAACTCTAGGGCAAGATTATAGACGGCTATACTACTATCTATTAGGGCAAGTGGTGGTCGTCTCTCTAAATAGCTAATAGTAAGAGGAACCTCTCCTATATTAGGAGGATTATAGAAATGGAGCTAGGTAAGCAGCTTTATGGTAAAAATTAGTGCCTAGCTTGCTAGGAGGGTAGTTAAAAGTGCTAAGTCTACTTTAGGGTAGGCGCCTAGCAGGTATATAAGCCTAGGGACGCTTATGCCCGCTACTATATAAGGGCCCGCCCTAGCGGATGCTCTATTTTAAAGCGGGCTAAGCCTAAGCCCTAGTAGGTGTTACTAGCTCCGCCCCTACAGCCCCTATTACTAAAGGGACTATAACCACCTCCACCTAGAGCTGGGGGTATAGGGTTAATAGCGTAGGGGATAAGGGGGTGGGACTTAGTGTGGTATAGCGTATCTTTAGACTTCCTTTATAGGGAAGGCTTTAACCTTATTTTAGTAAAAGCTAGTGTCTTAAAAGGGTCTAACTGCAAGGCTCTTTATAGGTAAGCTTTAACCTCGCCCAGTTAGTTTAGATTCTATATAGGTAAAGAAGCTAGTGTCTTAGGCGGGCCCAACTATAGGCATTATAAGCCCTATAGGTTAGGATATATGGACTTAGCCTCTGTCCTTAAAGAGAGAGTAGGCTTAGCGGGCCTTTACTCTAGTAGAGTAAGAGGAAGATAATAAGCAAGCATAGTAGGCCTCTACTTAGTGGAGGATTAGGTAAGTAAGTACGGCAGGCCTCTACTCTAAATTAATAGTAGATAGGTAAGCAAGTATAGTGGGCCTCTATTTATAGTAGAAGTAGAGCAAGCATAGCAGGCCTCTACTTTAGATAGATAGTAAATAGGTAAGTAAGTATAGTAGGCCTCTACTTATAGTAGAAGTAAAGTAAGCACGGCGGGCCTCTGCTCTGGGTAAAATAAATTCACTTTCTTATTCTGCTGTTAACCTACTACTCTAATAATATAATGTAATTGCGTCTATTGCTAACGCATAGATAGAGGCTAGTATGCAGTTGCTATATATAGGTAATGGCCTCTACTCTTAGCGGGGGTCTGTTAATATAAGCTGCTGCTACTTTAGATATCTCCTAAACTCTTATAAACTTATATAAACTTATTAGCCAATTAGGATAAGGCTAGGGGCTTAAGAATATTATTATAGCTTAAGTGGAGGCCCTATGTCGAGATATCTTTTATAGGTGCTAGCTACCACTCCTTATTAAGTTCTGTTAATATAGGCCTCTAAATATCTCCTAAACTTATATAAACTTATACGAACTTATTAGCTAATTAGGGCAAGGTAGGGGGTTTTAGGTTAAGATATATTGTCTAGCTAATAGCTTCTTAGGGCCTATTAATATAGGCTCTAGCCCTTAATCTAGAGATCTCCTAAACTTATACTAACTTATACGAACTTATTAGCCAATTAGAACGAGGCTAGGGCCCTTAGTTAAGACATTTTATACAAGTAGTAGCCTTACGCAATTTTAATAATGGACTATAAGCGTCCCGCACTCTATAGTGGTTTGTGCTGCCCTAGCTAAGGAATAAAATAAAGTAGCGATGCTAGCGTTGCTGCCATAGTTGTTGTTTCCTGGTAATAGTCTAAGGGGAGTTAATATTTTAAGTTCTGGGTGGCTAGTATATGGGCATATAGTAGTGCCTAGTGCCAGGCAGCTTTTCCTCCTTATAGTATTTCCTGGATATCCTCCTCTTAAGTAATTAAGGCTAGGGCCGGGGTAGAGGGGCCTTATAGGGTAAAGAAGAGGGAGACTTATAGGGCGAACTAGAGAGAAAAGCTATACTCTAATTAGCTAATAAGTTCGCATAAGTACCCCTAAGTTTATAGGCTACTTGGAGCCTCCTAGCCAGTAGGAGGTATATTAGAAGTAAGATTTAGTTCCTCTATATTACCTAGCCCGTCTTTAATAGCATTAGTAAAGTTTTATATATTTATAAAGCTAGCTAAGTCCTCTATATCTAAAGGAGGATAAGAGGTAGCAACTAAATGCGGACCTTATATATGGACCTAGTTGAACTTGTTAACCTTCCTTACTAGAACTTCTACTCTAGTACTAAAAATGTTATAAGAATTAAATAGGCGTAGGCCTACTAGCTATGCTAGTTGCTATAGTATAGCTAGGTTACCAAAATAGAGATTCTAAGTAAGTATAAATATATTAAGGTCCGCCTTTGCCTATATATAGGTACCTAATATCTTCTTACCAAATATATTTTCTATTTTACTATACAATATTCTAACTGTTGTATTTAATAAGCATACTCAATTAAATATAATATCTATATTATAAGTAGAGTTCTTATAGTACTTTATCTTAATTTTATAGCTTTTATTTAAGTGCTTTAGCCTAAGATTAATAGCCTTATACTTATCTGGAGTTCTAAGCCAGTTTACTAACCCAAAGAATAAGATTGCATGCTAAAGTTTAGGCAAATTAACCAATATAAGATTCCACCAATAGAATAGCATTTCTTAACCGTAATTATGCTATAACGCGCTAAAGAAGAATATAATAAGGGGGTTAATAAGCCGCCGTAATATACCTATATTGGTATGCTTAACAGTATACTAAATAGTAAGTAGAAGCTTAACTTCCTAAAGTATATAATATATTATCCGAAACTTAATATTATTATACTTCGCACCCGTCTACGCGTTTTAAGAAAAGGCGTTATACTAAATCTTGTTAACAATATCTAGAAACTGCTTAGGAGTAAGGCAGCCGATAGCCTAGGTAATATCTTTAATACATTTAGGGGAAGACGGGTTAGATAGGGTGTCTAGGTTAAATAGCTTAGATAAATTAGGTATACTAATTCTAAAGCCTTAATACTGCATAGTAGTATAGAAGAGGGCAGTTATACGCGCTATAAAACCCTGTTTAATAATAGGTACTAACTTATAGTATTTGGCATTCTCTTATATAATTATAGAGCGATTCTATAGCGTTATATTAGACCATAGATAGTAATAAGCCTCCTCTTACTTATCCTTAGGTGTAAAGTGTATACGCATAAGAGTACTATATAGATTTATCTTAATATGGAACTATATAGGTATACTAAGCAGCTAGTCCTAATGGTTAAAAGGGCGGCTAGTATAAATCTACTCCTATTTTACTAACCTAATATAATGCATAGTAAGCTGGTCACCATAGGTAAGCTAGAGCCGCTTAGTAAAATTATTAGGAGTAGTGCTATTATAAGGGTTATCTAGAGCCTAGAGACTAAGCTAATTAAGGAAAATGCTTTTATAGACGCTATAGGTACCCTAAATAGTACCTTTATCCTCTATAATAGCACTAAACTGCTAGAATTTAGTCTTCCCATTACTAATATATTATATGCTTGGCATTTAAGGGAAAAGATCACTATCTTTAAAGATATGCTCTATACTAGTAAGGTGAATCCCCTTTATTATATTAGTAATAAGGTAACGGCTAATCTATAGTAATAACTTGTCGCCAAAGCCAGGAGAGTAGTAGATGTCTTTAATATTTAGCGGGATAGTTAAATTATACATTAACTAATATAGCCCTAATAGAGGCAGTTTAGGACAATAGATAATAGCAGTAGTTATTAAGGAGCGCATAATAGACGTGTAACCAAGCAGCTTATCGCGCTTTATATCCTTAAAGTTTATATTATTATATATAACGACCATTTAGGGGTCGTGCGCTAGCGTTATAAGATGCCTCTATAGATGTTAGCCCCTAGCTAGCTAGTAGTCCATAGAGGCCATACTAATTAGCTTATAAGTTTACAAGAGTTTATATAAGTTTGGCTAAAAGGCCGGTACTAATAGATATATAGTGCTGATATAAAAACTAATATATCTTTACCTCTTTAGCAATACTACCTATAGTATAATTTATAGAATAATAATTATGGCATAATCTAAAGCTAGCTAATGTTTTAAATACCCTTCTTTTTATACCAGAGCCTATAAGATATATATCCACTACTAAAGAAAAGAAATTGGACCGCTTTTTAGCCTAAGAGAAATAAATTATACTAGTAATAGTATATACCCGCCTTACTAGCGTATCCTAGCTATTTACCTTTTAGTCCTCTACTTTCTAATTGCTATAACTAGCCCTATATGCCCGCTAATTGCTAAGCAGTTATATTAAGGTTGTATACCATCCTAGGGCAGTATCCTATATAGAGCGGAAGGTAATATTAAAGTCTAAGTCCTTAATTTTTAATGTTCTGTTAAATATGGTAAAATATAGTTCCTAGATAAGGCAATCTAGCTCTATAGTATATAACTCTATTCGCATATATAGGATATTGCTTAGCTATAGGTCTCTTATAACTACATCTAATAGAACCTAACGCCGCTGCCTAATATAACCGTACTAATAGTGCTTAATTATAATTCCCTTCTCCCCTATGTTATCCGCCCTAACCTAAGTAGATAGTAACTAAGCAAAGCTCTAACCTTTTTCTTTTAATATGTTAACTACGGCTTATAACCTCCGTGTGTGCTTCCCCTACCTCCTATAACACCTTAATAAAGGCTTAGGCGCTTTATTCTTATTACTACCTATTTAGTTATTGCCTACATTGTTATCACTATTGGAGGAGGAGGGTTTAGATAGTTTAATAATATTTTCTAACTAGCTAGAGAGGCTAGAAATAGAGGGAGGACGGCTAGGGGTATCTTAGTTAGAGTAATGCCTACTTAAAGCATAGCTGGGCTCTATTATAGATAGATTCTATAGAGTAAGAGGAGGGCTTTTAAATAGAACTATTGGCGAGTTAAGCGGTGGTATATTAGGGGGTAATATACCGCGTTAAAGGTAATACAGCTATTGTCTACTAGGTAGGCTGGCCTGCCTTTATAAATTACGCCCATAATCTCTTAGACGCTTCGCAGAGAAATTAGGGTAGTAGGGGTGGTAGGGGGTGGCGCGGCGTTCTATTGGCTAATAAGTACCCATAAGTTAGAGCGACCATCTGATTGGCTCATAAGTTTGCATAAGAGGGCCTGTGGCGTTGAAGTGGGGCGGGAGCAGGGGGGTGGCCGCCTCCTCAAATTCCTTGGCGAAGCGGATGAGTCAACTGAGATAAGTTTAGGACGAGCTTGTACTCATGCTAAGCCACGTGACTTGTGTACGAGTCTTGATTACTTCACACACATACAATCTTTTGTTTCTAAAGCATCTAAAGCTACCTCAGGGATATAACTGAGCCGGTAATAATAAAGTGAGTTCCTTGGTGGAGTATTAGATACCTTTGCTAGGTAATTTAGAGCTCTTTATGAGGGTGTGACTAGGGGCATAAGGGGGTAGGCAACGAGTAAACGACCCGGGTTCAGAGGCACATAGACATATCCTGCAATGGGAGAAGGCGCGTGCATCTGCTTGATCTCTTCCTAATCCCTGGTCTTGCATAAGGCTAGGAGGGTCACAACCGTCAAGACAGGAGTTGTTTCTCATGTCCGCTATGAATGCCCTCAATTCTCCATTTTCCACAAATGCACCACAGAGTGTTGACCTGACGAATTCTACGTGTACGACTCAATAATTAGCCCAGCTCTCGAAACATATTGACCATGTATATCAGTAACTTTGGTTTGATATTCAGACTTTGCCTTTTGACGTCATGCTCAACCAGCGACATGCCAGAGCAAGAGTGTATCACGCGGCTGAGCTTTGTCGGATTACCAGAGCTGTTGTTGTTCCTCATTACGGGAGATCGTGGATATAGATTACAAAGGCGAGGATGTATACATACATATCGGAAACCTAGAACAATGAGTTGCATGAGCGATCCGAAACAAGGTGCATCAGGTTGGTCCTCGTGACAAAGGAATGTCCCTGCTTTCAGGTCGTCACCGCATCATGGAAGCCACCGAGAGGGACCCTCGTGATGACGGTTTTAAAGAGGGGTGTCATAATCTCGACCACATTCGGAGTCGCCAGTTGAGTAGGGGAAGGACTGTCAAACTGGCGATGATTTGAGTTGGTGGTCTTGATGAATGAACGGAACAAAATTTCGCAGCAGGAAGAAATCTTTTGGTGGCCGTGCGTCGCCAAGCCAGCCGCTGGGACGCGCTTGCTCCATGAAGACTTGCCTCCGGCAGAAGACAGGACTTTACGATCGGTACCTCTACCTTCTCTTAAAATACCGTCCTATCCGTCGATATTCCAATCACATCCTGCGACAAAGCGCTCAGCTCGCCCTACCAATTTGGAAAATATCAGAACATCTCCTGGAACTTAGCGAATCGCAAAATACCGCAAGCCCGTTGTGAATCAACGGCTTTGTGGCCTCACAGCCATTTCTCTGCTGCTTGTTCGCTCCTTTAACTTACCAAGCTTCCCGCAGAGACATTTTCTACTCTAACAGCCGCTATCGATACCCGCTATTCGCCAATGGATAGGGATAGAGAGACTCTATGGACTCGCCGCTCGAAGTATGACCCTCCACCCCGCGCATCCTTGTCAAGCGTTGCTCAGGTACTGATTCTTTGCGTAAAGCTCCAGCAAGCTCTCTCTTTCCACGTCCAATTCCGACCACCATGATGGAAAGTACGACCACCCCACCCGCAGCTACTCTTCCTCAAAGCGCTTTGGTGGCGATACTTCTTCGCATGGTGGAAGATCGAATCCTTTCAACGCCATGTCGCCCCTAACAAGCGGCAACTTGGCTTCCCCGACTGCAGGAGCTTCAACAGCTTTTGGACTAGGTTCTGGAGCCTTTGCGTCTTTTGGGTCCGCAACTAAAACTCCCAAAACACCCGGTACCGCTTTCGATTTTGGTAAACCGGCCACATCGGCTATTACTCCCACAACACCAAGCGAAAAACAAGACAAACCAGTAGCGAAATCTGTGAGTAGTGCTCGCAAGGAGTCTCAATCTATCACTACGTTGGAGGAAGCCGCTGCGTCAGGCGGACCGTCATTAGATTTAGCAGTGCCGTGGCCATTAAAATATACCTGGGTAATCTGGTATAGGCCTCCTACGTCCAAGAACTCGGACTACGAGAAGTCCACAAAGCCCTTGTGTAAAATGAGTACTGCACAGGACTTTTGGAAGGTCTTTGTTCATCTAAAGCGACCTTCCACTCTTCCTACCGTCTCCGACTATCATTTTTTCAAAGAAGGCATCCGTCCCGTGTGGGAAGATGATGAGAACAAAAAAGGTGGCAAATGGATAATGAGATTAAAGAAAGGCGTGTCAGATCGGTACTGGGAAGACTTGCTTATGGCTATGATTGGCGATCAGTTCGCTGAAGCAGGAGAAGAAGTGTGTGGTGCCGTTTTGAGCGTTAGGAGCGGCGAAGATGTCTTTAGCATCTGGACTAAGAATGATGGTGGTCGGAATATTAAAATTAGGTGAGCTTCTACTCGTGCCTGAGTATCAATATTCTCTAATTGTCCACAGAGAAACCATCAAGCGAGTCCTCGCTCTACCTCAAGACACACAGATTGTCTGGAAGAGCCATGATGACAGCATAGCACAGAGGTCTGCGATTGACCAAGCTCGTCAGGAGAAAGCTGGACACCACGGCACCGAGAAGCGTCGAACTGTTTCCAGCGCTGAGGAGTCAACTCCCAACAAAGACAAGACCACGACAGGCTCATGAGGGAGACGCTATATTTTAAGCTTTCATCACTAATTGCATGCATTATACGGCTTCAATGAATTTATCGGGTTAGGTTAGCGTGCGTTTGGTTTTCTGGCATCCATGGAAGGCTGCTTTTGGGTTTCTTTTCTTGGGTGGAGAGGAGCGTATAGCGTTTCACAACCACTACCTGTATTCTAGCCGCGATTTTTCAGTTCTGTGTTGGGCAGCATTGTGAACTTGTAACGGGTGGGGTCAGTGAATTGAGATTCATGGGCTAATGGTCCAATCTACGAGACACGGTCCATGCAGAAAATGACATGCTGGAGAGATTTGCAAATATAAAGGGTCATAGGGATCATGAGGCACTCTACGTGTCTGGAAATATTAAGTGTAAATGTAGCTGACAGTCCGAGCCGGTGGCGTTTTGAGTCTTGGTTCCTCGAGGCTCAAAGGAAGCGAGAGTGAACTGTACGTCAGGATTGTTAACCTCAACTGAACCGCAAGTGGAGAGCCTTTAGTCAGTCGCGTCCACACTTCACACCCACAACGCTGGTGAAAATGGTATTTCTGGGCGCACAAAAGCCGTACCTATACAGTTTGCCCGGCCAAGCTGTTTCAACCTTGACAACCCTCTCTCGCTAATGCCTCCGATGCCCGCATTACCGGCGTTTCTGAGCAGTAGCCTTGGTGCTGCCGTAGAAAGTGTAGGAAGTCTCTTCTCATCCACCACTCCGCCTGACGCCAACAAAGCCCAGAAGTCTTCCACAGAGGTCTGCAATCCCCATAAAGCAACGCTGGCTTGTGAAGTCCTGCGATGGACTATTTGAGCTCGCAAACGGGCTAACACTCTTACTACTAGACGAATGATGCTACCCACGCGACCCTTGCGAGCGGATCCACAAGAGCGGCAACTGCAGAACGAGACCTTCGTAACCGGTACCGTGACCCATCAAGAGAACATATAAGCAGACGAATACTCATAAATCCAACCAGCCCACCAGAGACAAATATTCGTGAGCGTCGAAGGGACTATAGAGGCCCTGACGAACGGCGGCTTACAGGGGACTACGGGTGAGGATTTTTGTGCACTGAGGCCTGGTTAGAATACTTATGGCTTGTCTTAGGACTCCGGCGGATGCTGTTATTATAAAACCTCCAACTGATCGAGCACCTATGGCAAGATCTAAGGTCAGTCTACTACTCTACTCTTGCTGAATCTAGCTGAAGATAGCTGCAGCCGTTCTCTGGGATTTATAAGCCGCTCAACACGTTGGGTCATGCTGGACCGTTTGGTGGGAGGCCTCGAGGAAGACCTGAAACGTACAGCACAAAGCGTCGGTCGGTTCCGCGTTTAGATAGCCTTAAGTTACAGGAGAGCCGCGGAGATAATGTCATTAGGCAGGGGAGAATCTATGCGCGCCCTGAAGGAGAGCTGTCGCCATACAAGAGGAGAAAGACACAAACCACCATGTCTCCTTCGAATGTCATCGATCTCGAACAAGACGACCCGACTCCCTCAGACACCCATCGTCGAGAGCGAATTGCGGAGAGGGATCTGTCTTTTGTTCAGTCATCATTTTCCTCACACTCGCAAAACAGCTTTGACTCCGGCCGTAGGACTGCTTATGGTAGCTTTACGCCAAATGAATTTCGAACAGTGAACGAGACTGTAGATCCTCGCCGAAGGAAACAAAAGCATCTTCAGAGTCAGCCGGGTAACCGCAAATCCACTACACCAACACGTGCACCACCGAATACTTTCTCAATTTCTCAGGGACGCAACAGAACGGGGAATGCTGGGCTAGCAATCGAGGTGTCAGATGATGACAGTATCCCTCAACACGCTGAGATTAAGAGATCATCGAATCTGATGGAACCACTTCAGCGTTTGTTAGAGAGTGCATCGCCCCCGCCGCCCGCACTTCAGGACCACGAATCCAATCTGAAGTCCAAATACTTCCATAATAGATCTGGAGATGTGTCTGGTGAGGAAGATAGTATCGTCGAGGCTCGAGATTCCTACTCTAGTTCGGCAATCTACCGTGGCCTCAAGAGGGGCTTTCAGTCGGAGAGGTCGCGTTCTCCCCCGCTTCGCACGAAATTTAAGCGGATCGACGACCTTGATAGCAGCATTGACGAATTACAGAGGCCTGAGAGTGTTCCCGAACATCGTTCAACTAGGATGGATAAACCTTCAAATACCACCCACCCAGCCAATTCAGCTGCTAGAAGAAAACCGGGGAAGGGTCGCAACTCTGGGTGGCCAATGAAATTGGTTCGCACACACGGAAAGACGTTTGTTGGACCTACACTAAATCTAAAGCATGATGATGAAACCAAGAGCTTCTATGTCCGCATTTATAATGCAGACTCGTCGTCCCACATACTTCAAGACCGAATTGAACTACGGAAAATCAACAGGGCCCTTAAGGAGGATGAAAAATGCCGAATTCGTGTCATAGGCTCTAGGGTTAATACTCAAACATGGACATATGATCTCGAGTTTTCGGACCGGAAAAGTTACAATGCATTTCTTTTGTATGTTACTACACCCGACATAAAAGTATATTCAAAATCAAGGTAAAACCCCTGCAATATGGTGGATATGCATGTGCTAATAATTCTCCTCAGTGGGGAAATGGACACATTATTCGGTCAAAAACTTGAAGCCGGACCATCATGCAATACTTTGGGTCCATCAGATATATATGATGACGGTGTTGACGAACTAGCTCTTCTTCAGGCTCGGACACAGAGGGAAACTAACCACGCACAACAATCTCTCCAAGCGACAGTTGAACCAAGTGTCCAGCACCGACGCCAAAACAACCTTAAATCGAAATTGCGCGCCAGTCTCCCCGATGACGTGACTGGGAAGAGGCTTCAGAATCTAAGAGATAATGTTTGTCTAGATGCAACATCTGTTGAGCAGAAGCCATCTCCCGGCCGGCTTCGTAGCACACGGTTGAGTAACTCGATGGATAAATCCAGAACGATATCAAACCAAAGGCCTTCGCCACCACCTCCTGAGTATGTCACTATCCCGATGCTTAAGTCCTTTTACTGATTGAGAAACAAGGAGCATCCCTTATTCTACCGACCCTGGTCTGGGCCCTAAGTGGGATCAGTAAGCTGCTTTGTAAAAGAATAGATATTTGTGATTTACTAACTTTATTAGACCTGTCATCTATCCACCCACTGGTCGCCGACGGGCACACGTAGATTTTGACGACCTCCTACGTCTTGATGATGGCGAATTCCTGAACGATAATCTGATCGACTTTTATATGAAGTACGTACTGCGAAGCCCATTCTTTTAAAGATATCTAACGTCCTTCAGCTGGGCCTACAATAATGCGAATCTCCCGCCTAATAAGGTATATTTCTTCAATACCTATTTCTACAGCTCGCTCTCGAAGCCTCAAAAGGGCCAGCGCGGTATCAATTACAACTCTGTGCAACGCTGGACTGCCAAGGAAGACATATTCAATTACGACTATGTGGTGGTTCCAATAAATGAAGAGTAAGTCACCTAATCAACCATGTTTGCAACCCACTTAGTGGTCGTTCCAGTGCTCATTGGTATGTTGCAATCATATGCAATCTGACCAAAATCGATCGCATTCTCCATAAAGAGCCATCATCGGAAGCTGCCACAAGATCTAGTCCAAACCAGCTTGAGGAAAGCGACAAGATTCAAGATGCCATCAACAATTCCTCAGATGAGACTGAACGGAAAAGAAAGGAAAATTCTATCCATGAATCTAATGACCCCGATGTCATCGATGATCCTCTTGATCGGGACGAGTCCGAAGACCTCTCGTTGATTCAACATGACATGAACCTTGTCAAACGTGGTATTCCACAAGCGCAAGATGAGCAGCAAATAAAATACGACGATGAAGAATGGCCTGACCCACAAGAAAACCGGCGTTCTTATGCCACATCTCCTTTTCAAGAGACACTAGCAATGCGAAATCTATCAATACAGGAAGAATCAGCAGGCGGCCTGTTAGCAAGCCCGACCCCAAAATCGGACCTTGGAGGAAAGAAGAAGTCAAGGAGAAAATCGGCACCAGGATTGAAAAAGTATGATCCAGATGAGTCAGTATTTTCCACAAATATCTTCTACACCTTCATTTCTAACGCAAGCTTTACAGACCCATTATCATTGTGCTAGATTCCCTTGGAGCGACTCACCCCAGGACAGTCAGACACCTCAAAGACTACGTTTTAGAGGAAGGGAAATCGAAGCGTAACATTGACGCAATCATTGACAAATCTATGAACCCAAAGGAGATCCCGCTGCAGAATAATTTCTGCGATTGCGGGCTTTTCCTTCTGGGGTATCTAGACAAGTTCTTTGTTAACCCAAGGGAATTTGTTACCAAGATCCTAACCCGGGAGATGAGTGTAGAGATAGATTGGCCTGACTTGGATCCTAAGCAAATGAGGAACTGCATACGCGATCTCCTATTCAAGCTCGCAAAGGAGCAGCAGGCTGAAAGACGAAAGCTGGAGTTGGAGAAGCGCGAGAAGAGAAAGAAGAAAATGTCCCCCAGTAAGAGGCAAGCCTCGGAGGCAAGCCTCGAACGAACGACTCCAGCACTCCTGAAACAACAATCACCACCTCGGCCACCAAATAGTCCCCAAGTCGTTATCCAAAGACGGCAACCAAAAGCTGAACCGACGGAACCAAAGGTGGCTATGTCAGTTGAATCTGATATCAATGCTCGTTCGAGACGGAAGTCTTCACGCGATCCAAACGATCTCCGCCAAGAACGCCATATAGGTAACTCGGAGGAACTGGTCGAGATCGAAGACTCACAGTCCCAGGCTAGGACTGTGGGTCTAAACAGTCTTCCTCTGGCTGCTCGCGTTGGAAGCTCGGAGGAACTGATTGAAATCGCAGATTCTCAGCCGTCTCCCACGCCTGCGACCTCTCGTTCGAATGACGTTCATCTTCTGAAGAATACAAATAAGTCTCAAGAGTTCGCAGACGTCGGTTTCTTAAAAGACACATTACGCGACCAATTAGAGCGTTCTGCGGGTTATTCAGCTGAAGCCCAAAACCGGCGACGAGAACGGCGGATGATTGAAGTCGATACCAATGCTGACTACGCTGAAAATGATCATTTAATTCAGCCGTTATCCTTGACAAACCCATCTCCTTCCAGTCGACGACAGCCGGCTGAAGACATTCAAAGGCCTCCGACTCGAGGCAAAACGTATTAGTCTGATACTTTTTTTGGTTTGATGTTCTTGAGGTTTCTCTGACTTCCAATATCCTTGGTTTAGATACTGGGATACTAGGACTGGGCCAGTTTCATACCAGGACTATCGGCTCGCTCAGATATAATCCGGGTAGACCTCTAGCTACAAACCCTCAATTGACGGGTTCTGCTTAGTGCTTTCTCCTTCCGTTATTTGAGTATATAGGAACTCCTGGCGGCATAGCCTCGGCGTTGGTGTCTTTTTGCAAAGAGTGATTACTCTAACGACGGGAGTATTGCGGGAATGGATTTACACTAATGATTTATTCTCTGCTTTACTGGCGGTTTGCAATCTGTGCTATAGAACTTCATGGATGGTTAGTGAGAGATACCGGGTCTGCGGATCCCGATGGCAGGTTCTACATCAGCTGATATAATATATCTACTGGCAAATCATGACTTCTTTCTAAACAGTTTACGGTGCTCTTGGGAGGTACCTTAAGATTCTTCATGTCTATATCCACCAGATCTTCTTATATATGCTTGTTAGGGTAATCATCTTAGTTCTTACACCCTCCGTAGGAAAATCCTCTCAGTTCTAGACATCCCTCGAAGCGCTCTCGCAGCACAGTCCCCTTTATCTATTCTTCGAGCGTCTTCTTTAATCGAACATCTTCTAACACCAAACTACACTCTAGTCACTTCGAATATTATACAGCACTCTTTAGAATCTCCTTCGCTTTTGCTTTTTCCTCTTCTAGCGTCTTCGTAATAGTTCCATTCGCGCCCCTGCCCCCCGTAGGGTCTGCGTTGCCCTCCTTCGCCGCGACCGCGTCATCAACCTCTAATATTACAGTTAGCGCAATACAATACAACACTTCGTCCACTACCACCTCTCAGCAACGGCAATGGACGAAGCTAAGGTGCCGATTATGGAAGCCCTACCAGCATACTCTCCCTGAGCCTCTCTGCCGACCCACCTCCCCATCTTCTCCTTCACGAACTCGCCGAAATCCCACTCCTGCGCTTTTAGCCGATGCTTCCCGGCAACCCACACGTACACCTCTGCCTCCACCTCCTCGCCCTCCTCCGCGTCCTCGGCGGCCCCTCCCTGCATGTCGATCGTCCCCATGCCCTCACCGGCCTCTGCTAGAACGCGCACGCGCACCTTCCACCGCTGGTACTCGTAGCCCTCGAAGATGTCGAGACGCCAGATGTCGCCGTCGGTGAGGCCAGTGACGAGGGTACCGCGCACGGAGGCGGCGCTGTTGGCGGGCAGGATAGCGGGATAGTCGGCGTGCAGGACTTTGTGGCGCTGGAAGGAGCGCAGCAGCGCGGGCCGGATGCGCAGGAGGGATGTCTGCCATGCGGCCGGCGTGCTGGTGCCGTAGATGACGCGGTGGAGGACTGCGGGGGCCATGAGCGTGCCTGGGACAGGGTTAGGATGGGCCTTGGCGGGAGAGGGAAGGGTTACCGTAGAAGAAGGCTGTGTGGTCGCCCATGGCGGGTGGAATTGGGTTGGGATGCGCTGTCTGGGGATGAATGTGATAAGTTTATGCGAATGTGCTTATGGAGTTGAAAGCATTGTATGGAAGAAACTGTGGTCTATTATGAGTCATGAATTGAAAATGGTATTAATTTGATAGGCCATGTTGATAACGACCTAATCGCAATCTCGGGTGCGCTCAGCCCTACGGCGGCAGCTAGCCGGCGCTAATGCACTGGCCGGAAAAACTACGTTGCTCAAAGTTTCCCGCAAGGGAGCGGATAATTGGCACACGACATCCTACTCCTTACCTGCCAGTCTGTTAAGCGTGTTTTTGTGAGATTATACGTTTAATGAGATAGGACGACGAAGTCTCCACGCTTTTCCGTTCTTCAGCCGCCCTCAGCCGCCCTTCCTCTCGACTCCAAACACTCCGACGAGATCCGAAGTGGGACAAGATGGGGTTCCTCAACGCGGTGGTGACGACGATTGCGCCGATATTGTATGTTTGGGTTGAATTGAGAACGATATGAAGGCTGGAGACTAACAGAACGGTAGTATCGTCACGTCTCCAATAACTTCATATGCGGATCAGATATACTCAATCCACCACACCCGCTCCTCCGCCGGCTTCTCACTCGACATACCGCTTATAATGCTCGTAGCTAGTATTCTAAAGTACGCTCTTTCCTCTACTCTTCCGTACCGTCCTGTGCTTCCCTCCCTACTCAATTCCCTTTCTCAGAAAAATCACTAATTTGCAACCAGGGTCTACTACTGGTTCGGCGCGCACTTCTCGACCTCACTCCTCCTCCAATCCATCCTTATGATAACGGTCCAACTTCTCCTCCTCCACATCGCACTCACCAACCGTCCCGCCATCACACACCACACGCCATTCCAGCCGGCGCCGACACCGCGGCCCTACGACTTCTGGCAATGGCGCATGGCGCGCCCCTACTGGGCCTTCCTGTCCTACCTCACGGGGACGCTGTTCATCCTACATATGTTGCTCGCGTCGACGAGCCTGTTCCAGCCATACACGGCGCTGCTGGGGTACGTGGCGCTGGCGATCGAGGCGACGCTGCCGCTGCCGCAGATGATCGCGAACCAGCGGCGGCGCGGGTGCAAGGGGTTCCGGGTGTCGGTGATCGCGAACTGGCTGATCGGCGACGTGTTCAAGATGTGGTTCTTCTTCGCCAGCGGCGACAAGGAGGTCCCGATTGCGTTCAAGATGTGCGGCGTGTTCCAGATGGCGTGCGATATGGGCTTGGGCGTGCAGTGGTGGGTCTTTGGCGACGGCGTGGAGGGCACGCTGGCGGGGAAGGCGCTGGGCAGGGAGCCGGTCGCGAATGGGTTTGGAATTGGGGAAAAGGGGCCAGTAGTGGGGGAGAAGGGTATGCCGCTTGAGATGCCGATGGAGGGGTGGGAGAGGGCGAGGTTGACATAAAGAGGAGCAGAAGAGGGCAATAAAAAAAGGAGGTTTCTGTGCGATGCCATTAGATACGTATTGGATTTTGGGTGATGGTTTCATTGGCGTGGTGGTTATGGAAAGACTTGGAGTTTGGCATTTCAGGGCCTTGGCTGGTCTCTTTAGATGATATACAGCACGTTTAATCGGGAACATCTATTTCTGAGCATCAGCATACTACGCAATAACTAGCGCATCGAACGCTAGTCTATGTCATAGATCGGCTCTTGGATCTATTCATGTGCGATTGATGTGACTAACGCTCCTTGGCAATCTTACTATTTTAGGTGACAAAGCTACAAGCCATGCCTAGAAACCCTATCTTCGAACGTGGGACTTAGCCATGCAGTCGGAAAATTCTTCCTTGCTGGCTAACGTCGATGCGGCCATAAGTCTCGGTTTGTCAACTGGAGATGAGCAGAATCACGGTTGTATAAGTCACCAGTCCCAATCGAGTACACTTTTCCGCATTTGAATCGGCGTCGGGAGGTCATGGAGAAGAATGAATACGTCAGAATGTGTCTTGTGCATAAAATATCTCCCAGGACCAAACGCCAGTTGAGCTTCGTCAGTAGATGGAACAAAGAGGCTCGAGTCAGGCTTGAAATACGGAAAAAGCGGGGTAGCGGGAGCCGAGAAGGGAAGGGACGACTGATTCATTACAACGGAACCCCAAAGTGGTTGCTTACCGCTGTCATTGGGCCGGAAAAATTGAGGAGGACAGTGGACATCAGGGTACTTTAGCAGTAATAAACGCACCAACACCGAATATTACTGCCTGTGGTGGGTATATGGAGGTAGATAGAGGTAAATGGAGCACGCGGAGCGAATGGAGCAGGTGCATGGCATAGCTGAGGAGAGAAGAGGGGCTTGTTTGTAGTATCTGACCCAAGACAAAAAAGTATAATTACAAAGTCCAAATCTCCAATGGTGAACAGCGGTATGGTACACGAGTCACGGCATAGCCGCAACGGCCCATGCCGCAACGCCAACCAGCGCTGTGCTCGAGTTCCAAACTCCACAGACCAAAAGTAATATGAGCGTTTAGTGGAGAAGATATATGCTATCCCACGTCATGGTGTCGAATTGAAAATAGCAGACTTCTTCATTTGCCGGTATATAGCGTTTTTCTTTCCGTCTCGAATCCTATGTGCCAGGATTCCAGGATCACAGCTGGCGTTGTCGTCAGCTGCACAGGGCATTCCATCGCTTGCAGCTTCAACCCTGCTCACCGGCCTCCGCCGATCTCGCACCGACCTGGTTATCTGGATCTGATAATCTTACCGTTCGCTTCATCCTCCACCAAAACAACATCATGTCTGCAGACGTCCACTCCGCCACTGCCTCTCCGTCAGACCTTCCAGAAGACCATGCTCCCGTCCAGACTCCATCGCCTGCATCATCCGCCTCAGCCAATACTCAAACAAGACCTTCCAATTCCCGAGGTGAGTCAGCCTTTGCACTGCCCTTCTTTCTCCGCTCCAATCCCCACCTCCCACTACCCTGCTTCCCACCCTCATGCTTCCTCTGAGCCTCTCGGCTTCCTGCAAGCCGTATGACCAAGATAGAGTGTCCGTCACGCCCGCTATGCATTTTTCCTTTTGCTGCAATTGGGTCGTGTGTCTTGATCCGAGCCCTCCTACGCCTCTAACACCACTGCCATTACCAATTCAGAAAATCCTGCAAACGTACCTTTCGCTAACATCATCTAGTAATTACTCCCGCACTGACATCCTCACTCACGTCCAAAGCCGCAGTGGCCACGGCGTCCACTCAACCAAGCGAAAATGCCCAACCCTCTCCACTGGGGAGTGGTCCCACAAGCGCAAGCTATGTGGTGCCTCCAAGACCCAAGCCAGGCCGCAAGCCAGCTACAGATGAGCCAGCGTCGAAGCGAAAGGCTCAGAATCGAGAGTCGCAGCGGGCTTTCCGAGCCAGGAAGGCGGCGAAGCTTAACGAGATGCAGGCACAAGTCGAGAGTGCGGAACAACGGTATACACGTGAGCTGGGTGAGAAATCAATAGAAATAAGTCAGCTACAAGCAGCACTTGCAAAGACAGCGGAGTCGGAGAAGCGTTACATGCAAGAGAGGGATTACTGGAAAGATCAGACTACAAGTCTACAGCAACAGATAGAGCAGCTAAACCGGCAGACAAGAGAAAGAGATGCCAACAGCTGGAGCGAAAAGCAGATACGCTTCCCCCATGATCGGATAGCAACCACACGGCAGGATTCACCAGCGCGCGATTCCATCTCACTTCTTACCCCGCTGATTGGCACTCCTCAATCTTATCAAATGTCAAAGGTAGATTTTGGGTGTGGTGATTGCAAGGACAATGGCGAATGTCCATGTATTGATGAACTTGCTAAACTACCAAGTCCCAAGTCCTATGTGCCAGCATTACCCTTACACAACGTTACTGGAAAAGATCCCAACTCTCCAACGAAGGGTGTTCGAGCAGGCGATACTCCCTCCAGCGATTCAGCTTCAAATTTCGCGGACCGCGAGATTGATTTCACTGCACAATTCTCAAATAAACGGCCTCGACTCGACAAACGACCGTCCATCACCTTCTTGACCCAGTCAATCGATCAAGACTCGAACTGTGGCTTTTGCACAGACGATGCAAATTGCTTATGCAAAGATGAGGAACTTAGGAAAACCATAACTAGTGATGAAATGCGTCCTCCACCCCGAGATTGGAACAACGCTGCGCCAAACGAGTCTTCATCTAGCGACTGTCCAAATACTGGTCCGGGTACTTGCTCTGACTGCATAGCCAACCCTCGTCAAAGAGCCTGGTGTCAGAGGATTTCCAAAATGAAGAAATCCGGCGGGTTAGACATGTTCACCTCCCGATACCTCTCAGTAGGCGGCGCCCTGGACGCGGTAGATCCTCGCAATGATAATGTTCCAGTCCCTGACATGAACATGTCGAAACGCTATTCAATCGGCTGTAGTGATGCCTTCCGCCTCTTTGAAGGTAGGCTCTCAGTAGACGACAACATGGATTGGGTCAATAACCTGAGGCCCGTTTCCCCAATTGCTCGAAGAGACACAATACAGCTTTCTAGAAAGTACAGTGCCTTGGAGCTGGATACTGCTAGTGTCATAGCAACCTTGCAGCAAAGCATGGTTCCCCTAACACCTCGTCCTTCAGACGGTCCGAACGCTGAACTCATCAATGTAGCGAACGAAAAGCGAAAGAAGAGCGATTCTCCTATGACTCCAAGACCAAATGGACTGCCCGTGTCGCAAACAACCGAGATGCGCCAAACTCAATCTGGCTCTCCCGGTCTACCTATATCCACTCTAATCAACGGTACCAACTCACTGCCTACATGGAGATAGTATTTTGGTAGCCTTTGTATCTTGTACATTCAACTTTTCTTCGCTTTGGTCCAGCCTTGGGGTGTTTGCGGGCATCTCCTCATATTTCGGTCCATTCTTCCCTGTCAGTTTCTCAGTTAGACGCACTGTCTCACGATTCCATGGAACCGAGGGTTTTGCGATCCAATCTTTATTGCAAAAGTATCTCTTTGCGAGGCGTTGCGGTTTGGCAGATTCCCGGCCGGACTCGAGGGGCAGTCTGGCGGCTGTCTCTACTCCCTTTTCCCTGTGCTGTCTCGTGTTTTTGGCGGCGGCATATTTCCTACTTCTTGCATGTTTCGAAGTTATCCCGGAGGCGCCGAGCTCCGGCGGCGAGTAACGGCTGGTAGTACCGACTGTTACTACATTTTTATATTTTTATACCCTTGTTGTTGGGGTTACCTTGACGTCTCTGTGCATAAGGTTTGGCGCGCTGCGGTGGGATCGGATCGCTGGTAGCGTACCATTGGTGATCGGTCCGTTTCGCTGTATATTAGTCCAAGCCGAAATATCTGATACTCTTCTCTCGCTAAACTTAATTGATGGCGTGGCATGCCGTGGAGTTGTGTTACCCGGCTACTCTGCCACCTTTTTTTTCCTGCATCTATTCTTCTGAAGTGATATCGAGCTGTTCCGCGGTCTTTGCATTTGTCTGCGTAACCTTATTCTCCGTATTTCGCCTATGGGATCGTCGGGCTAGCTCCTGGGAATTCCTGGGGGCGTGCTGGGGAGCTCGAGGGCTCCGATATCGGTAATGCCTCGATGCAAAAACCCCCTCCGCCTCATTCACCGCTTTGACATGGTTCGAATGTTAAGTGAGCCGTTTCACGTATGAATGACTGGGGAGATCGGCCGGTGGTAGGTTAGCTCCTCCTAGTGTGAACGGAAAGGGCGAAGCTGATTCTGTAGATAAAGGTTTGCTAGTATATTTTTCAACTTCCGATAGAGTGCAAGAACATATTGACACCGGTCACGACCATATTACGTTATGCCTTATCAGCCATTGAGCTGGGAACAAAGCTGTCTCCCCCTTGGCTGCCCATTTTATTGCATCCTTTTTATGTTGGCGTCCGACTTGTTCTCTCTCGGGTTATAGATCCGAAAAGGTTTTTGGAAGTCAAGGAGTGACGCTACTCCTTGCGGTTGATCGGGGCTACCAGCTAAGCTTTTTAGGCGAGCTATGTCATGCAGCCGTGTCTAATCTATGTCACAGCGACTCAGTCAATCAAGGCATAAGCGCCGTAAAGAACGTATGCAAGCCTGTACGATTGGAATGTCTATGGACTCGGATATCAAGATGAGGAGCAGAAGAAGGTCGTGGAAAGGACACGT
>Ga0307507_10000612_pt1 | contig 77260 bp, 30 predicted proteins | sample 7_EM_MG_FD_207223 | JGI IMG/M metagenome (GOLD analysis project Ga0307507, IMG submission 207223) | Populus trichocarpa ectomycorrhiza microbial communities from riparian zone in the Pacific Northwest, United States - 7_EM | ecosystem: Host-associated > Plants > Roots > Unclassified | place...
ACACCTTCTACCTGTTGGCAATTTGATCCTCCGGTCGATATTGCGCATGTGGGCCCTGTTCGCCATTTTCGGGTGACGAACAGGTGGGCGCCAACAGGTCAAAAAAAGTTATCGAACGAGCCCTAAGGCGTTTGGCAGTTATATTGTTAGCGTATTACTATCACGAAATTCAGATAGAGGGGTTCATTGATGCAATGAGTTGATTGATTAATGATCTTGACTTGTTCGTTAATTGATGTCTTGTTTTCTTGACCTAGGGCCCCTGGGGCTCTGAAGAGATTTACAATGCACATGCCCCATACACGTGACTCGTGCACGTGTCCCACGCCTTAGAGAATACAGATTATCTAACACACCCCCTTAGCTTCGAGCTCTTTGAGGTCAAAGCTAACTACCTTCTTGTGCCCGTCAATGTGTCAATTGAACTATAATCTCATCTAAATCCTTCCTTCTCGCCCTAACCTTCTCCCTTAGGTCCTCTAGTTGCTTCTCCTCATCCAGCCGCTCCTTGATATCCACCATTCCGATCATATTAACGAAGCTTTGAGACCTCTGCTTGGGCAGGGCCTTCATAAGTCCATCAGCGATCATCTTCTTCGTCACTATCCATTGAAATCATACTCGTCTCATTACGTATTCCTGACGTAGCCAGTGTCGATGGATGTTAACGTGTCAGAGCTTCGTGATTAGCTTTACCGTGTCTTCTGTAATCAGTTGGAGCGTCTAGGTGTTGTTATATTTGATAATTAAGGGCTCGTTTAGTTGCTTTAAACATCCTGCTAGTAAAGATAGCTTCTTTTGCTGTCTGAGATAGGGCTAATAACTCGGCTTCTATACTTAACGTAGTCACCGTATCCTGCTTATTTACTCTCCATGCGATCGGTCCTCTAAATAGCTTTATAATGTATCCTTGCGAGCTCTTTCTGTCGACGGAATTGTCCGCGAATGATGCATTGCTGGCACAGATAAATAATTGCGCTTTACCTCTACCGTCTCTTCCGTCGTCTCGTCCTTTATCGCGTATTCCTTTATCTCTCCCTCTACCATTCGTTCCTTCCTTATCTCCTCTATAGTAGATTGCTCTGCTCCTCGTGCCATACAAGTACTGGAATACTCTGACATAGTATTATAGAAGTTGCTTCTCTTAGTAGGGATATAGGACGGACTAGTAGGTATATATTAGGGGACGGACGCGTTAGACGGATCGATTGGTGATTAGTAGGGAGGAGTTCCGATTCTGTTATAGGAGTGTCTAGAAGACGCCTTTTTAAGATCTATCTTATACTGGTTAGCTATCTTCTCAATATAGACTTCCTAGGATAGCCACAGGAGCCTCTGGCTATAATCATGTAGCACAGATTCCTAGGAGCCATTTTAGCTCTCTAAGGGTACTCATCTGGTATTCCTTACTTAGCTCCTTAATTGCTTCTTAAGCTTTCTTATCTGTCTTTTAGTAGTAGAAGACAATATTATTAACAGACGACTTTATTGAGATTGTAATAGATAAACGCGTTAACTGCATCTGTGTATCGTCTCTAGGTCGAATTTTGCGGTGATCGCCATAAGGATCCGGTAGGTCGTACTCGCCAATGCAGTAGCTCTTATAGGTAAGTCTTATTAAGCTAAGGATCTACTGTCCCTTTGCGTGCTTTTTCAATAATTACACCCCCTGAGCGTTCGGCGGTACCGTTCTAAACTTAGGTGTGTGGCGCTAAAGGCTTAAATGTAACCCCTTAGCGCTTCCTTAAGGTCGGTTTAGTCGGGAGGTTAAGATAGGGTTTATTGATATTCCGATCCGAGAACCTTTATAAGACCTCATAGGTCCTAGATGACCTAGACGCAGATGCCGTAGTCGTGCATCACCTTTCGCATCTGGATAAATGTCTCTTAATGATGCTCTGCGCTTCCGTTACGGCGTAGTAGTCGGCTTATATTAAACGCTGATAGACTTCCTAGTTGGACGTATTTGATAGTCTGTTGTCTATAACGTTCTTCCATTTGATATAGGATTGTGTTATCCTTTGTTATCCTAGTAGTACCCTCGTTTTCAAAGTAGACGGAATGACACTAGATTCGTGAAGTCTATACAAAAGGTAACTTCCTTGAGACGTAGGATTTCCTTACTTTTGTCTTGTTGTTGTTAAGTTTTATCTTCTTATATAAGTCTGATCTTTGTAACTTGGTTAGTGAGATCCTTATTCTTTTCTACCTTCTTCAGTACCTTTTTAATGCGAGCATCTCTAATTGTGACTCCTTCGGGTCTCTTGTCTTTAAATAAATATTAATAGTCTTGAAGGGAATGTTCTCGTTTCTTGCACGCTAAGCACATAGGTAGTAGCTTCTTGTGGGACGTCTCCTTGTCTACTAGTGACCCGGCTCTCTTTAAGCGTCTAGTATGTGCTGAGGTTCCTTTCCCTGGACCTTTAATAGTATCAGAGTGATCCATCATGGCTTGCTCTGCGAAGTCCGCATTAAAGGTACTCCCTCTTGTAGTAGCATTGGCTTTCTCTAAGGGTCTTCTAAGTCCTTCTTGCAGCTCCTTTACTACTCTGTGGTATTCAGAAGATCTCAACTTCTAAGGGTTATTTAACTCGGTAGTGTACTTTACACAGTAGGCGTTGCTGAATGGTTAAATAACTTCTGCTAAATCTTAAAGCCAGATTCTATTGGACATTTAAGGGATCTTATACTTCTCTCCTAGTACTATTATGTGTTCCTATTAATCTAACTACTAATTCAATTTTAACAAGTATTTAAACCCCTTAAGGGCTTCTATATACTGGTGTTGTACCTTCTTCCTAATAAACAACAAGGTAGGTTCTATGTTCTCTTTTAGCTGGGATAGCCATTCTTTAACGGTTATGGAAGGGTCAAGCAGTAGCTTCTTCTAAGTTGATACTATAGACGTGATCTAGGTACGGATCTGTTGAAGATAATCTTCCTGTCTTAGGAAATACTTTATGTCCTAGTTATAGTATCGTCTGCTATTCTTGTACACTTTCTGTTAATTCGTTAAGAGCTAAGTATATAAGGTTGCATTCTCGTTGAAATCTGTAACCTTTAGATAAGGTGGTTTTTTAAGTAGACCTTCTTAAGGTGCTTCTATGGCTGTGTTAACGTGGGCCCAAATTTGCTAATCCACAAGGGCTTGGAGTTGCTATAGCCATTATTCCCAATCTTCTAGCTTATTAAGGATGATTGTAGTTAACAAACTTGACGTTGGTGGAGTCATTTTAACTAATAGGCAAAGGAGGAATTGAGATGGTATTTTGTCGTCAGGATCGTCCTTATTGTTAGGATCGTCCTTATCATCAGAATTGTCCTTTAACGATTAAGGTGGAATCTTGTGGAATCTCGTGGAATCTCGTGGAATCTCGTCCTGTGACGATTAAGGTAGGATTTCTGTCAGAGTCTGCGTCTTAACAATGAGGTGTCAGAGTCTGACGATAAGGTAGAATTTCTTTAAATAATTAAGTAATAGCTAAATAGCTTCTTAAGTTGGCGGACCAGGCTCATAACTGTCACGAAATTTAGATAGAGGGGTTTATTAATACAATAAGTTAATTAATTGATGATCTTAACTTGTTTGTTAATTAATATCTTGTTTTCTTGACCTAGGGCCCCTGGGGCTCTAAAGAGATTTACAATGCACGTGCCCCGTGCACGTAACTCGTGCACGTGTTCCACGCCTTAGAGAATACAGATTATCTAACAATTACCATTAGGTACAGGCGTCGGTTTTCTTTTTAAAGGCATTATAGAAAAATTGAACCGGCTATCCTCCTAAGGGGATTAGTAAAGATTTGAATATAAGGTAAGAATATAAATAGGGAGCTTAATAATGGAATAATAGGGTATATTATATATATAGACAAATCCTTAAGGGAAAAGGAGAAGTCTATATGCGAGGTAGGAAGGGTTTTCCCTAGGCATATGCCCTGCACGTACCTCATAGGCGAGTCACCCCTAAGTCGCCCCAGGGTCGCCTGTACCTTACAGCTATATAACTATCTACTTAGGTTTCACCTAACAAAACTTAGCTAAAGATAGCCATTTTTCCTAGTTGTCTTGCAGGTAGGAACAGTATATTTATAGGTATTATTTCATAATCATATTCGCAATTTTAGTTTAACTATCTGTCTCTAGATAAAATGCAGTTAAGAGTTATATTTAAATACTTAATTATTTACATAGAGCTTGCTAGAAGTCTAAAACGAACTAGCTTTCATAGTTGGATATTATTAAGTTAGGAAGTCTGTATAGCTTAAAGATATACTTAATAAAATATTCAGCTACTAATATTGCATTAATTAAGTCTATAGGAATTATATATTGCATTTTTATAAGGCGGTTAATAACTACCATAATATTTATAAACCTATTACTGTTAGGCAAATTAACTATAAAGTTAATTAAGATATCGCGCCATCTTTATATTGGAATTAGTAGCGGTTAAAGTACTCCTTGCTTCTTTATATAAGAGGTCTTTCTACACACGCATATCCTATATACTTAAATATATTTTTGTACGTAGTTATGCATTATAGGCTAGTAGTATACTTATTAAATAATTTTATAAGTCTTTATATGGCTAGGATGCCCTACTACAGGGGAGTTGTGTATAAATTTAAGTATCTTAAATTATAAAGGTTCGGAGTTCGGAACTACCATCTTCTGTTAATAGTATAATCAATTATTTTAAATTTCGCATTTAGTAAGTATAATATCCTTATACTGTCATTTTCCTATTTAAATTGCTTTTACTATATCTATTATCCATACATTATTCTTATATTTGTGTTCTATTAGCTTATCAATTTCCATTTCCCATTTATTAACTTCTAATTTATTACTATTAAGTTCCGTATCTAGGAATATAGGATATAGTTTTTTAAAACATTTAGGGGGCAATAAGATCTATAATTAATTTGTAATCTAGTTATCTAAAGCATTTATAGGTAAGTCCTGTAATTATTATATTAATGCGTTAGGCTTCTAATTAAGTTTACCTAGTTAGTACATAATCTTAAAGTTAAATTATAACAAATATTCGGCCTAATGAATTTGGCGCTATATTAATTGCTTTATAGTTATAAAGTACTATAGGTTTTTATAGTCCATTAACACACATATTGGGAATAACAATCCTTTAAGCTTGGGACGCTATTATTTAAAGCATCTAACAATTATAAGCAGTTCCTTATTATATATCTTATAGTTTAATTTAGTAGGGGCGAGTTTCTAGGAGAGAAAGGCTACTAGATATAGCTTGCCGTTCTTATTATATTGTAATAACACTCCCCCTAGCGTATAATCGGACGAGTCCGTTTTAATAATATATTTAAGGTTAGGGTTAAAGTAAGCAAGAATTAGAGCAGTTGTAAAGCAATATTTTAAGTTATTAAAAGCTTGTTTGCATTTAGCGGTCCATTTAAATTTTATGTTTTTCTTTATTAGGTTTACTAACGGCTAAGCAATTTTTAAAAAGTGGTTAATAAATTGTTAGTAGAAGTTTACAAATCCTAAAAATCCTTAAATATCTTATATATTGCTAGGGCTTTCCTAGTTTATAATTATAGTGACTTTTTTAGGGTCTATTTTAATTCTGTTATGGGATATAATTAAGCCTAAGTACGTAACCTCTAACGCGTAGAACTTGCATTTCTTAATATCGCATTATAAGCCCACATCTTATAGTTATTTAAGGACTATTCTAATATATTTTTAATATTTAGAAAGTAAGGACAAGTAGATTAAAATATTATTAATATACGCGGTAATAAATATATTAAGGAATTTATGAAGCGTATTATTAATATATTGCTAAAATGTGCTAGGACCGTTTTTTATGCCAAATAGTATTACTAGATATTTAAAGAGTCCCTATTATATATAAAAAGCTATATACTTCTTATCTCCTTTATATATATAAATTTTATTAAAGGCGGCAACTATATTAAGCTTTATAAAGTACTATACCTTTACTAAATAGTTAAGCGTTTCTTAAATTAGGGGAATTAGATATTGGTTTTAGATTGTAATTATATTTAAAGCTTAATAATTAATATAGAATCTTAAGCCTCCTCCTAGCTTTTTAATAAATAGTATAGATAAGGCAAACAGAGATTAACTAGGGCGAATAAATCCCTTTTCTAGATGCTTATTAAGGTATTGTTATATTATAAGCAGTTCTTATAATATACCATATAGCAGACCAAACTTTAGTATTGTGCTAGGTTTAAGTTCTATCTTAAAATCATGCTTATCTTGGTATAGGGCTAGTTAGTCTATAAATTATTTTTTAAACTCGTTAATTAGATTATGGTACTCTTTAGGTATAAGAGGTTAAGAATTAATATACTATTTTAGTTCTAGTGCTTTCTTAATATCTTTTATAGTTATAGTAAAGATTTTATAATCTTATCTTTTTGCTAATAAGATAAAGGGCGCGGCTTGTATTATACAAATTTTAAGAGATTTTAATATAAGATCTTCACATTCTTTACCGTAATTAGCAGTTATGGCTTTATCGTTTTAATTTAAGGCTTGTAGTAAGGGCAATTTATATTATATTAAATTTAAATAGTTATATATATGTTTGTAGGGTAAATGGGTTTTTAAGCAATAACTTTAGCAATAGGTTATATAGAACTTTAGTATTTCTTTAACCCAGCTAATTAAAGGGTTATGTTATTTTAGCTATCTATGTCCAAGTATTATCTTATAATGCTTTAAGGGTGTTATAAATAGGGATATATATTCAAGGTATTTGCCTATCCGTAATTTTATAAGAGCATAGTATGTCAGTTTGCTATATATTAAGGGTTTGCCATTAAAGTCTTATAGGCCTTAGGGCTTATTAAGTTTCTTTAAATTTAGATATTAAGTTTTTATATAGTTTGTATTAATAAAGCCCATGCTAGTAGCTTTGCTGTCTATAAGGATTTATACTTCCTTCTATTTACTAAGTGTTTAAATTTCGCCAAGTATATTAAGGGAGTTATGTTATATATTAGCGCTAGAAGAGCCTAGACACTTATACTCTTCCGCTTTTTATCTTAAGGCGCAACTTAGCCTTAGGATAATTTGTTTTCTAAGTTAACTAAAGGTAAGGTGCTTTATAATGTTTAAGTATAATTTATAGAGCGGGTATAATTTAAGGAATAAGTATAACTTAAGGAATGGGAGGAACTACGGCGGACCTTTTTAAAGGGGTAAGTTTGGCAATGCTTTTAAATATATCCTTTTTTACCGCATCTAAAGCATTCTCTATTTGTGGCTTAAGTTCTTTATTTATTGGTTCCTAAGGGTGTATAGGATTGGGTAGCATTAAGGTCCATAGGGTTGTATATAGGGCTTTTAGGTCTTAGAGAAGGATCGTGCCTTAGAGCATATACCGGTTTTATAGAGTTTTAAACATAAGGTATAGTTAACTTTAGAGAATAAGTCTATTTGTTATATTAAAGGTCTTCATTAATTTGTTAATATATTATAGTAAATTTGGATAGGTTTTTCGGCAGTTCTTTACCTACTAACTAGGCTCTAATCTTATCTAAAATAGCTTGTTAAAGGGTAGCAACTCTAGCGGCTTTATTCTAATCCAGCTTACTAATAAGGCCTAAATTTTTTTAAAAAAAGCTGGTGAAGTCTCAGTTCCGTTGTTATAGGTTTTTAAGTTTAGTAATAGCTATATGTTCGCGGCTGGCGTTATTATATATTTATTCTAGTAAAGAGATAAAGGTTTTAAAATTAACGAAAGTGCTATTACAGAAGAATGGATCTATGGTTTATATAGCATCCTTACTTAAATAAGACATTCCACAGCTAACCTTGCTAGCCTTAGTGGGGTATTAATTATAGTTTATTAAGAGTTTAAGACGGAGCTTGGTTATAAAGGGACGTAGGTTATTTTGGTTTCTATTAAATATTAGAGGATTAGAGAGCTTTTTGGATTTTATAGTAGGTACTAGGTTTGCTATAGGTATAGGTTAAGCTACTATTACTAGTTTAGTATTCGCATTTAACAGGTTAGGTTTAGGTACCGTTATTTTAATCTCGTTTATAGGTGTTGCTATTAGGGTCTATAGCGTAAATGCCTTAATATTACAGAGTTCTTTGCGGAGTACTTCTATTAATTGCTAGTGCTAGGCTTCCAGTACAGCCCGCTACTAAGCTAAGGCGTCCATAAAGGACTATTGCATTATAGTTAACTGTTCCCTAACTAGGGTTATAATACTTATAGTTATTAAAAGGGATTCAGGTTCGTTTGCTATTTTAATAGTAGTTATTTTAATATAATATAATAAAAGGGCGCGAAGAGGCTTTAGGGAAGATTTAAAGGAACAATATAAATTCTATCTAAATCTAAGGGTATATAGCTCTTGCAGAGTACAAGACGTTGCATAAAGAAGAGAAAGGAATATAGGAAACTTATAGCTAAATATTTGGGGTCTTAGCAGCAGACGCGTGGGCACAAGCCCATGCGGATTTTAATAGGTTTTGACCAAATTCCATTACGTCAGTAGAATTTGGTGGAAACCGGTGGAAATTAATTAAGTTAGCGGAATTTGGCAGAATTCAATTAAAGTGTTGGAATTTATCTGTCGAGTGTTTTACCAAGACATTTTTACTGTAACTGGGCTAGTCCTATTACATTTTAATACTAATTTAACCTATAACTTAATTAATCTTTAGATTATATTCCTATAACTAAGGCCTTCCTAATACTGCCTTATCCCATCCCAATAGTAGAATATTAAAAAATATCTTAATTTGTCTCCCTTTAATAGTTATCTAAATAGGCCCTATTTTAAGATTAATAATGCCTTCTTTATAGGCTATTAGATCTCCTAAGATTATTACTAATAAATCTAAGTGCTCCTTCTATTTATAAGGTAGCCCTATTTTCTTAACTACTATTACAGAATACCTCCGTAACACCTTATATATATCTACCTATTTTTACCAACTTAATAAGAACAGACCGACCGCGAGATGGCAATCTAATAGTAATCTAACGGCAATTTACGGCAATCTAATGGCAATCTGCCGCATTCTGCTATATTTTATTAAGTCTACTAAATTCTAATAAGTTCTATTAGAACTACTACTTAAATCCTATTCTATCCCATATATATATTAACTAAGCAACTAAGTAAATAATATATATCCTTTCTTTCCGTTTTCTTACCTTTTTCTTATATAACGTTTTAACTTTATTATATAGTTTATATATATAGCTTAATAATATCTACTTTGCTATATATTATTATTACTTATACTTACTCCATAATACTATATTATGTTAATCTTATATACTACCCTTTAAAATATAAAATAACCCTAAAGCCCCTATAATAGCTACTGGTATTATATCTATACTCTAAAAATAATTAATAGAGATATAGAAGTTTTTTATAAACGTCCTCGTATAAAACTAAGCCACTTTAACTTAACAATAAGCCGAATAAGATGTATGATACTAGTAGTTAATTAAAGAGCTCTAAAAAGAAGTCCGCACCCTTAAGATACCCATACTAGGGCCCTAAAACTAAATGCTATCTTTAAAGATAAATACGCGGAACGAGAGTCCTAAACCTATAGTAGTTATTTACCCTAAACTAACTACTGTATTATAATAATCTAAATAACTATTAGATCCTCTAATATTTACTATAGCAAATAATAAAAACTTTAATTATTTTTAAGCTAGCTTAGTGTTACGGCACTGGCAAACTGCCGTCAGATTGCCTTAGATTGCCGCAACTTGCCGTTACGTGATGGCAAGTTGCCATCACGTGACCAGATGATTGTATATAGCTTTGAGCGGTGCTTCCGTTCTTCTCCTTTCCTTTCTCTAGCTTTGGATCCTCGTTTATAGACTACTAATTGTATAGGCTTGCGCGTCCCTCTTGCCGTGCTTGTGCCTCAATTAATTGAGTCGCTAATATTATCTAAAGCTCGTCACTACTCTTCTTCCTAAGAAGGAACTTAAATATATCTATAGACTAAGGACACAGGAAAGGACCTAAAGGATATTACTAGAACAGAACAGGACCCTAAGGACAGGACAGAACTAAAAGGACACATACGACACTACCCAAAGAATAGGACACGCACGGACCAGAACCCCTGGAAAATAAATAAACAACGGAAATTACTCAACACCCCTACTACTATGCCACGAAACACAGTAGCAGGCAAGGCAGCTGCAGGACCCGCAAACGCCTTAGATAAAGAAATAATTAATGTTTTAACCCCCTAGGCGGAGCTTGCGGCAGCCAATGCCGAAATTAAACGGCTACGAGAACTGCTCGAAACTAGAGACACCCCTACATCCTAGGTTGACCTATTGGACAGACTTGCTACGGTCCTTAAGGCCCTAGCCTAGCGTACAGCATTGGCATCGTTGCGGTCCGCAAAGGTTGCGGACCCCCTATTGCTTACAGACGGAACTAACCCTATATTCGACAATTGGAAGTTTTAACTGCAAGACAAGCTTAAAGTTAATACGGACCACTTCCCTACTACCCAAGCTAAAATGGCCTACGTCTTCGGCCGTACTAGTGGGGACGTATAGACGTATCTACGTCCGCAATATACCTAGGACTTGGCAGACCCCTTCCTCTCTAAAGAAGAGATGATTGACTACCTGTCTTCCATTTATAAGGACCCCTTTAAGATACAGAACGCCTGCCTTAACTATAAAGCCCTTAATATAAAAATGATAGAGACCTTCTTGGTCTTCTAGACCCGCTTTCTACACCTAGCTAGATAGGCTTAAATCCCCTAGGAAGATTTAATGCCAGACCTCTTTAATAAGCTTACCCTAGACCTACAGCGCGCCATATTGCCGGTTTATACTACTATATAGACGCTAAAGGAATTTATGGATTAGTGCCTAGCTATTAACTAGGGCCTCCGCCGAATTAAGGCATGTGCCGAGCGGTATAAGACAAAAAACTCTACCAACCAGAACACGAGTACTATAAGAACGGGCCATAGCGCCCTAATAAGATCTGCAACCCCTGCGGTGCTGACTATACTGCCTGCCGTTAACCTAGCGGCTAGCCGTATAGCCACCCCCGCTGCGGGTCCGGCAAATACTTGACCTATATATAGCAACCCCCGTTTATAGGCCCTTAGTAATTAAGGAGCCTGCTTCTTATGCGGCTAAAAAGATTACTTTATAAAAGACTGCCTAATAGTGGCAAAGATAAACGAGGTCCTGTTAATTTAGGAAGATGGCATAGAGTTAGAAAAAGAGGAACCCTAAAGCAAGACTCCTCTCTAGGGTTAAAAGGAATTGACATATTATATGTCAATCTAGGTTGGCTAGTTGGTAGAAGAAGCTGCACTATCCCTTATACTTTATTCCGTAATAGATATTAAGTTTTAACCTCTGCTTTGGCTAACTCTAGAGTAAATGCCTTTACCTTAATAGATATATAGTGTGCTGTAAAGCTGGCTAACTTTTTAAATGCACCCCTTAAGGAACTGCCTAAACCAATTCCTATCCGCGGGTATAATGGGCGGATAGGACCACCTATTATAACTATCTTACAGATTTACCTCCGTGTAGATAGACAAAGGTAGTATAACGTCCCCTTTCTTATTACGGACCTAGGAAGCCACGATATAATCTTAGGAAGAAAATGGCTAGCCTATCTAGGCTTACAGCTTAATATACGGAGTAGACGGCTTGTCTAGCCCGAAACCCTACCCCCAATACCTTCTTTTATAAAGGAAATCAGCATTATAATGGAAAATCTTATACGGCTATAGATAGACACCATTAACCAGGCTAATGCTATGCGTAGGGACCAGGTCTTTAAGAAAGATATACAGCTTAATTCGCAACGGGTCCGTATACTACGCCGCCCCCAGACTACCGATGTTGCACCACCGGTACTAGAAACCCAAGAAGTTAGTAATAAGCCAGCTGGCTTAGGCCCTATATAGCTATAAAGAACGGCAAGGAATATTGGACGCTGTACTAAACATATGGACTAAAAGGATAACTTACGGAAAATGGAATAGGAGCTAAAGAGGGTTGTAAACCCTCTACCGCAAAATACAGTCCATGGAACGTCCGTAAAGAAACCTATAAACCTCCCGCTAGTTGATATCTGCTGTATTGGTGCTATAGGGTTCTACTAGAACTTAAAACGGCCTGATACCGTTGCCTTTATAACTAGCTTATACGAAATTAACCGGATAATTGAAGATAAGGAAGCCCTGGCCTATGACCAGCTTAGTGGGGAAAGTAAGCTTATAGATAAGGAGCTGGTAGAACAGAAACTACCCTACTAATACTAGGAATTCAAGGACGTATTCTCTAAGGTAGTATCTAATATACTCCCGCCTTACCGACCGTATGACTATAAGATTGAGATTAAGCTAGATAAGGAAGACACCCTTAGCTATAGCCCCCTCCGCTAGCAATCTACCGACGAGCTATGGGCCACTAAGTAGTATATTATTAATAACCTTAATAAGGGCTTTATTAAGCCTAGCCAGGCCCCCTTTGCCTTACCTATTCTCTTTGTAAAGAAGCTAAATGGCGGACTCCGTTTCTATATTAACTACTATAAACTAAACTATATAACCCGCAAAGACCAATATCTGCTGCCCTTACTTAAAGAAACACTAGCCTATATAAGTAAGGCTAAGATTTTTATAAAGCTTAATATCCGCCAGGCTTTTTACTGAATTAGAATGGACCCCGGATCTAAAGATCTTACTACATTTCGGACCTGCTACGGATTATATAAATATAAAGTACTACCTTTTGGACTGACCAACGGACCGGCTATGTACCAACGGTATATAAATAACGTACTCTTTGACTACCTTAATGACTTCTGCACAGCCTACCTAGATAATATTATAATTTACTCTAAGAATAAACTGGAACATAAGGAGCATGTCCGTAAAGTCCTATAATAGCTCCGCGAAGCTGGTCTTTAGGCCGATATTAGGAAGTTAGAATTTAGTGTTAAGCGCACTAAGTACCTAGGGTTTATTATTAGTATAGACAGAATTAAGGCAGACCTAGAAAAAACGGCTATAATTAACTAGTGGGCACCCCCATAGACTATAAAGGGGGTATAATCATTTTTAGGTTTCTGTAACTTCTACTAACACTTTATTAAGGACTATAGTAGGATCTCCTGGCCTCTTAACCGTCTTACTAAGAAAGACCAGCCCTTCTATTTTGGCGCTATATGTAGGCAGGCCTTTAATAAGCTTAAAAAACGGCTAGTATTGGCTCCCCTGCTTGCCTATTTTAACCTAGAACGGTCCTTGATACTAGAAACTAATGCCTTAGACGGCATAATAGCTGGTGTCTTTTCCTAGAAGTAACTAGACGGAGAATGGCACCCTATTGCATACTATTTGAAGACTATAATAGATGCTAAGCTAAACTACTATATCCATGACAAAGAAATGCTGGCTATTATTTCTAGCTTTTAGCACTGGCATATATAGCTAGAAGGGACCCCTAAGCCTATTAAGGTGGTTTTGGATTATAAGGCCTTAGAATACTTTATAACAACAAAGGCCCTTACGGCCCGGTAGGCACGCTAGGTGGATATCCTATCTTAGTTCTACTTCCTAATTATATACAGGCTAGGCGCAACCAACCGTGCTAATGCCCTTATAAGGCGCAAACAAGACCTAGATAACCAGATGGCTGCGAAGATCTTACTACGGACTTAGATACTACTATAACTAGAGCACCTCAACCCCTAGATATAGGCAGAACTAAATACAGACCCTTTGGACGCTGAGATATGTCTCATTAACTCCACGGAACTTGACCTTATTAATAAACTGCTATAGGCAAATCGTACAGCCCCCTCTCTATAGGAGTGCCGTGAAAAGATAAAGAATAATAACAGCCCATGGTCCCTTGAAAATGGATTGCTTAAGCACTAGGCACGGCTAGTAGTAGCAGAAGAATAAAACTTACGGACTTGGCTTATTGCTGAAGCGCATACTTAGATCTCTACGGCCTACCCTAGAAAAAATAAGACCCGTAAGATTATCAGCGACCGTTATTACTGGCCTGGAATGGTTATGGATATTGATTGCTATGTACGGAACTGCAATAACTGCCGTAGGTCTACAATTCTATAAGACAAGACTCTAGGACTGTTAAAACCACTCCTAATACTAGAGCGCCCCTGGCAGCATATTTTTATGGATTTCTATAAGCTACCTATAGACCGTAACGGATACGATATGGCTATGGTTATAGTTAACCGCTTTAGCAAGCGCCTGTTCTTAATCCCTTATTATAAGAATATCGATGTAAAAGAGGCAGCCTAACTATACGTCCACTACGTCTACCGAATTTACGGACCACTAGATACTATCGTGTCCAACCGCAGCCTATAGTTTATATTGGCTTTCTGGAACGAGTTCACCTGGATCCTAGGTATTAAGCTAAAGCTTTTTATAGCATACCACCCCTAGACAGATGGCTAGACGGAGATTATAAACTAGTATTTAGACCAGAGACTCCGACCCTTTGTTAACTATTTTTAGGATAATTAGGCCGAACTGCTACCTCTAATAGACTACGCCCAGGCCACCCTACTCTATAACTCTATAGGATTTGCACCTATCTAGCTAGAAATAGGGTATTTACCCCATACAAGCTTTAACTGGGAAAGAACGGAGGGGCCGCGGACCGTACGCGAAAAACTATCTTATAAGGAAGCCTAGTATTACACTAAACGCTTAGAAGAAGCCTGGAAAGTAGCCCGCATGAACCTAGAAAAGGCCTAGAAATCAATAAAACAGCAGGCAAATAAGTATAGGCGTGAGCCTGACTTTACCGTAGGCGATAAGGTCTGGGTTATAATAAAGAACTAGAAGACAGAGCGGCCTAGCCGTAAGCTAGACTATTAGATGGCGGGACCGTATAAAGTTCTTAAGAAGAGAGGCAACTTATATAAAGTAAAGCTCCCAGATTCGATTAAGGTCCACCCTAAATTCTCGCCGGATAAGCTACGGAAAGCTGCAAACGACCTATTACCTGGACAAAAGAATGAACCGCCCCTGCTGATTTAAGTTAATGGCGACGACAAATGGGAAATTGAAGAAATACTGGCCTGTAAACTTGTACGAGGAACACTAAAGTACCGCGTAAGTTGGAAAGGATATAATCTAGACCCTACCTAGTACCCCGCATAGAATTTTATAGGTAGCCCCTATAAGTTATAAGAGTTTTATAGCCGTTATCCTAACGAACCTGGACCGCTAAAGTACTTAGATAAGTGGATGGAGTGCTAGCATAGCGAAGACGATAAATTACCAGTAGAGCATAAAGATAAGAATGCCCTGCGGGGGTAATACAGACATATAAAGCCTAAGGGCAGGCTTTTTTGGAGGGGGGGGTAATGTTACGGCACTGGCAAACTGCTGTCAGATTGCCTCAGATTGCCGCAACTTGCCATTACGTGACCAGATAATTGTATATAGCTTCGAGCGGTGCTTCCATTTTTCTCCTTTCCTTTCTCTAGCTTTGGATCCTCGTTTATAGACTACCAATTGTACAGGCTTGCGCGTCCCTCTTGCCGTGCTCGTGCCTCAATTGACTGAGTCGCTAACACTTAGAAATAAACTAACTAGTAATACTAACTGCTACCTAACTAAAGCTAACTAACTCTACTACGCCCTAAGTTAACTAGAAGGAGATATAGCTAACTTTATTAAACCTCTATAACCAAACTTAGTATAAAGTCTAGTTATACTTCTTAAAGCTATATATGGTAACCTAAACCACTAAGTTACTACTTAGAGAAAAATAAACTATATAGCTTAAGAAATGAAAAGCTTTCTAGTATACTTCTTTAAATTTAACAGTTATATAAAGAAAATAGGCTAGGACGACTCCGCACTAATTAATAGCCTTATTAAATTCTTAAGCCCTAAATTAAAAGCCTCTTTAATTAGTGTAGACCTACTAGGAGCCCTTAATGCTAGTATAAACGCTATTAATAAACAGTATAATAATATACTACACCTAATACTAAAGCCTACTTCTTAATATAACACGACAGCCCTATAAATATCTATTAAGTTATTATTTTAGCTTAAGCACCCTAATGCCATAGATATCAACACTGGGACCTTAGGATATGTACTACTAAAGTCCTTTAAATAAGAACGACATACTAAGCTAGGCCTCTACTTTAAATATAGAAGTAGCTCCTATCTCTCTAACTACTACTTCGCCCCTTTCTAAAAAGATTTATAAATAGTTAACGCTACTAGTTGTTTACCGCCTTAATTCTCTAGCTGTCGCCCCTAATCCTCTTTGTACGTCTCTAGTTCTTTATTTAGTAAGTACCACTTATAAGGACGAAGCTACAACTAATATGCTATAAGAACTCCGCCCTAATTACCTCTAAAAGGAAGGTTTTAGAGCTGAGTCGCGCTCTAGGACAGCTCTGCCTTAAGATTTTATTAAATACGTTAGATATTACAAACTCTAACTTTTAGGATTATAGTATAACTATTAACTATTGTCTTTAGTAGAATAATTAATAGGTTAATACTTAAGTCCCAATTAATACAGGAGCTAATGGCATAGGATTTATTAATAAGATCTTTATGTAAGATAATAGTTTTACTCTAACCCTCCTTAACTAGCATATTAATATATTTAGATTTAATAGTAAACACACTATCTTAGGCCGTATTACCTATATAGTATTCCTAAAACTCTAATACCTAAACTATAAAGAACTAATTAGGCTTTGTATTACCACCTTAGGTTACTTAGTAATTCTTAGATAATCCTAGATAAAGCTATATAAGGTAACCATTAATTAGGACAACCTTAAGCTTCTATTTACTGCCTCCCGTTATAAGTAGAAGTGCTTTATAACTTACTACTTAGACCTAAAACTAGAACCTAAAAAATCTACTAGAATCTACTAGTTTAAAATTTCCACTAACGTCTACTATATACCTAAGAAGTCCACCTAATTCCACTAACCTAAGAATTCTACTAAATTCTACCAATATAAAATTTCTACTAATATCTACTAAGAACTTTAAAATTATACTAAACTACACGAACTAATCCTAACTACTATATCGCTCTAAACCAAATAAAAGCCTAAGCTTAATATATAAAAGTACCAGAAGAACTAGTATTATACTATAAAAAATATACTTAAAGAATCTATATCTAAATCTAATACTAACTCTATACCTAATACTAAACCTAAACCTAAATAAGAAACTATATAAGAAACTAAGGATAATTTAAGCTCGCTTAACACCTTAAATATATATATAATTAAAGCTATCCTATTAGTATAACTCGCTAAAAACCCTAAATATATAATCTTTACTATTATAATGGCCAATATTAAAAAGGCCTTAGTACTAAAGAAATATACTAACCCTACTATTAAAGTACTAGTATACCACTATAAGAACCTAGAGGTATTTTTATAAAAGAAATATAATAAGCTAGTAGAATACTAACTATATATCTATAAAACTATATTTAAAGAAGGAAAATAGCTAGGATTTAGACCCCTATATAGAATATTTTAAAATAAACTCTAAGTACTATGGAAGTACTTAAACAAATACCTAAGTAAAGGATTTATTAGAGCAAGCTCTTTACCTATAGCTGTACTTATAATCTTTATTAAAAAAACCTAGTGGCGGTTTATGCTTCTATATAGACTACTAAGCTTTTAACGCTATTACTATTAAAAATTGGTACCCGTTTCCGTTAACTTAAAGGGCACTAAACTAATTAAATAAGGCTTGCTACTATATAAAACTTAACCTAATTTATGTATTTAACCACCTCTATATCGTAAAAGGAGATAAATAGTTTACTATATTCGGCACTAGATATAGACTATTTAAATACTTAGTGACGCCGTTTGGCCTTATAAATGCCCTATATTTATTCTAGTACTTTATAAATAATACTCTATAACCTTACTTAGACGTTTTCTATACTACTTATATTAATAACATCTTAGTATATAGTAATAACCTAACTAAATATAAGAAATATATTAACCTTATCCTAAAAGCCCTGCGTAAAGTTAGCCTATAGTTAAATATAGATAAATACAAATTCTATAAAATAAAAGTCCTATACTTTAGACTTATTATTTCTATAGATAGTATATAAACAGACCTAAAGAAGGTTAAAGTAATTATAAACTAGTAAGAACCTAAGAATGTTAAGAACGTAAGAGCCTTTATAGGATTTACCAACTTCTACTAACGGTTTATTAATAATTTCTCTGCCCTAGTTTTACCCCTTATAGCTTTAAACTAAAAGGATAAAGCCTTTATCTACCTCAAGGTTATATTTACTACTATATCTATACTCTAATACTTTAATTTAAACTAAATAAGTGTTATAGAGGCTAACTTATCCCATTATATTATTAGAGGCATTCTGTCTTAATATAATAAGGAAGGAGTATTACACCGTATAGCATACTATTTAAAATAACTAAGTTTAGCTAAATATAATTATAAGATCTATAATAAGGAACTGCTGGCTATTATTAGATACTTTAAGCAATAGTGACCTAAATTAGAAGGCGCTAGATTTTTAATTAAGGTTCTTAGCGATTACAAGAACCTATAATCTTCTTCTTCTTATAATATACTGTGTTAACTTTTTTGGTTGGCTATTGTTTTCCTAGTCACCTAATAAAAGGACCGTGTTAAGGGACCGTGCTACCCCATTAAATTCTTAACCTCGCGACCTTAAATTCTACCCCTTACTGCTCTCTATCTTCTACCCCAATTACTACTCCCTATCTACCGCCTAAATGCCTTCTAATCGTATATTTTGCACTACCTATAACCAGTATTGCTCTTTTATTAACTTTACAACAAACCGTTATAGAGCTCCGTATAAGACCTATCAATCTTATAGGGTTAATCCTCTATTTACTCTCTTTTAACTTACTACCTTTCTAACTCTATATATATAAAAGAAAAGAAATAGACTGTCCTAATAACCTTTAGCAGACCTTCCGCAGCCTATACCTTAACCTATAGCTGCTATTACTTCCGCCGCTACTTCCGCCGCTACTTCTCCTATTATACCGCCCATATTAATCCAACCGCAACCGCCCGTATTAATCCAGCCGCAACCGCCTATATTAGTCTAGCCGCAACCACCTATATTAATCCAGCCGCGACCTACTATGGTCCGCCCTATTGCAGAGCAGCTAGATTATAGTCCTACTACTATCCGCCCTATTACGGAGCAGCTAGATCTTAGTCCTATAAACATTGCCTATAACTTCTACGCCGCCCTACATTGGATAGATAAACGTATTAGTATATCGCACTCCAGTAATCTATGGGTTAAAGCCTGCTATAAGCATAGCAACATAAACCTCCCTCTATTTTAGCCTCCGCTAGACTATCTACGCGACCTTTTAGAGTCCTATAACACTTCTACTAGGCAGTTTAGGAAGCGGCTCCACCTATATAATATAGCATTAGCTTTTATATCTGTAAACTATACTGTTACTAACTGTAGTATAGCCCTAGGCGGCCTAAATTACTTCTAGATATATGGTAAGCTTTACTATCTATAAGGCCCACTAGAGCCTCCTACTAATATTGCTCCGCGGTATACGTAGCTATACTTTTACAACCCTAGTTATGCCATAGATATTTAGCTGCAGGCCCATCCTAATACCCAGCTAAATGCAGCCATTCTGTAGTGCCTTACTACTATGCTATCTAAGGTATAGAACCCTTTTTACTGCCCTCTATTAAACCATAAGGGAACGGCTTTAGGCTTAGCCTATAACAACCCTATTATGGATTATCTTAAACCTACAAATGCGGCTTATTTTGGAGGCTAGTGCTAATTAGCGCTGTAAAAACCTCCTAATAAGTAATAAGGTGGCCGTTATTATACCGGATAAGTACGGTGATGCCAGCTTCTGTAATATTATACTTATAGAGCGTTATACACCTAATAAGCAGCCGCGGTACTGCCGTATTAACTTAACGCATGCCATATATATGCCGCTCTACTACATGCTACTCTTCCCCCATAGTAATACTGGCTAGCACTAGGGTCTTTAGCTATATAACTCTAATTAAGCCCGCCAGTAAGACCGTTTAATATAGTAGGCGTACTTTTAGTTCTACCTACACGTCCGTAACAACTCTAAGTTGGTCCCTTTTACCTACTACTGGCTATTTTAGTAGTACGTTATAGATATATAGGCGCTATACAATTAGAATAAGCTTAACTAGATCCGCTTTTACTAACCTACCCTTTGTACAGAGCTCCTATTAGTATAGCAAATAGGTTCCAGTTGCTATAGAACTACTTTAGCCAACTAAAATAGGTATCAATTTATTTTAGTTCTAAATCTAGTAATAAATATTAGGCTGTAAGTTTTTGGTAGGTTAGTAGGTTATCTAAAGCTACTCTAATCTTTTCTTATAGTTAGACCATTAGCTTATGATATAGGTCTAAGTAGTAGTTCTTAAGAGGGACCTAGTCTTTACCTATTAGGTATAAGAACTAAGTCTAAAACTTAGTAAAGGTTTAGTTTAATTTTATTATCAGGCAGTTATAGTTATAATAGATATCCTATACTTAATTTAGATTAATATAAATAGTAGCTAGATACTATATTATTTTATTAACAGATATAAACTAAACAGGTAACTCGTTCTTAAACTTAGCCTAAAGGTATTACTAGGCATCCCTAATAGTTTAACTAAAGAGGTAGAGTATTTTAGCTTCTTTAGAGGGGAAATAGTTGTGGTTAATATAGAGCTTTCCTTATACTTAGATCCTTTAATTCTTAAAGGTAGGGTCTATTCTATTAGATAGTGGTTGTCACGGAGTAGGCACGAGCTGGAATACAATGTACTAAACGGGGTAGTAATTGAAGAAGGCTACGTACGCGTAACTATGCGTGTTGATACAAAGACATCTGGATGAAGAAGAGTCTTCTGTGTGCCAGGTACGAGGTATAAATAGGGGTTGTAGGGGTACGTACGCAGATGTCTCGTGACGAACGTGAGCACGGGTCAAGAACGTCAAAACGCGCAGGGACGTGAGAACGGGTGAGTCCCGTAACAGTGGTTAAGGGTTAAAAAGCTTAACGGACTTTAGTTATTTTATTATTGTGTCTGTACTCTCTAGTATATTATATTTGGTTAAGTAAATAGGTTAACTAAGGCTTTATAAAGGGAAGGCTAGGCTATTTTATAAGGCAGCAAGGCTTTCTAAAATCTCCTTTAGAGTCTCTTTGTCACGGGACACCTCCGTAATACCTTATACACGTCCACCTGTTCCTACCTGTTTCCACCTATTTCCACCGACGCAACAAGAAGAGACCAACCGCGAGACGACAATCTGCCGGCATTCTGCCGGCAATCTACGGCAATCTGACGGCAATCTACCGCATTCTGCCATATTCTACCAAGTCCACTAAATCCTGCCAAGTTCTGCCAGGACCGCTACTTAAATCCTATTTTGCTCTGTGTATATATTAACTAAGCAACCAAACTAACAATATATACCCTTTCTTCCTATTTCCTTACCTTCTCTTCTTACGCAATGTCTTAACCTTATTACACAGTTTATATACATAGCTTAATAATATCTACTTCGCTATATATTATTACCACTTATACTTACTCTGTGACACTACATTGCGTTAAAACCTTAAAAACCTATACTTTGCCCCGCCCTATTTAAAATACAGAACAACCTTAAAGCCCCTATAACAGCCGCTAATATTATATCCGTACTTTGGGAATAATTAGTAGATATATAAAAGTCCTTTATAGACGCCCTCGCATAAAACTAAGCTGCTATAGCTTAACAGCAAGCTAAGCAAGAAGTATAGTACTAGAAAATAATTAAGGCCCTCCAAGAGGAAACCCGCACCCTTAAGACGCCCACGCTAAGCCCTTAAGACCAATCGCTATTACTAGAAGCTAATACGCGGAACGCGAGCCCTAAACTAGTAATAGTTATCCCACCGGTAGAACTAACTACTATATTATAATAATCTAAAAAACTACTAGACCCTCTAGTATTTACTAGCAAATAATAAGAGCTTTAGTTATTTTTAAGCTGGCTTAAAAATAAGCTAACTAGTAATGCTAACCATTACCCAATTAAAGCTAACTAACTCTACTACGCCCTAAGTCAACTAGGAGGAGATACGGCTAACCTTATTAAACCTCTTTAGCTAAACTTAGTATAAAGCCTAGTCGTACTTCTTAAAGCTATATATAGCGACCTAAACCACCAAGCTACCGCTTAAAGGAAGATAAACTATATAACTTAAGAAAAGAAAAGTTTCTTAGTATACTTCTCTAAATTTAATTACTATGTAAAGGAAACAGGCTGGAATAACTCCGCACTAATTAACAGCCTTATTAAATCTTTAAGCCCTAAACTAAAAACCTCCCTAATTAGTGTAGACCTACTAGGAGCCCTTAACGCCTATATAAACGTTATTAATAAATGGTATAATAATATACTACGCCTAACACCAAAGTCCGCTCTTTAATATAATATAACAACCCTATAAACATCCACTACGTTATTATCCCAGCCTAAGCACCCTAACGCTATGGATATTAACACTAGGACCCTAGGATACGCCCCACTAGGACCCTAGGATACGCCCCACTAGGACCCTAGGATACGCCCCACTAGGGTCCTTTAAATAAGAATAACGTACTAAGCTAGGCCTCTGCTTTAAATATAAAAGTAGCTCCTACCTCTTTAACTACTACTCCACCCCCTTCTAAAAAGATCTACAAACAGTTAACGCTAGCAGCCGTTTACTATACTAATCTTCTAGCTACTAGCCCTAATCTTTATCTAGTTCCAACCCTATATTTAGTAAGCACTACTTATAAGAACAAAGTTACAACTAACGTTCTATAGGAACCCCTTCCCGCTTACCACCAAAAGGTACGTCCTAGAGTTAAGTCGCTCTTTAGGACAGCTATATTATAGGATCTTGTTAAATGCATTAGATATTATAAAACCTAACTCTTAGGATTGTAGTATAACCATTAACTACTATCTTTAGCAGAAAGGTTAATAGGCTAATACTTAAGTCCTAATTAATATAGGAGCTAGCGGCATAGGATTTATTAATAAGATCTTTATATAAGATAATAGGTTTACCCTAACGCCCCTTAACTAGCATATTAACGTATTTAAATTTAATGGCAAACGCACTATTTTAGGCTATATTACTTATATAGCGGCCCTAAAACTCCAATACCTAAACTATAAAGAATTAATTAAGCTCTTTATAATTACCCTAGGTCACCTAGTAATCCTTAGATAACCCTAGATAAAGCTATATAAGGTAACTATTAATTAGGACAACCTTAAGCTTCTATTTACCGCCCCCTATTATAAGTAGAAGTGCCTTATAACTTACTACTTAGACCCTAAACTAAAATCTAAAAAATCCACTAAGACCTACTAGTCTAAAATTTCCACTAATATCCACCCTATACCTAAAAAGTCCACCCAATTCCACCAACCCAAAAATTCCACTAAATTCTACCAATATAAGAATTCTACTAACGTCTACTAAGAACCCAGAAATTATACTAAACTATATAAACTAACTTTAACCACTGCACCCTAAACTAAGTAGAAGCTTAAGCTTAATATATAAAGGTACCAGAAGAACTAGTATTCTACTATAAAAAGGATACTTAAAGAACCCAAACCTAAATCTAACACCAACTCCGCACCTAATACCAACTCTATACCCAACACTAAGCCTAAAACTATATAAGAAACTAAGAATAACCTAAGCTTGCTTAATACCTTAGATATCTATATAATTGGAGCTACCCTATTAGCACAACTTGCTAGAAAACCTAAATATATAATCTTCGCTATTATAATAGCCGATATTAAAAGGCCCTAGCACTAAAAAAGCACACTAACCCTACTATAAAAGTACTAGTATACCACTATAAGCACCTAGAGGTATTCTTATAAAAGGAAGCTAATAAGTTAGCGGAACACTAACCATATAACTATAAGATTGTACTTAAAGAAGGAAAATAGCTAGGATTTAAACCCCTATATAGAATATCCTAGAACAAACTTAAAGTACTATAAAAGTACTTAGATCAGCACCTAAGTAAAGAATTTATTAGAGTAAGCTCTTCGCCTATAGCTGCACCTATAATCTTTATTAAGAAACCTAGCGGCGGTTTGCGCTTCTATATAGACTACTAAGCTCTTAACGCTATTACTATTAAGAATTGGTACCCACTCCTATTAATTTAAGGGATACTAAACTAATTAAATAAGGCTCGCTACTATATAAAACTTAACCTTATCCACATATTTAACCGCCTCTATATTATAAAGGGAGATAAATAGCTTACTGCATTCCGTACTAGATACAGACTATTTAAATACTTAGTAATGCCGTTTAGCCTTATAAATGCCCTAAGTTTATTCTAACACTTTATAAATAATACCCTACAACCTTACCTAGACGTTTTCTATACTGCTTATATTAACGATATCCTAGTATATAGCAATAACCTAGCTGAATATAAGAAACATATTAACCTTATCCTAAAAGCCCTATATAGAGCTAGCCTAGAATTAAATATAGATAAATACAAGTTCTATAAAACGGAAGTTCTGTACCTTAGACTTATTATTTCTATAAACGGTATATAAATAGACCTAAAGAAGATTAAAGCAATTATAAACTGGTAAAAACCTAAGAACGTTAAGGACGTAAGAGCCTTTATAGAATTTGCTAACTTCTACTAATAGTTTATTAATAACTTCTCCGCCCTGGTTTTACCCCTTATAGCTTTAACCTAAAAAGATAAAGCCTTTATCTTTAATAAAGAATATAAGAAGGCTTTTACCTACCTAAAAGTTATATTTACTACCGCACCCGTACTTTAACACTTTAACCTAAACCAAAAGAGTGTTATAGAGGCTGACTTATCTAACTATATTACTAAAGGCATTCTGTCTTAGTATAATAAGGAAGGAATACTGCACCCTATAGCATACTTCTTAAAATAACTAAGTCTAGCTAAATATAACTACAAGATCTATAATAAGGAATTATTAGCTATTATTAGATATTTTAAATAATGGCGACCTAAACTAGAAGGCGTCGGATTTCTAATTAAGGTTTTTAGCAACTATAAGAATCTACAATACTTTACAACCATAAAATAATTAAGTTATTATTAGGCCCATTAGTTAGAATATCTATCTCATTTTTAATTCTTAATTACGTACCGCTTAGGCGTTTAAGGTTAGAAACCTAATACTCTAACCTAACGTTTATAAGACATACTAGTATAAGAAGAAGCGTGTACCTACCGTAATTAAACCCTACTTCACCCTAAGCTATTTAACCCTCCCATTAAGGACGTTACAATACACGTCCTTAAAATAACTAATTAATTAATTAAGCAGATAATAGTTAATAAATACCTAAATAATAAGTTTATCTAAGAGACGCTTAAGCTAATCTAAGATAGTGTTGGACACTTTAAAAGGATTTCTCTAAGTAAATACAAAGCCTATGGAGACTGTTTGTACTATTAGAACCGCCTAGTAATACCTAACTATAATAAACTTAAGCTTAAGCTCCTTAAATATATATATAATCTACTAGTAGCCAGTTACCTAGGCTAAGGAAAAACCCTAGAACTGCTCTAATAAGAATACTATTAGCTAAATATGCATAATATAATATAAAGATACGTCTCTAGCTGCTATACCTACTAACGGGCTAAAGCTTTATATAAGATATATAATAGCTTTTTAAAGCTATTGCCTATTCCAGACTAAAGATAGAAGGACATCTTAATTAACTTTGTTATTAATCTCCCCGTAAGTAAAGGCTATATAAATATTATAGTAGTTATAGACTAACTATCTAAGATAAGACACTTAATCGCCTGCCCTAATATATTAATACCTACTATTGCCCAACTGTTCCTAGATTATATATGGAAACTCTATAGGCTCCCTAAAACAATTATCTCTAATAGAGGCCGCTAGTTTGTCTTAGTATTTTAAAAAAAACTAACTACCTAACTCCACATTAAAGCACTATTATCTACGGCTTACTACCTAGAGATGGATAGTTAAATGGAATATGCAAATGCTATAATAGAATAGTATATTTGGATATACACGTTATATTTGCAAGATAACTAGATAGACTGGCTTGCATTTACTAAGTTTACTGTAAATAACTTTATCTTAGAAACTATAAAGGTCTCCCCGTTCCTAGCTAATTATAGCTAGTACCTATAAATAGGTTTTAAACCCTTTAGTAACGTTCCTTGCCTAGCTTATTAGGCCTTATAAGTTATAAAAGCAAATAAATTTATAAAGAAGATAGAAGAACTATAAGAGTTCCTTACTAATAAAATAATATAGACCCAGTCTGTCTATAAAGCCGCAATAAATAAGAACTAAACCCTAGCACCGGCTTACCAAATTAGTAACTTTATCTGGCTAGACGCAAGAAATCTAAATATAAAATGACCTACTAAGAAACTTAATTGGAAGAACGCCGGCCCTTATAAGGTCAAAAAAGTTGTCTCTCCTTATGCCTACTAACTAAAGCTCCCTAATACGGTTAAAATCCACTCCATATTCTATATATTAGTCCTCCACCCTGCCGCCCCTATATTAGACGCCCTACCTAGACAGATCTAAGACCCTCCCCCACTAGTTAAAGTGGATGGTAAGGATGAGTACCTCATTAAAAGAGTTAATAACATTAAGTACGACAAACGGAAATATAAATATATATACCTTATAAAATGGAGAGGCTTTACTAAGCCCTTATAGGAACCCATTAACTCTATAGGACTTATATAAGCCGTAGAAGACTTTTACAAACTCTACCTAGAACTACTATAGCCCTATCTCGCAGAAGCTTAAGTTTAAAGGGGGGGTACTGTTATAGGACATCTCCGTAACACCTTATACACATCTGCCTATTCCTATCTGTTCCCACCTATTTCCACTAATATAATAAGAAGAGACTAACCACAAGATAATAATCTAATGGCAATCTGCTGGCAATCTATGGTAATCTAACGGCAATTTGCTGCATTTTGCTATATTCTGCTAAGTCCACTAAATCCTACCAAGTTCTACTAGGACCGCTACTTAAATCCTATTCTGCTCTGTATATGTGTTAACTAAGTAACTAAACTAACAATATATACCCTTTCTTCCTGTTTCCTTACCTTCTCTCCTTACGCAACGTCTTAACCTTATTATATAGTTTATATACATAGCTTAATAATATCTACTTCGCTATATATTATCACCACTTATACTTACTCCGTGACACTCTTATATACTTTAGGCTTAAAGATAATTAACCTTTTAATTGGCTGTAAGGGTATAAATCTACTTATATATATCTATAACGTTATTATTATTTTTAATTTCTAATCCTAATTAGATCTTATATTCCTCTTAGATAGAGGTAGATCCCTTAGATAAGCTTACTTTAGGTGCTATTATTGGCTTCCTAGGGTTCTTTTAGGGGTTAGGTTAAGTATAGTCTGGCCTATAAAGTAGGATATTATTAGGGCCTTCTTAGGTGTAGTAGTGTAAGTTTTTTAATATTTAGGTATAATGTATTAATGCGTTATTGTAGACAAAGGTCTTCTTTTAGGGTAGGATATTATTAAGGCCTTCCTAGGCAATATAGGGAGAGCTTAGTATAATGTAATAGGCTTGTATAAATGCTTCTAAACTAAAGCTTGTAGATTACTACTATATAAGAATACTAAGCTAAGGAGGAGGAGAAGACTGGTAAAGACTAGTAAGATATAAAGGGTCGCTAAGGCGCTAGTAGTAAGCGAGCTAATAGCAACTTGGCAGAATGTGGCAGAATTTGGTAGGTTGCCTAAAAAACGGCAAATTGCCTATAAAATGGCAAATTGCCGCAAATTGCCTAGGAAACGGCAAAGTAGCAGGTGACGCGCTCTAGCACCGTTACACTACGCGGGACTAATAAAAATCTAAACCGTATACCTGTGGCGGGCTCGCATAAATGCTTCTAAACCAAAGCTTGTAGATTGCTACTATACAAGAATACTAAGCTAAGGAGAAGAAGAAGAGGAAAGGAAGCTTTAGGGGGTAATATATATACGGTACGGGCGAACTCTGGAGATTACGCCAAGCTAGCTATAGGGGCGGTGCCCTAGCACTATTACAATACTAGACCTTCTAATAAAGGTCTTGCTAAAAGCGGCTAGCGGCTTGGCAAGGTAAGCCTTGGTAAAAAGGTCTGGGAACAAGATAAATATGCCTAAATCTTATTAAAGCTGATATAAACGTTATTAAATAATCCCCTGGAATTGAGATAACGTGTTTTACCAGTCACTAGCCCACCCCCACTTACTGGCCCACTTAGATTCTCATCAAAAATCATAAAAATTATAGCATAATATCTCCACTACTACTTAATAATAACTCTTAAAACCTTATATTTAAGCTTATATATATACTTTACCTTTTTACTTTAATTTAAAGTAAATCTATTAAATAGCTATAGAGATATAGAGTTTTAGCCCTTAAATTCTACTTTAATTTCTATATCTCTATAATCACTAAATAAATTACCTTAAAGTTAAGATAGAAGAAGTAGTATAGGTATGCAAGCTTAAATATAAGTTTTTGAAAGTTATTATTAAGTGGTAGTTGAGATATCATGCTGTGATTTTCATAATTTTTGGTGGGAATCTGAGTGGGCCAGTGAGTGGGGTGGGCCGGTGACTGGTGAAACACGTTAGGATAAATGTCCAGTAGCGAGGTAATTTAGAATGAAATATTAAGGCCAACTAGTCAGTGAAAGTTACGGTATTAAATTTCGACCCCACGCCGAAAATTGCGGGCAAACTCACCAGGTAAATCTTTCGCCGCCCCAGCACCACGCGATAAAATACCTTTCGGACATTGGAGATGCTTCAGTAATATCACCATGGCGCCTCCTCGCGATCGTAACCCCGAGCGACTCGACGACCTCCGTCTTCGTTCCCGACAGGAGTATCTCGCGAAGCGTGAGGCTGAACAACTCGCCCTTCTCCGTAAACAGGTCGCCGATGAAGCAGAGGAGGAGCGCAATAACCCTGATCTGAGCCGGGCGGAGCTCCAAGAGTTTGCGAGAAATCGAGAAACGCTCCGACTTGCTGAAGAACGGCTTGCAATCGATGACCACCTCGAAGGATACCTCGTACCAGACGCGGATTACGGCAATAAGGCAGAGGTTCTCAACAAGCGACACAAGGAGGAGAGATATATCACTGAACATGAGGAGTGGGAAAATGAGCAAACCGCACGAGCGAAGGCTCAAATAGCAAGGCCAGTACGGGAGGACGACTACGAGTACGTTTTTGACGATAGCCATGGCATAAATTTCATTTCGGATGCCACCACACGTCTCGACCCGGAGAAGCAGATGCTCCAGCGGATGCTAGATGCTGCGGAGAAGAAGGCTGCCACGATTGATGATACAAGAAAGAGTTTGCCTATGTACCAGTTTCGAGAACAAATACTTGCTGCCGTTGCTGAACACCAAGTTTTGATCGTAGTTGGAGAGACTGGTAGTGGCAAAACCACCCAACTGCCACAGTACCTCCATGAAGCGGGTTATACTAAGGGCGGGCTTAAGATCGGGTGTACACAGCCTCGACGGGTGGCAGCAATGAGTGTAGCAGCCCGTGTGGCGGAAGAAATGGGTGTCAGGTTAGGCCAACAGGTTGGATACGCTATCCGTTTCGAGGACAAAACCAGTGAGAAGACTGTTCTCAAGTACATGACGGACGGCATGCTGCTACGAGAGTTTCTTACAGAGCCAGATCTCAGCAGCTATGCAGCTCTGATGATTGACGAAGCTCACGAGAGAACGTTGCATACAGACATTCTTTTTGGCCTGGTCAAGGATATCGCAAGGTTCAGACCTGACTTGAAACTTCTCATCTCTTCCGCTACCATGGATGCGCAGAAGTTTAGCAAGTACTTCGACGATGCTCCCATTTTCAACATTCCCGGCCGGCGCTACCCAGTTGATATTCATTACACACCTCAGCCTGAAGCTAACTATCTTGCCGCTGCTGTAACTACCATTTTTCAAATTCACCTTTCGCAGCCACGCGGTGACATTTTAGTCTTCCTTACGGGGCAAGACGAAATTGAAGCTGCGCAGCAGAACCTCGAAGACACAGCGCGGAAACTGGGTGCGAAAGCTCCCGAACTCATCATATGTCCCATTTATGCCAATCTTCCTACAGACCTACAGGCGAAGATTTTTGAGCCTACACCTCCGAAAGCCCGCAAAGTCGTATTGGCCACCAACATCGCCGAAACCTCACTTACAATTGACGGCATTGTTTACGTTATTGACCCTGGCCTCGTCAAAGAGAACATCTATAACCCACGCACAGGCATGGAATCCCTAGTGGTGACTCCTTGCTCGCGAGCCTCCGCCAACCAACGCGCGGGTCGAGCAGGGCGTGTTGGGCCTGGCAAATGCTTCCGCCTGTACACAAAATGGGCCTTTTACAATGAACTTGACGAAAATACTACCCCAGAAATTCAACGAACGAACCTCAATTCTGTTGTTCTAATGTTGATGTCTTTGGGTATAACGGACCTTATTGACTTCGACTTCATGGATGCTCCTCCTGCTGACACTCTCATTCGCGCGCTGGAACAACTCTACGCACTTGGCGCATTAAACGACAAAGGCGAGCTCACCAAAATAGGGCGCCAAATGGCTGAATTCCCCACAGATCCTATGCTCGCCAAAGCGGTCCTGGCTGCCGACAAATACGGCTGCGTCGAAGAAGTTCTCTCCATTGTCGCCATGCTGAGCGAAGCTTCCGCGCTTTTCTTCCGCCCAAAAGACAAGAAAATCCACGCCGATTCCGCCCGCGCAAGGTTCACAAACCGCGAAGGCGGCGACCACATGACGTTACTGAACATCTGGAACCAGTGGCTCGATACAGACTTCAGCCCCATCTGGGCCAAAGAAAACTTCGTGCAACAGCGCAGCCTGACGCGCGCCCGCGACGTCCGCGACCAACTCGCGAAACTCTGCGACCGCGTCGAAGTGACACTCTCGTCGTGCGGTATCTCCGACCACGTCTCGATACGCAAGGCTATTACGGCAGGCTTCTTCCCCAACGCTGCGCGACTCCAGCGCGGCGGCGATTCTTATCGCACAGTCAAGAACGGGATGACGGTGTACCTGCACCCTAGTTCTGTGCTTATGGAAAGTAGGCCCAAGTGGGTTATTTTCTACGAGTTGGTACTTACGAGTAAAGAGTATATGCGCAGTAATATGCCTCTAGAGCCAGAGTGGCTGGTAGAGGTCGCGCCGCATTATCACAAGCGTGCGGATCTGGACAAGTTGGGGCTAGAGAAGAAAATGCCTAAGGGGCAGGGGAAGGGTGCTCGTTGAGGCGCGGGGGAATGAATCATCAATGAATTTTGGGTTGTCAAAGTCCGAATATGAAAAATTTATGAATAGTGCCAGCGCGGCTTGCTGGATGTAAACACTGGAGTACTTTCAGTGTTTTTTGAGGAGTTAAAAAAAACGGTGCTGAATGGCTCGGGGTACCTTTCGGCTCATCTTACCAAAGGCAATGCTTGCAATTTCGAAAGACTCTTAGGCTAATGCATCAGTTGGGTGGATGTAAGGATATGAATGAGTAAGCCATTGTAAACCTCATTTCGAGGATGACAAGTTGACGCGTATATTCTCTCCAGTATACTCCAAAACATATCCGTTTATATTTGTACATAGAGTACCATAGCAGTCCCTGAATCTAGGCATGGCATCCTGGTATCTGCAGCCATTCTTGCCCTATTATACCTGATGCATCACGGTCCTTTCTAATGCATTTAGTAGTGCACATGAGATCCTATGGATTGGATAGGCAAAGACTAACTAAGCATCACAATGGTCTCAATCATATCGACAGATCGCCTTCTCGATTTTCTGAAGATTAGCGGTACTCACGAGACAACACAGGGCGTTTGAACCTAAGTTGTCTTACTGGCTAAATTCTCAATCAGCCATGTTTGTATCTAAAGTCTTCTTCTCCTCCCGTTCACAAAATCAATGTCAGGCTGTCATAGACATCCTCCCAACCTCTCTTTGCCAAACCTTAACGCAAAAAGAACAGCATCCACTTACACTTATACTTTTGGGGAAGAAAGCATATCCAGCATGACCTCAACGAATATCACCTGCCAACGCTACGAAACAGTTATACTTCAGCCATCCCAGATTCACTCACTACCCGCATCTGTCCTAAAAGGTCAACCTCGATTTCTATAATGCAAATCCACGTCCTCCTCGCAGCCACCCTCACCCTTTCGGGCACCTCTTTCGCCTCCCCAACCAAACAACAGGGTGATGCCGCCGCAGTGTCGAGCCGCAACTACTTTGGCAGTAAGAATGCCCCCTACGCCACCATGAGGCCCCGCAGCGACGAGGACTGGGACGACATAGCCCAGGTCGTGTGTGCGGACCCGTGCTGCGGCGAGGCGGAGCAAGAGGATGGGGGGAAGGGCGATAATTGTGCGTATCCCTTAACGCTTTCGGCAACTCCAGATACCCGCGCACTTACCTGTGCCTCCCTTCTCGCATCTACACGCGCACAGTCATATATTCGTACAAAAACCTGTGTGTCGTGCTCAGGCTAATCAGCTCGGCTGCCGTAGGCACCTTCACGAATGATCCAGGGGGCCGTGCTAACTGCCCGGAAATGGTGACGCTTCTTGCCGGCGAGTCAGGGCCGGACGCGCGTGCTGAGAAAGCGTCGGCGGCACCGGCAAAACCAGACTGGGGACCTGACACGAAGCACCCCGCAAATCGTCAACCCGCCCCGCCGCCTCTCTTCGCGTGACGAGAAATGCGGCCCTCAGTACGCGTCAGACCAGTGCTGCAACGCCGTTGACGGAGAGGATAACGAGGTCGGATGTACGCAGCCCCCACCCGGTCATTTTTCCCTTTTTTCTTCCCTTGCGAAAACGTGGTGGGTGGTGAGAGTTTTGGAGGAGATTTGGCTTTGATATTCTAGTTGCTAACGCTCTTCTTACTGCAAGGTGAACTCTGACGATCCGGGCAATTGGTGCTACTGCGCCAGCGCGTTCGATGACAGCTCTGCGTAGAGCGTGTGAGTACCGAACATGCCGGGCTGGGAGTGATAAGTAGTGCTGATGGCGTTTGTGTTTGGTAAGATGAACGTATTACGATGGAGGGCGTTGGTGCAGATGATTACTCGCGGCTACACGGAGTCGAAGGGCGGCTGGTGAGTGGGGAAAATGGGATGGCAAGTCCCTCACTCGTTGTTCCTCGAGCAGGATTTTGTGATAAAGCAGCAGGAAGAAGGAAAAAGCGAACTGTAAATGTGACCGCAAATTGCCCGTGTTGGAATGAGTCGCCCGTTGTAAATCTTTGCTGCTTGTAGCCGTAGCTATATATCGATTCGAGAGCTGAAACTTCATGCTTAAGCGGATACAAAAAAAATACGAATAAGAAAACGCTTATGCGATGTACCTGAATATCCTTTGCCCTGGCGGCAGGCACCCTGCATGAGTGATCTTATACGGTTTTGAGAAGGGCCTGCGGAGCTTACAGTATGTCTGCGCGGTGCTGGGCTGGGCGGGGCTCAGGTACCCACTAACGTTTAGTTATCACTATTCCTTCGCATTATCTGGTAGCAAGCTGCATCTATGTAAGTTCTGGATCTCGCAGATCTGCTCCACTCGCCCAGCCTCCCGTGCTCTGCTGAGGCTGGCACTGGACTATGCAGGAGCGCGTAAGCAAAGAACCTGCATCCAGACGACCGCACGCCGCAGGCCCTGCAGCTGTCTTTGCCCGTAGCTTGAGCGCAGGCAGGAGCCGCGATCCCGCGATCCCGCGACGCCGCGCCGCCTGCTGTGCTCAGCTAAGCGATTGCTGCGCAAAGCCAAGTGAGTAGTAAGTATGTGCCGTGCGGCCCACATCACATATGCAGATGGCCTGCTCCAATGCAGGTACGTGTGTGTTCGTCCTAAAGCGGGTTGCAGCGGTGATCCCGCTGACATAATCCTATCCCCACCACTACCTCTCAACGGGGGGCCCGGTTGCTTACCCGCGTGAGGGGTCCGAGTGGGGAGGGAGCTGAGAGCAGGTGGGTGGAGGGGAGGGGTGAGAGGATGGCGTCCGGGTGGACCCGTGCTAAAGTTTTGGTTTTGAAACCCTCGGTCTGCTTTTGGAGCCTTTTATTTTGACGGGGAGAGAAGAAGGTTTGAGGGCTTGGGGCTAAGGGTGAAAGCGATATTAGCGCTGGAGAGATCGACAGTGCAGGTGCCAGACGCAACTAAATGTTGCCGGTCTTGGTGCTGGCAGGCTGGATCGATCGAGGCGTTTGGAGAGGCTGATTGGGATGGGTATGGTTCATAGGGGAATCATATAGGCTAGAGACTGAGGCGGATGTGCGGATGGATTGGGGAGTTCGAGGAGGTCCGACTTCCCGAAAGACACCGGAGAGGAGGGATTTGTAATTTCTAGATTTGTTCAATGGCATGCAGTTTATTCGCACAAAGCTGAGTCTTAAGGTTTATCAATCGTATGTTTATCATTCAGCTTTCTATTCGTCCAATCCCGTCACATACAGCTGGGGATGACATCGCAAAAAACATTATAGCACATTAACCACGACACATATCCAAACGGAAAGAAAACTAGACCTAGCCCCACCTAGCCCAGCCCAACCCAGCCCAACCCAGTCAAATAAGCGGCCATCAAACTCCACAAAATGCTATTGTCCAGGTTGTGTATCCGTGTTTAAAATTGTGTCCTGCGTGAACTTGAATAGCTTGGCCGAGGGTGACTCGTCAACTCAATCGCAGTTTCCACCATGATCGGTTTCTGGTCGCTCTCAGTCTCCTGCACTATCACAGGCACGGGGATCTTCATCACTCCGCACGCGATCTGCTGCTCAATGTCCTCGATCGCGGACTCCTTGGGTCGGCCCCGACCCCATGGCTTGCCCTCGAATACGATTTCCATCTCTTCGAGCGTAAAGTTCTTAGTTTCTGGGATGGTAAAGAAGACTTGGACCAGAGCAATGAAGTTGAAAGCGCCAAAGACCATGTACATGCGCCAGTTAATCGAGTAGAGGAGCGGGGGAACGGCGAAGGCGAGCGCACAGTTAGATGTCCAGTTGACGGAAGTGGCAAGAGACATGGCTTTGGCGCGGATACGGTTAGGGAAGATCTCGGCCGGATACGTCCAGGATACCGGGCCCCAGCTGATGGCGAATACGGCGACGAAGAGGTAGGAGCAGGCCACGATAGCTTTAGAGACTGGGCGGTTGTCCACGATTTGCCAAGAGAGGTTGGAATCAGGCGCGGTGGTCCGCTGGCCGTATCGCGCTTGAAGACCACCAGAGACAAAAAGGAAAACTCCCATGCCGAAAGCTCCCAGAAGAAGAGTTGGGCGTCGGCCCCATTTATCCACATACAAGATGGCTGGAAGAGTGAGTGCAACGTTAATGACATATTGAATGGATGCTGTAAGGAGTGGGCTGCCGACATTTGCACCCTCCATGATATCTGCATCATAATCAGCAACAAATTCAGGAAATCAGAGAAGTGAATAAAGTACACAAAATATAGTACATCATGACATTCATCCCGCAAAGCTCTGACCACAGCTGGACAGACATGCCCAGTGCGACTCTCTTAGCCATCTTGGATTCCAGGATGGCAGCCCATCCTGCAGCGCGACATTCTTTCTCGAACCGGAGAACCTCTTCGATCTCTCGGTACTGCGCAAGGACTTTTGGATGTTTCAGATTCCCGCCAGCGTGCAGGTCCGCCAAAACAGTGATGGCTTCTTCCCAGCGGTCCTTTGAAGCTAGCCAGCGAGGCGAGTAAGGGAGCCATGTCATTCCGACCAGGAGAATGAAGGCAGGAATCATCTGCAGCCCCCAAGGGATGCGGAAGGCGGCCGAGCCCTGGTTTGGGTTCTTTGGGCCACCATCGACGAAGGACGCGCCGTATTGAACAAAATATTGAATGAGAATTCCCCAGGTGATGGCCCATTGCTGCAGCGTAACCACACGTCCACGGATCTCTCTAGGAGCAATCTCGGCCTGGTAGACTGGAACAACAGCGGAAGCCATGCCAACACCTAGTCCTGCAATAAAACGTCCGATACACAGCGCTGGGATGCCATTTGAGCCACACTGAATACTGCAGAGAAGGTCAGACTGAGAAGGCGTCTTCGAATATGATGCAGCTTACGATGATCCGATAATCCAAAGTAAACAACATACTTGGATGGCGACTTTCCGGGAGAACCGATCTGAAAAGAATGACGAGCTCAAAGTGCCGAAAATTGACCCGAAGGGCATGGCAGCTGTGATGTAGCCCTGCGTATATGATTTTGGATTGCCAAAGTAATTCTTATATCCGTTGGTCCCAAGCACGCCTGACATGGATGCAATGTCCATACCGAACAGACCACCGCCTTGGGGTTCGTTAGCACATGCAAAGCACACACGCACACACGCAGACATGTGACGTAGACATTTGAGGGGATCGTACCAATGGCGGCGAATGCACATACGGCGTACACATTCGAAACAGTCTTCATCTTGGGTGTCAGAGAGGTCCAGCGGGGAAGCTGGAAGCAAAGAGATTGTGTTCACAAGGACATTGAAGTTGGAAAGACCAAAGGAAGGGAAGGACCGAGTGGTCTGGTTAAGACTTGGCAGTTCATGAGTCCAAAAGAGAGGGACGGGCGTGGTTAGGCTACCAGCGTCGGGCAGCAAACCAGGGCTCTCGATAAGTTATCTTAACTGGGGTGCATTGAGGGAAAAATCCGGAGAGTTGCCGTCGAGGAGGAGGAGCGGGACTGGCGTGTGGAGCGGGACTGGCGCGCACAAGGAGCCTCTGCTTGCTTGACCGTCGTACGCTTCACAGGCAGGGATTTATTTCGAATAACCATGTAAGCCATGTTGACGGCCGGGGCCATTGGTCTGCCACGCGCTGCCGTCGCTTAGATGCGTGGAAAGGATTGAGAGATTTTCAAGGTAGGAAGGTTCCACAAAGGATGAATGTTCCGTTATTGGTAACTGCTACAGCGTGGGTACCTACATATGCGGGTTGCTAGCATCAAGGCAGATTTGCATGGGCAAAGTGAAGCTTCTCTCACGTTCTATGCCAAGAGGCTAGCGATCCGCACATGTATCCTGTGCCAACCTTAAATGTCGCATGCTTCGCAACGCCATCTCCCGCGCGTCGACATTGACACTGCAAGGGTCGCTCGCCACAGATTAGCCAGCTTCGCCATCACCTGCATCGCATGCCAGGCCATCGTGACTATACACGTTTTGCAGCCGAAGCTAGCCCAGTTCTATTTCCGCGGAAAGTGGGATCCCTCCTGCAAAGCTTCTGATTCAGGATCTAGCTTGCAGAGCAGAAATCGGGGTGTAAGCTCGTGATAAGCTAAAAGCGAAAGCGAAGACGGCGACCCTGGCAGTTTTATACCGGAATCGTTACGCCCATCTAGCTCCGTCAAGATTCTGCAGCCGTTAAAGTTAAAGAAAAGCTAGCGTTTCGCCTTTTACGAGAGCCACTTGTCTAGTCAGGGGAAGGCGGCGTCACAGGCCACGCCATTTGACGATGACGGCGATCTTTGTCTGCAGAAAGGCGGGAGGCTTATGTGTTCCAATAAGCAGATCAGCAGCTGTGAGAAACTATTGTCAGATAAACTGTTGATGCCCAGCTGCCCCAGCTCCAATATGCCCGCAACACACCACATCTAATTTCGCTTTCTTGCACACTGGAGAACTTCAGGTTCCTCTTACAATTAAGCTTAAAAATTGAAGGCTTTACCTTTCTTTGCAAAGTGCACAGCCTTTTTGTAAGTGCACAGTGTCTACGCTGGATGGTGCACACTTGACAAGTCACTGGCGAAATTGTTAATGTGTCGCGCGGACACGGGGGGGACACCGGAACCACAGGCTGTAACGCCAGAGCGTTTTCTACCGGCTTGCACAGCGGGGCTGCAGAGCAGCTTCGGGCACGATGCAAATTAGCAGCCAGATCCTATCAGGAAGTTCTCCCGAAGCCAGCGTCCCGGTACGCGGCTTGAATCAGGAGAAACGGAAGGAGCTTGGGGAACTGAGGGGAACCCTGACACCCGTTAGGCTTGTTCCGGCCATGGAGTCAACATTGGCGCGCGGTCCCTCCATTATTAGTTACGCCGCATTTGCGCAGTTGTAGGGCTGACTCGCGGAGAAGCGACAAACGGTCAGCACGGTCAGGACTGCCACTTTGAGCTGCAATGAGAATATCGAAACCTGGGCATTGCCAATTGCCAATTCTTAATCCGCTGATAAGCTGTCCGCTACGCTGCGCTCGGCTGTACAAAACAAAGGGAAAAAAAATGCCTGTCTCATTCACGATAGTCTTGATAGCCTTGATAGTCTTGATAGTCGTGCATCTGTCTCACGTTTCTGCTGCTCACGCAGGTACTACTCCTTCTACATCTCTCCAAGTCGGCAGTTGGGATTTAATGTCCGCCCACTTGAGTCTATCGGCAGACCCTAGTCTCCACGTTGCGTGCTAAAGGCGCAATATCCCGCTCACTCCACGTCCCATGCCCCAAATCCAACTCCAGCGATGCCAATGAGATCAATCAGAGGCTGCGTGCCACGTGCGTAGACGAAGGGCCGGACTGACTAATGAGCCTGGCACTCCTGTCCATAGTGATTCGTTCGATCCTACGCACTCCTAGCTAGCGCTTGATGGGCGACAAGTAACCCTGGCTGTGTACTTTCAGCCAGCTCTGAGCCCGCGCCCGGATTTTGATAAGCCATCGACATCGGACCGATGGATCTTACAAGCACGCATAACCACGCTCATGAATGCTACCATTGTCTACCACATCAACCTTAATTGAACCTAGACAAGGGACATCCGCATGAAGAACTTCTCCCTTCCAAGGCCAGTCACCGACGATGAAATCTCGGGGGAAGGTATGTCGACCGTTGTACACTCCATCCACCTGTAACATGTATGCTGATTCTGAGCTTCTGCCTGAAGAAAAGCTCCAACGAGTGGGTAAGTTGGTCGAGGAGCTGCGCGATGATTTCGAATACATTAACCTCCTGCCGCACGGTGAGTACACAGGTATAATTACACCCAAAAGATCGAATTCCTGACTTGAACAAGAGCGAAATGCCACCATGGAGCAGCTCAAGGTTTTTGGGAGGAATCCCGAGAACGCGGATCCCATCTTCACACCACAGGTATTTCGGCAACGCCCGCGCGACTGAGTTAAGTTACAGACTTCTAACTGTATGCAAGGGTATCGAGATCTTGACGCACCATAGCTTTCACAGCACATCTCCCACAACTTCAAAGGCGGCGTTGCAATGTCTGGCCAATGCGCTGTTGACGAAACCGTGCACGAGACAGATGTTCGTAGATCTGGGATACAGCGAACGTGCGGTCGGGCGTCTAAAGAAGCCTAAAAAAGACGACGAATTTCTCATGTCGAGGATACTGTTCCTAACAACCTACGGCACAACGCAAGGCTTTGAGAAGTTGATCGATAAGCATCACCTTGCGGATCATATTAACGATGTAAGTCATCCGGAACCATTCGAAGCAGAATTCGTCTAATTGAGCAGAATATTGAGCGCCATGCCAAAAACAAACGTCCGTCAACGCAAGACGATCAAGCGCTGTCAGAAACGCTGAAGTTGGTGTTCAACATCACGCATTTCTGTCCCACACGGGCAGAGGCCTTCTCTAAATCAATTCCCCAAATCATGAAGATCCTCTCTCGTCGCACAATCCAATTACCACCACTTCATGCACCTGTAAACTTTCTTATCAACTCGCTCATCAACATGGACATGGAAGAGAAGAAAGCCATCGTAAACAGCGACTTAAAATCCTGCGTCGAAAAGCTCATCGAAATCCTCGACTGCGCGCTACGAACCTACGGCGACACCGAACTTGACGCAACAGTGACACCGCTCCTAACGCTCCTCAAACGCATCGCGAGAGTCAGCCCACCTCCAGTTGTAGCAGCCATGAAATCAAAGCTCTTGCCTAATCCACCCAAATCCGGCCTGCGAAGCAACAACCCTGAGCTACTTCACGTGCGGCTGCTTGACTACCTAACAAATCCTAGATCGACCTCCGTCTATGACGGCATCTCATCGCTGTTCTTTGAGCTCGCAGGCGGAGACGTCGACAAGCTCGTTGGCGATTTTGGGCTCGGCTTCTCCTCTGGCTTCCTCATGACACGGAATCTACAAACTCCGTTAATCAAGAATAGCGCGTCGAGTGTGCGCTCTTCCATTACCAGCGTGTCCACAGGCTCAGCAGGGTCGGTTTACACCTCAACTTCACAGCGACCGCAATCGAGAGTGCCGAAGGCTGCCACCACCAAAACAAAAGTAAATCCGGAGAGATTAATGGTACTATTTGACCGGTACGTGACCACTCTTTACTATCATCATACTAACAGATTGTTAAGATGGCATTGCTAACGAGATGTAGGTTAAAACACACAGATATAGTAGACTACGAGGACCCGCAGATGCACGCTGCGGCAAGGAGTATGATTGTAGAATTAGACCCCGATGATGATGACGATACATAATGCGCTCACTATCTTAAGGTATAATGTCTTTTTGTAAACCCCCTTATATGCTATATACCATTTGAACAAGTTTCTGCGCTGGCTGCTCTTCCACTTCGCTTTCACGTGCCAGCTACGTGCAATAGTACCCTGTGATGTTCCCACACTTTGATTTAGGCTTCGCTCGACAAGTTTCTACCTTACGACTATAGACATCTTGCAACTTAGGACAGCATCAAAAGCAGCCGGATACGATACTCAATCAGCCAAAGCCTCTTGTCATCAAGAGCAATGAATTCATGGTACGACTTATACTACTAGTTTTGTTACCACGTACTAGTTTCTCATAGCACGAAGACTTCCCGCTTTTAGACTCATACCGAGTTTGAGCTACATCAAACTTACACATCTTCCCCACCAAATCCCCAATCTACAACTCCTCACATCTGCAACATCTTCTTTTCAGCCTTCTCAATAACCATATTATTGCTCTCGAATCCATAGAGCATTCACTAACGACTAAATCAACGACCCTCCCAGAAAAATTACAATGCGCATTTCAGCCCTCATCCTCTTCGCCCTCACAATACACACCTAGCCGCCCCACACACCGGTTCCAAAGCGCCAATATAAAACCATCTGCCCCGAAGAGCACGACCTGAGGTTCTGCGGCGTCCACATTGGTGGTTACACCTGTGCATCTTTAGTCCCCCCGGCCCAATTCCACGCCCTTCCTCAACCCTCACCCTCATCCTCATCCTCATCCTCACCCTTGGCCCTATACTCCGGTTCGTAAAGTCTCAAGGATGCTAATAAACCCTGCCCCGCGCGGCGCAGACGGCAGCAGCTTCGCGCTCCCCGATGCACCTGTCCGTGGAGCGTGGAGCTATAGTGGAAGCAGGACGGCAGCCAGGACCCCGTGAGCTGTGAGAAAGAGGGGTGAGTCTATCGCTGCTGGCTACCGCTCCTGCCGCTCCTGCCGCTCCCGCCTGCCACTCCCTGATCGCCCTCTCCCTGCCACCACGCTCTGCCATTGTTTTGGCTCCTGACATGTGGTTTGAGGAAAGGACTGAGTGAGGGGGAGGGTAGAGGGTAGAGGGGATGAGGTTTCAGGAAAGGATGGGATGGGATGGGCGAGGTGCGGATCCAGGAATTGGTTGTATAGTTTTGATTGCCTTAATTCACAACTGCCGATCCTTGTATTTCATGCATTGTGTTGTAGTCCTTGTGTTTGTGGGTATCATCCCGAGAGCTCCCTCGGCCTCTTTTTTACACGACATTAGCTAGGAAAATTCAACGGAATAAAGACCTCAATTGCGTATCGACATACATCTTTGTAGCTTCTAAGCCTGTCACTGAACTCGACACCCTGACGGCTTGCCAAATCTTCCACGTGCGTGGTTGACTAGGGAGCTCCCGCGGAATCGAGAACATCTGGAAAGTTCGCAGACATCACTATTGCCAAGAATAATGCGCTTTATAGTGAAGACGCCACCGGTTCGCAGCTTCCGGTCACTGCCTGATATGGTCTGATCTCGGTAATTTGAGGTAACCCCTCGGCCCATAGCGTAATGACTCACTACTTAACTTCTTCCCTACCGGAGCTCCACCAAAGCTCTACACGAAGCTCTACACGGAGCTCTACACGAAGCTCTACACGGAGCTCTATCAAAGCTCTATCAAAGCTCTACACCCATTCTCACGACTCTTCCACAACTTCTTCCAACTTGCTACTTCAGCTTCTTTCCACCACTTCTTCTAATAACCTCTTCAAAACACACCATTCAGCATGCTTCAACGAACCCTTCGCACGAAAGTGCACCTCCTTCAAGCACCTCGAATCTCTATTCGCACCTTCCGCTCATCTACGCGTAAGTTACCTCTCACTGCTCTTATAGCAAAAACATTAACGACTCTAGGCCTAAACACTAATGAATTTACCGACGTCTTTGCCACCAAGATCAACAAAATAGAGGCGGACGTTGGTGGCCTCAAGGGAGACGTCAGTGCCCTCAAGACAGATATCAGAGAGCTCGGGCTCAGGTTCGAGCGTAGCATGACAGAACAGTTGGCTGGGCATGCTCTCAACCAAGAGAAGAAAATTACTCGGTTACACTTCCATAGCTTCTGTGGTGTAAGTCTTACTCCATATGTTATATACTAGTTTCTAACGAGGTTAAGGCCATGGGTGTTACAATACTGCTAATCGGTAGTTCATGGATCCTACCGATAATGGAGTCAAACCGTCTTGATACAGAGATCAAGAGACGTGCTATGATCCAAATAGAAGCGTTGCAGTGATCTACTTGGAGCGGGGTCTATTTGGAGCTCCAATGTGGATTCGGCTTCGATGTGGATTTGGATTGGACCTTCTGGTTGGTGGATTGGAGTGGATCTGCGGTTAATTTGACTCTTGGAGCTCCAGATCTATACCCAATTCGCACTGCGGCTGAGGGGGAATAGAGCGCTGAGGGGTCAGTGCAAGAAGAAGCCAATCGGCAAGTCTCTTAACTCTACCGCTGACTCACTGTATAATAAGTAGTTTGTGTACTAGCCATAGAATCTGGGACACCTGGCCATCCTGCTGCTGCCGTCGCTTCTGCTGTTGCGGCTTTGCATCTACACTTACTGTTGTGGTGTTATATTCGATTTTCCTACCTTCGCGATGGAACGATTTCTCTCAGTACGCCCATCTTTACCATCTGACGACGTTATCCTTGCCCCAAAATCAATCGACTCGAAAGCCGACGACACGAAGGAGGTGGTTGAGTTCAAGCTGCAGGGTAAGAACTACATTCGATGTAACGCCTTAACGAAGAAACCGAAGCATACGAAGCAATGCACGTTACCTATGGCTTTGGGATAAGGATCTTTAATAGCTGTAAGATTCTCTTAGAGGACCGTCGCTCTCGCTTGCAAATGGATATTAAGGCCAACGAGTGCCTCCGCTACTGGTACGGGCCTCCGCGCAAGGGCACGTCTAACAATATAGATGTTGGAGTTACAGAGGGAGAGCCTACACAAATGGTATTACTAAAGGAGGCCTTAAAGTCTCGAGTTGCCGCGTATAAGGAGGCTATGGAGGAAGCCGCAAAGGCAGCAGCAGAGGCAGCAGCAAATGCAGTAGCAGAGGCACCTCCGGGTGAGCCAGGTGGGCCGGGTGAGCCAGTGGCTATAGAGCCAGATGATGACGAGAGCCGCGATGAGGGCGCATATGCTGCCTTTGAGAACACGATTGAGGTAGAAGATCATGAAGCTTCTTATATAGAGGCTTTATGATTTGGGGTTGATTTGGTACGTTCTTCCTTCCTTACCTTTTTCCTCGCCTTTTGCCAAGACTTACTATTTATAGTATATATTTGATCTGGAGTCATATTGGAGTCCTGGAGCTCCACCGCCTCCTCGGCGTATGGAGTGGATTTGGGGGTCAAATCCACTCCACTCCAGTCCAATAAGATCACCGAAGCGTTGAATGGAGAATAACGTGGATGTTCGGATTGCGACTGCGTAGCAACGAGCAAGAAGGCCACCGGTACTGGCAGCATTATGGGCGTTTGCTATTCTAGCAGCATTATGGGCGTTTGCTATTCTGGCAGCATTGTGGGCGTTTGCCAGTCTCAGGGTTGCAAATCAATCAATGAGGCTTCAGTATTGAATTGAATTGATTGCCAAGCCTCAATCAATTCAACCAACTGAGAGCTTACTGGCTTGGCAACTCAATCAATATAGAAGTCGTAGTTATATTAGATTGGTTAATAGTTATCCCTTCCAACGTCACAATGCGTCCTACGGTTATCGATAAGAGCTAGCCAATAGAATCAATGACACCATGCGCATATTTTTGATTCTGGTGTTCGCGCACGGTCCACCTCTCGTAGGACCCTGACGTTGGAAGGGATATGCATCCCTGGTTATTCTGGCAGAAACCTCTAAACACGGATGCGATAATCCCCGGACATAGAGTTAATGGCAAAGCAGGTAGAATTTTCTAAGACTCCACAAGCTCCAGCGTACTCTAGCCGCATTCGCACTCTACGTACAATAAATCTTCCCAAGGTCCATCTCATCGCTAATAGTAGTAACAGGTATCCAGCCAAGCATTCGTCAAGAGGGGGAGTATGTGAGATGAGAGAAGGAAAGAAGTGACAACACTAAAAGAGCGGATAGAGGGAGAGTCTAAAAGAACTTTCTCAAAGCTGTCGTGGTTAAGGCGGAAGGTAAACAGGAGATCGAAACAAAGTTCCGAATTAGGCCGCAGAGTAAACCTTCGGGCGTGTGCGGTGTCCCAGCTATAGATGTCTTGCTTGCTTTCTTATTTCATGATAGCCCTTTTTGACAAAGCATGCCTCAAGTCACAACGATAGTGGGCCTGTATTCTAACGACTGTCATAGTCTCCCGTTATTTGACGGTCGGAAGCTCCGATTCGTAGAGGCCGCCTACTCCGCTGATGTCAATGCCAAGTGATAAGAAGGGTTCTGAGTAAGTAGATGTAATAGGTATTTTCAAGCACCGTATAACATGAGCGATGGATTTCATACGTCATGCTTCACCAGCGCACTTCCTTCTGTCCACTTCTTCCAGGAAAAATGTTGCGAAAAATGTGTCCCTAATTGAGCTCGGTGATGATTGATTATTAACATTTGGCTATTGACGGAACGGAACAATAATACAGAAAAATAGGCTGATCCTGATTCTCTTTCTGGCGACTCTTAATTCTAGCTTCATCATCTTCCATTTCTCACGCTCGACCAGAGTGAAAACCCAACACAAGGCATACCATACCAACAAATTAGGATGGGAAAATTGTAAGACGGTTGGGAGTACGCACACTTAGCAGATGTCTGGTGTGTGAGAATCACAGCGCCTCCAATCAGCATAGAATGGAGGGGCTCGGGTCTACTATTCGGGAGGACTTGGTCGTCGAGACTGAGGAGTTATCTCAGCCTTGCAGCCCTGGATTCTTTTGTAGCGCAACAAAGCACACCAACATCCAGGGTAACATAGAGCAGGAAGTTTGGTATTGGGAGAGTGATGTCAACCGCAATATGGATCTGTATGAAGCTACCCTTCATACGCGATGCAGCAGAGAGACAACAGCATCGTGAACCAGTTCAATAGTGGGGAGGATATTCTTGGCGCGTCCGTGCCACCCATGACTGCCGAATATTTAAATTCAGTTGTGGCCGAGGACTTCACTCTCACTTACCCGGCGTACCTTTCCAACTTCACTTGGGACGATTTCTTCAGAAACACGTCGATGCGTTACACCCTTGGGGAGCAGTCTGGCCATTGCGATGTACCAATGGGCCAGAACCCATCACAGCCCAACGCTCGCTCTCTTCACAGCCCAGTACAACGTATGGATGAGCAGCGACGCCACGATGCGCAGTACGGTACGTAGATCCTGTCCGCAGCTTTCACTTAGCGATCTATTGAAGCTGACGATTTCCCAGACTTCATAGATGATGATATTGCTGCGTCATCTCAACTCCTAGCCGAAAGTTACCAGCGATCCGAGCAAGCACAAGTGAATGGCTTTGCCAGCGAGGATGGTTTAGACACAGCAGGAAGGAAGAAGGCGAGGAAGCCCAGGAAGAACCAGGACGTGACAAGCAAACCATCCAAGGGGAAAAAGTCGCGGAGCAGGAAGTCGGATCCTCTTCTCTCCAACGATGTTGGAATCGCTGCGTCTTATAACGGGGAATCCGAGGCTGTAAGAGAGGGAGAGGTCTCAGGAATTTCTCAAGATCTGGTACAGAAGAAGGGTAAAAAGAGCAGGAAAGATAAGAAGCATCGAGCAACACAAGCTCGGGCTGAGCTGTCCGCTCCAGTCCAATCTTCTTTGGTCCACACAACCCGCCCACCCACGACTCCCGCCGGCACAAACGAATCCTCCCAAACGCCTCATGATAGCTCGGAAAGACAGGGCAATGGAAAGTTTAAGGAGCCAAAAAGCTCAAAGAAGCGCAAGAGGGAGTCAGGGGGTGCGCCTGCGGCTGTCTCTAGCCTCGAAACGGGACCTAAGCTTGCGGATGGTACCCACTTTGGTTCTGCAGCTGAAAGACCAGCTCTCCCCATCACTCCTTCACAAACACCAGCACGTAAGAAGCCCCGAAAGAGTCGTGCAGACGCTGCGCTAACTATACCAACCCTCGATCACTCCATATCCAAGTCTACCAAGCGCAAGAAGAGGGCTTCAAAGGCTACCGTCCCTGATGATGTTCAGGAAAAAGCAAGCGTCGGGTCTCAAGACAATGGACTCCATGAAGCAGAACATGAAGCACGGCCTAGTGCTGGTTCTGCCACGAAGTCAGGTGTCTTTGACAAGGACGAGACTACCCGCCTTACAGATGCGATCAATGCTTACATGGTCACTAATGGGTTGAGTAAACTTCAAATGATCGAAATGATCCAACATATCAAACCGAAATCACACAGCATCCCCCCCGGCTCGGATCCTCAACGGATGCGAGAGCAGGACAATGCAGTCGCAGCGATGTGGAGTGAGCTACATGAAGTCCTTCCCAATCGCACTCGCCAGTCCATCATGCGCAATTGCCGCCGCAAGTGGCATAACTATGAAGCACGAGGTGGCAGGTGGGGTGCAGATGAAGACGAACTTCTCAAGGAGGTGTACCAGCTACATCCCCACAGGTGGACTGAGATTGCAACATTCGTGAAGCGTTCCCCGGAGGACTGTCGAGACCGTTGGCGCAATTACATCGTCAACGGCGAAAACAGAGTCACTGACGTCTGGACTGAGACGGAGGAGCGCGCTTTGCTGAGCGCAGTGCATGATTGTGTTCAGAAGCTCAATGAGGACCATGAAGAACAGCATGGCATACTCAAAGACTACGATGCCTGGAAGTTCCTGAACTGGCAGATGGTTAGTGATAGGATGGGTGGACGACGCAGTCGCTTGCAGTGCTCCTACAAATTCAAGAAATTGCACGAACGCCAAGGCCAGATAAGTGGACATGTCGAGGGCGAGATTGCGGCCTCTACAGCGGTCGATCAGTCATCTGAAACCCCAGAGAAGAGGTCATCATGGCGGGTTGACCAGGCGCAAAAGAACTGGAGGAAGATGCTTCCTGGAGACAAGTACAGAATCCTACAGGATATTGTTGACAGTGAAACCATCGAAGAAGCTAATATTCCCTGGACTCTCATCGCGAAACGCAACAAGGGCAGTTATTGGACGACAATGGATCGAAAGGTTGCTTTCTCAAGGATGAGGGATTTGGTCCACGAACAGGACAGCCTTGAGGACCTACTTAATGCCCTGAAGGATTATTTCCGAGTCCACCACACTGATGAGCTGGAGAGTTTCTACCAACCCACTCAAGAAGAGTCCACGCATAGGAAAAAGAGGAAGTACAGACGCAAGTCGACCGGCAGGTCCTCGAAGCACAAATCAACTTCGGACGTGGAAGATAGTGACAGTGATGATGACGAAAACGAAAACGTAAATGCGGGAGCTTCTAGCTTACGAGCAGACATGCCAAGTGCTAAGACCTCGAATACAGAAGAAAACGAAGTTGACTCGGTCCTTGGGGCATCCGAAAATGAGTGAATAAGCCGGAGGCGAGGTGGCGATCGAGGCTCAATTCATCCGCCAATTGGAAGGCATTGAAATGGTCAGACCCGGCGAAATACCATTAATGTATTGGACCAGGCTTACTTCCAATTTCTACATAACTATAAATTCCTGTTGCCACTTGAGATCAGAGAAGTATTAATTGATGGGCTTGTAGCTTGCTTTTATTCTCTCCACTAAACTTTCTAGTACTAGGCAGGGCAGCTGCATTTTACGGTGTGAGGGCGCGAAGAGGCTTCGGGGAAGATTCGAAGGAACAATATAAATTCTATCTAAATCTAAGGGTATATAGCTCTTGCAGAGTACAAGACGTTGCGTGAAGAAGAGAAAGGAATATAGGAAACGTGTAACTAAATATTCGGGGTCTTGGCAGTAGACGCGTGGGCATAAGCCCACGCGGATTTTAACAGGTTTTGACCAAATTCTATTATATTAATAGAATTTGGTGGAATTTAATCAAGTTAGCGGAATTTAGCGGAATTTAATTAATTTTAGCAGAACTTGGCAGAATTTAATTAAAGCGTTAGAATTTATTTGTTAAGTGTTTCACTAAGACATTCCTACTATAACTAGGCTAGTCCCATTATAGTATCCCCCCTTTTAACTAAAGGTCCAAATAATTCAATTTTAGTTAAGACTTATAACCTATTATATATTATATGATCGCGTTACATATATTATAGTGCATTTTAAGTTCTTTTTAATTTTAAATTTCCTGCTATTATTTTTTGTGTATTTATATTAGGTGGCAATTATTTACTTTTATATTATGTCCATCCAGCTAGAGTAGGCCACAAAGAATGGTCCTTATAGAATTCTTTTACTAGGGAGGGCGCGTTGGCCTTAATCTAGTTATAGGTTTCCTAGGTTTATATTTTATATCCTTCCCACTTAATAAGAAGTTTAAATTATTTAGATTATATTTTTTATTATATATTATTAATTAAGTTAATAAAGTAAGAACTATTACCATTATTAATAATTATAAGAGGTAGCGGCGGGATTTTATAAGTTATAGGGTTATCTTTTAAAGGTTATAATAAGCTTATATAAAATATTAGGTATATTTTTATCTTAGTTAATAGTTTAAGCTTATAGGTATATAGGCTTAGTTTCTTCTTAATTTAGTATAGGCCTATAAACTTCTAATTAAGTTTTTTTAAAGGCTATTAAGTCTTTAGGTTTTGTATACTTAGGTAAGCTATATCTCCTTCCTTAAAGTCCTATATAAGAGCTTGTCCTTTATTTATATACCATTCCTATAACATTTAAGCGTATATTAATTCACTTTATAATAGTTCCATTAATTGCTTTATTTAATTAGTAAAGTTATACACGTTAATTAACTAGATTTATTTAATCGTGGGTCCTATTATATTAATTTTAGGTTATAGTTTAAATCTAAGTTAAGGGTCTTATCTATAGGTTATATAAAACAGCGTTATGCCTATTAATATGTTAATTATATTATTTACAGTAAACTTAACTAAAGGCAGCTATTTTTTCTAATTGTCTTATAGGTAGGAGCAGTATATTTATAGATATTATTCTATAATTGTATTTACAATTTTAGTTTAACCATCTCTAAATAAAATGCAGTTAAGAGTTATATTTAAATACTTAAATATTTATATAGAGCTTGCTAGAAGTCTAAAATAAACTGGCTTCTATAGTTAGATATTATTAAGTTAGGAAGTCCGTATAGCTTAAAGATATACTTAATAAAACATTTAGCTACTAATATTATATTAATTAAGTCTATAGGAATTATATATTATATTTTTATAAGGCAGTTAATAACTACTATAATATTTATAAACCTATTATTATTAGGCAAGTTAACTACAAAGTTAATTAAAATATTGCGCTATCTTTATATTAGAATTGGTAGCGGTTAAAGTACTCCTTACTTCTTTATATAAGAGGTCTTTCTACACACGCACATCCTATATACTTAAACGTATTTTTATATATAGTTGTATATTATAGGCCAGTAGTATACTTATTAAACAATTTTATAAGTCTTTATATGGCTAGGGTGCCCTACTATAGGGGAGTTGTATATAAATTTAAGTATCTTAAATTATAAGGGTTTAGAATTTGGAACTACTGTCTTCTATTAATAGTACAATTAATTATTTTAAATTTTGTATTTAGCAAGTATAATATCCTTATACTATTGTTTTCTAATTTAAATCACCTTTATTACTTCTACTATCTATATATTATTCTTCTACTAGGTGGGTGTCCCAGTAGGTAGCCCAAGATGCGAATGTGGCTGGCCAAGACAGACACCAAAACACGTAATACTGTTATGCCCCCTACGCACCAACCGAGAAGCAATGCTCTTAGTAGCTGGCACAGAGAACTATAATACACTACTCTCAACACAAAAAGGTCTCAAGGTGGTTACCCAGTGGCTTATTAGCTAAAATGTACTAGACCAGTTCCGGGTTGCAAAGGAAATAGTAATAGAAGGTAAAGGGGCGAGTACTAGGCGCCCCTTAATGACTCTACAGTAGTAGAGTTAAGTTTACAATACTAGCGCGTCCGTAGGCTTGTTACGGCAGCAGTGGTTCCCAAGGAGGTTATAAAGTAAGGTAGTAGAGCACCATAGGTAACTTGCAGGCGCCCTGTATACGAGTCCCAAAAGGCGGGGAGATAGATTACGGGGTTTTCTTATTTTCTTAAATAGAGTTTTCTCCCTATATATAAATAAGGAGTAGTCCGCGTGGGCCCAATAGGGATCCGAATCGGACGTTAAGCAATGAATAATTATTATATATTATTCTTATATTTATATTTTATTAGCTTATTAATTTCTATTTCCTATTTATTAACTTCTGATTTATTTCTATTAAGTTCCATATCTAGAAATATAGGATATAGTTTTTTAAAACATTTAGGGGGCAGTAAGATCTATAATTAATTTATAATCCATTTATCTAAAGCATTTATAGGTAAATCCTATAATTATTATATTAATATATTAGGCTTTTAATTAAGTTTGCCCAGTTAATATATAATCTTAAAGTTAAATTATAAGAGGTATTTAGCCTAATAAATTTAGCGCTATATTAATTATTTTATAGTTATAAAGTATTGCAGGTTCTTATAGTCCGTTAATATATATATTAGAAATAACAATCCTTCTAGCTTAGGACGCTATTATTTAAAGCATCTAATAATTATAAGTAATTCCTTATTATATATCTTATAGTTTAATTTAGTAGGGGCGAGTTTTTAGGAGAGAAAGGCTACTAGACATAGTTTGCTATTCTTATTATATTATAACAATATTCCCCCTAGCGCATAATTAGATAAGTTAGTTTTAATAGTATATTTAAGGTTAGGGTTAAAGTAAGTAAGAATTAAAGTAGTTATAAAGTAATATTTTAAATTATTAAAAGCTTGTTTATATCTAGCAGTTTATTTAATTTTTATATTTTTCTTTATTAGGTTTACTGTCGGTATACTCACTTTATCAACGTGCACGAATATCACTGTATTGCGATACGTATGCGGTGTTAAAGTTGGTAGTTATTATTGTCTAGAAGTAAGGGGTTGCTCTAAGGTTAGGTTAGCTAGCCTTGCTTTATAGTCTTATAACCACGTTATATAACTAATATTCTAACACTGGAGCAACTCTAAAAAGAAGGCTAATCTATACTCTAAAGTCAAGTTTACTTCTAGACTATTTGTAGCGTATACGCAATAGCTTCCACGCTCCTTTTATAGGTCCGTAATTATATAACCTGTATTACGGCTTATACAAATGTCTCTAAACCAAAGCCTGTAAAATACTGTATTACGGAGATACTACGCTAAGGAAGAGAAAAAGAAGAAGAGTTATTAGGGGTAGTAGGTTAATATATCGCGAGGGCCGCTAAGGCGCTAGTAGTAAGCAAGCCAGTAGCGATTTTCTATGCCGGGCATAGAAAATCCTGATTGGTTAGTTGAATTTAGGGTTTGTACTGTTATAATTAGTTACCTAACGCTAAGCTAAATCTAAGTTTATTTATTCAACCTATCCTATAACTTGTGGGTTGATTTGGTTTGTATTAATAAGCCATTAAAGAGCCGCATAGGGTTTTCCCTTTGTTATGGCGTTAGCAGGGTTGGCCTCTCTATTAATCCATTTCACCTCTATAATCTGTCTCCGTTTATAGGCTTACCGGAGGCACATTATGTCAATTATTAGGCGTTTTTCTTAGGTGGTTCCAAGTCGTACTAGACAGTTATATAAGGACTTAGAGTTAGTGCAAAGTATAAGTAGAAGGTTAATTTGTAGGATCTTGTCTACTATAGACTTAATCGCAACGCCGATGTTAAAGCCGTGGGCTATGCTGTAGAGTTTAAAAGCTAGTACGCTCTAAGTGACTCTTTTACACTTAACTAAGCTCTAATAAACGATATTGGCCTTCTTTGTAGTATTAGCTAGTATAAGGACGTAGCTGATCTGCGAAAAGAGGTCCTTGTTATTGGTAAATAACGTGTCCGTAAATACTAGTAGCTATAGGGTTTTGATATCTAACTTAACGAACTTAAGACCTCTATTAGTGTTCTCGATTTGCCAGTTTAGACACTTATTTAACTGTTTTGTGTCTTTTTTATTGGGGTTAATTACCTGGGCGGCAAAGGATAAATTAAATAAGGCTTTTGGCTGGCATACTAAAGCAATATATATACCTCTAGCATGTTAAGCGATGTACTAGTTCTTTAGAGTTAAGGTTCTTGTAGCTCCTCTTAATCCTATACTTGTGGCAAGCTTAGTGCTAATTATACTAAGGTTTATGCATTGTTGTTCCTAAGTAAGCGTAATACTCCCGTTAGTTAGTAGCTGAATAACTCTACTATTAAACTTGATGGGCGTATTAACGGTAAGTTGTTCCTATTCCTTAGCTATAAACTTAGCCTTATGCAGCTTGTTTTGCTCTGCGTTTATAAAGGTCTTATCTACTAAGAATAGAGTATTATTAGTTTATAGGCCTATAATACCAAAGGGTTCGTTACTCTGTAGAAGGTAGGGGTTGTACGTAGACTAGTCTATGTGCAACTATTGGATGTAATGCAAGTAATATATCTTAAACCAGTAGTTACCAGCTTCTAGTACTTTATAGAGTGGTTTTATAACCTTTAGAACAGAGGCCTTATTAATCCTAAGTTGCTTAATTAGCTCGTGTGGAGGTTATATATAGAACTCTTAATTTAGTGTAGTGGTTAATTATACGTAGGCCTATAAAATATCTCGGAGGTAAAGTCGTGCCTATAGAAGCTTTATAGCGGTAATATAGAGAATTAGTTATTGGCTAACTCGTTAAATAGTTAGTAATTAGGTAAGAACCAGTTCCTTTTCTAAGTTGTTATAAGCTTGTATAACTAGTTGGGATTTTTTAAAGGCTTTGTTAGTTCCCTTATCCTTAATCTTGTTAATAAATCGTGAGTTAAAGAGTTATACGCCTTGTGGTATATCCGTGAGTCTTATAATCTTAAAAACTTCCTTCTTAAGTAGACTAGTAAGCTCCTTCTATTAAAAGGCGCTAAATTGGGTACTAAATTAACTATTATCCTGTAGGTAGATGGTGATATTAGTTATAGCCGTAAATAGAGGGTATTTGCGAGGGCGTCCTCTGCCTTGTTTTGGGGGTTGTTGCTAAGCTTTAGTAGGTCTCTTTAAGACAGTCTTAGAAAGGGCTGACCCAAGTAGAGGTTTAGGTGGTAATTCTAGTCTGACGATTTACTCCTACAATTTAGTTGCTTAAAGGTAGGGTTTTACGACCGTAGATTGGAAGGCTGTAGGTCCGCTAAATAGCTTAACGGTGTATGTTTCACCCTTAACGGTAAGTAAGGTAAATGGCCTGTTCTAATAGCCGCTTTGGCTAGTGTTTCCTTCTCTCCAGACCAAAACGGGTGAGTTTAGTGGGAGATTATAAATTGCATTAGCATTGGGTCCGTTTCGTATATTTAGCATATCGGCGATCTGTTATTTAGCTTATAGCTTCTATATCTCTGCCATAGCCTTTTTAATTGCGGCAGCGCGTTGTATAACAGTAGGGGATAGTGCATTGGATTTAACTATTTGGGGGTAGGCTCTAAAGACTAGAAGTATAGGAACTAGTCCTTTAGGGCCAGCTAAATTGTTAATTGCTTTAAACGCCATTTGGAGTCCTATCTCCTTATTAATGTTGGGGATTTCAGTTATAATAATCTAGTAGGCTCGCCGTAATGGACTATAGTAGCGCTCTACTATTCCAATGGAGTTATATGCTTTGACCGGTACTCCCTTTATACTAATTTCTATAATGGTGGCGTATTGCTTAAATTCCTTACTAACAAAGTTCTTTTTAGTGTTATGGGTAATTAGGTCTAGTGGCCCTAGGTAGATATTAATCTAGCACATCTATAGAACGTCCTATATGTGTTTAGCGCTAATGTCTTGTAGCTATCTACCGGCTTAGAATTACGTTCCTTTATTAATAATATATAGGAGGGGTAATCCGCTAATGTACATAATATTAATGATAATATTGTAGTTAAAATTAATGTTGTTTTATAGGGTGAAGCGGAATCTACCTAGTGATTTGCTAAACTTCTAACAGTAGTGGCAGAACTTGGTTAGTTGCTTAATGGCTATTCTATCAGTTTCATGGCCAGTATAGTAGAGTAGCTTTTGCAATTTCTTAACTAAGGGATGTCTAAATTGGTAATATAGGCGCCGTAGCTCTATATCTATTAAGTAGCAGGGGTTCGCGTTAAAGGATTTAGATAAATATAACTATAGTAATAAGCTCTATAGAAAAAATAGATGGCCAAACCGTTGCACTACTGGCACTTTTTTAGTGTGAGTGATAACAACGTTTCTAAGGTTGTTGTAGTAGATTTGGAGTCTGTCTATATCCGCTAAATAGAGCAAGAAGGGGGTATCCGTATAGATAATATAAAACTGTATCTTGCCTATGGGGGTGACAATATCCGTAGTTTTAATAGAGGTAGTAATTCTAATGCCAAACTACATATTAACTTGTTCTTTGGTTGAGGTATTAAGTCTTATAAATTAGTCCGCGTTCTATAGTGCCTAGAATTGTCCATAACCGGCTATAGACTTCTTTAACGTACTGGTATTAATTATAATTTCTATAAATACCATAGAAGTATAGCGTAAAACGGCGGTTGTTATATTATAGTTAAATGGGTTAGTTTCCATAGTAGGTTCCGTAGAGGTTGTAGTGAGTAAGTAAGCGTAAGCCTTATTAGCTAGTTCTACGCTTATAGAGGTTGCTTTGTCTATAGTAAGAGTCCTAAATAATATAAGGTAGCAGCCGTTAGGGTCTTCTAGTTCTTCCTCGCTGTTATTATTATTAGTGTTTTTATTAGCGTCTGTATTTAGCATAAGAGCTTTAAAAGTCTTATTACACTTATTATCGTCGTCTCCTTTATAGTAGATAGTATATTGTCTAAAGCGTTCTTTAAAGTTACTGTTGCGGCCCTTGCTATTGTTAAAATGTCTTTTATACTCATTTCTAGAACGGTTCCGCTCCTTCTCTATATGTTTCCATAAGCGGCAGCTCTCCTTTTAGCAAATATAGCACTTGGTCTTTAGGGACCTGATGGTGTTTTATCTATAGGAGCAGGTTCGGTCACGGTTGTTATAGATATTACGGCGGTATGTGCGATCCGTAAAGTAGGCTCCTTAAGACGGTCTTATTAAGGCCTAGAAAGGGTGTTCCTTCTCCTATATAACTATAGAAGATTGCAGCTTGCTAATTAACTGGGAGAGGTCTTTAGAAGGGTTGGAAATAGTAATATAGTATACTAGTACTCCTTAGCAAGTGGTGACTAGCTTATTTATAAGGAAGAGGTCTGTATAAAATTCTAGGTGTAATCTATAGCGATATTTTAAAAGCTTATTAAGGAGTAGTTGGAAACTCTAATAGATTTGCTTATTAGGGTTCTCGTTAATAATTCCTTAGAAGTTAGTAGCGTTCTATTTAGTAAGATTTCTCTAATAGTACTCTAGTCCTTTAAAGAAGTAATATATATAGTTGTATGCCTTAGTAAATAATCTAGTTAAAAGGTTACTATTATAGTAGTGATCCTAAGCAAGTCCCTTTAGCATAGTTAGGAATGCAGTTATATAGCCTTTAGGAGGTAGGCCAGCTCTCTTACAGATATTATAGAAGATAGTTAACTTAAAGTTAAAGCTATTACTTACTCCATCGTACTTCTAGTCATCCGTATAGATCTTGGCGATAGTAGCTACCTCTTTGCTGTATATAGGCAGGTGTATAGCAGGGTTGGTATTAGTAGTATTAGGGTAAAGGTACTAGGTAGGAGGAGCACTAGGTAGGGTAGGAGCGGTTACTAGAGGGAGGGTAGAGGCAGTTGCTGTAGGCAATAATTGCTGGTTCTGCGTCTATAGGAGTTAAGTAAGGAGGGTAAGTAGTTAATCCTAGGTAGAGGTAGATGCAGCTTACTATTAGGTGGCGGTTGGTGCAGTTTGCTAGGGTATAGATACAACAGCTAGTTAGGGTGTTATAGGGGTAGGTATTTGCGTTCTAGGTATTATAGCTGTAGCTATAGGCTAAATTGCAGGCGTTAGAGGTAGTAGAGGTAGTTAATAGTTTACAGGCGTCGGTACCATGTAGGAAGGTAATAGGCTGTGGGGGGGGGGTTATAGGAACTAAAAAGGCTATAACTAACAGGGTTATAGCTTAATTTAATATTAGAGCTGTTTATATTAAGTTAAGTTGTTCTTATAGTGCTACTGTAATTATAGGGCTGACTTCCTTAAGAGCTCCTATAATTTCCTTATCTGTCCATTTATAAGGTTCCTCTTCTGTAAGGACATTATATAGAACCTTATAAAGTGGGTATCTATTGCTGTATATAGTGACATATACTCCTCTTTAGAGTAGGTAAGTATAGAGCTTTACTCTAGTAATAGAGCGTATCTTTCTAAAGTCCTTAATAGTAAAGCCTTTAAATTCTTCTTAGAATAGCAACCGTAGTATATAATCCGTAAAGTTCTTATATGTATACTTATAGATTTTCGTTTCTATATATTCTTCTAGGTCTTCCTCTAAGGCAGTTGCTATATTAATCCTGTAACCATATCTAGCAATTCTCTCCTTCCATTTAGGATCCATCTTATTGTGTAAAGTAGTGTACTAGTCCTTATGTATGTTTAGTTTAAGGTTAAGGTTAAGGTTAAGGTTAAGGTTGAGGTTGTTAAGGTAAGGGTATTAAGGTAAGGGTGTTAAGGTAAGAGTGTTTTAGGTATATACGTCCTTTACAGCCATTAGGCCTGTAAAGTTCTTAGCAAGATTACTATTCTCTTAGCGATCTGTTGTATTGGCTGTAAGGCCAGTATAAATTCTCTTAAGCTTAAGGGAGGTCGCAATCTTCTCTAAGTAAAAATATAATTCTCTAGGCAATCTAACGCGTCAGCAGTTAAGCTAATACGTGGTCTTAAGCTTTAAAGGTGATATAGCTTTCTTCTTTAACTGGAATAGACAAGGCTAGGCAATCCGTGTACTATTTCCAGTACGGTTCTTAAGCTCTAGCTTATTGCGTATTTCCTAATCTGTACGTCTATTGATTAGTATTAGTATACTCACTTTATTAACGTGCATGAATATCACTGTATTGCGATACGTATGCGGTGTTGAAGTTAGTAGTTATTATTGTCTAGAAGTAAGGGGTTGCTCTAAGGTCAGGTTAGCTAGCCTCGCTTCGTGGTCTTATAACTACGTCATATAACTAACATTCCGACATTTACCAACAGCTAGGTAATTTTTAAAAAGTAGTTAATAAATTAATAATAGAAATTTACTGTCGGGAACGAGGCATGTTGCCGTCACGTGTTAATGTGGCCCTAGTATAGTAAGGAACCTTAAGTTTCTTACCCCTTTCCTCATTCCTATTAAGAATCAATCAACTATTATCATACTATCTACGAACCGTAGCTATATAATATCACCTTGTGTTACTAACACTGATTAGTAGTTAACTTCACTGTTATACCATAGAGCAGCTAGGTATTCCACCAAAAAGAGATAAGCCACTATACTAGTGCTACTCGTGCTAGAGGAAGCTGTCTTTTAAGGTCAGAACTGGTCCTAAACCTTAAATAGAACTCTTCCACGAATCTAAGGATTTAAAAGGCCAGAACTGGTCCTAAGCCTTTCTAAGATTACGGATTCTTGCGTCCATCACGCAGAATAACACGCTTTACGAGTCTTCGCGATTTAAGGCTAGAACTGGTCCTGAGCCCTATAACCGCAAATACACGTCACGAACGCGTACTAAACGACAAACGCGTACCAAATGACAAATACACATTATGAACGCATACCAAACGACAATCCCTATACTAATAACACTTCCCTCCCTCCGAAAACATGGCTACGCCTACTTTAAATAACTGGAAAGACTCCTTACCACTAGGGGTAGCTAAGCACGCGAAACTTATTAATAAAGATTAGGACGAATTCGCCTTTAATATAATAACTTATACCAGCCCGCGAAGCCCTACTGCACGCGTCCACGTCGCCGCGGGTGGAAACATCATCAGGAAATCGTTCCTTTTGATGGCTAAGTGCAGAGGCGATGGTAGGGAGCCGTCGCAGCGCATACAGCGCGCTGTCGTCGCGGTTCTGTGGTGTTGAGCCCGCGACGCGTACCATAGCATCGCCCTTAACAACACCAGGAGCCTTACTGCCTCCGCTTAAGGCTCCTGCCCTACCACCTAGGGAGGCCTATTAAGGGAAACTGGGATACGAAAACCACCCGATGTACGACTACCTGGCTCGTAGCCAGGCCCGAAACTGGCCTTATCATTAGCCAGCCGACGTGGACGCGTCCTAGTCATACAATAGGACACCCTTAGGCTTGCACTAGCTCTGAGATCGCAAAGGGATGCGGCGAGGGCGTAGGGAACCTCTTTTTATAAGAACTTGTTAAGGTTAACGCGTCGCAGATACCTCGTACGAAACTTGTTAAGGCCCCTAAGGCCACCGCGAAGAACTTGTTAAGGCCCTACCTAGAGAACTCGTTAAGGCCCCTCTACGAGAGCCTATCCGGCACATCCAGGAGACTCAGAAGGGGGTCTTAATAGGCGTGGTGCGCGCGACCTGGACGAGACAGCGACGCGACAGCGCCGTGACGGCGACGCGATAGCGACCAGACGGCTTAACGAGGTGGAAACACGGGCAAAGCTCTAGGTAGCGGAAACACAGGCCAGCTTCGACGGCCCCATGGCGTTTGACCTGCGGTTGACCTGCAGGTGACTCACAGGAGGGTCTTAATAGGCGTGGTGCACGCAACCTGACGCATGCATATAAGGCGACTTATAGGAGGGTCTTAATAGGCGTGGTGCACGCAACCTAGTATGCATATATATGGGGGAGGTCTTGGAGGAAACACAGGCCAGTTAGACGAGGTCTCAACAGTTAGAGACACAGGCCAGCTTATAGGAAGGGGGGACACAAGCTTGGTTAGTAGGAGAGGGGGGAGCAGGTTGCCTAGCACGGGACCTGGCGTCTCTACAGCCCCCTCCTACAAGACACGGTTAGCCTATCATGAGGAGACTCTTATAGGCAACGCAAAACGGGAACTAGCAGTAGTATAGGGTGTTGCGCCCCTATACTACGACTAGCCTCCCGCGGGGCGTAGTGCGTAGTAGCCACTGCTGGCTCTAGGGACCTTACCCCTTGGCTGGGCTCTGACCCCTAGTGCACCTAGTAGGCAGGCAGGATCACGTCCTGGCCGGAGAGACTACTACGCGGCTCGAGAGAACGGATGCGCGTGTCGGTGTACCAACAGACGGGACTGCTCGCTAGGGCGGTACGCCGGTGAGGTACGCTTAAGGAGCAAACAGGAGTTACCTAGGCGGGGGAGGCTTTTGGCCAGGCCTCAACCGTAGAAGGTCTATACGCCCAAAGGTAGGACGACACTAGAAAACTAGGGTGGAGGCTTGGATAAGCAGGCACGTCAAACTCTACTATATAACTACCTGACTAGACTTTTGGAGCTCTTGCTGCACCCGGCCCAAAAAGACCAAACCAACCAAAAGAACCCTGAAAAACACCCTAATAATCCCCTGAGATGCATGTATCACAGGGGAGGCACAGGTGGAACGACGGTGGTACGCAGTCGCGCGCGACCGCCAGACCTATACCCAACAATAGCCCCCCACAACAACAATAAGGACGGGCGAATACCACACTAGAAAGCGGAAATACCCCAATTAAGAAGGCATCTAACAAAATATAAAGCCTATTGGACGCGTCTAGTATCCGGAACTATAGGGGAGCATCTATTAGCCATTATAAACTAATACAGCTAGTAGAATGGCTCCAGTTTAGTAAACCTTAGGCGCCCCTCTAGTAAACCCTTAATTAAATCCTCTAACGGCTAAATAAAATTAAAGATAAACAAAACCCCCCCCTATAGGCGAACCGCACCTGGGCCGCCATAGCTGCGCTCCTATAGTACAGGGAACCTACCCCCCTAAAGACAATAACTGGGTATATAATCACAATACAACTAAACACAGAAAAGGCAGAGAAACTTAGGGGATAATCAAAAACAGAAGTTCTTATAGAGATTTATAAGAAGGTCTATAACGCCGTCGCAGTCTAATACCTTAGGAGTAGAGACATTAGAGTCACCCTAAAGGACTAATAGGTAAAGGAACGGGCCGTAAGGGCAGGGGATAGGCTAGGAGAGCGTATTAGCATAAAAGTGCTTTATAAAGATTACCTAGTTAAAGTCCTGTCAGTTCCCATAAGCCTTAGGGTAGAAAGGGGACGCTAGGCGGACAATACAGCAACTATATAGGAGATAGTAAAATAAATGGAACGCCTTATACTAGAACTTATAATTACCTAAATCTAATAGCTTTAACAGGAAAATACAAACCAAGTATATAATAAGAATAATAAGAGGATATAAAGGGCGCCAGAGACTCGCTAGGGAAATAATAGATAAACGCATAGCTCCCTTATTGTCAGCGTACATACACTAGAAATACAAAAACTCCTTATCTAAAAAGGAATAATTATAAATAGCCTTATATACAATACAAGGCTCTATAACTACAGACTATACCTAGAATGATGTTATCGCTATATATAATAGGGACACACCCAATCCATATACACAGCACAGGTGTGCTGCGGCCACTATATAGGCCCCCATAATATAAGACAATATATAAATCAAGACTAAATAAAATACGCAAACTGTTACCAAAGCACATATAAGGCATAGGAGAGAGAAGACTACATTAAATATAGGAGACAAAAGGAAAGGGCTTAACAGCTACAGGAACAACTGCACGCTAGGTTATATAAATAGAAACAATAGGCAATAAGCTAGGGGGACGCAGGTATCTTCCTAGCATTTCCTACCTTTAACACTAGGGGGCTAAGCTAGCTATCCCAAGCCTTAACGGGCCAAAAGCGACGCTGCGTGACATTACCAGACCAAATAGGGACACAAGGGATATATAGGATATAAGGAAGAGAACGCCCAGTAGGAAGACCCCTATAGATAGCTATGGTAAGTTTAAGGCCAGGATAATTAAGAATTAGATTTAACGCAATAAATATAATACACGCAGCTAGCTTATAAGGGGTATATAGCTAACTAGTAAAAACGGGGGAAGAATTAGAGGCAATAACAAACTTAGATTTAAAAAGGCTAGTAGGAACATAAGATATAAAAATAGAAAGCTCTATATAAAATAAGTAGTGGCTAGGGAGCAAATATAGGAGATAGAAGTTCTAAACATTTTAGAGAAAGTGAAAATGGAAGAAGTAAGGAGCAAAGGAGAGGTAAAGGACCCCTACTAGGGGTCCGCCACTTAACCATTATACAGTATAACTGCGGCAATACAAACCACCGTCTAGTAAGGCCCCTACTAGACAGTCTAGACCCAGAGAAATACTATATTCTTACCATACAAGAGCCGTATTATAATACCTATATATAATTAACATACTGCCCCTAAGGATTCTAGCTCCTATATAAACCAAAAACAGCCACACGCGTATACTTTATAATTAGTAAAAATATCAGCCTTGCCTTATAATCATAGTAGGCAGTTAACCCAGATATTGCAGTTATAACTATCCAGACATATAGGGGACTAGTACAAATCATTAATATCTATAACCCTAGGGTCGAAGGGGTAGTATAGATAGAGAACATTATATCTATAATAAGCTTGCTAGAAACTGAATACGCAGAGTCTATCCTACTAGGAGACATAAACCTCTACTACCTATAGTAGGGGGGTATCTATATTGCTGCTAATTAACAGGCAGAGTGCCTACTAAAAGCTATAGACAACGGGGGCCTTAAGCTAGCTACCCCCCTAGGTGCAATTATATGGCAACAGGGCACTGCTAAAAGTATAATTAACCTCATAATTATAGACGAAAACCTATACTAGAGACTTAAAAGGTGCTCCCTTAAAGAAGAATGGGCACTTACCTTAGACTATATCCCTATCCAGATACAACTAGATCTAGATATTAAGGCGCAACTAAATAGTAAAAGATACGCAACAAGGAAGCTTAACGTAGATAGCTTCCTTAATATAATTAAACAACAACTCTAAGACCTAGAAGAAATCCACCCAATACTAAACAAGTAAGGCTTATTAGCTACCCCTAAGGAAATTAATTAAAAACTAGAAAGGATCTAGGCAGTAATTAAAAGTAGGCTAAAAGAGCACTACCTAATTTCAAAACCGGGCCCCTATGCGCGATATATATAGTCCGCATAGTGCGCGGCCCTTATAGCCGGCCAACAATAAGTAAGGAGGAAATATATAAGCAGCTACAATTCTAAGGACAAAAGATAATATAAAGACACAAGAAACCAGCTAAAGAATACCCTAAAAAAAGAAGCAAGGAATAACTAAAGACGGTTTATAAATAAACACACTACTAACCCAAGTCTCCCCTATAATAAGGGCCTTTGGACCATAGCAAAATAGGTAAAGAAAAAGACGGGACGCTTAGTAGAAGATCTACACCTACTACCCCTATAAAGAGCAGGCGAACTATAGGCCACAAGCAACAATAACAAGAAGGCAAAGATCCTTATAGAAAGATTTTTCCCTTAACCGGCTCTAGTAGACCTTAGCGATATTACTAATAAAACACCGGTAACTCACCTAAGGGTTAACAGCGACATGATAACTAAAGAAATAGCCAGAACTATTAGCCGCCTCTTAAATAACATAGTACTAGGACTAGATAGGATCCTAAACAAAGCCCTAAAGACCTGTGGACCACTTATAGCACCTTAGCTTACAGATGTAGCCAAAGCATACTTTATAATAGGCTACTACCCACAACTCAGAAGATCTATAACAACAGTTATCCTACGAAAAAAAGGCAAAGCAGACTATTTAATCCCAGGAAGCTACCGCCCTATTGCCTTAGAAAATACCCTAAACAAGATCTTAGAAAAGGTTATAGCGGACCGCATAGCAGACACAGTAGAGGAACACGCCCTACTACCATAAAGCTAAATAGGGGCAAGAAAGAATCGCTCAACGCTATTAGCACTTATACTACTTACTACTACCATTAAAACTGCATAGGCTATGCGAAAGGACTTTATAATATTAATACTTAGCCTAGATATCAGCGGCGCCTATAATAATATACCCTATAAGCGTCTCCTATACATCCTTAGGGCAAAGGGCTTCCTAGAATAAATTATTTAATTTATTTAAGGATTTACAGGCCAGAAAGAAATATTACTGGTCTTTAGCAGATACTAGAGCCCCCCTATCACAGTTATAACAGAAATACTATAAGGATCACCTCTATCGCCTATACTCTTCCTCTTCTTTATAAGCAACCTGCTTAATACCTTTAAGAAAGGGGCGACCTAGGGGATAGGCTTCGTTAATAACACAAACCTAATTACATATAGGCCAACAGCCGCAGAGAACTGTAGGATACTAAAGAAAGCCTATAACACCTATATAAAATAGGCAAGACGATATAGAGTTTAATTCTTACCAGAGAAATACTAGCTAATCTATTTTATAAGAAAACGTAACCAATCTGCAGATCTTTAGCATATAATCCATATCTAAGGCTTTAGAGGTTAACCGGTTTAAGGCCTAAGGGTATTAAAAATATGGGTAGACAGCAAGCTCTAGTAGAGCGCATATACGGCGCAAGCGGCCCGTAAGGGCCAAGTATAGTATATTACTATGTCTAGGATCGTTAATTCTATATAGGGTCCATGCTTCTAGAGGTCACGCCTACTATATATAGCAGTTGTCCGGCCAACCATAATATATAGATCTAGCATTTAGGCCACTAGAGAAACCAAAAAAGGCCCCCCTAAATTACTCCTTAAACCACTCTAAAAGGTCTAAATAGCCTACCTTAGGAGTATAACAGGCGGGTATAAGCGAACGGCCACAGTACTGCTTAAGAAGGAAGCCAATATTCCCCCCCTATAACTATATATTAAAGCTAATACAATATAAAGGGTGCAAAAGGAACGCAACTCTAACGTTATAAAGTATATTAAGACACGCCTAAATAAACTATAGAGGGACCCTAGGTGCCCTATAGGAGAAGAAACCAACAACCCTAAAGTAGGGAAGATATATTAGGAAAATAGGTGGAGAAAGTAGAAGAAGAATGGTGCGGCGCTAGGGCCTAGGCCTATATAGAAGAGGAAGGGAGACGCGTAAGAGGCCAGTAAAGACAATAGTAAGGGAGAAAAAGGAGCCAAAGTAGAGCATAAAAGAGTACTGGAAAACCATCTACCACAATACAATACTGGTTGGACCGACGCTGGAGAGATAAATAGGAGTTAAAGGTATAGAGGCAGGCTTAGGCAAGGGGAACCTAAGCCGTAGCATAGGCAATATTATAGGAGGTAAATACCTAAGGGCTCCAAGAGGGCCTAATAAAGGCAGAAAATATAATAGTAACACTCTTAAGGACAGGAATAATAGGACTAAAAGATTAGCTTTACTAGGTGGGTATTCTAGTAGGTAGCCTAAGGTACAAATATAGCTGGCTAAGACAGACTCCAAAATACGTAATACTATTATACCCCTTATACACCAGCTAAAAAGCAATACTCTCAGCAGCTAGCACAGAAAACTATAATATACTGCTCTTAATATAGAAAGGCCTCAAGGCGGCTACCCGGTGGCTTATTAGCTAAAATATACTAGACCAGTTCCAAGTTGCAAAGGAAATAGTAATAAAAGGCAAAGGGGTAAGTAATAGGCGCCCCCTAATAACTCTACAGAAGTAGAGTATAGTATATAATACTAGCGCGTCTATAGGTTTGTTACAGCAGCAGTAGTTCCCAAGGAGGTTAAAAAGTAAGGTAGTAGAGCACCACTGGTAACTCATAGGCGACTTATAAGCGAGCCCTAAAAGGCGGGGAGACGGATTATAGGGTTTTCTCAAATAGAGTTTTCTCCCTATATATATATAAGGAGTAGTCCGCGTGGGCCCAACAGGGATCCAAATCGGACGTTAAGCAATAAATAATAATAATAATAATAACTTATACCACAAAACAAGTTAACGGCTTTCTTCTACACCATATTATATTCTACTAAAATAGATGCTACGCCAACTCATAACTATAGAAGTATTTTAGGGAGGATTTCGTGGGATAGACTGCTAATACCTAGGCACTTAGCAACGTTAATATTATTTAGGATTTTTAAGACTTCCTCTATAGAAATGGGGTATATATTACTAAGAACAGTAACCCAATTGCTAGCAATATTCAGGCCGTTATTATTAGTATAGAAGAACTAATATAGACAAAAGCTAAGATTATACATTAACTACGGAAACCTAAAAACAACCCATATTCTTTAGAAGGCAACTTTAATTTATATTAAAACCCCTAGAACACTAACCCCCTACCTAGAGCTGCTCTCCTACTTAGAGGTGCTCTCCTACTTAAAATTGCTCCGCCTCCACCTCCTCCACTCTAGCCAACCGGTAAGCCTTTACTACAAGAAGTCACGAATCTGATAAAGGTATATTTGGACAAAGAGAAAAAGTTTAGAGGAGAACTATACAATATACTTAAAGTAAAACTACAGGTCTTTTATAACTGTTGCAATAAAGTTGAAATTTAACGCCACTAGTACCATTACGCTTTCTCTATTATATTAAAGGGACAGGTAGCAACATTCTATTACAACTATATTATGGGTAAAAACTATAGCTTTAATATAATGCTTTAGCTTACTAGAGCCCACTTTAAGACTAATAAAAATCGCCAACTTTATATATCTAAATGGCGAGAGACTATATTCCAGAGAGTTATTACTTCCAACCCAATAAAGACTTATTTAGAGTGCCTTTAACTACTCTTTAATAAACTCTAGAAAATCTAACATGGCCTTACTAAAACCTACTAAAACAAGAACAGCCTAAGGGACTAGGTTATCTTAGTATGCCATAGCGTTCCTAAGTGCAACTTGGCGCTATACAAACCTATAAATACGTTTAAAGGAGTATATACTAAGCTACGCTCCGCCATAGGTACTATAATACAAACACAAGAATCTTAACAGCTCTATACCAAAAACTCTACCCAAATAAGTATTCCTAACCAATATAATCACAACTGGACTAATTAAACATATGGTGGCCGTAGTAGGGAATACAGAAGAGGGTATAATCAACGTTAACTATAAGGCAACTATGGAGGTCCTTATAGAGGTTCATTTTAAAGTAATTGCTAGAAGAAGTGCTATATTTATAAGAAGCTAAAGTACTAATTAACTAGACACTCCCTTAATAAGCAAAAAGAGGCATATAATAAGTTCCGTCAGAGTATAAGAAACGTTAGAAATTATAAGGTCACTATGGCCTACTTCTAAAGCTTCCTGGTTTAATACAAAGGCGTAGAAGACCTTAAGGGTAAGGTTAATAAGGTCAAACAGCTCCTTATAGATATAGAAATTAAGGACTACTCTCCTAACCAATACTTTACTAAGTATAGTAAGGTAAATAGTATATAAACCATCACTGTTCTTAATAACTAATCTACGCTCCATTTTATTACGAAGTTAGATATCTTTAATAAGCCAAAGAAGAGCTCCGTATTTTCCTTTAATAATAGATACTTGGCAAACGTCTTCTATAGTATTATACCAGATACTAGAGCCGCAGGAGTATCTATAGCAGGAGAACCTTAAGTTCGAGCCCTTTAGTAGCTTAATAGCTCTGTTTAGATTAACCATTTAACGGCAGGCCAACACATAATTCGTTTTAGCAAAGGTACTACAATCTCTTTTGGCATAATTAGGGTCTAAACCCCCTTAGGATATATTACTTTCCATATTATTTCTACAAATACTCCATTTCTATTTTGCATTAAAGATATAGATAAGTTAGGCGTTAGGCTTAATAACCTTAAAAATATACTTATTTAGGGAGATAATCGGGTGCCTATTATACGCAAGTGGGGTCACCCCTAGTTGCTCCTTTATTAACTAGAAAAGAGTGTTGCTTAAAGCCACTTAACTAAGTCGGAATTACGCTAACTATACTATTATTTTAGCCACCTATCTGTTTATTAATTGCTTAGGGTTCTTTAGCAAGCAGGCTATAAAGTTAAGGTCAAGGCAATTAAGCATTTTATAAAATACTACTACCACTGCCAAATAAACCAGAGGTCCCCTAGCCGATTTAAGTTCACCCTTAAAGATAACTACAACTTTAACTTCTATATTATCGTCAACGTTATATATCTTAGCGGCAAGCTAGTACTCTAAGTTATTAACTTCTTAACCTCCTTCTAAGCCGCACAATTCTTAAAGGATATATTAGCTAGGAACGCATAGGATACCCTTTAGTTATACTAGATTAATATCTACCTAGGACCCCCTAATTAAATCGTCTATAATGTAGAAAAGAACTTCTTATCTACAGAGTTTTAATAATAGATAAAGGCAATAGCAATTAAGGTTAAGGAAGTCCCTATTAAGGCACATAATAGTATTGGAAAAGTGGAGTAATATTACGCGCCATTATACCGCGTATATAAGATTATCTCTTTAGAACTAGAGGACGCTAGTAAAGAACTTACCTTGTAAATAGCTGTTAAAGCTATTAACAATTCTGCTAGCCTGGATAGACTTATACCCACGTTGCTAGTTTTTAGCGCCTACCCTTAAATAACTAACAATTCTCTACTATCTCCCTCCGTTATACAACGAGCTGAGGCTATTCGCAAGGCAATAAAGGAGGTACGATATCTCTACGCTATACACTAAGTCAACAACGTACTAGGAATAAGAAATGGCCTAAACACCTTAACTATGCTCAATCTACCACTCCAGTCTAAGGTACGCGTATGGTGTAAAAAGGGAGGATAGTTAGGCCTACATTAACTTATTATAATTAATGGCCAGACTTGTACTATTTAGATACCTTACAGACCCACTTAATTCCATTTAACTGTTATTAAGCCTTACTATAAAGATAACAGTTCTAAGCCTTTGCAGAATACTATAGAAAATGCCCTAGAGGAGAGCCACAATTAACGTGCTCTAGAAGGCAACCACAATTCTAATATAATTATAGTAGATACGCCGCAACTATAACGCGGTAGAGGTCACCTAAAGGGATCACAAAATCGCTAACATCTTATTAATTTTAAAGAGCAATTTATTGCCGCTATTAAGAATGGAGTTAAGCTATTAATGGCCTTTATAATAGCTAAGGAGAAGGCTGACTTTAAACTCGCAAAATAGCTCTAAAAGGAAGGTTATATTATAACTCTAAAAGCTCCTTTCCAAGCATCTAATAAGCAGGAGATTAATAGTCTTATCGTAAGAGGAGTCTTTAAATTTAAGAAATATAACCCTACTAAGTTCAATAAAGTTCGCATCTTTAAATTAAGAATAGTTAATAAAATTAAGGGCAAAGCTACTAACGCCCTATTTAAGAAATCAAGGCTTGTCATCCAAGGTTATAATAATAATGGTAAGAAGGTAATTCTTATATAATCTCCTATAATTTAACAAGCTAGTTAGCGAGTTATTATTGCACTAGCTCCCTCCTTAATAAAGAATAGAATAGTGGTTTATTTATAAGATATCACTTAAGCCTATACCCAATTAGAGACGCACCTTTAGCGCTTAATATTAGCATACCTTCCAGAGCAAATTCGCTACTAGTATCCTAAAGATACGATCATGGTTATGCTTAAGCCATTATATAGAATCGCAGAGGCAGGAACTCACTAGTAGGCTACCTATAGCAAGCACTATAAAGAGAAGCTTTTAATAACTACTTCTATATTTAACCCATGCTTCCTAATTATAACTATAGGAACTCTATTTGGAATCGTCGGCATATAAACTAACAATATAATTATCTTAGGAGACGACCAATTCTTAGCTTTTAAAGAAGATGAGTTAGTAAAGGCAAATCTTATAGCAAAGCTAAAGGAAAAGCTTAATTCAACAACACTATTACTCTTTAATGGATGCACCCTCTCCCTAAATAAGGATTCTATTACTTTACGCCAGAAGGGTTAAGGTAAGAAGATTAACGTTATTAACGCTAATTCTCCAAAGTAAGGATATATAGAGCAACGCGCTTGTAGAGCTTATGTTGCTTCTATCTATTAACCCAAGGCTTTATTTAATCTCTCTATTACCGCCCAACACCAGGAACCAACTAAAGACAATGTTCTTGCCCTAAATAAACGTCTTTCCTGGCAAATAAACCATCTCAATTAGGGACTACTCTACGTGCCTATTAATCTTCCTACCGCTAAGCTCTTTGTATTTGTTAATAGATTGTTTATAAATAACAAAGATTTTAGCTCCCAGTTAGGATATAAGATTATTATCACAAACAAATTTACTAAAGAGAATGACTTTATAATCTATAGCAACCTTATCTATTAGAGCTCAACTAAGAGCAAGCGCGTTACCCGAAGTGTTTTAGCGTTAGAGATATATAGAATAGTTAGCGGAGTTAATATAGTAATTACAATTAGAACTACCCTAAAGATAATTATAGATCGACTCGAACTTCCTATTATCCCTATAATTGTATGCACCAACTCATATTCCCTCTATAAGTGTTTAGTCAAGCTTAGTACCACAAAGAAGAAGCGCCTTATAATCGATATTATAGCACTTTAGTAATCCTACAAGCGTCGAGAACTCTTTAAGATTTAATGGATTAATGGCCAAGATAACCTAGTAGATACAATAACGAAGGCGAACCTAAACAAGGCACTAGAGACGTTTGTTAACACAAATACTCTATATATATAAGTTAAAGGTTAGGTTAAAAGGGAGTAGGAGTATAATATTCTGTAGACCCTAACTTAAACCAGCTAATCAGGATTTTCTATCCCTAGGATAGAAAATCGCTATTAGCTCGCTTACTACTAGCGCCTTAACGGCCTACCCGTCTTTATATTATCCGCCAAATTCTGCCAACTGCCGCATTGTCGCATATTGTCGCATATTGTTTAGTATTGTTATACACTGTCTGGTATTATTACATCCTATCTATTTGTATATATATAGATGGCAACCATAAAAAGAAGAGTTGCCAGTGTCGGGAACGAGGCATATTACCGTTACGTATTAATATAGCCCTAGCGTGGTAAGAAACCTTAAGTTTCTTACCCCTTTTTTTATTCCTATTAAGAATTAATTAACCATTATCATACTATCTACAAACCGTAGCTACGTAATATCACCTTATATTACCAATATTTATAAATTCTAAAAATCCTTAAATATCTTATACGTTACTAGGGCTTTCCTAGTTTATAATTATAGCAACTTTCTTAGGGTCTATTTTAATTCTATTATAGGATATAATTAAGCCTAAGTATATAACCTTAGACGCGTGGAACTTGTATTTCTTAATATTATATTATAAGCCCGCGTCTTATAAGCGTTTAAGGACCATTTTAATATATTTCCAATATTTAAAAAGCAAGGATAAGTAAATTAAAATATTATTAATATATATAGTAATAAATACATTAAGGAATTTATAAAGTATATTATTAATATATTACTAAAACATACTGGGACCATTCTTTACGCTAAATAGCATTATTAGGTATTTAAAGAGTCTCTATTATATATAAAAAGCTATATAATTCTTATCTCCTTTATATATATAGATTTCATTAAAGGTAGTAATTATATTAAGCTTTATAAAGTACCGTACTTTTACTAAATAGTTAAGCGTTTCTTAAATTAGGGGAATTGGATATTAGTTTTAAATTATAATTATATTTAAAACTTAATAATTAATATAGAATCTTAAGCCTCCTCTTGGCTTTTTAATAAATAGTATAGATAAGGCAAATAGAGATTAATTAGGGCAAATAAATCCTTTTTCCAGATACTTATTAAGGTATTATTACATTATAAGCAGTTCTTCTTATAATATACCATATAGCAGACCAAACTTTAGTGTTATGCCAGGCTTAAGTTCTATCTTAAAATTATACTTCTCTTAGTATGGGGCTAGTTAGTTTATAAATTGTTTTTCAAACTTATTAATTAGGTTATAGTATTCTTTAGGCATAAGAGGTTAAGAATTAGAATATTATTTTAGTTCTAGTGCTTTCTTAATATCTTCTATAGTTATAGTAAATATTTTATAATTTTGTCTTTTTGCTAATAAGATAAAAGGCGCAGCCTATATTTTAAGAGGTTTTAATATAACATCTTTACATTCTTTATTATAATTAGTAGTTGTGGCTTTATTATATTAATTTAAGGTTTATAGTAAGGGAAATTTATATTATATTAAATTTAAATAGTTATATATATATTTATAGGACAAATGATTTTTTAAGTAATAACTTTAGCAGTAGATTATATAGAACTTTAATATTTCTTTAACCCAGCTAATTAAAGGGTTGTATTATTTTAGCTATCTATATCTAAGTATAACTTTATATTACTTTAAGGGTGTTACAAACAGGGAAATATATTTAAGGTATTTACTTATCCGCATTTTTACTAAAGCATAGTATATTATTTCGCCATATATTAAGGGTTTACCATTAAAGCCTTATAGGCCTTAGGGTTTATTAAGTTTCTTTAAATTTAAGTGTTAAGTTTTTATATAATTTATATCAATAAAGCCTATATTAGTAGCTCCACTATCTATTAGGATTTATACTTCCTTCCATTTTCTAAGTATTTAAATTTCGCCAAGTATATTAAGGGAGTTATATTATATATTAGCGCTAGAAGAGCCTAGACACTTATACTCTTCCACCTTTTATCCTAAGGCATAACTTGGCCTTAGGATAATTTATTTTCCACCTTTTATCCTAAGGCATAACTTGGCCTTAGGATAATTTATTTTCCAAGTTAACTAAGGGTAAGGTGCTTTATAGCGTCCAAGTACAATTTATAGGGCAAGTATAATTTAAGGAATAAGTATAACTCAAGAAATGGGTACAATTTGAGAATTGGGTATGACTTAAAGATCAAGAGAAACTACAGCGGACTTTTTCAAAAAGGTAAGTTTGGTAATACTTTTAAATATATCCTCTTTTACCGCATCTAAAGCATTTTCCATTTATAGCTTAAGTTCTTTATTTATTAGTTCCTAAAGGTGTATAGGATTAAGCGGCATTAAGGTCTATAGGGCTATATATAAAGCTTTTAAGTTTTAGAGACAAATCACGCTTTAAGGTATATATTAGTTTTATAGAGTTTTAAATATAAGGTATAGTTAACTTTAAAGACTAAGTCTATTTATTATATTAAAGGTCTTTATTAATTTGTTAACATATTATAGCAAATTTAGATAGGTTTTTTAGCAGTTCCCTACCTACTAACTAGACTCTAATTTTATCCAAAATAGCTTATTAAAGGGCAGCAACTCTAGCGGCTTTATTCCAATCCAGTTTACTAATAAGGCCTAAAAATTCCAAAAAGAAGCTAGTAAAGTCTTGGTTCTATTATTATAGGTTTTTAAGTTTAGTAACAGCTATATATTTATAACTGGCATTATTATATATTTATTCTAGCAGAGAGATAAAGGTTTTAAAATTAATAAAAGTACTATTATAAAAGAATAGATCTATAGTTTATATAGCGTCCTTACTTAAATAAGACATTTTATAACTAACCTTGCTAGCTTTAGTAGGGTATTAATTATAGTTTATTAAGAGTTTAAGATGGAGCTTAGTTATAAAGGGATATAGGTTATTTTAGTTTCTATTAAATATTAAAAGATTAGGGAGCTTTTTAGACTTTATAGTAGGTACTAGGTTTGCTATAGGTATAAGTTAAGCTACTATTACTAGTTTAGTATTTGCATTTAACAGGTTAGGTTTAGGTACTATTATTTTAATCTTATTTATAGGTGTTGCTATTAGGGTCTATAACGTAATTACCTTAATATTATAAAGTTCTTTATAAAGTACTTCTATTAATTACTAGTACTAGGCTTCTAGTGCAGCCCACTACTAAGCTAAGGCGTCCATAAAGGACTGTTATATTATGGTTAACTATTCCCTAACTAGGGTTATAATACTTATAGTTATTAAAAGGGATTTAGGTTTATTTACTATTTTAATAGTAATTATTTTAACGTAATATAATATAAGGGCGCAAAGAGGCTTTAGGGATATGAGGGCGCGAAGAGGCTTTAGGGAAGATTTAAAGGAATAAATATAAATTCTATCTAATCTAAGGGTATATAGCTCTTGCAGAGTACAAGACATTACGTAAAGAAGAGAAAGGAATATAGGAAACTTGTAACTAAATATTTAGGGTCTTGGCAGCAGACGCGTAGGTACAAGCCTACGTGGATTTTAACAAGTTTTAACCAAATTCCATTATATTAGTGGAATTTGGTGGAATTTAATTAAGTTAGCAGAACTTGGTAGAAAACGGTAGATTATAGTAAATAATTATGGATAGTTATAGATAGTTGCAGATAGTTATAAATAGTTATAAATAGTTTTATACAGTTATCTATTAAGTATTTCACTAAGACATTCCTACTGTAACTGGGCTAGTCCTGTTATAGTACCCCCCCTTTTTAGCTAAAAGTCCAAAACAATTTAATTTAGTTAAGAATTTATAACTTATTACGTTATAAGCATTGTAACGTATTTTAAGTTCTTTTTAATTTTAAGTTTCCTACTATTGTGTTTTGTGTCTTTATATTAGGTAGCAGTTATTTGCCTTTATATTGTGTTTATCTAGCCAGAGCAGACCATAAAGGATGGTTTTTATAGAACTCTTTTATTAAGGAAGGCGCGTCGGCCTTAATCTGGTTATAGGTTTCCTAGGTTTATATTTTATATTCTTCCCACTTAATAAGAAGTTTAAATTATTTAGATTATGTTTTCTATTATATATTATTAATTAAGTTAATAAAGTAAGAACCGTTACTGTTGTTAACAATTATAGAAGGTGGCGGTGGTACTTTATAAGTTATAGGATCGTTTTTTAAAGGTTATAGCAAGCTTACGTAAAATATTAGGTGTATTTTTATTTTAGTTAGTAGTTTAAGCTTATAGGCATATGGGCTTAGTTTCTTCTTAATTTGGTACAGGCCCGCAAACTTCTAATTAGGTTTCTTTAAAGGCCGTTAAGTCTTTAGGTTTTATATACTTAGATAAGCTATATTACCTTTCTTAAAGTCCTATATAGGAGCTTATTCTTTGTTTGCATGCCATTCCTATAACATTTAAGCGTATATTAACTTACTTTGTAATAGTTCCGTTAACTGCTTTATTTAATTAGCGAAGTTATATATATTAATTAACTAGATCCGTTTAATTGTGAGTCCTATTATGTTAATATTAGATTATAGCTTAAATCTAAGTTAAGGGTCTTGTCCGTAGGTTATATAAAATAGTGTTACGCCTATTAATACATTTATTATGTTATTCGCAGTAAACTTAGCTAAAGGTAGCCATTTTTCCTAGTTGTCTTGTAGGTAGGAGTAGTATATTTGTAAGTATTATTCCATAATCGCATTTGTAATTTTAGTTTAACTATTTATCTCTAGATAAAACGTAGTTAAGAGTTATATTTAAATACTTAATTGTTTATATAGAGCTTGCTAGAAGTCTGAAATGAACTAGCTTCCGTAGTTAGATATTATTATATTAGGAAGTCCGTATAGCTTAAAGACATGCTTAATAAAATATTCAGCTACTAATATTGTATTAATTAAGTCTATAGGAATCATATATTGCATTTTTATAAGACGGTTAACTACTACTATAATATTTATAAACCCGTTACTACTAGGCAAGTTAACTATAAAGTTAATTAAGATATCGCGCTATCTTTATATTAGAATTGGTAGCGGTTAAAGTACTCCTTACTTTTTTATATAAGAGGTTTTTCCACGCACGTATATCCTATATGCTTGAACGTATTTCCGTACGTAGTTGTATATTATAGGCTAGTAATATACTCGTTAAACGATCCTATAGGTCTTTATATAGCCAGGATGTCCTACTATAGGGGAGTTATATGTAAATTTAAGTATCTTAAATTATAAAGGTTTGGAATTCGGAACTACCAATCTTCTATTAATAGTACAATCGATTATTTTAAATTTTGTATTTAGCGAGTATAATATTCTTATACTGTCGTTTTCCAGTTTGGATTGCCTTTATTATATCTACTATTTATATATTATTTTTATATTTATATTCTATTAGCTTATTAATTTCTATTTCCTATTTATTAACTTCTAATTTATTTCTATTAAGCTCCGTATCTAGAAATATAGGATATAGTTTTTTAAAATATTTAGGGGGCAGTAAAATCCGTAATTAATTTATAATCCGTTTATCTAAGGCATTTATAGGTAAGTCCTATAATCGTTATATTAATGCGTTAGGCTTTTAATTAAGTTTGCCTAGTTAATATATAATCTTAAAGTTAAATTATAAGAGGTATTCGGCCCAATAAATTTGGCGCTATGTTAATTATTTTATAGTTATAAAGTATTGCAGGTTCTTATGGTCCGTTAATACGTGTATTAAAAACAACAATCCTTCTAGCTTAGGATGCTATTATTTAAAGTATCTAATAATTGCAAGCAGTTCCTTATTATATATCTTATAGTTTAATTTAGTAGGGGCGAGTTTCCAGAAAAGAAAGGCTACTAGATATAGTTCGCCATTCTTATTATATTGCAACAACACTCCCCCTAGCGCATAATTAGACGAGTTAGTTTTAATGGTATATTTAAGGTTAGTGTCGGTAACACCTAAGTGCACTTAATTGGCCTATTAACTGATGGATTTGTCTGGTGTTTAATAGGTGTCAAAAGCAGAGGATCGTAAGGATCGCGGTGCCTAAGTAGGGGGCTGATGAGTCATCATAAGGATGACTAATTAGAGACATAAACGACGACACGTAACCACGTAACTTCTGTCCATATATTCCGACACTGGTAGTTCTTTCTTTGTGCGTCAAACTGCTTGTGGCGCTACAGGAAGGCAGCAAGGTACTGGTTAGCTACAGGCAGAGCAGCTAGAGGTTAATTGTGTTACTACAGGCAGGAGCAGTAGAGGGTCTGTTCGTTCGGGTAGTAGTACGGTACCAGCGGCGGTAGTAATAGTGGTTAAGCATAGAGCTTGTCTATCAGTCGGTCGGTAGATCGCAGGCATATAGGCACGATCATTCGGTTGGTAGATCGTAGGCATATAGGCACAATCATTCGGTCGGTAGATCGCAGGCGTATCAGCGCGATCAGTATCATAATAGCAGGCATAGCGGCGCTATCAGTTTGTCGATAGTATGTGGCAGTACGGTGCCAGTATTGAGGGTTCGTAGCTGCCGCAAGGCGTCGGCCGATTCGAGAGGGCAGAGGGGAGCACGTTGGCGTTGTAGGAGACACGTGACCACGTAACCTCTGTCCA
>Ga0307507_10000613_pt1 | contig 77223 bp, 68 predicted proteins | sample 7_EM_MG_FD_207223 | JGI IMG/M metagenome (GOLD analysis project Ga0307507, IMG submission 207223) | Populus trichocarpa ectomycorrhiza microbial communities from riparian zone in the Pacific Northwest, United States - 7_EM | ecosystem: Host-associated > Plants > Roots > Unclassified | place...
CAGCAGCCAGGCCATCCGCCGCGCCGCGGCCCGGGCCGCGAGCCGGCGCGGCTCGGCGACCAGCACCCGGCGGGGCCCGGCCGCTTGCGCATCGAGGTCGGCCTCTGGCACCAGACCGGCCAGGGCAAGCGGCACCAGCGTCGTCTTCCCGGTCCCGGGCGGCGCGGCCAGCACGGCAGTCCCGCGCCGCTCCAGGGCACGCCGCAGTTCAGCAACGGCGCCGCGCACGGGCAGGTCGAGCCAGGCGGGATTCACACCGCCAGTCTCGCCGATCGCGCCACGCCACCGTAAGCAGACCCCTGCGCGGAGCCCGCCACGAGGCCTGCCCCGAGCTCTTGGCTGTAATTTTGATCGCTCTACAGCGTAGATATTTGGGCGATAGTTGGCGTCATCGTTGCTGGTCTCGGCCCGGCGCAGTCCGCTGCTTGACCGATCTGCTCCATCGGTTGGCCGGTTGGCCGGGACCGTGTCGTTGATTCGGTCAGTGCCGGGGCGGGGCGGTGTTGAGTAGGTCGGTGACCTCGGCGACGGCCTGGGGATGCAGCCCAGACGAAGTGCGGATCGCCCATGACGGCGGTCCGCACTTCGTCTGATCTGACTGGACGATCGAAAAGATGGCCGACCGGCGGCGCTGCGCCTACTTGAGCGCCGCACCACCGGAGTTGCGATAGGCGATCGTTTTGCTGATCAGGTTTCCGCCGTCGGTCTCGATCGACGTCTGTTCCTGCTGCCCGGCGCCGAACAGCAGGCCGGTGATGTGCGCGTTCGCCACCTGGTCCATGTGCGCGAAGAACCAATCCACCTTGTCGTCCTTGTAATGGTTGAGGGTGTTGTTCTGCGCCATGTTGCCCACCGGGATCTGCCACAAGACCACCGGCTTGCCCACGGAATCGGCCATCGTCTTGTAGAACCCCAGCGCGGCAGCGGCCTTCTGGTCGGTCCAGAAGTTGTCCGAGCCGCCGTGGGCCGGCTGTGCGTACCAGCCCGCATCGCGGTCCGACACATCGGCGACCAGGAAGTCGGCGTTCTGCGCCCCGAGGCTCGCGTAATCCTTGACGCACTTCTGCGTGTTGCCCTGCCAGTCCCAGCAGGTCAGGTGCAGGCCGACGGCCGCGTTGGGAGCGTACTTGCGGGTCATTGCGATCAGGCAGCGGGCCAGACCTGCCACACTGTTTGCCTGATGTGCGCAGTCGTGCGGAGCCGCGGCAGTCACCTGCGCCGGGACCTTGTTCACATTGCCCATCGCTCGTGCGAATCCCCAAAAATCGGGTTCGAGATCGATCATGTCGTGCGAGGTGCCGATCTTCTGGAGGAAGAAACGGTAGTCGTTCAGGTATCGGGTGAGAAGGTCGACCCGGTTGACCGCCTTCACCTCGTCCTGCCACGCCGGAGCGGGGGTGATGAGGTCGGGCAGTTCATACCATGTCCACATCATTGTCTGCGGATGAGGATGACCCTGATAGGTGGCCTGCGCAGCGCGGGCTTCCATGGTGGGGATGATCGCCCCACGCGAACCGAACCAGCATCCCCACCAAATCAACCCACTCGGGCAGCTCGACGCCGTGTACAGGGCGCTCGACGGTGCAGGCGGACTGACGAGGTATTGGTACCGAACGTCGAATGGTGCGGCGGCCGCAGAAGCATCGGTCATCCCTCCTCCGATCGACACCGTGCTCTTGCCCATGAACGTGACGGAGGCGTTCGCTTTACCCGATGGGGTGGACGAAACCGCAGGCGCCGCCTTGGTGGGGGTGCTCGCACCAGCCGATGGAGTCGGCGAAGCCGCCGTGGTCGCAGACGCCTCGCTGCCCGCGACGCCCGCTGGTGCGGCGGCGCCATTCCCGGCATGCGACGGCTCACCGCAACCGGCAACCACCGCAAACAGGGTCGCCGACACGGCACTGGCCAGCGTGAAACGCCACGGGCGGCGCGGATGTGGAGCGGGCATAGCAGAGCTCTCCTTCGATCGTGTCAGTCGATCCGACGAGCTTCAGTGGTCCGGCAGCCCGGAAAGGTTGCCGACCGCACCGAGAAAATTCGCAGGGTGTGGCTTGAGTCGAGGCATCGGTCAAAGACCCGCACGCCGCACGTGTCACGAAGCGGTCCGCGTGCAGCGGCGTCGGCGCGACGGCCCGCATCGACATCCCCGGCCCGCCGGCCCGGCCCAGAATCAGCAGCACCTCGAACATCAGATGGCTGATCCCGCACTCCTGCTCGATGGCCCGCCCCAGGACGTACTCCAGCCGGTTTGCGGCCCCCTGCAGCCAACCGAACGCCAGCACCAGCCCGTCGTTCGCAGCCTGCTCAGCCGTCGTGATCTGCCCGTCCCCGGCCACCGACCCACCTTTCCCACCACGCTCGCGGCGCGGACGCGCCGCTGACGATCATGCGGCCCGCCGAGTTCGGGGTGGGGTTCGAGGTGATGGTCATGGAGTTTCCAGTAGCAGCAAGGGGGGTCGCGGACAGTACGTCGGAGCCGTCGAGACGGACCTGTGGCATAGGAGGGCCGGGTGTGGCTGATGGGCCTGGTGGTGTCCAGACTGAGGAGGCAGGGGGCGGCCTGGGAGTCAACTGGATGGCCGGACCCCGCGCCGCACCTCAGCGCGGCGGGCGTCTCGGCTTGCCGGGCCGGCGGCTGCCGCCCCTACCCGCTGGACACCACGGTGCTCGCGGGGCCGTGCGCTCGTGTCCCGGTCGAGCACGCGGACTTCATCCGCCAGGTCCTGGACCGGGTCGGGGACAAGTGGACGTTGATGGTGATCGCGAGCCTGCGGGGCGGTCTACTACGCTACACCGACCTGCAACGCGGCATCTCCGGCATCTCCCAGCGCATGCTCTCGCGCACCCTGGCGCAGCTCCCCACCACGACGGCAACTCCTTAGCGCCAACGGCTGTACCGCTGCTACTCAAGGGCGGTTGTCGCCGAAGACGAGGCCGACGCTGACAGCGGGATGGGCATCGGCGGCACGCCGAGGTGGACATTGCCACCCGCAGTATCCATACGGACGCTCGCCGCGTGTCCCTCGGCCCCGGCGCGCGGCAGTGCCAACGGCCGGTGCGCCGCGGCCGACTCGCCGCCCCGGCCGCGGCGCACCGGCGTGGCACGCCCGGAAGGCCGCGGCGAGCTGCGCCGAGATGGTTGCCGGGGTGTACGCGCGAGCGTCCACGTCGGCGGCCGTCTTGCCGACGCCGTGCGCCGCGGCGAAGGCCGGCCCGCGCTCGGGGGAAGCGCGGGCCGGCTCGGAGGGGTGCTGGTCGAAACCCGCCGGGGCGGTGGCGGGCGCGTCCGCGAGGACTCGGGGGAAGCCGGGGACGCTTGCTGCGCAGCGTAGGACGCGCCCGCCCGCGGCGAGGGCGGTTCGGCCCGATCGCCCCGCTCCGCCAGTGCGGCCGTCGCCTAACTCGCCCTGCCCCCGCCCTGTGTTGATGGCCAAGACAATGGTCGCCGCTCTGGCCGGGATCTTGTCCGTAGTCAAGGGTCGCGCCGGGTCCACATCTTGCGCGTGGATCCCGGCGCGAGATGCGCGCAGTCGACCCCGAGCCGGGCAAGTGGCACGAGGACGACCGGGGTTACGCCGACGCTCCGGTCGGACCGCCCCTGACCGACCTGCAGATCGCACAACGCCTGCCCGCCCTCGGCGTCCGACTCGGCGACCCGCGCCCGCACACTCGCGGGAAACTGCGCGAATACATCACCTTGTAGGGGATCGGTACGCTCGCCGCAGTCCTCGTCCCCGACGGCGACTGCGCATTGCCGGCCCCGCTGCATGATCACAGGTCGCACGTGCCTGCTGCGCGACCAGCCCGTCACCATCCTGATCCAGTGGGCCACCCCGCGCCGCGCAACGTTCTGATCCGGTTCCCGGACGGCGCCGAGACCACCCGCCCGTTCCGCGGGCTACGCCGGGGACGAGCGCGCCATGACCCATCGCGCCACGTGCACCGGGCCGGACTCCTGCCCCCGTCACGGACACCGACCCGGCCCCCGACGACCCGGGCGCCACCCATGGCCGACCTCGGCGATCTCGTTCGCGCCGCGGCGGACGGAGCGTTATGGGATACCCATTACGGCCGCGGCCCGCCGGACCGCCTGATCGCGGCGAGAGACCAGCTGCGCCAATGCCGCGCGATCGGCCGCGGGCAGTGCGGCGACCAGGCTGCGCTGGACCGCCAGGGCGGTCGACGGCAGGTGCGCGTGCCCGGCGCATTCGCCGTCGGCGACCGCGACCGCGACCGCGATCTGCTCCTGCCGAAACCGTGGCGTGGCGCCCGCCTGCCGGTACAAGTCCCGCATCGCGTTGTACGCGCCGTCCGGTGTTTGGTACCGGTATCCCCGATCTGCCATGCAGGAACGCCAGAGCGCGACTGCGCCAAGGTAGGCGGGTGACTGCGACGCCTGCTCGGAGAGCCGGTTGGCGTACTGGTCCGGAGCATAGAAGATGCGTGCCCACACGGCCAGGTCACCGGCGATGGTGCGGCGGGCGTCTGCCTCGCAGCCCTGTCCCCGCGTGCCGACGGTTTGCCCGCCACCGACGTCCACGCTCACCGTGTCGGTCGCCGGGCCGAACAAGGCGGTGTCGAAGCGCTGCTTGTCCTGCGGCGAGAGCTGCGCGTAGTAGGGATCTTGCGGCGGCGCGCTTGAGGAGCCGCTGCTGTCCGGGATCAGACCGTATCCGTGTCGCCGGCGGGCGGGCATGTCGATCGCCGCGGCCTCGTCTTGCGGTGACGGCAAGGGCGGCTGCGCCACGTCCGGGTCGTTGAAGCCGTGCGCCGCCAGGCACCGGTGGGCCAGGCGGCTGACCGCCGCGTCGAACAGGTGCTGGCTTGCCGGCCAGGCCCCGGACCGGGTTGCCAGGTCGACGACCTCGGTGCCGGGCGGGGCGGGCGACGTGCCGGACGGGTGGGCGGCCGGCCGCGCGGATACGCAGCCGGCCAGGCCCAACACGGCGGCCATCAGCACGTACCGAGCACGTGGTGGCGTCTTCATCGTTGGCGGTTACTTCGGCGAGCACCAGTGCAGCGAGCTGACCGCGTCGTTGAACGACGGGTCGCCGTAGCCGGTCGGCGGTCCGCTCGCCGAACCGAAGTCGTCGACGAAGTCGCCGAGGGAGAGGCTGTGGTACCCCCCGTTGTAGTTGATGCTGGTCCACAGGTACACGGTGCATGAATTGCCGTTGTTGAACGCCGAGCTGGCGCAGTCGTTGAAGCCTACGTGCCGGCATCCGGAGAGCTTCTGGTCGAGGGTGAAATCGTTGTCGTTGCCGACCCAGTAGAGGCTGCTTCCGCCGAAGTTTGCGTTCACCCACAAGCATGTCGCGCCAGACGGGCAACTCGCAGCCAGCGGGATGGCCGCGGAGGCTGCGGCGGCGCCCCGATCGGGGCCGGCGGTCCCGGCCGCGGCCGGGACGGCGGTCAGGCCTCCCAACGCGAGTGCTCCTGCGGCCAGAGCCGTCAGCGAGGCGGCGCGCAATGCAGTCTTGATCATGGTCTTCCTCCTGTCGTGCAATACCCGCTGCCCACTACCTGCCGTTATGGCGGGTGGGCAGGGGCACTGCCCCCGTGAGTGCGCCGATGCGCCTCGCGCTCTTATCGCGAAGCTTTCGGCCTTCTCACCGACAGAGTCTTGCCGTCGCCATCACCGGCGGCTTGTACGAATGCGGCAATCACCCGGGCAGCACAGCACTGGTCGCGAGGCCTGCCAGCCGGTCGGTGCCCGCACCCCGGGCGCTGCCCGCGCGCTCGGCCCGCAGTCGGCTGGGCGTGCGCCCGGCCATGGCTTTGAACACGTGGTCGAGGTGGGCCTGGTCGTGATAGCCGGCATCCGCGGCGACCTGGGCCAGCGGCATCGCCGTGTCCAGCAGCTGCAGCGCCCGTTGCAGCCGCGCGATCTGCGCGACGGCCTTGGGCGACTGGCCGATGTAGTGGCGGAACCGCCCCAAGGGCGGGGCGAGCGAGTACGTGTACTGGTCCACCGGCACCGCCCGCCTGCTGCCCCGGCTGATCGGCGCACGCACCAAGGGTCCGCTGTTCCTGACCGAGCACCGGCCCGGATGCCCCGGGCCGAGGACCTGTGCCCCGCCACCGGCCGCGCCCGCCTCGGCTACGACCGCGCCCGCGTCCTGCTCGACCACCACACCAGCCCCGGCGACGGGCGACCCGGATGGGACCTGCACCAACTGCGGCACTCGGCGGCCACCACGCTCGGGGAGAAGGGCACCCCGCTCCAACTGATCATGGCCAAGACCCGGCACCGCAACCCCCGCACCGCCATGCGCTACATCAAGCCCGGCCCCCAGGCCGTCGCCGAGGTCACCGACCTACTCGACACCGCCCCGCCGAGACGATGACCGAACCAACGACACGGCCCCAGCCAACCGGCCAACCGATGGAGCAGAACCAGTGCCAAGCAGCGGGCTGCGCCGGGCCGAGACCACCAACGATGACGCCAACTATCGCCCAAAAATCTACGCCGTAGAGCGATCAAAATTACACTCTTGGCTCTGGGCGCTTGTCATACATGGTGGGTTTGTCATTCATGATTCATGCACTGACCTGCGTCTTTCTCCGGGTCGGCCCACATCCGTTCGAGCCCCTGGACCATCTGCTTGCGCACGGCCGCGCACGGGGACTTCCAGCCGCTGAATCCGCTGGAACGCGATCAGGATTCCCACGGCGACACGCGATCGCTGCGGTACCGCCTGATGCGCCGTGCAGCAGATCGATCGCTCCTGCAAGATCGATGATCTCGCCGGGATACCTCAAGCGGTCTCGAATGCGCCCTTCGCCACCCCCGCGCCTCCGGGTACGGGCAGGCCGTCGACCGGAAAAGGATAACTGTGCCTATAATAACCACGCCTACATGTTGTGGAGGGTGTGGTGGCCGTGCTGGACAAGCCCGCAGAGATGTTCGACCGGGACTTCGAGTGGTCGGAGCTGGCCCGGTTCGCCGCGTACGGCGGCCGAGAGGCGACGCTCGGCGTCGTGTCCGGGCGCCGCCGCCAGGGCAAGACCTTCCTACTCGACGCCTTGACCCGGGCGACCGGCGGGTTCATGTTCACCGCCACCGAGACCACCGAGGCCGACGCGCTGCGCCAGTTCGCCGACGCCCTAAGCGCGTTCACCGGGGAACCGACCCCGCTGCGCTTCACCCACTGGGACGAGGCGATCACCCGGCTCATGCATGTCGCGAGCGCGCGGCCGACCACGGTGGTGCTCGACGAGTTCCCGTTCCTGGCCAAGGCCTCCCGCGCGCTGCCCTCCATCATCCAGCGCGCCCTGGACCCCGCCGCCCAGCACACCAACACTCCCGTGCGCCTGCTGCTGTGCGGCTCCGCCCTCTCCTTCATGGGCAACCTGCTGTCCGGCAACGCCCCGCTGCGCGGTCGCGCCGGCCTGGAACTGATCGTCCCGACCCTCGACTACCGCCTCGCCGCCGACTTCTGGGGCATCACCGACCCGCACACCGCCGCCCTGACCCACGCCATTCTCGGGGGCACCCCCGCCTACCGCCGCGAATTCACCCAAGGCGACACCCCCGCGGGGCCGGAGGACTTCGACCCCTGGGTTGCCCGCGCGGTCCTGAACCCCGCCCGGCCCCTGTTCCGCGAGGCCCGCTACCTGCTGGCCGAGGAACCCGACCTGCGCGACGCAGCCCTCTACCACTCCGTCCTGGCAGCCATCGCCGACGGCAACCACACCCGCGGCGGCATCGCCGGCTACCTCGCCCGCAAATCCACCGACCTGGCCCACCCCCTGACCGTCCTACAGGACGTCGGCATGATCACCCACGAGACCGACGCGTTCCGCGCCAACCGCTCCAGCTACCGCATCGCCGAGCCCCTGGTCACCTTCTACCACGCCGTCATGCGCCCCAACTGGGGAGCCCTCGAACGCCCCGGCCGCGCCACCGCGGTCTGGCAGCGCGCCCAACCCACCTTTCTGAGCAAAGTCGTCGGACCCCACTTCGAGGAACTCGCCCGCCAATGGGCCCGCTGGCACGCCACACCCGACACACACGGCGGCCACCCCACCCTGGTAGCCAGCGGCACCGTCAACGACCCGACCCACCGCACCACCCACGACATCGACGTCGCCGTCCTCGGCGACCCCGGCAACGGCCGCCGCACCGTGCTGTCCATCGGCGAAGCCAAATGGAACACCACCATGACCCTCGGCCACCTCGAACGCCTCCGATACATCCGCGACCTACTCACCGAACACCCCACCACCCCCGCCACCCCGAACACCCGCCTCGCCCTCTACTCCGCCACCGGATTCTCCCCCGACCTGCACCACGCCGCCGACCTAGGTGAGGTCACCCTCATCGACCTTGAGCGCCTCTACCACGGAACATGAGCAAGGCATCGACGCAGTCGGTCAGTGCTGCCGCAAAACCCCGGACCACTTCAGCCAGCGCGAACGACCCACAAGGCAATGCATTGATATATTTCGAGCATGGCGGGACCTGCGGGAACCGCCCGGCAGCGAAGCGCAAATACCTCGCCATCACCAGTCGGCGACCACGTGAATCAGAATCCTGTTTTGAGAAATCATTGAGATGATCATGAGCGGCTGGCGACAGAAGACTGCGAAGAACGGCAGCAACCGACAGAGATCGGCGGTGTTCTGCGAGGTCAGCTGAATGGGCGTCACATAATGCCTGGTCAGACTGACGACTACACAGATTCTCTCTTATGCTTGATAACGCTCAGTAGTCGATTGACTACTAGATTTTACGCCACTGACCTGCATAAATTAAGATCGTAGGTAGATATACGAAGCCGATTCTGCCCTGCTCGGCCCATCGGGAGCCGCACATGGAGATCACTTGCGGTCACGCTTAACAAGATTTATGCAATACGGGTTGGCAGCGAGGTCCTGGCCAGCACCTTTATGGCTTGCGTGTACTGGTATTCAGTAGTGCCGAGTGGAGGATTCCTGGAGATCGCGTTCGTCCCCACCGCCGTTCGCGACCATCGCACACAGTCAATATATTCGTTGACTGATATTATTGGCGTTGATGCCAGAGGCGTTGGAGCGCGTCGGCGAGTTGGGCGTGTATGGCTGGGGTGCTGTGGGCGTAGAGGCCCGCGACGCCCGCGGGGTGGTGTCCGAGCCGCTCGTTCTGCAGCACCTCCGGGATGCCCAGTTCGATGAGCATGGTCTTGTGCGTGTGGCGCAGGTCCTGCGCGCACCCGGAAGTACGCCGACGCGGCCGCGCGCACGTACGCAGCCTGGCGGACCAGTTCACCGAGGTGGTCATGGCGGCTCGGCGGCAGATCACCCACGCCGATCCCGAGGCGGCCGTGCGCGTGTGCTTCGGAACCGTGTTCTCCGCCCTCGTCCTGCGCGTGAGCTACGGCGCGGATTTCGCCGCACCCGCCGTCGACGACCACACTTTCGTGACACACCTGGCCGACACGGCCGCGCGCTACCTGCTCGCCGCCCCGTTCCAGGCCTGAGAAACGAGCGCCGCGGTGCGGCCACGGGGCCGCGCGCCCATCCAAGGACGTACCGGCACATCCATACGGTGAATGCACCCCATTCAGAGGTTCTATTTCCCAAATGCCGCGGCCCCGGCGACATTGGTGCCACAGGTCAACGGAGACCGTCTCGGGCTCCTCCGGTCCGCATCCGGGCACGGCGTCGCCGCCACGGTGCGCGCCGCCCTGGCCACGCCGACCCGACCGCGTCTCGCCGCTTGCGCTGCGTCCTGTGGCGGTTCGGACACTCCGTCCAGCTCAGGAGGATCCCTTGTACCCACCGTCCCGCCGTGCGGGCTCGGGCACCCTGCTCGCCGCCTGCCTCGCAATCATGACTGCGCAGATCGCGAACGTGGTCCCAGCCCCGATCAACGGCGCCATCCAGCAGGCCCTGAACGCCGACGGCGTCGCGCTGGCCTGGGTGACCTCGGCGTTCCTGTTGCCCACCGCGATCCTCGAACTCAGCTTCGGGGTGCTGGGCGACCTGTTCGGCCGCAGGCGCGTGCTGCTCGGCGGCGCTGTGCTGCTGGCGGTCGGCGAACTCGTCGCCGGCTCCGCGCACGGCGTGGCGCAGCTCGTAGCCGGTCAGGCGCTTGCCGGCATCGGTGCCGGTGCGCTGATCCCGACCTCGTTGACGATCGCGGTGGCCGGCGCGTCCGGCGCGGGCCAGCGCTCGCGCGGCGTTGCGCTGTGGACGCTGAGCATGTCGCTCGGCACGATGCTCGGCGTCATGCTGAGCGGTGCGATGAGCCAGAGCTTCTCCTGGCACGCGTCGTTCTACGCCGTCGTCCCACTCGCGCTTGTCAGCCTGCTGGCAACGGCGTTGCTGGCGAGCGAATCGCGCGCACCGCAGGGCCGCTCGTTGGACTGGGCCGGACAGAGCGCGCTCGCCGTCGGAATGTTCTGCCTGCTGTACGGCATCGTGGAAGGCGCGGCCCGGTCGTGGTCGTCGCCGCCGGTCGTCGCCGCCCTGCTCGGCGGCACGCTCGGCCTGGCCGCGTTCGTCCTGATCGAGCGCCGGGTCGCCGCACCCATGCTGCACCTGGCCGTGTTCAAGGTCCCGGCCTTCTCCGCCGCCGCGGCCGCGGCCGTGATCGGCATGTTCTCCTTCCTGGGCGCCGTGTACATCCTCAGCATCAGGATCGGGGTGCTTCAGCAGAAGACCGGGATCCACGCCGCGGTGTTCTTCATCGTGCTTCAGGGCGTGCCGTGCGTCTTGGGCCCCGTGTTGCCGCGCATGATGATGCGCTTCGGGGCACGACGCCTGGTCACCGGCGGGCTGGTCCTGTTGGCCGCGGGCGAGTTCTGGCTGGCGGGACTGCCGGTGGAGCAGTCCTCGCTGCTGTCCGCCACCGGACCGCTGCTGCTGCAGGGCGTCGGCTTCCTGTTCGTGGTCTCGGCGATCACGGCGGCGGCCGTCGAGGCCGTGCCGCTGTCGTACACCGGTATGGCGAGCGCGGCGATCAGCACGGCGCGCGACTTCGGCATGTGCGTCGGTCCCGCCGTGCTCAGCGCGCTGGCGCTGCGCGTGGCCTCGGGCAATCTGGGCACGCAGCTGGCGTCTTCAGGGCTGTCGGCGCAACAGACCGCGACGGTCACGCAGATCGCCCACGCCGGCGGCCCGTTCGCCGTGCTGGCCGCCCCGCTCGGCCCGATCACCGGCCAGGCGGCGGGCGCGGCCGCCAAGGCGCTCGCGCACGGATTCTCCAGCGGACTGGTGGTGTGCGGATGCGCGTCGCTGGCCGCCGCCGCGGCTACCGCGCTGTGGCTGCGCGAGTCGGTGGAGGCCGTGGAGTTGCGCGCAGTGCCGGTTTCGAAGGCGCCCGCCGCCGTGTGACGCGGCCGGCAGCAGTCACGTCGGCCGCGCGCGTTCGGCGCGGCCGACGATGCTCTCAGCCTTCTGCGATGTCCTGTCCCACTCGGGCCGCCGTCTCGCGCAGCCATATGTGGCCGGCGTCCTGCGCGTGCAAGGGGTGCCACCACAGTGCCTCGCGTACGGGGACCGCGTCGAACGGGCATGGCAATACCCGTACGGCGACGGTGCTGTGCAACTGCCGGGCGAGCCGTTCCTGGATCAGCGCGACCCGGCGCGTGCCGGCGACGAGGGCGGGCAGCAGTTGGAAGCTCTGCACCGACACCTCCACGCGCGGGTCGATCCCCAGCATGCTCAGCTGCCGGTTGACCGGGGCGTCGTACGGGCGCTGATACACCGCCCAGGGCAGCTGCGACAGGTCGTCGAGGGTCAGGCGCTCGCCGACGTCGGGGTGGTCGTCGGCGATCAGGCACACCCAGCGATCGTGGAACAGCTCGACCGCCGGGAAGCCGCTGATGATGCCGTGCGGCATCAGTACCCCGTCGACCACGCTGAGCATCGCGCCGGTCTGCTCCGTGATCTGCGGGTCGGCCTGCCGGAAGCGCAGGTGCACGCCCGGCGCCTCGTGGTGCACGAGCCGGGCCAGCGCGGCGCCGAAGACCGCGAAGCCGTAGTCCACGCCGAGCAGGGTGAACTCACGCTGCTCGGCGGCCGGATCGAAGTGCGCCTGGGTGGTGAAGACCCGCTCCAGCAGGTCGCAGGCCGTGGCGGTGCGTTCGAGCAGGGCGGCGCCCAGCGGCGTCAGGTCGTAGCGGTTTCCCGTGCGCGTGAGCAGGTCGTCGTCGAAGTGGTGGCGCAGCCGGGCGAGCGCCGCGCTCATCGCCGGCTGGCTCAGGCCCACCCGCCCACCGGCCCGGGTGACGCTGCGCTCCTCCAGCAGCGCCCGCAGCGAGGGGACCAGGTTCAAATCCAGGCTGGCGAGGTTCACGCGGCACCTTTCTTAGCATCCACCAGGTGGATGGACTGCATCCAAGGAATCGATTTCCCTGATCACACTACGTGCGGCCAGATTAGTCGCATGGCAACGGAAGGCAACCCCGTGGAAACAACCGCCGCATTCGACGGCCCGTTCGCGCTGGGCGTCTTCTCCGCCGCGGACACCGCCGCGTTCCCCGGGCTCGCGCTGTCGGACGGGCGGGTGCTCGACCTGGCGACCGCGTTCGGCGAGCCGGGTCTGACCACCCGCGCGCTGCTGGAGCGCTGGGACGAGGCCCTGCCCGCGCTCGAACTGCTCGCCCAGGAGTCGGGCGGCGCAGGTTGGCGGGACCTGGACGGGCTGCTGGTGCACGCCCCGGTCGAGCCCCGGCAGGTCTTCCAGTCCGGCGCGAACTACCGGCAGCACGTGATCGATCTCGTGGTCGCGCACCGCTCCCCCGACGACCCGCGCACCGAGGGGCAGGCGCGCGAGCAGGCCGCGGCGATGATGGATCGGCGGGCGACCGAAGGCCTGCCGTACGTGTTCACCGGGCTGCCGACCTCGATCACCGGCCCGTACGACGACGTGACGCTGCCCGCCTGGTGCCATAAGCCCGACTGGGAGCTGGAACTGGTCGCCGTCATCGGACGCCCCGCCTATCGGGTCATGCCGGAGCGCGCCTTGGAGCACGTCGCGGCTTACACGATCGCCAACGACCTGACCGACCGGTCCACCGTCTTCCGCCGCGACATGCCCGAGATCGGCACCGACTGGCTGCGCAGCAAGAACGCGCCGGGCTTCACGCCGCTGGGCCCGTACCTGGTCCCGGCGGGCTCTGTCGCGAACCCCGGGGATCTGCGCGTAACGCTGCGGCTCAACGGCGAGGTGATGCAGGACGAGTCGACCAAGGACATGATCTTCGACGTCGCGCGGCTGGTGTCCTACATTTCGCAAAGCTCCCGGCTACTGCCCGGCGACGTGGTGCTCACCGGGAGCCCGGCGGGCAACGGCCTGCACTGGGGGCGGCTGCTGCGCGAGGGCGACCTGATGGAGGGCTCGATCACCGGCCTCGGTGCGCAGCGCACCCGGTGTGTCGCGGACGGCGCAGCGTGACGGGGGCGGGGCCGCTGGATCGCGCGAATCCAGAGGCTGAGATCGCCCGCGCGGCGAAGGCGTACTCCAACTGGGGGCGCTGGGGCGAGCACGACGTGCTGGGAACGGTCAACTTCCTGGACGAGGCGAAGCGGCGCGAAGGGGCCGCGCTTGTGCGGCGCGGCGTCAGCTTCTCGCTCTCGCAGAGCTTTGACATGAACGGTCCGCAGAAGGGCTGGCGGCGGCGCACCAACCCGGTGCACACGATGCTGGATACGGGTACTGACGCGGCGGCGGGCAATCAGCCGTTCCCGCACGGGATCGGCGGCGCGGACGACGTGATCGCGATGCCCTTGCAGTGCTCGACGCAGTGGGACGGCCTCGGGCACATCTTCGACCACGGCATCGCGTGGAACGGCCGGGCCGCCGAGAAGGTCGTCACCAGCGACGGCGACCTGGTCACCGGCATCGAGCACCTGGCCCCGCACGTGGCCGGGCGCGGCGTCCTGCTCGATGTCGGCCGCGCCCTGGGCTCCGACACCGAGCTTCCGGACGGCTTCGCGATCACCGAAGAACACCTGCGCGCGACCATCGCCGCGCAGGGTCCCGGCTCCCGCGTCGGGCGCGGCGACCTCGTGCTCGTCCGCACCGGGCAGCTGGCCCGCGCCCGGCGCGAGGGCTGGGGCGACTACGCCGGCGGGCCCGCCCCCGGCCTGTCCTTCACCACCGCCGGCTGGCTGCACGGCACCGAGATCGCCGCGATCGCCACCGACACCTGGGGCTTCGAGGTGCGGCCCAACGAGTTCGAAGACGCGTTCCAGCCGCTGCACCAGATCGCCATCCCCAATATCGGCCTGCTGATCGGCGAGTTGTGGGACCTCGACGCGCTCGCCGCGGACTGCGCGGGCGACGGCGTGTACGAGTTCTGGCTCACCGCCGCACCGCTGCGCATCACCGGCGCGGTCGGCGCCCCGCTCAACCCGATCGCCGTCAAATAGCCCACCTCAAGGCCAACGAAGGAGTCGGTCATGCCCGCAGTCCACGCAACCCCGCACGCCAGCACAGTCCTCGTCGTGGGCGGAGGCACCTCAGGCGCCGCCCTGACGATCCTGCTGCGCCAACGCGGCATCGAGGTCGAACTCGTCGAGGCCAAGGCCGACTGGAACGTCTACGGCTCCGGGATCACCCTGCAGGGCAACGCCCTGCGCGTGCTGCGGGAACTCGGGGTGTGGGACGAGATCCGGGCGCACGGTTACGCCTTCGACAGCGTCGGCATCGTCGCGCCCGACGGCACCGAGCTGTTCGTGCAGAACGATGCGCGCACCGGCGGGCCCGACCTGCCCGCCACGCTCGGCATGCAGCGCCCGGACCTGCAGCGCATCCTCGTCGAGGCCGTCCGCGCGACCGGTGCGCGCTGCCGTCTGGGCTGCACGGTCGAATCCCTCACCCAGGACGGCTCAGGGGTCGATGTCCGCTTCACCGACGGCTCGACCGGTCGCTACGACCTGGTCGCGGCGGCGGACGGCCTGCACTCGGCCACCCGCGCACTGATCGGCGTCCCGGACAAGCCGGTGCCGACCGGCATGGGCATCTGGCGCACCCCGGCGCCGCGCCCAGCCGGGGTCGTGCGCACCAACCTGGCCTACGGCGGCCCGTGCTTTATCGCAGGGTACTGTCCCACTGGGCAGGACACGATCTACGCGTACCTGGTCGAGCCCCGGCGCGAGCGCGCGAGCATCGACCCGGAGAAGAAGGCCGAGGAGATGCGCCGCCTGGCCGAGGGCTACGGAGGGGCGTGGGACGAGATCCGCGAGCACATCCTGGACTCCGAGCAGGTCAACTACACCTGGTTCGACCGGCTGCTGGTCGAAGGGCCCTGGCACCGCGGCCGGGTCGTGCTGGTCGGCGACGCGGCGCACGCCTGCCCGCCCACCCTCGCCCAGGGCGCGGCCATGTCCCTGGAAGACGCACTGGTCCTGGCCGACCTGCTCGCGAGTGACGCCGACGCCGCCGGCGGCGGCAGTGACGGGGAAACGCCGATCGACGACGTGCTGACGCGGTACCGCGACCGGCGCATGCCGCGCGTGCGGATGGTCGTGGACAACTCGGTGCAGTTGGGCCAGTGGCTGCTCGACGGCATCCGTGACGCGGATGTTCCAGGCCTGATCGGCCGGACCATGGCCGTGCTGAGCGAGCGCCCGTGAACACCGCACCCGCCCAGGTCCCCACGATCGACGTCCACGCCCACGTCCTGCTGCCGCAGATCGAACAGGCCGTCGCCGGGCGGCCAGGCCTGGCCGAGGCCCGCGCCCTGGATGCGCGGCGCAACGGTCCCGAAGCCCTCGCGGTCAGCGGTCCGATGGTGCGCGATCGACTTCCGCTGCTGACCGACGTCGAAGCGAGACTGTCCGCGATGGAGGCTGCGGGGGTGGACGTCCAGCTTGTCAGCCCTTCGCCCTCGCACTACCACTACTGGGCCGACGAGGAGTTGGCACGCACCGTCTGCCGGCTGGCCAACTCCGGCGTGGCCGCGCACTGCGCTCGGGCCCCTGAGCGCCTACACGGCCTCGGCCTGGCCCCGATTCAGCATCCGCACATGGCAGTCGAAGCCCTCGAACACGCCCTCGCCCTCGGCCTGCGCGGTGTGGAGATCTCCGGTCACACGCCCGGAACTCCCGGCCGTGAGCTGTCCGACCCCGAGTTCGAACCCTTCTGGTCGGCCGCCGAGCAGACCGGCGCTGTGGTCTTCCTGCACCCCTTCGGCTGCACGCTCGACGAGCGGCTGGACCGCTGGTATCTGTCGAACACGGTCGGGCAACCCGTTGAGAACGCCGTCGCCCTCTCCCACCTCATTTTCTCAGGGGTCTTAGACCGCTATCCGGGTCTGCGGATCATCGCGGCGCACGGCGGCGGCTACCTGCCCACGTACATCGGCCGCTCGGATCACGCCTGGCGCGCCCGTCCCGACGCACACCGCTGCGCCGAGCCCCCGAGCAGCTACCTGCACAGACTCTGGTTCGACTCCCTCGTACACGATCCAGCCGTGCTGCGCGCACTGATCGCCGCCGCGGGCGCGGACCGGGTCCTGCTGGGTTCGGACTTCCCTTTCGACATGGGCACCGAGGACCCGCTCGGCGCGCTACGGGAAGCCGACCTGCCCGAAGCCGCGTACCACGCTGTGCGCGGCGGCAACGCGACCTCCCTGCTCGCCGCCGCTTCTTCAGCCCCCAGCCACTGACGAGGAGCACCCGCCATGCCGACGCACCGCCTCCTGACCCACCTGCGCCACGTCGATCTCGCCGTGCCGGACTACGAGAAGCAGCTCGACTTCTACTCGGGCGTCTGGGGCCTGACGAAGGTTGCCGAGGACTCGGGCATCAGTTTCCTGGCCGCGGAGGGCTCCCCGGAGCAGTACGTGATCCGGCTGCGCAGGGCCGAGGAGAAGCGCCTGGACCTGGTCTCGTTCGGCGCGGCGAGTCCCGCCGACGTGGACACGCTCGCCGAACGGCTGCTGGCCGCCGACGTCCAGCTGATCACCCGGCCGGGGAAGCTGCAGACTCCAGGCGGCGGCTACGGCTTGCGCTTCTTCGACATCGACGGTCGCACGCTCGAAGTCTCAGCCGACGTGGACGCGCGCGTGCACCGCAGGATCGAGGAGAAGGAGTCGATCCCGGTGCGCCTCTCGCACGTCGTACTCAACTCCCCCGACCTGGCCGCAACCCGCGCCTGGTACGAGACGCACCTCGGCTTCGCCCTGTCCGACACGCTCGCCTCCCCGCACATGGGCGAGGTCATGCACTTCATGCGGATCAACCCGCAACACCACAGCCTCGCGATCGCCCGCGGTCCGCACACCTCACTGCACCACGTCTCCTTCGAACTGCGCGGCCTCGACGAGTACATGTACGGCACCGGCCGCCTGCTGCGCGCCGGGGTGCGCAAGGTGTGGGGGCCGGGACGGCACCTGGCCGGCGACAACACCTTCTCCTACTTCCTCGACCCGCACGGCAACACCGTCGAGTACACCACCGAGCTCGAACAGCTCGACGAGGACGCCTGGCACCCCAGCGTGTACGACTTCTCCCGACCCGAGGTCACCGACCAGTGGGGCACCGCGAACCCGATGAGCGAAATCGTGGCCAAGGAGTCCTTCAACGACGTGGACCACGGCGTCTTCGTCGCCCCGCCGGTCTGACCGCCCGGAATCCCGCGATGAAGTTCGCAACCTTCGAACACCGGGGCCGCGCTCTGGCCGCGGTCGTCGGCGAGGCGGGGCTGCACCCGCTGGGCACCGGGGACCTGCTGTCCCTGATCCGCTCCGGCCCCGACGCCCTGCGCGCGGCGGGCGAAGCAGCCCTCGCACACGCCGGTCCCGCGGTCGCGCCCGGCGCGGTCCGCCTGCTGCCCCCGCTGGAACCGCCCAGCGTCCGAGACTTCGTCACCTTCGAAGAACACGTCGAAGGAGTACGCCGCAGCATCGACCGGACCGGCGGCGTACCCGAGGCCTGGTACGACGCCCCGACCTTCTACTTCACCAACCCGCACGCGCTGATCGGTGCACACGACGAGGTGCCCGTGCCGCCCGGCAGCCACGTGCTCGACTTCGAACTCGAAGTCGCGGTCGTCATCGGCCGGGAGGGCCGCGACCTGACCCCCGAGCAGGCCCGTGACCACATCGCCGGATATACCCTGTTCAACGACTGGTCCGCACGCGACCTGCAATCGCGCGAGATGCAGGTGAACCTCGGCCCGTGCAAGGGCAAGGACACCGCCACCACCCTCGGCCCGTACCTGGTCACCCCCGACGAACTCGAGCCCTACCGGGACGCCGATGGATTCCTGCGCCTGGGCCTGACCGCCGAGATCAACGGCCTCGTCGTCGGCCGCGACCTGCTGTCCAACATGAGCTGGACCTTCGAGGAGATGATCGCCTACGCCTCGCGCGGCACCCGCGTACGCCCCGGCGACATCCTCGGCTCCGGCACCTGCGGCAACGGTGGCTGCCTCGCCGAGCTCTGGGGCGTACACGGCACGCAGGACCCGCTCCCGCTCAAACCCGGCGACACCGTCACCCTCACCGCCGAAGGCATCGGCACCGTGTCCAACACCGTCGTCGCCGGCACCGGCCCCCTGTACCTTCCGACCGCACGCAGGCGCCCCCGGGACCGACCATGAACTTCCCGCCTTCCGCTGACGGACCGACAGCCGCCGCGTGCCTCGCGGCTCGATTGTGCCGCCCAGGATGTCGGGCATCAGTTCCTCGACGTAGGCGCGGACCGCTGCCGGTCCGCCGGCGAGCCGGATGTTGTGGCGGACGAGACTGCCCAGGCCGACACGTCCTGGCGGTCGAACATCCGCCGTCCACCCAGCGGGGCAAGCCAGCGCTCTACATGCGTCGTCCGGGCGCAGGCGGGCGCGGATCGCCTCGACGCTCTCCAGGCCCACGGCGATGCCGGTACGCGTGGGCCTGGTGACCGAGTTGCGCCGGCCGCGCTTGCCCGGGGCGATGGGCGAGAACCCGATGACCCGCTCGAACGCGGCGTCGTTCATCATCCGGTTGAACACGCTCATGACGACCACGACGCTGGCGCTGGCGAGCCGGCCACGCAGCTCCTTCTCGAAGCGCTGCACGTCCAGGGCCGCGACGTCGGCGAGCCGGATCTCGCCCCATCTCGGCTTGATATGGCAGCGGTACTGCTGGGCGTAGTTGTCCAGGGTGTTGGGGGCCAGGTCCTGGGCCGGAAACCAGCGCTGCCGCCATTCCTCGACGGTGGCCTCCCCCTTCTTGGGGTCCACCCACGTCCCGGTGCGGATCTCCGCCTCCTGCGTCTCCCCGTACTCCTTGGCCTCGCGCTTGGTCGCGAACCCGTCCTTGCTGGCGTAGCGCCCGTCGGGCAGCTGCCAGCGCGCCCGCCAGCCGCCCCTGCGCCTCTCCGTGTACGCCATGGCTCTTCCTCCTCGGATATCTCTTCGGACGTCCGACGGGCGCATGGCGGGGTGGTGTGGCGTGCCCCGCTACGCGCCGCGGTCGGTGCGCGGGCGCCAGAGCGCCCGCGGTACCCGCGCAAGCAGGGTCGGTGGATCATGCTGTGGCGACCGTACCGCAGCGCGCTGACAGAAAATGATCGATCGTCGGGACGCGGCCCGAGGCGCGCCGCACAGCGCTGGACCTGGGCGCCAGTCGTACTAGGACCGCCGCACTCCCCTGCTCCGGCGGTTTTGTCGGTCGGTGCGGCGACTTGGTGGATTCCTGTCGGTGCAGCCGGATACCATGATCACAGATAAAGTAAGTCCCCTGAGATAATGGCCCGTGTCGGCGGCTTCGTGGCCCGCTCCCCCAGCGGGGGCGTGCCGGTGCCGGGCCCGGCAGTGGGCCGCCGATCACGGCCTGCGCTGGCGCGGGCCCGCCCGTGGAAGGCTGCGCTGTGTCCCTCTCCCCCGCGTTTCCCCGTGCGTTCCACTGCGAGCACACCCCGTCCAAGAGCCGCGTGTTCGCCCTCGTCGAGCAGCCCGGCCAGGTGCCGACCCTGGCCGCGGTTCTGACGCTGACGGATGCTGCGCTCACCAGGCCTTCGTCACCCTTGGCTGCGCCCTCATCTGCTGGCGACGACTGAAGACCTCATTCTGACCCCAGTCCTAAATCGAGCCGTACCAGAACACCGACATCGCCGTGACAACCCCAAGACTCCAGACGTGTCAACTTGCTTGGAAAGCAAAGGGAGGCGAAAGAACGCGTCCACTCCACCGGGAGCTCATCCGCCGACCTAGCCGCCTGGATCAACCCGGTGGTCAGAGGATGGATGGCTTACTACGGGCGTTACTACCGCTCCGCGCTCTACCGCCTGCTGCACCGCATCAACGCCTACCTGCTGCGGTGGAGCAGAGCCAGGTACAAGCGGTTGCGCCCCTGGAAGAAAGCCGTGCGGGCGCTGTCCGAGGCCGCCGCGTTGCGGCCGAAGTACTTCGCTCACTGGGCCTGGGTGAAACCGGCGGCCGGACGACCAGAACAACAAGAGCCATATGACAGGAGACTGTCACATACGGATCTGTGGGAGCCCATGGGTGAGATTCCCCCGGGCGATCCGACAGCACCAGGGGACACGGCGATCTTGGCCCAGGCCGGCTGTGGGTGGCGTATCAGGTCTCCATGCGGCGGCCGGCCTCGACGGTCGAGGCGTTGACGAGGGGAATCTGGAGTCGAGCATCCCGGCATGCGACCGGCCTAACGATGGAAAAACCAGACCCGTGACCCCGAGCCTCAAGATCGCCCGAATGGGACGTTCCTTCTGGCGTCGCGCGTTAGGGTTTATCAGAGCTCGTACTGGGTAGGCGTCGGTCAGAAATAGTACAGGGTGGGGGTTTGTCAGAAGTCATACTTGGTGGGGGTTGCACTTCCAGCGCGGGGCTGTCTACCTGGGTGAGCGACGTTGCCAAAGCCGCGTGAGCTGCTGGTGCGGCTCACGCCGTTTCCTTATCATTTCCTGGCTTTGTGGTCCGCGCTCTGTACCTGATGCGTACCGATTGATTCTGTTCAACAGCTGCCTGTGTCGCGCGCTAGCCGCCGCCGGGCGACTGACGCTGTGAACGAAGCCTTCGAAGGAGACAGCATGCGCCTGGGGAACTTAATCGCGCGGGGCGGTGTCACCATCTTGGTGGCGTTGTCTGGCGCTGTATTGGCAGTTGGGCCGGCTTACAGCCACTCTGTGGCGGACGGCCGATCTGCTGGTGACAACACTACGGCTTGTGTTCGGCCGTTTGCGGTCAGCCGGACTTCCGCCGTTGATGCCGGCGGTAACGTGGTCGCAAACCGGGCACTGGCCGGGTACGCGACCGCGTATACCTATGCGACCGGAACCGGTGACGAAGTACGGGAGATCGTACCGCCGGCAGGATGGTCGCCACTTCAGGCCGCCGATGCGGAACTGAGGGCGTACGGTTTCCCGCCGCGACCGGTCGACGCGCGGGGCCGCGCCACCTGGGAAAAGAACATGGCGGGCTGGAAGCGGGCCGGCAACCCGGAAATGTGTCTGACGGCCGTGCGCGCCGCCGTCACCAACAGCGCCACCACCGGGAACTGGGCCGGCGGCATGGCGGTTAACGGAAGTGCCACTGTATCGACGTTCACGAACACGGATGGGCGGTGGTCGCAGCCGTCTTTCGACAGCTACTGTGGCTTTTACGGGACTGGGTATGCAATCTGGTCGGGTCTCGGCGGGTGGAATTCGGGCCGACTGATTCAGTCCGGCGTGGACAACTCTGGACTTGCAATCAATGGTAGTGAGATGTTCTGGGAGATGCTTAGCCCGCAGCACCCTAACGGTGAGGTGCGGTGGACCGACGTGACCGTACCCGCCGGTCACCAGGTGCAGTCGTACGTGTCGTACGACGCCAGTGGTGCCTTCATGTGGGTCGCGGACTTGACCACCGGCGTCAGCCACTCCGTCTTGATGACGTCCTACCAGGGCCAAGCCGCGTCGGGATACTACGACGGCACCACGGCCGACTTCATCACTGAGGCTCCGAGTTCGGGTGGCATACTGCCCCTGACGCGGGTGGTCGGAGGCCAGACCTACTACGGCTACGCAACCGTCAACGGCCAGCCGATCGCGAATTTCTGGTCATGGCGGATCGATCAAGTACGGGGTGACCGGGTTCAACAGTCCGGGTTCGACGGCATCCATGCATGGAACGACTTCTGGCAAAACTGCACGTGACGAGGTTGGCTGGCGGAAATGACCCTCCAGATTCCGTCACGACTGTGTCCTGCATTTTCACGCCGGTGCAACCAACCTTCCGAGCCCATCCCGTCACCGTCGGCCCGCCCTGTGGGGGGCGGGCCGACGGCTGGGGCGCCACCCCCCCCACGGCCGGTGAGCAGTCGACGGACGCTGGTGCCCCGGCCGGCGGTCTGCTCGGCTATGCCCGGGTCGTTGGGGACGGGATGGGTTTCCCCATCCATGATCTCGTCGGCTCCAGCAGCTGCAGGCCGCCTTGCATGAGGATCAGCGGCAGCGCGACGGCCGCTGCGCAGGCCATATCCGTCCGTCCTGCGGCTGCGCGCCATCCGCGTGTTAGGCCTGGCGCGCGGACCTTCCGCCGGATGGCTGGGGCGCCCCGCAGGAACAGGCTAAGGACTGGGGTCAGAATGAGGTCTTCAGTCGTCGCCAGCAGATGAGGGCGCAGCCAAGGGTGACGAAGGCATGGTGGACGTCGTCGCGTATCTCCCAGCGGATGCGTAGGCGGCGGAACCAGTGCAGCAGTGCGATCGCGCCTTCCACGACCCAGCGGTGCACGCCGAGGCCGGAGCCGTGCTCGGTGCCGCGCCGGGCGATGTGCGGGACGATCTGGAAGCGGCGGACCTTGTCGCGGTAGACCTCGTGGTCGTAGCCGCGGTCGGCGTAGATTCGACGAGGCCTGTGCAGCGGTTGGCCGCGCTTGCCGCGGATCGGTGGGACGGCCTCGATCAGCGGAATCAGCTGGGTGACGTCGTTGCGGTTGTCGCCGGTCAGGGTCATGGCCAGCGGGATGCCGTGCGCTTCGACAATCAGGTGGTGCTTGCTGCCGCTCTTACCCCGGTCCACCGGGGACGGGCCGGTGGCGGGCCCGCCCTTCATCGCGCGCAGGTGACTGGAGTCGACGGCGGCGCGGGAGAGGTCAAGCATCCCGGCCGCCCGCAGCTCGGACAGCAGCAGCTCGTGCAGGCGCTGCCAGACCCCGGCTTCGTTCCAGTCACGCAGCCGTCGCCAGCAGGTCATGCCCGAGCCGAAGCCCAGCTCCTGCGGCAGGAACCGCCACGGGATCCCGGTGTACAGCACGAACAGGATCCCGCACAACACCCGCCGGTCATCGATGCGCCGACGTCCCGGATACCGGAAACGCCGCTCGACCCGCGGCAGCAGCGGCTCGATCCGCTCCCACAGCCCGTCCTCGACCTCCCACGGCCGACGGGCACCCTTCGTCTCAGCTGTCTCGCACCCCCATCCGGGAGCATCAACGAGACCTGACACACCGTCATTCCCGACGCGCCCGCCAGTTCATTCTGATCCCAGTCCTAAGACCGCCCGAGCCACTGTCGCCGTGCGCGCCTGGAACACGCAGGCGCCGTTGCCTCAGGCGCTCAGAGCGCGATCAGGCGTTTGCCGATCTCGTCGGCGTCCTCCAGCGCACGCGACCGGACGGTTTCGGCCAGCGCGAGCGCGCGGTCGGGGTCGATGAGCCGGGCGATCCGAACGCCGTTGGCGATCAGGAATGTGCGGGTTGCCTCCACCGCGAAGGCGATGCTGTCCGCGCCGAACGGCCTGGCGGTGAGAATCGCCGTGAACAGCAAGCCGGCCGCTGCCTGGACCTGCGTGTGCTCCACCGCCCGGGCGATGCTGTCGAGAACGCCGTCGGGTTCAGGAGCGCTCGCGATGCCTATGTTGCGTGCCACAGTTGCCAGGTCACGAGGTGTGAACTGGTAGCGAACCTCGCTCACGTCAGCCGCGGCCGCGCAGGCCCGCGATCAGGTCTCTGTCGTCGACGGCCAGGTGCGAGGAGATCGCGTCGACCAGGGCGTCCGGGCGCCGGGCGCGCAGGTGCTCGAAGATGGCCTCGCGCGCCACGTCCTCGCGGTGCGAGCCCTCGGCGAGGGCTTCGTCGTCGAGGAGGGCGGCGATGCCGTCCGGCAGGTCTACCGACACGATGGTCACTCTCCTACGGTACCCGAGGTCGGCGGCCGGAATCCCGATGGCGGTACCGTCACCGGGCCGGACGGCATGCACCTGGTCCGATTTCGGCCTATGTGGGTGGATGCATGCCCCGAGGATGTGCCTGTGGCTACTGCTGGCGCGGATGCTGGAATACCCCGGGCGGCACGGTTGCGGGGATGGGCAGCCTGATCGAACGTCGCACAGAGGGGTCGCGCGCGACGAGTTCGTGCCACAGCGCCGGATGGGTCTCCACGCTCCCGTATCCCGGATTCCAGTACAGGGGCGGCAGCGTGCCGTAGTCCACGGGCTCGACCCCTGAGCCCTTGCGCTCGCGGCCCCGCCCGTCGCCGTGGTAGAGGCAGTTGCGCGAATCGCACGGGGTAGCCAGATACCACGCGGTAAGGTCCCCGGCGCCGGTCAGGTGCCGGTCGAGCACGGCGAGCAGGACCGCTGCGGCGTCGTCGAGCAGCGCGGTGGCGGACAGGGTGCCCCCGATGATCGCCCTCCACTCGGCGATCATCGCGGACAGCAGCGCCGCGTCCACAGCGCGCCCGTCGGGCAGCGATGCGTCCGGCGCAACCAGCCACGTCAGATCGTCAGCTTGTTCGGAGCGTGCGCCCTTGGGTCGCTGCGCGGTAGTCATCGCCATCCCCTTTCCCGTCCGTCCGGCTCCTCGTCGTGCTGCGGAACCCCTGATGACCGTGGAATCCGCGCAGCCACTGTATCGGCGAACTCTGACAAGGTCCTCGCGTCTCGTACGATGCCGACGGCCGGTAGCCCTGCGTACCCGCCCGTTGTGCGCGCCACGGGACGCCGATGGTTTGTCAGACCAGTTCGATACTCTCCCGAGCAGGCGTATCCGGCGTGGAACGCGTGCGCGCACGAGAGAGCTCGGCGTTCGCCCCGTGTCGAAGCGCCGTCGGCGGGATACCGGCCGCTGGACACGCAGATCGGAGGCTCCGTGAATCGCACCCCACGTTCAGCGGCGGTCCGTGCTCCCGGGACGTCGCTGCCTGAGCCGATCACGCTGACAGAGCTCACGGGGTTGTGGGAGAGCCTCGGCTTCCCGCCGATCGCGGAGGTGCCGCACGCCACGGCGCTGGCGAGCATGGCCCGTTTGAAGCTGCCGATCGTCATCGGGCGGTCCCTGATCAGAGTCGAGAAGGTCTCGGGCCGGTGGCACGTGAGCCTGCGCGACGTGAGGAATGCGGCACTGGACCTCGCGGCGCTGCACACGGCCGACCTTCGCGGACATCTCGTCCTGGACCACGCGAAACGCGGTTGGCAGGCCAAGCTCGTGACGGCCTTGGACAAAGCGCAACTGCGCGAGCGCGACCATCAGCAGGAGGCCGCGCCCGGCGGGGGCGGCTGGTTCTGGTCCGCCCCGTGGGGCTTCCTCGATCTCCCGAGCGTCGCGCGGCGACGAAGAGGCCAGTGGAGCGTTCCCGAAACCTATGTGGCGATCATCGAAGCGGGTCAGGCTCTGCAGAAAGCAGCCCTGGCCGAGCGTGACCGGTGCGCGCGCTGTGGCGGGGTCGTGAAGGACTTCTACGATCACGCGATCCGGACCGGACAGGGCTGGGATGGGCTGTGCCCCGAATGCCATGCGACGCACGTTGACGGCCTGCGCGACTACGCCGGGCATCTTCGCGACATCCCCTTCGCGCGGTCGCAGTACCGCAAGAACGACCCCGCCTCGAACTACCGGTGCGTGGCGTGCTCCCAACCGGCGTCAGCGTGGGACCACTGCCATGAGCACGGCTATATCCGCGGACCGCTGTGCGCGCGCTGCAACACCAACGACGGCTGGCTCGGAAACCCCTACACCAGCCGGGCCCACCCGCCGCTCGAGCACGTGGGCCGCTGAAAGGGCTGCGCGCAGGTGGGACCGAGCCTTGAGATGCGCGCCGCGCTGATCGGGCAGATTCTGTTTCGCACGGGACGCTGGCCGGCCTCGGTATGCCATCAGGGCGCCGTCCGCTTCTCCTTTCCCGACCGCGTGGCGATCCGGGCAGCCATCGCGCGACAGTCGGCGCCGCTGCCGCCGGCGATCTGGTCGTGCACCCGGTGCGAATCACGCTGGGAACTCGACCTGCGCGGCGCGCTGCCCGAGTGCGACCGCAGGGCCCTGCAGTACCTGCGCGACGGTGAGCCGCTGCGCGACCCGGCCCCGGACCGGCGGCACGCGGCAGTCAAAGTCGCCGGACCGGCCATTGCGCCGAGACGGAGCAGACCACGGCCCACATCCATCCCCGCTCAGATCCGGTACCTCGCCGGCCAGCGACGCGACGGCACCGCGCAGGTCGCGCGCAGCCTGGGAGTCAGCGAGCGGACGATCAAGGACTGGTTCGACGGCCGCGCGCCGAGCCCGCAGAACCGCAGCAGGCTCCGAGAGCTAGTGCGCTGTCCATGAAGGTTTGCCGGGTTGGTGACACCCGGGGTGGGGTCCCGTCGATTGGTCCGGTTGGACACCGCTGACCCGATGTCACCTCGGCGCCCGATACAGGCGGATCCGAGTCCACGGCGTCCGGCTCGGTCGGTCTGCGGCGTCGGACCCGGATCTCGCGGTGTCCAGCCACCGCGCACCGAGTCGGGCCGACTTGCCGGTTATTGCCGGTACGCCGCAGCCGGCAGCGAGGCACACCGTCGCTGACCTGCCTCGACCCCCATCTGCGCGAGCGCTGCGCGCTACAGCGCGCTTGGCGGCGCTGCTTCTACTGTCGTCGTATCGAGAGAAGCAGCAAGGGGGGAACCACAATGTCCACAAAGTTCCGTATCAGATTGCGCCGGCTGGGCGGCGCGGCCGCGGCGGCGGTCGTGGCTGTCGCCGCATTCACCGCGACGCCGCCGTCCGCGTCGGCCGCGGCCAGCCAGGTCCCGGCGACATCCGTCGAACACGACCTGCCGGCCGGCCGGACGGCCTCCGCCGCCGTCAGCGTCGAGAAGTTCTGGACCCCGCAACGGATGAAGTCCGCGAGGTTGCTCGACGCCACCGTGGCAACGGGCCGGATGCCCTCCGCAGCCCGGCTGACGGCGACGGTGAACACCGTACGCCCGGCGGCGTACGTACCTGCCGAACTGCCACCGTCGATGGGCCTCGCGGCGGTCGGCGTGACCAGCACCGTGGGGCGGGTGTTCTTCAGCGACCCGAACGGCAGCGTCGACGGCTGCTCAGGCGGCTCGGTGACGAGCGAAGCCGGCGACATGGTGCTGACCGCCGGACACTGCGTCTACGGCGGGTCCAACTTCGAGAACGACGGCAAGGTGCCCCGCGGCTGGTACCAGAACTGGGTCTACGTGCCGGGCTACTACGTCGACGCGTCCGGCGCTGCGCACACTCCGTACGGTATCTGGGCGGCATGGGGGGCCGTGACCACGCCCACCTGGTACTACAGCAATCCTGCCGACGAGACCCAGGACGTGGCCGTCGGGCTCGTGATGCGCAACGCCGCCAATCAGTCCCTGACCACCGTGGTCGGCGGCCAGGGACTCACCATCGAGTCACCGCTGTTGCAGCCGGTGCGTTCGTACGGCTATCCGGTCGACCCCAACAACCCGAGCGCGCCGGTCGGCCTGCAGACCTGCACCAGCCGGCTCGGCAAGCTCCCGTCCCAGGGGGTCATGATCTGCGGCATGGGGCCCGGTTCGAGCGGGGGCCCCTGGCTGATCTTCCAGGACGCCTGGGGCATGGGCCTGGTCGCCGGAATCAACACATACTGGGATCCCCAACTCGACGTCATGTACAGCCCATGGTTCTCGGCACAGAACATCCTGCCCATCTACACCGACTGGCGTAACAAGTAACCCGCATCACAGCGCCCCCGCCGCCGACGGGGGCGCCCATCGTCCTCGGCTGACGTCTCGCCACTGACAGCGCTCCCCCAGCCGCCTTACCCGTGCGTGCGGCCGACAAGCTCTTGCCCAGGACATCGGCGTACAGCTCGCGAATCTAACCGCACGTCGACGACCAGCCCGATACCCGCCAGCCAACCGCGCTGTCATGTTGAGTCCCTGGCGATCTTGGCTTGAAGGGTGAGTGATGTCGGAGTGTTGTTTAGGTCGTGAGGATGCTTGTTAGGCCTGTTAATATGACACTTCAATTGCGTCTCCGAGCTCGAAGCGGAAGCGATCACCCGGTCCCCCAGAGCATGGGATCACACCCCGGGGACCGATGTCCCGGCTACGCCGCCCCGTTGACGCCTCAGCCGCATCACTCCGCGCCATTCCCTCCGTGGTCGCTCCAAGGGCTACGTCGAGCAGGCACGATCTGCAAGTCCTCATGATCAAACACCCGGGCGAAGGGCTGCACGCCCCGGACACTCCGCGCCTGGGCGGTGTTGACGGGCTCGGCAGTCGCGGCACAGCGGGCTGACATCATGGCCCGGTGCCGGTTTCCTTCGAACTGGCCGAGATCGCGCAGGCTGGCTGCTGGCGCAGATCGCGGCGCAGTTGACCAGCTACAGCCGGTGGGACATGCTCGCCCACAAGAACTTCCCCGCCGATGCCGCCACGCGCTTGGCACGCACCGAGGACCCCCACGACCGGGCGGTCGCCGCGGCTCACCCCGGCTTGGCGGCGGACACGATCGAGGCCCTGCTGGCCCGATGACGCCGACGTGCGACGCCGCGCCGCGACCAACCCCGCCATCCCCGCCGCCCGCCTGCTGCAACTACTCGGAACGGTCGCCCCTGACGGCAGCCTCACCTTGCGGTGCTCAGCTCAGCACGCTTGTTATTGCTTGGCGGCACACGCATTTCGCTGGTATCGGTTCGTCCGCGCGAACGTCCGTCCGTCGTTCGTCCGCGCGTTGTACTGCGCAGACGCGCGCGAGGCTGCGGACGTCCGCGCGGACGCGGACATTCAGTCCGCCGGACGTTCGCGGCGCGGGCCAGTGCGGCTCCGCCAGCCGCACTTGGCGCGGGGCGGACAGTTCGTCGAGCAGCGGCCGTATCGGCGCCTCGCGGGACGATGGGGTTGGAACGTTGCCGTCGGTGCCCAGGTAGACGCCGCCGCGACGCCCATCAACGGCGCGCCGTCGCGGCTATGTACGCGTCGGTGGCGGCGTCCGCAGGATCGCATCGACCACCCTACCGATCGTCGGTGGCCAGCCGCAGTTGGGATCAGTCCGCGATCGACGACCTCGTCGCGCAGATCGACCGAGTAGATTGGACTCGCGGTCCCCCACCGTTGCGGGCGACTCGCGCCGGGGCCGGACCAACGGCGAACTCAGTACGGGGTAGGTGGACAGGTTCGAGACCCGATCGAGTCCGACATGCAGGACGGGGATGCTGCGAGGGCGATCCACATCGCGGTGGGCGCACGACACCGCGGCGCATAGCGCAAGTGGACCCGTCCTGCCTCCGGACCAAGAGCGGGCCGCGGCGCAAAGTTGTTCGTCATCAGGCGGTCAGCGTCCCCTTCGGTCCGGGACTGCGATCAATTCAAACAGGTCGCAGGACGGTTCGGTCCGGGCGGATTGCATCGTGGGTTAGCGCCGCAGTTTCGTCGTACCGGGCCCGGCAATACTCATCACAACATGCACGGCGTCGCGGGTGATGGGCCAGCCGTCGTGCGTGCTGCGATAAGCCTCGTCCGCCTGGCGAGCAGCGGCCATGAGGCCCGCCCGTCGGTCCGGTACTCCAACCGTCATCGAGAGCTGCTTCGAGCACGCGGCTGGGACGGTACTCAGCCCCGTCCCCGGTGGGACGCTAAGTGGTCCGCGCCGTAAGTCCTTCGGGGGTTATGCGGCGAGGGCCAGTGCGGCAGGCTGGTGGTTGCAGTCGGGGGGCTGTTGGAGGTTTGGCTCTTTCTGTTCGTGTCGCTCGATTCGGGCCAGGAGGTCCTCGAGGTCGTCCGGGGTGAACTTCCATCTGAACGGCCGGGCGGTCGCGTTGTAGCGCCGTTCGAAGGCGGTGAGCCGGTCTTCGACCTGGTCAAGGCTGGTGAAGTCGTTGGGTGTGACGACCTTGCGCTGGACGATGGAGAAGAGGATCTCCACTTGGCTCAGCCAGGAGGCGTGGACGGGGGTGTGGACCATGACCGCGTTCGGGAACCGTTTCGCGAGGCGGTCGATCGCGGCTTGACCACGGTGGGAGGAGCCGTTGTCGACCACCCAGAACACCCGCTTCGCGGAGGCGTACGGCTCTTGTGTCATGACCTGTTCGACCAGGATCATGAACGGCGCGATCCCTGTCTTGGCCGAGCAGTGGGAGAACACGCGTGCCCGGTGGACGTCGTAGGCGGCGAGGTATGCGAGCGCGCCGCCGCGATCGTATTCGTGGTTGACCCGCATGGTGCGGGCCGCGCCGGGTGGCAGGGTCGGGTGGCAGCGGCAGCGGGCCTGGATGCTGGTCTTCTCATCGCTGGACAGGACATACCCGTCCGGGCTGAGTGCGATGCCGTCGTAGGTGCGTGCGTACAGGTACAGCACGCGGGTGGCCTTGGCGGCGAAGTTCGGGTCGCGGATGAAGATCCAGGACTGGTACTGCCAGGGTTTGAGGGCCTCGGCGGCCAGGATCCGACGGATCGTGGATGCCGAGATCGCGGGGGCGATCCCGCGGTCGATGACTTCGTCGGCCAGGTCCGGGCAGCTCCAGCGGGACAGCGGCAGCCCGGTCTCGGCCGGGAGTTGGCAGACCATGGCTTTGACTTCGGCGACCTGCACGGGGGTGAACCGGGGCGGCCTGCCGGACCTGCGCCGGTCGGCCAGCCCGGCGAGGCCCTGGTCGGCGTGTCGGCCGCGCCAGCGGCGCACGGTGTCGATGGTCACCCCGTGGCGGTGGGCGATCTTCGCGTTGGAGTAGCCGTACGCGGCGTCGCGCACGATCCGCACGCGGATGACCTGCTGGTAGTCGGCGGTATGGGAGTAGGCCAGGGTTTTGAGCCGGTGTCGTTCGGCGGCGGTCAGCGTGATCTGGCGTGCGCGGGGGGCGGGCACGGGCGGGCCTTCGCTCGGTGATCTTGTTCAGGGGCTCGCCGAGGATGGCGGATCTGCGCCGCTGAGGGGGTGGGACACGCCGGACGGCAGGATGTGGCCCGTGCCCGCCATTCCCGAGTCCACCAAAACCTCCCTCGCGCAGCGGCTACGCGCGCACGCCAAACAGAACTGGCCCCAGTTGGCCGCCGTGCACGTGCGCTATCACGGCCAGTTCGCCTACGTCGAGGGTGAGCTCGCCGGTGCTGAACGGCTGCCGCTGATGCGGCTGCGCTACGGCGGATCCGCCCATCGGTGGGGAACCGCGATCTATGTGGACAGCACGGGCAAGTACGAGGACCAGATCTGGTTCACTGCCAGTACAGAGGAGACCTTCGACCTAGTCTGCAATATCCGTGTAGGACCCATCGCCCCCTGATCACGAGCAGCACACAAGCCCTGAACCATCAACCCCCGAAGGACTTACGGCGCGGACCGCTTAGATCGCCCCGGCGAGGTCGTGGGCGTAGGTGGCGTCGCGTGCGAGGAGAGTGGCGTACAGGACTGCGGCACGCTGACCGGCGCGGGCAGCCTGCTCGGCCTGGCCACACGCGCTCGCCGCGCGCTGCAATACGGCCAGCGCGACGACGAGCGACGCCTGGATCTGCTGCGGTCGATCAGTGTAGAGACTCAGGTGTCGCACTGAGCGGTCGGCCAGGTCGCGGGCGGGCTCCGTTTTGCCGATCTCGGCGAGCAGCCGCGCCCGCCAGGCCATCAACAGTCCGCGTGCCGGCCCGTACCGGCCGGGATCCTCGGCCTCGGCCACACGTATCCGCTCGAGGGCGACGACGGCGCGCACGTCGTTCGGCGGCAGATCGTCGGCGCCGATGCCCACGTCACGCGCCGCGCGCAGGAACGCCTGGCGGGGCACGACGGCCGGCGGCTCGGCCGCCGGTGCCGGCGGTGAGGCGGGTACGGCTGGCGGCACCTGGCCGCGAAGCCCGTCGCGTTCGGCCTGGAGCCCGTGCATCATCTCCGCAATCCGTGGTCCTTCGCCGGCCACCGGAGCGAGCAGGGTGATCGCCTCTTCGAGCGCGGCAGCAGCCTCCCGCAACCGCCCGCCGACCGTCTGCAAGCGGCTGAGCACCTGGAGCGTTCGGGCCACCTCGGTGACTTCGAACGCACCGTCGCGCAGATGGCCGCGCAGCACGCTGAGCACCCCATGACATGCCGTGACCGCATCGGCCAGCGCCTGCTCCGCCGCGGCGCCCCACGGGCCCTTGATGCGCTGCTCGGCCATCGTGTCGGCGGTGGCGGCCAGCGGGAAGATCATCAGCCGTGCCCGAGCGTGGCGCCCGCGCGCGCCCCACGCCTGGCCGGCGGCGATCGCGGCCGTCTCGTACACCTGCGCCGCTTCCGCATGCCGACCCACCAAACCCAGCGCGGGCACCAGCGACCCAGCCCACATACCCACGTCCCCGACGACATCGTCGAACACCACGGCATCGCCGCGCGCCGCGTCGAGCATCTCGACGCACACCGACCAGCAGCGCAGCGCCGTGCGCTCGACGCCGTCGCGCTCGGCGGGCATCGCGAACGTCGACAGCCGCCGCCACAATGCCCGCGCCAGGCGCCGCTGGTTCGGCAGCACGCCATCGAGCTCCAGCAACCGCTCGGCGATCTCAACCGCCCGCAGGGCCGCGTCGGCCGCCTCCGGCGTGACCGGCCCCCGTCGCAGCGCCACCTCGTCGGCCAGGTCGCTCAACCCGTCCACAGCCCGCCCGGTCGGCACACCCGGCTCGCCCGCATCCCTCTGCCTGAACCCCATCGACCATTGATACCGCACATAGCCAGCGGACATCCAGGTCGAACTCGCCGAGTCGGGCACAACCGGGCGCATGGCCGGGCGGATGTCGACCGAACCAAGCACAGTGGGCCAGGTCTGTGACTCTCAGCGCTTCGTGGATCTGGCAAGATTTTCGGGATTGGCGTACGGAGAGTGATCGAGCTCGTAGAACGGTTGGGTGGACTCTGATCTGCTTCATGTCTTCCTCCCGTACCTCGACGCGGTCGTGGTTGAGCGGGTCGTGTCGGCTGGGGGCGTGATCCGTATACGGGCGCGTACCCGGTCCGGGGATGTTCGGCCGTGCCCGGACTGCGGCCGATCCTCCTGCCGGACTCACAGCCGCTACCTGCGCCATCCTGCCGACACGGCGATCGGCGGCCGGCCGGTGGTGATCGACCTGTCAGTGCGGCGGATCTTCTGCGACAACCCCGAGTGCTCTCGCAGCAGCTTCGCCGAGCAGGTCCCGGGGCTGACGGCCCGTTACGGGCGGCGCACCCCGGGCCTGCAGCGGGTGCTGGAGAAGATCGCGCTGGCCCCGGCCGGGCGTGCCGGTGTCCGCCTGGCGCTCGTCCTGGGCACCGTGGTCAGCCGCGTCACGCTGATATCCCAGCTCATGCGCCTGCCCGACCCGGTGCTCACCGTGGCTCCCCGGGTCCTGGGTGTCGACGACTTCGCGCTCAAGCGCTCCGAGCGCTATGGCACGATCCTGATCGACATCGAGGCCGGCCGCCCGGTCGACCTGCTGCCCGACCGCGAGGGCGAGAGCTTCGCGGCCTGGCTGCGCGCCCACCCCGGGGCGCAGGTCATCTGCCGCGACCGGGCGAGCGCCTACGCGCAAGCGGCCCGCGCCGCGGCACCACAGGCGCTGCAGGTCGCGGACCGCTATCACCTGTGGGCCAACCTGGGCGACCACGTGGAAAAGGAGGTCGCCCGCCACCGCGCCTGCCTGCCCGAGCCGGCCCCGGATGACGCGAGCTGCGACGATGACGGCCAGGGCGCCGCACGTGCCGAGCAGATCGCCGACGCCACCGCCGCCGTCCGGCAGGCCAAGTACGCCCGCATCCCGCGCACCCGCGAGCGCTACCAGGCCGTGCACGGCCTGCTCGCGCAGGGCCACAGCCGGCACGTGATCGCCCGCCGGCTGAACCTGGCCTACAACACCGTGCGCCGCTACGCCAAAGCGGCGAGCCAGGAGGAACCGCTGGCCACCGGCTACCAGCACAAGTCGAGCATCCTCGACCCCTACAAGCCGTATCTGCACGAGCGCCTGGCCCGGCAGAAGGTCGGCGACGTGGCGCTGTTCCGCGAGATCCGCGCCCAGGGCTACCCGGGCAAGAGCGGCACCGTCTCGGCCTACCTGCGCGAACTGCGCACCACCGGGGTCACCCCGCCCCTCGCCCCGACCCCGCCCACCGTGCGCGAGGTGGCCAAGTGGATCCTCACCCCACCCGAGAACCTCGACGAAGCCGACCAGGTCCGACTCAAGAGCGTCCTGGCCCGCTGCCCCGAACTGACCGCCGCCACCGGCCACCTGCGCGGCTTCGCCCGGATGCCCACCGAACTGCGCGGTGGCGAGCTGAAAAACTGGCTGGCCGGGATCTACACCGACACCCCGCCCAGCCTGCACGCCTTCGCCAACGGCATCGACCGCGACCGGGACGCGGTCATCGCCGGGCTGACCCTTCCCTACAGCTCCGGTGCCGTCGAAGGACACGTCAACAGAGTCAAGTACCTGAAAAGGCAAACGTTCGGCAGAGCCCGGTTCGCCCTACTCCGCAAGCGGGTCCTACTTGCATGATCGATGTGACAGCCCGTCACCAATCCCGAAAATCTTGCCAGCTCCCGCTTCGTGGCGTGTTACTCAGCGGTATTTGACGTAGTCAGTGTGGCTTGTGGTGCGGCAACGCGGTCCTGGTCCACACCCCGGTCCACGCGTCCTGGTTGAACCAGGTCGAGATCTTCCCCTCCATCGTCGCGCGCAAAGTCGTGGCACCCAACGATTCCACGAACCTCGACCAGATCCGCGACCGGCTCCGCGCCTTCGAAGACCGCGACAACGCCACGGCACAGCCATTCCAGTGGAAGTTCACCACCACCGACCTGGAAGACCTGCTGGCCCGACTCGACCGACACGAAGAATCCTCCCCCTCTCGGAGCCAACCTGATCAACCCCCGAAGGACTTACGGCCGCGACCACTAACAACTCGTTTCATAATGGTTTGTAGCTTGCGGTAGCAGATCAGGGCGCAGGCCAGTTGCATCAGGGCGAGGTGCAGGTCGGCGCGGCGTTCGTAGCGGGTGCGTAGCCGCTTGTACTGGTGCAGCCAGGCGAAGGAGCGTTCGACGACCCAGCGCACGGTCCCGAGACCGGAGCCGTGCGGCGTGCCACGGCGGGCGATGCGCGGGGTGATCTGCAGGCGGCGTAGCGCGTCGCGGTGCACCTCGTAGTCGTAGCCCCGGTCGGCGTACAGGTGGCGGGGGCGTTGGCGCGGCCGTCCGCGCGCGCCGCGGATCTTCGGCACGGCGTGCACCAGTGGGAGCAACCGGGTGCTGTCGTGACGGTTCCCGCCGGTGAGCAGCACGGCCAGCGGGATCCCGCGCGCGTCGGTGATCAGGCGGTGCTTCGAACCCGCCCGAGCCCGATCGACGGGCGAGGGGCCCGTCGCCTCCCCCCTTTCAGCGCCCGCACGTGCGAGGCGTCCACCACCATCGCGTCCAACTCCAACACCCCCTCGCGGCGCAGCTCGTCGAGCAGCACCGCGTGCAGGGCGGCCCACACCCCGGCCTCGCTCCAGTCCCGCAACCTACGCCAGCACGTCACCCCCGAACAGCCGGCCACCTCGCGCGGCACCTCGCGCCAGCTCACCCCGGTCTTGAGCACGTACACGATCCCGGCCAACGCCCCGCGATCGCCCAACGGCAACCGCCCCGGATTGCGGGAACGACGCGCTCGCGCCGGTAGCAGCGGCTCCACCTTCGCCCACAACGCATCCGAGACCAGTTCATCCACCACCCGGCCAGCATGCATCAAACCCCGCAGACGCACCTACCCGACACGCCAGCCATTATGAAACGAGTTGTAAGGGCAGTCACGACGCCTGGCGCACCGGTCTTGGGACGCGGGTGCTCGGCAGGCGCCCACCTGTTCGCGCCGCTGGAGCAGGAGCCGGGCGGCGCAGACCCCGACCAAGTCCGAAGAGCCTCAATTACAAGCCCGAAGCTGCATTGTGGGGTCGAGGGGACGGATGGCAGGCGTCGGGGCGTACCAGACCCGGTACGCCCCGATGTACAAGTGGATTTTCGTCAGTTGGTAATGATGATGTGTACGAAGGCGTTGACGGAGTTCAGGCACTGATTGCCGCTGCCGTTGTCGTGCGCGTAGTAGCCGTTGTCGGCGTAGCCGTCGTCCTGGTAGCCCAGGATCAGGTTGCCGCCACGGCCGCCGACCAGGAGCGGCCGGCCGACCACGTTCACCAGCCGGTCCTGGTCGCCCGTTGCCCCGGGAATGGTGATCAGGCCGTGGTAGAGGTCGTTGTCAGCGGCGGGGTCGACGTACCGGTGCCAGGTCAGCCCGCTCCCGCCGTCCTGCACGCAGCCTCCTGCGAGGACCGTGACGTGCTCGCCTGGTAGGAACGAAATTTTGGTGTACGTGAACGATGAGATGTTCACCCACGGCTCGGTGATCGTGCAGTCGATCGGCAGCGTCGTGCTGAGGCAGCCGGAGCTGAGCTGCGGCGGCAGCTCCATGGGAATCGCAGGCGTCACCACCGCGGGCACGATCGCGGGCGCCACCGCGGACATCCGGCTGACGTTGCGGTCGACTGACAGCCCTGAGTGCGAAGCCGCCGCCACGGCCGGTGCCGGGTGGAAGGCGCCGATGAAGGGCGTGATGGGCGTGGTGCTGGCTTGGGCGGCGTTGGCGGCTCCCGCTCCTGCCACGCTCAGGGCGGCGGCCAAAGCCCCCATCAGCAGTCCCCCGAAGATCTTGCTGCGGACTCGCACGATTGCCTTCTCTCTTGGGCCGGGTCCATACGTGAGCGGGGAAGGCCCCTGATTCGCCGCGTCACGGTGCTCGGTTCTGTGCTGGGCGTCCTGGCAGGTCGCCCCTGAGAGCCCGACGCTACGCACCGCGTGTTCGCGATCCGTTCGCGCCGGACACCGCCACGGGAAGGCGGCGGGACGCTTCGCGAACGGTGCGGCCGGCGAGATCACGGCGGCACCTCATTCGGAAAGACAACGAGCTTTAAGCGAGTGACAAACGATCTGAGTACGAACGGGCAACGGCGGCGGTGGCGGCTCGCGGTGATACGGCCCGAACGAGTACATGGAACCTGCGGGGGGAGTGGCTATGCTTAATACCTGCTGAAATCATTCGCGCCACATCGCTGCGAACGGTTCGTCCGCACGTCAGCGCCATGACCGCGATGGGTAACGCAGAGGACTCATAATCCTTCGCTCGACGGGTGGGTCCTTCGCTGCCTGCCCATCTACCGGCCGCATCTGCTCTGTGTGCGCGGCACCCCGCGGACGTCGGCTGGGCTGAGGCGATGCTGACCTGGGCGGGCCAGTCGTTCAGCGGTGTGAACTGGCGCATGTACCTCTCGCACTGGGCGGCGAACCCGGTGCCGGGCGCGGTCAATCTGGTGCGCGCAAGCATCGCCTCCGGATCGCTCTCGCCGGGCTCGAGCATCCGAATCTCAAGGTCGAGGAACTCGCCGCACTCGTGGCGCGCCGCTGCCAGCGACAGCGCGGTCGCCAACACCACCCCGGTGCAGGTGCGCATCGGAGTGAATACCGCATCCACCATGCCCTCGTCCTCGGTGACGAAGAACCACGCCGCATCGCCCGTCAGATCGAGCCGGAACTTGAAATACCCCGCGCTCATCCGCCCGCCGATCATCTCCGCCCCGAGGTTGGCCTCGCTCAGCAGCCGACCGGAGTGCACTTCACGGCCCCGGTCATAGCGCGGATCGGCGAAGACCTCGATGGTCGGCACAGCCCGCAGGCCAAGAAGCTCGCACATCATCGAACGAGCCGAGCTGACCACGACCGCGAACGTAGTCGGTGACTGCACGGTCGCGAACAGATCGACGGACACAACCAACACGATACCGAGCCACACCATCCTCGGATCGGGACGAGCCGCACATGCGCGGCCGTGTGCGAACCTCACGCTTCAACCACGAGCCGAGTGCCCGAACAACCGCCTGTCGCTGGAACGTTCGGAACGCCGTCACGGGAATCCGGCGAAACGGTCATGCGAACGTTCGAAACACCGTCACATCCCGATCAACGACCTGACCAGCACAGCGAGGTTCAGAGAGGGCTCTCGGCCAGATCGGCTCACCTCCACTTCCACACAGTGGCCTGGAGGATGCCTGCGCTGTTGACACCGGTGCCGGCGATGTCGTTGTCGGGGTTCACGCCCGCCGTGGGGGCGGGGTAGGCGCCTGTGCCGTGCAGGGTGGTGGGCAAGGCGATGTACTTGCTGGTGCTGACGCTGTAAGCCCAAGGCACGAAGCGCCCGGCGACGGCGACGTATGAGAACCCGGACACGACACTGCGGCCAATCCCGGTGACCATGTTGACAATACTTCCGCGGAACTCGCCCAGGCTCTTCATGGTGTGGGTGCGCAGGTTGTAGATGAAGGGGATCTGGCTGCTGTCGGAGCGGTCGTAGTAGCCGGCGACGTAGTCGCCGTAGACGGCCCTCGCCTCGCTGTCCGTGCCGCCGAGGGTGCCCAGGTCCACCATTCGCGGGTGCGTGAGGTCATCGTAGAACGCGTGCAGCGCGCCGGTGGGGGTCTGCGCCCAGCCGACGACGACGTGCCGGTTGACGGCTACCGCATCGCTGTTCGTGCCGCCGAGGGTGCCCAGGTCGGTCATGGTCCTGCCGGTGTCGGCGAACGCGTGGTACGCGGTGTTCCCCGCGGTGTCGGAGTAGCCCACGATCGTATTGCCGTAGGCGGGCAGGTCGATGGCCGTCGGAGTGCTGTCCCTGCCGCCGAGGGTGCCCAGGTCGGTCATCTTCTTCGTGGCGATGCGGTACCTGAAGGCGTGAGACGCGGCGTTGCCAGCGGTGTCGGCCCAGCCGACGACGAAGTCGGGATTGACCGCGCTGGCGGCGGAGTCTTCTCCGCCCAGGGTGCCGATGTCGAGCATCGGTGTGGTTCCCGGCCTCGTGACGACGAACGCTTTGCTCTGAGCGGGAGTGGCCGTGTACGCCCAGCCCGCCACGATGTTGTCGTAGGTCGCGGTCGCATCGCTGTCCAAGCCGCCGAGAGTGCCTAGGTCCACCAGGTTCCTGGTGCGCAAGCCGTAGGCGAAGGCGTGGTACGTGCCGCTGCCCGCGGCTCCGGCATTGCCGACCACCTGCGTGTGCGAGATCGCGTTCACGCTGGTGCCGGGAGCGAGGTACGTGGGCGCCGTGTAGGCCACGGGGCAGGCGCTCGCCGTCGCGGACGCGGTCGCGGGCACGAGTAGGCCAACCCCCAGGGCGGCGACGGCGAGCATGGCACGGGCAGGCTGCCTGTCGGAGAATATGGAGTGGAACCTTTTCATCGCGAATCTCCAATCGGTGCACGGTCGCGGCGAACCGCTCCGGGTTTGATCCAGGCGCTGGCCAGCAGATTCCCGTCCATGGCGTTCGGATGTTGTATGCAGTAATCGTTGTTAGTTGATCATCCGATCGTTGCCAAGTACCCATCCCAGATCTCTGTGATCCTTGATTTGAGCATCGTGGGAACGGTCTCGTCGGCGAGGTCTTTGAGGCACTGGCACTCGTTGACGCATCCGTGCAGTTCGCAGAGCACGATGCCGGTGACACGCAGGGCAAGCACGAGCGTGCCGATCTGGGTCTGCGCCGAGGTGACTCGGTCGATCATCGCTACCGCGACCGGCGAGCGCGAAACCTTGTCCTTGATCGTCTGTCGACCGAGCACAGTGTCGAACGTGGCTAGCTTCGGCTCGACCATGGCCAAGGCACGCGCCGCCTTCGCGAGCCGCTTGCAGTGACCTGCACGCCATGAGCGATCGACGTCGCTCCAGAACTGGTCACCGAGATAGGACGAAAATCGTGTCGTCACGGTCTGCCGCCACCCGTCCGTGGCGAGCTCTTGGACAAACTCAGCAGCGCTCTTGGCGCGCTTGATCTGTTGTGGCAGCTCGGTGACAGGTCTTGCTGGTGAGGGCGGAGTCGGGGTAACCGGTCGTATGGCTGGCCGATGCGCCGGTGCGTACTTCGACCTGCCGTCTGGGTGGTCGCTACACCATCGCTGGTTTGTTAAGCGATGCTGGCATGGGGTGCCGTCCTCGGTGATGGCGCCGCACGGGTGCGAAGGTCGTCGCGCAGACTTGGAACCGGCCACGCGTGGAGTGTCGCAATGTTCGAATTATGTTGTCACCCGGCGCATTTGAGCGACTACCGCGCGCGGGGGAGCGTGGAGACCTTCCCTTGTGCCCGTGGTGCTCCTACCTGCGCGTCCTGGCTGTGTCGAAGCTGTCAGAAGAGTTGGCCTTGGCCTGCTGTCTTGCGGACGAGGACGCCACCCTCGACAACGGTCGTCTCGAATTGCAGCTTGTCACGTCCACGCAACGCAGGTATCTGCGACCTGGGACTCACAGTGGCACGGGCCTTGGGCACGCTCACCGATGCCGCGTGCGGCCGGTAGGAGGACACGGCTTGCTCCCGATGGCGATTTCTCTCATGAGGACCGATTCGACACGGTGGTGGCTGCTCCCGAGGCCGGGATAGTCTGCAGCAGGCTGCTCATCTCCTGCGCGGCGCATCGGGTCATCTGAAGGGCTTGACGTGCACAGGCGCAGCTTTCTCCTTGCCGGCGGGGCGGTCGTCGCGGCGTCGCTTGCCGCCACTCCTCGCGCGGCTGCGGCAGTTCCCCGGATCAGCCCGTCACTGACGGCACGAGACCCGCTGGCGTCCAAGAACGCGCAGGCCGTATACGCCCGTCTGGTGGCGATGGAGAACGCGGCCCGCACGGGCACCGCTCCGAAGACCATCCTCGGTCAGCACATCGAAGGCCAAAACGAGCTCTGCAATGCAAGCTACGGGGACACCGGCGGCACCACATACGTCGGCTACTACTACAACAAAGCCGCGGCGATCACCGGGAGACTGCCCGGGTTCGTCGAGATCGACCTGGGCCCGGGCTGGGGCAGCGCCAACGGTTGGGGGATCTTCAATTCCCGCAGCTACGACGGCGGCCGCAACGTGCCCACCGGACAGAAGCAGTGGCAGTACCTGGACGATGCGGTCGACCTCGCTTTCGGCGTGTGGAAGGGCTTCCCGAGACCGGCCGACGGCACCTACAACCCCGACGGCAACGCGGCCAACGTCGACGGCACCGTCTCCACCACGGCGCCGTATCTGGACAACGGCGGGTCCGCCGCCGGCATTGTGGGCTGCGGTTTCCACCAGTCCTACCCCGGCTCATCCGTCAAAGACTTCAGCCAGGTCCTCAGTCAGGCCGCCGGCCAGCACCCGGGTGGTGTCGCCGGCTACCCCGTCGCTTCGATCACCACCGACCAAGCGTGGTTCGACTCCGTTGTGGACTGGCACGACAACACCGGCGGCTACCAGGCGCTGTTGGCCGACCTTGCTTTCGCCGCCGACCAGCTCTCCTATTTCGCGGCCTACGACATACCAGTGCTGTTCCGGCCGTACCACGAGATGAACGGCAACTGGTTCTGGTGGGGCGGCAAGTCCCCGGCCAGCTACCAGCAGCTGTGGCAGATCGCCTACGACTACCTGGTCCACACCCGCGGCCTGCACAACCTGATCTTCGTCTGGTCCCCGGCCGCGTGGACCCCGAACGGCACCGACGTCCCGTGGAACTTCTACCCCGGCAGCGCCTATGTCGATGTGGTCGCGGTCGACGACTACAACCCCAAATACGGGACCGGGCTGCCCACTCCGGAGAACAGCCACTACACCAACATCTACTACACCGGCCTCCAGGACTACGCCAAGCCCCGCATGCTCGCAGAGTCGTTCAACGTCCCCATCACCGGGGACGGCACCAGCGCCCTCACGGCCAGCCCCTGGGTCATCTGGACCGTCTGGGGCCAGGGACTGACCTCCGACAACACGAACGCAGACGTCAAAGCCACCTACTACGCCACGAACCAGGTCCTCACCGGCGGCTCAGGAAGTGCCTACGGACAGAACTTCAACTGGAGCTCCCTTCACGCCGACTGAACAGTCCAGGATTCTCCAGGGTGCGAGCTGCACCCGGGGCACCGTCTGCTAGACGAACGCGCTCTTCTGACGCGCACCGGCGGCGCCGGACTCGCTGGCCGCCGCGGCGGCCAGCCGTAGTCGAGACCGCCCGCCGCGTGCTCGACCGCATCCGCGGCGCTCTGGTGCTGCCCATGACTGTCCTGGTCGAGCAGCACTTGCGGGAGATCAGCGCGGCTCTCGCCCAACACGCCGTTCCGCTACGGCGCTTCGTCCTCCACGCTGACCGAGAGACCCTCCGCGGGCACATCGAGGGGAACACTCTTCGTCCACACCACGCACCTGACGCCCGCCCAGGAGCCCCCAGATCGCAGAGGTCGTCAAGAGCTGAGGTCTGATCACGACGGCCAACCGGGTCCCACAGGCGTGGTAGGTCTGGGCAGGAGGAGTCTGTCGTCGATGCCTCGTGTCCACCGCGGGCCGCGCCCAGGCTGATCGCCGGTCGGCGGCAAGGTACCACCGCTACTCTTGGCCGCCCTCCTCTCCCGTGAAATTGAAGTCGCCGCCCCAATAGACACCGGCGACGCCGAACATGCCGGTCGAGGCCAGGGCGGATCCGCCGTAGCCGAAGACCTTCTGTTGGGTGACACTGGCTGCCGGCACGCTTTCGAAGCCGGCGGGCTTGACGATCGCTTTGGCCTCCTTACCCACCTCGACCATGGTTCCCGCGATGCCGTCCTTGACGAAGGTCGATTCCTTGACGGCGTCCGCGGCTTTGCCCACTCTCGCCAAGACGCCGATGCCGGCGGTTCCCACGGCGAGCGCCGCGACGGTCAACGCCTTCGCCCCTTCCGCGGCTTTGCCCTGGCTGAAGTCGATCACCGCGCTGACCACACCCAGTCCCGCCGAGGCGGTCGCCAGCCCTTCGGCGCAGACCTCGCATCCGGTGAACGCGAGGACGCCGGAGACGGCTCCCAGGATGTCTGACCCCGCCGCGGTGAATTTCGCGATGTCCGTCAGCACCGACGACTTCTTGGCGAAGCAGATGGCGTCGTACCACGAGCACTTGTGCTTGGCCGCCTCTTCCTGCTGTTTCAGCGCCTCGGCCTTCTGTTCGGCTGCCAGCTCCTTCTGCGCCTCGGCGTTGAGGGCGGCAACCTCCGCCCTGGCCTGAGCGGCGTAGGCGGCGTCCGTCAGTTCTTTGTGACACTCGAGCGTCGCGCAGGCGTTGGGGTCGATCGAACCGCTGCCGTTGGTGTTGCCGCCGGTGGTGTTGGTGGAACCGCTGGGCGTGGAGCTGCTACTGCTGCTGCCATGACTGCTGTCGTAGTTCCTGATGCAGGACTCGACAGCCTGAATGGAGCCTGAACAGCCTGTGGCGTCGTCGTAGACCCCCTGCCCGGTGGGATCGGACTGCGTGGTCGGGTTGTCCCCGGCGTACACATAGCCGCCGGCCTGGTTCGGATCCGCGGTCTCCAACAGGGGGTCGGCGGACAGGAATCGGCCATCGGCCGGGTCGTACTGTCGCGCGCCCAGCGTCTCCATGCCGGTCGTCGCGTCGGACTCGCCGCCGACGTAGCCCCGGTCGCCGCCCGGCCAGCTCGCCGGCGCCGCGCCGCGAGCGCCACCGTACGGCAGGAACGCGCGGCGGGTGACGGCCTGGGTGACCGAGTCGATGGCGAGGGTGTCGCTGCCCTGCCGGTCTGGGATCAGGTACTGGACGTCCTGCGTGGCGCCGGCGCTGGTCGCGGTGCGCGCCGCGATGACGCTGCCGTCCATGCTGTAGTAGCGGACGGCCCGGGTGATGGTGGCGGTGCCGTTGTCCTGGGTGATCTGCTCGTCCCGCAGGAAGAGCGTGTCGGTCTTGGGATCGTGCCTGATCAGCAGGTTGCCGTCGGCGTCGTAGATGTAGCCGGTGGTCCCCGCCGCGGTGGTGTCGCTCACGAGCTTTCCGGTGATGTCCCAGGCCATCGTGTGGTTGCCGTTGAGCGGATCCGAGATCGCCGTCGTGTCCCCGGCACTGTCGTAGGTGAACGTCGCCTGGGTGCTCCCGGCGGGGCCGGTGGTCGTGGTGCTGCTCAGTGTGTGCGGCTGGACGGTGTTCGATCCGGCGGGCGGATACACGTAACTCGTGGTCACGTCATCGGCCGTGATCCCGGAAGTGTTGTGATCGGTCGAGGAGGTGCGATCGCCCAGCGCGTCGTAGCTGAAGGTCTGCCAGTAGGCGTTGATCCCGCCGACCGTGCCCGAGTTGCCCGGAGCCGGGGTCGCCGCGCAGTTGTCGGTCGCCGTCCACGCGGAGGCCAGCCGCTGGAGTCCGTCGTAGCCGAAGCACTCGGTGTCAGTGATCTGCGTGCCGGTCTCGGACTGGATGTCCTGGGCCGACAGCACGTTGCCGGTGGCCTGGTTGTAGGTGTAGGTGAGGTCGTCGGCCGTGTGCGATGCGCCGCCCGAGGTCGTGACGGTGGCCGCGCCGGTGAGCCGGCCGGTCGAGTCGTCGTAGCTGAGGTCGAGGTAGGCGGGGTTGGACGTGGTGCCGAAGGTGTAGACGGACGGCTGGCCGTACTGCGTGGTGGTCAGGTCCGAGACGTACGCGGTCGTGACGGTGCCGCTGCCGGTCAGGCTGTAGGGACGGCCGAAGGCGTCGTACTGGTATGTGACGGTCTCGGCCGGCAGTCCGGCGTCGGCGCCGTCGTGGGTGGAGGCGACCTGGTCGGCCGGGGTGTAGGTGGTCTGGTGCACATAGGTGCCGGCGAGTTTGCCCTCGGCGGCGGGGATGATGACGGTGGTGCCCTTGGACTGGCCGTACGTGGTGTAGCCGATCACGCTGGAGGTGTAGGCGTTGCCGTTGTAGTACGAGGTCGACGAGGTCGGCAAGCCCTTGGCGAGTGAGTCGTACGCCCACGAGGAGACCTCGTTCGACGCCGCCGGAGCGCCTCCGCCGGTGGTGTCGTACAGACCGGTCCTGCGGCCCATCGCGTCGTAGGAGTTCGTCGCCGCCTTGCCCGTGCTGTCGGTCGCCGTGATCTGCTGGCCCGCCGCGTCGAAGGTGTAGGTCGTCGTGCCGGTGTCCGGATCGGTCGCGCTGGTCCGCTCGCCGAGCAGGTTGTAGGAGTAGGTCCACTTGTCTCCCGCGGCGTCGGCCACGGAGGAGACGTTGCCGTCCGGCGTGTAGCTGTAGCTCAGGCTGGTGGCCACGCCGTCGCTCGGGCTGGAGCCGTTGTACTTCACCAGCTGTGTCTTGCGTCCCGCGGCGTCCGTGTACGTGGAGTCGGCGGTCCCGCCTCCGGCCCCGCCGGGCGGGGTGGTCGTGGTCTCGTCCGCGCCGTTGTACGTGGTGTCGGACTCCCACTGCTTGGCGGCCGCGTAGTAGGTGATGTCCGAGACCAGCCGTCCGGCCCCGTCGTACAGATAGCCGTTCTGGGTGACCGGGGCAGCGGGGTCGGCCTTCACCAGCGTGGACCCGACGGCTCCCGCGGTGTAGTACGGATCGGTGGTCAGCAGTTGCCGGCCCTGCGAGTCGTACACCGTGTCGGAGACCAGCCGGTTGCCGTCGGGGGTCGTGCTCTGCATCTCCCGCTGCCGGAACAGCGAGTCGTACAGCGTCTCGGAGGCGACGTAGCCGGTTCCGTCGTCCACCAGCCGGTAGGTCGTCACGACCGACGGCGGGGCGAACACCGGCTGCGTCTCGGCCGCGCCGTACCCGTGGATGGGCAAGACCGCGTCGGTCAACCCGCCGAGCCTCCAGGCGCGCGCCACCGACGTCGACGGCGACCAGCTGCAGTTCGACTTCCACTACTGGAGCCCGCAGACCGGCGGCAGCGGCGACGTCTACTCGACGGTGGCCGCCGGCCAGCTGGCCGGATCGAAGATCCCGCAGACCTTCGTCAACTCCCTGGCGACCGGCAACACCGTCGGGTGGAACGTGCGGGCCTACGACGGGCACGCGTACGGCCCCTGGTCCAAGTCCTGCTACTACCAGGTCGACAAGACCGACCCCGACGAGCCGAGCGTGACCTCGTCCTACTACCCGCAGCTCAACTCGGGAGTCACGCCGGTCGCCGCCGGCACGCCCGGAATCTTCGACATCGAGACGCCGCTGGGCACCGCCACCTCGATGACCTTCGTCTACCACCTGGACGGCGTCCCCTCGGCCGCGAGCCCGTCGAGCACGGAGAAGGTCGCCGCGACCAAGCTGGCGGTCGGCACGGGCTACGTGTGGGACGCCACCGTCACGCTGGCCGCCCCCAGCCCCGGACCGCACGACCTGCACGTGTACTCCAAGGACCAGGCCGGGAACTCCTCGGGCCTGCTGGACTACCAGTTCCTCGCCAACGGGGACACCCACGTCAGCTGCAGCACCCTGAGCTCCTGCTTCAACAACGTGATCACCAGCCCGCCCGCGAACCCGGCGGGAGGCGACGGCGACGGCGCCGGGAACAGCATCGCCTCCCAGGACCTGGCCGCCGCGGGCTGGTCGGGCACGAACGTCACCATCGACGGCGCGACGTTCACGCTGCCCTCCTACGGCAGCGGCCTGAAGGACAACCTGCTGGCCAAGGGCCAGACCGTGAGCCTGGGCGGCGTGAAGGGCAGCGCGGTGGTGGTCCTGGCCACCGGCACCGACGCCAACACGGTCTCACCGCCCGTCGACACCACCTCGGTGCCGGCGACGCTGGCCGCACCGTTCATGCCCCAGGGCACGGCGATGGTTGGCTATCGCGACGCGACGCAGAACGCCGTCGTCTTCCCGTCGGGAACCGTCAACTACGCCGCGACGGGCACCTCTCCCGCCTCCTACAGCATCGGCGTGCCGGACTGGTCGAAGGGTCCTGCGGCTCCCGCCGTCCTGACCCTGCCGCACACCGACACGCCCTCCGGCGTAGCCGCCGCCCCGCTGCACCTCTACGCCTTCGCCATCCCGGTGAACCCGAAGATCGCGCTGGCCTCGATCAGCCTGCCCGACATCGCGGGCGCCGTCACCGAGAACGGCCAGAACACCTCGACCCCCACGCTGCACATCCTCGGCATCGCGGTGCGGCCGGCGGCGACGGCCGACCTGCCCGCAGGCGCCGCGAGCGGCAGCGCGTGGGACGCAGCCTGGAGCTCGCCGCCGCAGGGCACGTACAGCCCGGCGGCCGGGTCCTGGGCAGCGCAGCAGACGCTGCGCACCGCGCTCACCCCGGCGGTGTCCGGGACGGGCATCCGGATCCGGCTGTCGAACGCCGGCGGGACCGCGCCCCTGACCATCGCCGCGGCGACGATCGCCGTCCAGTCCACGGCCGGCAGCGCGGCCGCGGCCGGCGCACCGACGGCGCTGACCTTCGGGGCCAAGTCCTCGGTGACGATCCCGGCCGGCGCCGAGGCCTGGTCCGACCCGCTGGCGATGACCGTCTCCGCAGGCCAGGGGCTGCTGGTGAGCGAGAGCATCGGCGCCAAGATCACCGCATTGCCCGGGCACACCTGGAACAGCTCCGCGACCACCACCTGGCTGACCCCGGCCGACGGCGTGGACCACGCCGCGGACGCGTCGGCGACCGCCTTCACCGCGAGCGGGTCGATCTCGGGCCACTGGACGAACGTGCTGACCGATGTGGCCGTCTCCACCGCGAACCCGGTGCCGGCCGTGGCAGTGATCGGCGACGACCTCGTCAACCCCTCCGGGACCGGCATGAAGGCGCCGGCCGGCGGCACCCACCTCGCCGACCAGCTGATCCCCACTCAGGGCGCGGCGAGCGTGGTCGACGAGAGCATCGCGAACAACCAACTGCTCAACGACGCCACCACCACCGGCGGCCCCGCACTGCTCTCGCGCGTCGACCGCGACGTCCTGGACCAGCCCGGCATCGGCACCGTGATCGTCAACGAAGGCCTCAACGACCTGTTCGCCGGAACCACGGCCGAGGACGCCGACCCGGGCACCGCCGTCGCCGGCGCGGACGGTGCGCTCCAACAGCTGTTCGGGAACTTCGGCATCACCCTGATCTACACGACGCCGACGCCGTGCGGCGGCTACACGCCCTGCACCGCGAGCGTCGACGCCATGCGCCAGAACGTGGCCGTGTATCTCGACAACCACATCTTCGGCTTCCTGGCCGACACCTCCGGCGCGGTCGGCAACAGCGCCACCGCGCCGCCGTCGCTGCAGACCGCCTACGACGCCGGAGACCACGCCAACCTCTCCGGCGCCGGCTACCTCCAGCTCTCCGGCTCGATCCTCAGCTTCTGGTACACCGCCAACCAGTTCTCCTAGGAGCCCCGTTCATGCCGATCGTCTCCCGCTCGCGGCGGCGCGACACCGCGAGCGTCCTGGCCGCGACCGCGCTGGCGCTGCTCGCCGTGCCGAGCGCGCCGGTGCACGCCAGCACGAACAGCGCCCTGATCCATATCGGCCGCGCCGCACCCGTGCCCGCGAACGCCACACCCGCCGCGGCGCCCGCCGACGCTCGGCCGCTGCACCTGCGGATCGAGCTCGCGCCGCGCGACCCGGCGGCTCTGCACGCGTTCGTCACGGCGGTCGGCGACCCCCGGTCCCCGCAGTACCGGCACTACCTGGCCCGCGGCGCGTTCGGCACCCGGTTCGGAGCCGACCCGGCCGTCGTCAGCGCGGTTGACGCCGGCCTTCGGCGGATCGGCCTGACCCCCGGTGCGGCCGACGGCAGCGGCCTGTCAATCCCCGTCGACACCACGTTCGGCACCGCGCGCGCCGCCCTGCACACCGCCTTCACCACGTTCACGACGGCGCGCGGCCGGCACGGCTTCGTCAACACCTCCGCGCCGGGCATCCCGGCCGACCTGGCCGCCCTGATCGGCGGTATCGACGGACTCGACGACGTCGCCGCGCCGGCTGCGCAGTTCCAGTCCTACTCCGACCTCGGCACCCAGGCCGTCCTCAGCCCGCTGGCCTCGTCGCCGCACTACTCGGCCCCGAACCTGTGCGCGCAGGAGAAGACGAACCTGCAGAACCAAAGCAAGGCCGACGGGAGCCAGTACTACGACCCGGGGTACCTCAACGCCATTTACGGCACTCGGGACCAGTACCTGATCGGCAACTACGGCGTGAACGTGACCGTGGCGCTGCCCGAGTTCGAGGGCTTCACCCCGGCGGCCGTCGCGCAGTACCAGAACTGCATCTCACCGACCGACAGCAACCAGGGCACCGCGCGGGGACTGACCACGATCACCGTGGACGGGGGTCCCACCACGGCGGCGCCGACCAGCAACAACCACGTCGGCATGGAGACCGCGCTCGACATCGAGACGATCAACGGCACCGCGCCCGCCGCCTCGATCCGGGACTACGAGGGGCCGGACACCACCGCCGGGGCACTGGACACCTACCAGCGAATCGTCACCGACGACCAGGCGCAGATCATCGCCACCGGCTGGGGCGTCTGCGAGCTCGACGCCTCGCCGGCCACGCTCACCAGTGAGAACACCATCTTCGAACAGGCCGCGGCGCAGGGGCAGTCGGTGCTGGCCGCAGCCGGCGACAACGGCTCCACGGCCTGCGCCGCGGGCAGCACCCACGCGGCCACCCCGGCCGTGCTGGATCCCGCCTCCCAGCCGCTGGTCACCGCGGTCGGCGGCACGAGCATGACCGGCGGCTCCGGCAGCGGCCTGACAACCTGGAACGACACCGGTGTCGCCGCCAGCGCCGGGGCGACCGGCGGCGGCGTGTCCGCGGTCTGGACCCAGGACGCCACCCACGCCGCCTATCAGCCCGGTTACACCGGCCCCGGATACAGCAACGCGTGCAACGCCCCGGCCGCAAGCGGCTGCCGTCAGGTCCCCGATGTCGCCGCGCACGCGGGCGCCGACGGGCTGATCGTCGAGTACTACGCCACCGGGACCACGGGCAGCTGGGCGATCGTCGGCGGCACCAGCCTGTCCGTCCAGCTGTGGGCCGGCATCGCCGCGCTCGCCGACTCGAGCGACGACTGCGCCGGCACCGGACCGATCGGCCAGCTGAACCCGGCGCTGTACCAGGCCTACGCCGCCGACGGCGCCGCGGACTTCACCGACGTCACGACCGGCGGGAACGCCCGTCCGGCCTCCGGATACACCGGCGGCCTCTACAGCGCGGCCGCCGGGTACGACCTCGCCACCGGTCTCGGCGCCCCGCAGAGCACGAGCCTGATCACCGATCTGTGTTCCTCGGTCCCGGCGCCGGCCGCGGGCAGCACGTACCATCCGGACGGTCCGGTGCGGATCATGGACACCCGCGACGGCACCGGGACCGGCGGCACGATCGCCGCCGTCCCGGCCGGGGGAACCGCCGTCCTCACCGTCACCGGCGCCGCCGGGGTGCCCTCGACCGGCGTCAACGCCGCCACCCTCGCCTTCACCGTGATCGCCGGCAGCACGGGCGGCCTGCTGGAGGTCTGGCCGGACGGCACGCCCCGGCCCCAGACCTCCACCCTGAACTGGAAGGCCTCCCAGGTGGTGGCGAACTCGGCGACCATCGCCGTGCCCTCCGACGGAAAGATCGACATCGCCAACGACAGCGCGAGCCCCAGCAACGTACTCGTCGACCTCTCCGGCTACGACACCCCGGCCGCCGGCGGCAGCACCTTCACAGCGATCAACCCGGTCAGGATCCTCGACACCCGCTCGGCGCTCGGCGTGAGCACCAAGACACCGGTGGCGGCACTCGGCACCGCCGCCGTCCAGATCACCGGCACCCACGGCATCCCGTCCGCCGGTGTGACCGCGGTGGCGCTCAACATCACCGAGGCCGACGACTCGGCGGCCGGCTTCGTGACGGCCTATCCGGACGGGACCACACGACCCGTGACGTCCGACACCCACTGGGGCGCGGGGCAGATCGCCTCGGAGTTCACCATCGTCCCGCTGGGCTCCGACGGCAGACTCGACCTGTACAACGGCAGCAGCGGCAGCGCCGACCTCATCGCCGACCTGTCCGGGTACTACACCACGTCAGCCACCGGCCTGCTCTATCACCCGGCCCGGCCCGCGCGGCTGCTCGACACCCGCAACGGAACCGGCGTCAACGTCAATGCGGGCCAGCCGTACACCATCCCCGCCAACGGCACCTTCACCGTCAACCTCGACCCGATGGCCCTGCAGAACGGGGGCAACCCGCAGAACACCCTGGCCACCGCCCCGGCCGTCGCCGTCAACGTCACCGTCGCGAGCCCGGTGACGGGAGGCTGGGTCAGCGTCTATCCGGACCTGCAACCGCTGCCGACCCCGACCCCGACCGCCATCAACTTCATGGCGGCCCAGAACACCGCCGACCTGACCGTCGTCCCGGTCGGGACGGACGGCGGGCTGACGATCCTCAACCACACCTCGGGCACCATCCAACTGGTCATCGACCTGCTCGGCTACTACGCGGCAAGCTGAAACCGAGGAGCCGTACCTGCGCCGCCGCACCCTGCTCGCCGCCGCCGGCACGGCCACCTCGGTCAACGCCGTCCGCGTCCCCGACACCCGCGACGGCACCGGCGTGGACGCCGACTCCGGCCTGCCGTACCGGATCCCGGCCGGACGGTACGGGCCAATGCTTCAGCGTCCCGACAGCCGGGCCCGGATCGGCTCGGCGTCCGTGCCGTCCTGCCCGTCCACCTCTCGCAGCGCCTCACGCCAGGCTTCGAGCGCCGTCGCCGCGTCCCCGGCGGCGTCCAGGCAGTCGCCGAGGGCGGTGAGGGCGCGCGCCAGATAGTGCCGTGCGCCGTGTTCGCGGAAGATGCCGATCGCCTGCCGGTAGCTGTCGGCGGCGCGGGCGTGGTTCCCGCGCCGGCGTTCGATGTCGGCGATGCAGTCATGGACGTGGCCGGTGCCGACGTGCCGGCTGATCTCGCGGTGGTGCACGAGGGACTGTTCGCAGTAGGCCAGGGCCGTGGCGTCGTCGCCAAGGGCCAGGTGGCTGTACGCGATCGCGGTGAGGCTGTTGGCCATGCCCGAATGGGAGCCGACCGCGCGGTAGAGCTCCAGGGCTTCCTCTCCCTCCTTGATCGAGTCGGCGTGCCGATTCTCCTTGTAGGCCAGCTCCCCCAGACTGGTGTGGACGTGGGCGTGGGCGAAGGGCTCGTCCAGGACGCTCAGCAGCTCATGGGCCTGATGCAAGTGGGCCTGTGCCTCCTGGACGCGCCCGAGTTTGAAGCTGACACTCCCGAGCGCCCGCAGCATCAAGGCCTGGGCGTGTTCGTCACCGAGACGCTCGGCGGCGCCGACCGCGACCTGCACGACGGCGTGCATGTCAGGCCAGTGGCGCTGGATGTTGAGGAACGGGTAGGCGGCCCAGCCGAGCTGCCAGGCGTGGGTGTCGAAGCCCTCGGCCGCGGCCTGCGCGACGACGCCGAACAGGGCCGGGTGCTCCCGGGTGAACCAGGCGGACGCCTCCTCCCGGTCGGCGGCGGCTTCGACGACGCAGGCGGGATCGGGCTCGGCGACCGCGATCAGGTCGCGGTGGGGGAACAGGGTCAGGGAGGCGTTGCGGGCGCTGTGCAGGTAGTGGTCCAGCATCCGGGCGAGCGCCTCGCGGCGCGACGCCGCGTCGTCGGCCGAGGCCGCCAGCTCCGCCGCGTAGGCGCGCAGCAGATCGTGGTAGCCCACCAGGCCCGGTCGCGGCTCGGCCAGCAGGTTCGCGCGGGCCAGTTCGTCGACGGCGGCGCGGGTCTCGGCCGGCGGGAGCGCGGCCAGGCTGGCGGCGGCCGCCAGGGAGGTCACGGGGCCGGGGTGCATGCTCAGCAGTCGGAACAGCCGGGCCGCGTCGGCCCCGAGGGAGTCGTAGGACCAGGAGAACACCGATCTCACATCGGTCGCCAGGTCGCCGTCCTCCAGCGCGGCGAGCCGGCCGCGGATGTCGCGCAGGCGCCTGACGAGGGCGATGCAGGTCAGGTCCGGGTCGGTGGCCAGCCGGGCGGCGGCCACGCTCAGCGCCAGCGGGAGCCGGGCGGTCAGCCGGATCAGCTCGTCGATCTGGACCGGTTGCGCGGCCACGGCGGCGTGGCCCAGGCGCCGGGCCAGCAGTTCGCGCGAGTCCGCGACGCTGAGCAGGCCCAGCGGGACCCAGCTCGCGCCCTCGGTGGTCACCAGACCGGTGAGCCGCTCGCGGCTGGTCACCACGGCCATGCAGTCCGGCCCGCTCGGCAGCAGCGGCCGGACCTGCTCGGCGTCGCGGGCGTTGTCGAGGACGATCAGGGCCCGCAGATCCGCGGTGACGCTCCGGTACAGGCCGGCGCGGCCCTGCGCGGTGCTGGGAATCCGTTCGGGTCTGAACCCGAACGCCTCCAGGAAGCCGCGTACCGCCTGGTCCGCCTGCACCGGCGGGCCGCCGGGGTCGAATCCTCGAAGATTGACGTAGAGCTGGCCGTCGGGGAAGCGGTGGGCGTGGAGCTGTCCGAAGCGCACGGCCAGGGCCGTCTTACCGACCCCGGCGGTGCCCGCGACGATCACGACGGCCGGCCCGTCGCGCTGCTGCGACGCCTGCTCGGCCAGGCGGGCCAGGACCGAGAGATCATGGCCGCGGCCGCTGAAGTAGCGGGTCGTCGCGGGAAGCTGGCGCGGGATCTCGATCGATCTGGGCGTCGGCGTGCCGGGTGCCCTTAGGGCGGGTGTCGCGGTCGCTCCGGCCCCGGCGGTCACCGCGGCGCTCGGCGGCGAGGCCGGCCGGTGGTCCGCGCGCCCCAGGAGTGCGAGTACTGCGGCGGGATCAGCGCCGTCCAGGACGGCTCGTTGGACCCGCCGCAGTTCCGGCGCCGGAGCCAGACCGAGTTCAGTGTTCAACGTCCGGCGGGCCTGCTGGAAGGCCTCCAGCGCGTCGGCCCGTCGGCCGGTCAGGTACAGGGCCACGAGCAGGCGCTCGTAAAGACGCTCATTGAGCGGCTCGTCGCGCAGCAGGTCGCGCAGATCCGCCACAGCCTGCTCCGGCGCGCCGAGGTGCAGGGCCGCCTCGACGGAGAGCTCCCGCAGCCGGAACCGGAGCGCGGTCAGGGTCGGGACGTGGTCGCGGTGCAGCAGGGAGGCGGGGACGTCCTGCAGCGGCTCACCCCGCCACAGCTTGAGGGCCTGATCCGCCACCGCCGCGACGCCGACCCAGTCGCCCGTCTGGGACCGGGCCAGCGCGTGACGCTCGAGACCCCGGGCGGCCTGGGAGTCGAGCTCGTCATCGCGCAAACGGACGGCGTACCCGGCTGCGCCGGTCTCGATACGTGCCGCCGCCTGCGGCCCGCGCGCCCGGCGGAGTCTGGCGATGTAGTTGAGCGCGGTCTGGCGGGCGGTCGCGGGCGCGTGCCCGTCCCACAAGATGTCGAGCAGTCTGTCAAGGGTGAGGGTCTGGCCCGCATGCACCAGCAGGGCCGCCAGAACGGTGCGTTGCAGGGGAGCCGCCACGCGGATCACCGTGCCCTCGTCGCTTCGGACCTCCAGCGGTCCCAGCAGCCCGAACCACATCGCGCCTCCCGACGTCGCCGCAGCAGTCGTACCCCAGTCCCGGCGTACCGGACCGCACGGGGAACCCTAGTGCGAGCGAGCGGCGGGGGGCGTCACGACCCTGAAATCGACGCGGCGCTTCGACTCTCCTGGGCGGACACCAGCCGCAGCCGCCGGACCAGAGCGTCGAGTTCGACGGACAATCCGGCGCCGTATTCGGCCAGTTCCCGCCCGGCGGCCGTCGCGGCCACCCCGCGCGGCGTCCGGGCCAGCAGGGGAACGCCCAGCGTCCGCTCGAGCTTCTGGATCTGCTCGGACAGTGTCTGCTGCGACATGTACAGCCGGGAAGATGCCTTCGTGATGCTGCGCTCCTCGGCCACCACGAGAAAGGCCCACAGCAATCGGAGGTCCAGGGAATTCATCAGAGGCTCCCGCCGACGGATGCGACCGTGCCCCGCCAGAGGGCCAGGGGTCTTGACACCCGGAAGGCTAGGCGGGCGTAGTAGCCCCCTGATAGCGCGGCGATAGCGCCTCGGCAGGCGTTGAGGAGTCTTCATCCTCAATGCGCAGGCGGGAGGTCCCGGTCTGACAGGATTCTGATATGAGTGGACTTGTCGAGGACCGTGATCACTCGCCTTGATTGTCCGTCACCCGGTCCGTGGCGCAGAACGCCCCGACAGGAGCGGCTGATGCTCAGTCAGTTCTGCCGTAGAGCTCGTCGAGGCCGATCAGGTGCACGTCCGTCCGGTCGTGTGCGGCCTGGGTCAGGGCCGGGGAGAAGTCGGCCCCGTTGAAGCAGAGCAGGGCGGCGCTTTCGGCGCCGGGTTGGCCGGTACGGGTGAGCAGTTCCCGTACGCGTTCAAGGCGTGCGACGTGTCCGAGGCCCATCTGTTCCTGCCACTTGGCCTCTCCGATGGCGAGCAGCACGCGGCCGCCCGCCGGGTCCAGGCCGGTCACGACGATGTCGACCTCGTGGTTGGTCTTGTTCTGCGGGTCGTTGACCACCCCGTACCCCACATGGGTCGGCGGCGCGGCGAGCAGACTCCTCGGGGCGTGGTCCAGGGTCCAGTCGCGGCAGATCTGCTCGAAGCGCGGGCCGACGACGCCGCCGAGGAACCTGCGCGTGCTGGCCTGCCATACTTCGCCGGCTCTGCCCTGGCGTTCCAGGCGGCTCCATTCCGGGCGCATCACGGCGTGGTAGAACGCGATGAGCGGCTCGTTGATCCGGTAGACGCTGCGGCCGGGCCGAAACGCGTCGATCTCGCGGGTGAGCAGGCCGGTGTCTTCCAGGACGGAGAGGTGGTGGGAGATGTCGGTGGACTTGCGCCCGAGGTACCCGGCGATCCCGCCGCGGGTGGCGTTGCCCTCCGCGACGGCCGCGAGCACCGAGTGGTAGACCGCGTTGTCGCGGATGTCGGGCTCCTCCGCCAGCAGGTAGCGCGCCTCCCGGAACAGCGGGCTGAACCGGTCCAGCACGTTGCGCACGATCCACGCGTCGAACTCGGCCATCGACGCGGGACCGCGTCCGCCCGCGGCGCCGTCGCGGTACGCGGGGGTGCCGCCGACCACCGCGTACAGCAGGACGGCCAGGGCCGGGTCCTCGATCCCCCAGAACTGCGCGGCCAGGCGGTAATCGAGGGTCTGCACGAGCATCTCCAGCGCGGCACGCCCGCGCAGCGGCGCGGTGCCCGACAGCAGCTGGCCCATGAACGACATCGCCGAGCCGCACAGCAGCAGCCTGGTCTGCGAACCCACGCGCTCGGCACGCCGCGGCCCGAACGCGGCCTGGATGACCGAGGGAAGCGACGGGTTCGCCTTGACCAGATACGGGAACTCGTCGAGCACCACGGTCACAGGTTCCCGCTCGCCGAGGGCGAGCAGGGCGTCGAGCACCTCGTGCCAGTCGGCCGGGCGCGGCGGGAACGGCGCCCCGGTGAACTCGCCCAGCAAAGCGCCGATGCGCATCAGCGACTCGACGTCGGTCGCCTCCGTCGCCTCGAAGAAGAACCCGTTCCCGGCTTTGCTCAGTGCGTCGAGCAGGAAGGTCTTGCCCTGGCGGCGCCGCCCGGAGACCACGCCCAGGGTCGCACCCGCACGCGTGTCCGCGGCGAAGCGGGTCAGCGCGGCCCACTCGGCCTCCCGATCGAACATGTCCTCCGGTTTGGCGAACACCACGCACCCCAAAAAGCTAGAACCGTATTTATAAGTAGTGTACTCCTAGGTAGCGGATGCGCGCTGTCATCGACGAGGATCTGCGGTCGGGCGAGCCCGTCACAGGAGCGGCATCGCAGACCAGCGCCCTCCCCCATCCGCTTTCGGCGGCACCAGGCATCACGAAGACAAGAGATCGAGGCACGCCAGTGCGGCGGGACCCGCTAGAACTAGTTGGCGACGAAGCGAAAGCGCTTCGCCGCGGCCAGCCGATGACTACCTAAATCAGGATTCTGTTTTGAGAAAACGTTGAGATGATCATGAGTAGCTGGTGACAGTTCGCTGCAAAGTTCGGTGAGGATCGGCAGGCATCGGCAGTGTTCTGCGAGGTCAGCTGAATGCGCATCACATAATGCCTGGTCAGAGTGGCGGCATGTCAGAATCTCTCTTATGCAGCATAGAAGAGCCATGGTGGGGAAGGGGTGGCTCCGACCAGCTGACCTAATGGACAGGCTGTAGATCACGTCTGCTCCTGCCCGGCAATATTGAGTGGAAATTGAGACGGCGTGGCGCGCTCGTCCTGCTTCGATGACTTCAGCGCTTGATGCGACTCTCAGAGGGATTGCAGGCCCTTAACAACGGTTGTGCGCAACTCCAGGGTCGGTCGGGAGTACACGCCGCGGGTTCCAGGTGTCGCGTGGCCGAGTCGGTAGTCGCGCATCACGGAGTGCGTGCCGAGGTCGTCGAGCATGGCCGCATGGGTGTGTTTGCCGTTATATGTGTGTGCACGCACAGCGATCGCAGACGTGTTCGACGACCTTCTCGACGACGATGACATCGCAGCCTTGGAAGTCGTCTGGGACAAGCTCAAGCGTACGACAGCACGCTGACCTACTGACCGGGCCGGCGACCATCGCTCGGTCGCCGGCCCGCTTTTACCCCGTTGGAGAGCTCAGTTCTGGGTGCCGCACGCCTGGTCGATCCAGGAGACGCCGCTCCAGGTGAAGACGCACACCGACTCCGTGTACCCGGGGCCGTCGTAGCTGCCCGGGTACGGCTCGTCCCGGCCCGAGGTGCTCGAGTAGGCCCACTTGTTGTGGGACCAGTCGTAGACGCCGAAGAAACAGAGGGTGTTGTTGACGGTCGGGTTGACGTACATGTAGTCGTGCAGCAGACCGTCGGGACCGGTCTGGAGCTGGGTGAACTCCTGGGCGGCGCACCAGGCCGAGGACGTCACCGTCTGCGGGGACACGGATGCGGAGGCCGGGAGCGCGGCGGCGACGGTGGCCGCGCCGGCGACTGCGGCCAGGAGCGCCGAGCGGCGCAAGGCAATGTTGAGTTTCACGGGCTTCCCCTCATGAATGACCGGACCGGACACCGCAGCGGCGCCGTCCGGGATCGGATACGGGGAGCTTTTCGCACGCCCCTCACACACGGCTGTCAGCCGCCTCACACCCGTCTTGCGGGACCGAGCGCGGCTATCATCGCTCGTATCCGCCGGTATCGGGGTGATCCGGCGGGGACGGGGGGAATCGTGAGATTCGGGCTGCTCGGACCGTTGCTGGTCGAGGACGGCGAGCGTTCTGTGCGGATAGCGTCGGCACGGCAGCGAGCCATCCTCGCCGCGCTTCTGGTGCGGGCGAACGCGGTGGTCGGCGCCGACTACCTGCTCTGCGCCGCGTGGGAGGAGCAGGAGCGGCTGGCCGGCCGGGGCGCACTGCACATGCAGGTCAGTAGGCTGCGAAGCAGGCTGGGGTCGCGGATCGGCCCGCGCCTGCGCACCCGCAGCCCGGGCTACCTGCTCGACGTCACCGGGGCGCAGGTCGACGTGCTCGACTTCGCCGCGGCGCACGAGACAGGCTGGAAGGCGCTGCAGGTCGGGCAGTGGGAGCAAGTGCGCCGCGCCGCGCAGGTCGCGCTCGGGCTGTGGCGCGACAGCCGCCCGTTCAGCGACGTGCCGTCCGACGTGCTGCAGCGCGAGGAGGCGCCCCGGCTCGGCGAGATGCGCCTGCAGGTGCTCGACTGGCGCGTCGAGGCGGAACTGCACCTCGGGCGGCACGAGCGGCTCGTGCCCGAGCTGTGGCGGCTGACCGCCGAGTTCCCGCTGCGCGAGCAGTTCCACGCGCAGCTGATGCTGGCCCTCTACCGCGGCGGGCGGCAGGCCGAGGCGCTCGCCGCGTTCCGCGGGGCGCGCCGGATCCTCGCCGAGGAGTTGGGGATCGAGCCCGGACCGCGGCTGCAGCGCCTGCACGGGCAGATCCTCGCCAACGACCCCGCGCTCGAGGCCGGGGAAGCGGCACGCGCGGACCGGCGCGAATCGGCCCGCGAAGGCGCCGGGGGCACCGCGGCCCGCCGGATCCCGGCCCAGCTGCCGGCGGACCTGGCGGACTTCACCGGGCGCGTTGCGCAGGTCGCGCTGTTGTGCCGGCTGCTCGCCGGGCCCGCCGACGGCGACCGGCCGGGAGGTCCGCCGGTCGCGGTCGTGACCGGCGCGGGCGGGATCGGCAAGACCGCCTTGGCAGTTCACGTTGGGCACCTCCTGCGGGAGCGCTATCCCGACGGCCAGTTGTACGCCGACCTGCGCGGCTCGGGCCCCGCCCCGCTCGCGGCCGTGGAGGTCACCTCCCGGTTCCTGCGGGGCCTGGCGGTGCCCGGCGCGTCGATCCCGCAGGACCCGGAAGAACGCACGCTGTTGCTGCGCAGCCTGCTCGCGCACCGGCGCGTCATGCTCGTGCTCGACGACGCGCGCGACAGCTCACACGTCAGGCCCCTTGTTCCAGCCGGCGCGCGGTGCTGCATGCTGGTGACGAGCCGCGGCAGCCTCGCGACGCTGCCGGGCGCTGCCCGGCTCGACCTGGACACGCTGGACGCGCACGACGCGCTGGCGCTGTTCGAGCGCGTGGTCGGGGCGCGGCGCGTGGCGGCCGAGCGCGACCACGTCGCCGCAGTGCTCGACGCTTGCGCGGGACTGCCGCTTGCCCTGCGTATCGCCGGCGCCCGGCTGGTGGCCAGGCCGGACTGGAGCGTGCGCAAGCTGGCGGACCGGCTGTCCGACGCGCGTACGCGCCTGGCCGAGCTCGAATCCGAGGACCTCGCGGTGCGGGCCAGCTTCGCCCTGGGCTACGACGCCCTGCCGCGGCCCGCGGCCAGGGCGTTCCGCCTGGTGGCGATGCTCGGCGGGCCGACGGTCGCCGCGCAGGTCGCCGCGGCGCTGCTCGGCGGATCGGTCGCGGACGCCGAGCGGGCCCTCGAAGCCCTGGTCGACGCGCGGCTGCTGGAGTCGAAGGTGCCGGGGCGCTACGGCTACCACGACCTCGTACGGGTGTTCGCCCAGGAGCGTGCGGCTGCCGACGAATCCGGCCGCGACATTCTCGACGCTCTCGAACGAGCGCTGCGGGCACAGGTCGAACGGGTGCACTCCGCCGTTCCACGGCCGCGCGGCACGGCGACGGCGGGCGGTGCGCACGGCGCCGCCGGGCCCGCGCCGCGATCCTTCGACTCTGGACGCTGGGTGGAGGCCGAGCAAGCCGGACTGGTGGCGACCGTCGAACTGGTCGAGCGCCACCCGCAGTTGCCGACCGGACCTGCCGGCGAACTGCTGGAAGCGCTGCAGCGGCCGCTGATCCTCGCCGGGCAGTGGGGCGATCTCGAACGGATGGGCCGGGCCGTGCTGGCGGCCGCGGAGCGTTCCGGGGACCTGGTCGCGGAGTCGATCGCGCTGCGCGGGCTCGGGCGCGTCGAGGTCAACCGCGGCCGGCTCGGCGCGGCCCGCTCGACGTTGGACCGGGCGCTGGACTGTTCGCGCAAGGCCGCGGACACGGCAGGCGAGGCGTTCACCCTCGTCGCGCTCGGCACGCTGTACGGCGGCGAAGGCGAGCACGACCGCGCGATGGAGCAGTTCACTCTGGCGATCGAGCTGACCACCCGCCTCGCACTGCCGTCTCACACAGCCCTGGCCGGCAACTACTTAGGCGAACAGTTGCTGATCGTTGGGCGCGCCGAGGAGGCCGTGGAGCAGCTTCTGCGGGGTCTGGCGCTGGCGCGCGCGAACGCCGACCACGACGTGGAGTCGATGGCTCTCCAACTGCTCGGCGCCGCGTACGGGCGGCTGGACCGGCACCGCGAGGCGGAGGGGTTCGTCCGGCAGGGGCTTGATCTGGCACGCAGCCGCCTGGCCCGGCACAGCGAGGCGATCGCCCTCGGCCACCTCGGCAAAGTCCTGATCGCGGGCGGCCGGCCCGACGAGGCGCGGGACCACCTGGCACGGGCCGCGCAGCTCAGCGAGCAGTTCGGCGACACGCGCAGGGCCGAGGAGATGCGGGCGCAACTCGACGGCATCGCGGCACGCGGCGCGGCTGGAACGATCAGCGCGTAACAGCCGGGCAGAGCGCTTGGCGGGGAGGTGCCCAACCGGTATTTGCCGGTCCGGTCCTCCCCGCAACGCTATTCAGTCACACAGCATTCGTATGGTCGCCGACCTGATCAAAGGCCGGATAAGGGCGATCGGGTCGCGCTGGCGCAAGCTGCCGACGGGCCTGTACCACACGGAAATACGATTTGGGTGCAGATCTTGTGGGGGTGGCTCATTGGGGTGATTCGATGTGCCGCAACCGCCGCGTCGGACACCCAGGCGGTGTCAGAAGCTTCGACCACGGCGCCTTGACGCTGACGTTGACGGCGCGCTGAGGTTTACAGCTCCTGCTGCAGGAAGTTCAGGGTCTCGCGCCATGTCTCGGTGCGGGCCCGGAGATCGATCTCGGGTGTTCCTCCGTACAGGAAGGTGATCCCGCTCGGCCCAGGGCCCGTCGTGGGCTGGGGCCCGTTGCCGTCCGGCGGGGCGATGATGTTGTGCCCTGCGCCGGGATGGACGAGGTGTCGCCAGGTGTGCGGGTGCTTGTGCGCTTCCAGGCGTCGGGCGGCGACGTCGTGGAACGTGACGCCGTAGCCGCCGATGTCGTCCGCGCCGACGACGAGCAGGACCGCGCCGTCGATGTTCTCGACGGGGATCGTTGCGGCTTCGACGAGGTCGGTGTCGGCTGTGAGGTCGGGTTTGGTCCAGCCGAGCGCGACCGGCTCGCCGTCGTCGAGCGCTGCCTCCACGTGCGGGGGCAGGACGTTGGGCAGGTAGGGCAGCTCACGGCCCTGATACGTCCAGCATGCCACGGGCGTGGTCATGATCTCTCGGAACGAACCGGTGTAGACGCTTTGGCTGATGCCTTGCGTGACGTAACCGCTACCGGCAAGACAGACCACGGCGCTGATGCCCGGGAACGTCGCGGCCACGAGCAGCGCCGCTTCGCCGCCCTTGGAGCCGCCGACGATCCCGATGCGTTGCGGATCGACGCGTGAGTGGCCGCGCAGGTAGTCCAGGGCCGTCGCGAAGTACTCCAGCGGGACGTCTTTCAGGACGTCCGAAAGGCCGGGCAGCCCGTAGTAAGCCAACGCGAGGGCGACGTAACCCTGCTGGGCGAGTAGTGCGGCGTCACGTTCGTGGAGTCCTCCCTCGGCGCCGCCGAGCGTGAGGACACCGGGGAGCGTCGCTGCGGAATCGGAGGCGGGCTCGGGGAGGAACAAGACGCCCACGAGTCCGTGGTGACGAACTTCGGTGCGAACCGGTGATGAGGTCATACCTGGAACGTAAGGTGGGGAGACCGACCGCGCGGTGTCGGCTATTCCCGCGGGTTTTGCGAGTGTGGAAAGGAGCCGGACACTGGACAGGCCACCGCGTCTCGTCGGCTCGGGTCACGTTCCGGGCCTGGTGCAGCTGCACCAGGCGCTGCCGCTGATCGAACGCCAGCACGCGCTGATCGAGGAACTCAGAGCCCGAGCACCCCGCTACGTCCCCGGCGCGGATCTCGCGGTGCGGACCGGGACGACGGTGCGTACCATCGAGCGGGACATCGCCCGGCTCCTCGCGGCGGGCGTCCAGGTGCAGATCCGGCGCGGACCAGGCGGCGGCTACCGCATCGATGCCCGCCGCGAGCTGCCGCCGGTGACGTTCACGCCCGGTGAGGCCTCGGCGCTGGTCGCGTCGCTGGTCGGCGTCGGGCCATACATTTCGGCTTCCGCGCAGACCGCGCTCGCGAAGCTGTTGGAGGCGCTCGTCGAGTGAGTGTCGACAGTCTTCACGGCATCCGATCAAGGTCGACAGGCCGAGGCATACGAATCCTGATGAGTGCTGAAGGTAGCTCCCTCGGTCAGGCGGCGGGTATCAGGGTGTCGCGGTAGCGTGCCTGGTGGTTGCGGGTGAACTCCTGTTGCTCGTGCCAGGCCCAGTAGGCGTCGAAGTCGCCGTTGGATCGCAGGGCGCGGAGCTTGAGCACGGCCTCGGCGCCGGCCAGTCCCCACCGGGCCCCGGTGATGTCGAGCCGGTCTTTCACGAGGTGGCGACACGCGCCCTCGATAATCCCAGTCGCGATCGGCCACCCGGCCGCGAGTGCAGTGTCATAGCGCAGATAGGCGTGCAGGTCTACCACCACGGCGACCTGGTCAAGACACACATACGCACCGGCCGTGGCCGGGTGACCGACTTCGAGGACTACCCATCGGAAAAGATCGCGCTCCACCGGCGCACCCCAGCCTGGTGCCGCCAGGCCGCGCAGGAGATCGGCCCGTCCACCAGCGAGGTCGTCAATGGCCTGCTGGAAGGGCCCGCGCACTACCAACTGCGCTCGGCCCAGGCGATCCTCGCGCAGCGCGAGGCGCACGGCCCGGCCCGGCTCGAGGCCGCCTGCGCGAAGGCGATCGAGGCCGGGGACCCGGCATACCACACTATTCGCAATATCCTGGCCGCAGGACTGGAAGCCGCCGCCCTACCCGACCGGCCCGCCGGTGACGGCGGCGCACCCGCCTTCCTGCACGGCCCGGACCAACTGTTCGGCAACGTCATCCACCTGCCCCAGCGTCGCGACGAAGCCGCCTCGTGACCCACTCCGACACCATCGCGCTGCCCCGCCCGGACGCGACCGCCCTAGCCGAGCTGCTGCGCACGCTCGAGTCCGTCCTGGAGATTCCCGACGCCTCCGTCGCCGACGCTCTCGATGAGCACGTCGGCTACTGCGGCGCAGTCGACATCCTGTTCGCCGCCGCCGGCATGCACGCCGAGATCCTCCACGCCCTGCTGACCGCCGTTCTCACCCCCGCCACGAAGGACGAGAACCGATGACCGTGCTGCGCCCCGGCCTGGCCGAAAGCCTCAAGACCCTCAAACTCTCCGGCATACTCGCCACCCTCGACGCCCGCCTGGCCCAGGCCCACAACGGCGACCTCGGACACCTCGAATTCCTTCAGATCCTGTGCGAGACGAGATCACCCGCCGCGAGGCCCAGGGCATGACCCGCCGCCTGCACCGCGCCCGCTTCGAGACCACCGCCACCCTCGAAGGCTTCGACTTCGCCGCCTCCCCGAAACTGCCCGCCGCCCAGATCCGAGACCTCGCCGCGCTGCGCTGGCTGCACGCCGGCGAGTCCGTCCTACGAGCTCGTCTCCCAACGCATCACCGACGGCACCTCGTTGATCATCACCGCCAACCGGGCACCTCAGGACTGGTACGGCCTGTTCCCCAACCCGGTCGTCGCAGAGTCCTTGCTCGTCCGACTCATCAACACCAGCCATCAGGTGTTCATGAACGGGCCCAGCTACCGGCCCAATAAGCGGCCCAAGGCCAAGGCCGCGACCACCAGCTAAACGCAGCGCGAGGCCTGCGCGGTCGTACACTGCTTCAGCCGGCACGGCCGCTCTGGCTTCGGATCATCGACATCAGCAGTCCATGCGTATCGGAATCGGCAGCCACGACAAGCCCGCGGCCAGCAGGCCCGATCGGGCTGCCGTCGATTCCGGTGACCACGCAGCCAGCAGCCTGACACACGGCGATACCGGCGGCGAAATGCACGCTGGCGCTCAGGTCGCCCCCATCGGTGACGTACGCGGCGCGCCTGCCCGCCGCGACCCAGGCCAGCGCCAGCGTCGTGGAGACCACCCTCGGCCGGAACCGCGCTACGAACCCGGGATCGGCCAGCAACTCGACGGCCCGGAAACCCGGCGCACTCGGGAACGGCGGATCCAGATTGACATCCACCAACCCGTTCGCCGCACTCGGCACCAACTCCGCATCGGCTTCCTCCCGCCGCGCACCGGCCCGGTGGCCATCAGTGTAAAAGACCTCGCCAGTAAACGGGTCCGCCACCGCCGCCGATCCACCGCGCAGCGCCACGTTGACGGCCACCAGCGTGCTGCCCACGGCGTAGTTCAACGTTCCGCACAAGGGATCGACCAGCCACTGGCGCACCGCACCGTCAGGCCCCTGTCGCCCGCCTTCCTCGCCGAGCAGTGCATCATCAGGCCGAGCAGCCCGGATGACATCGAGGATGGCCTTCTCCGCCGCCACATCCGCACTCGTCGCGAAGTCTCCCGCGCCCTTGTCGATACGGCCAAGTCGGCTACCGTACATCCGCCGAACGACCTCAGCCCCCGCGCCCGCCGCAGCAATTGCGACCTCAGCATCATCCAGACTCATCTCGATCACGCCGTGCAGCGTATCGAGGCCGCCGGCACCCGGCCCAGCGCCGCCGAAGCGCGGGCTGCCAGGACCCAGACGAAGACCTGAGGAATTACGCCGACATTCCCATGAGGAAACCCGCCGCCGCCCACAACGCCGCTCGAACTGCTCCGAGCGGCCCGCCCCGTGCTTCGGCCGACTGGTGGCTCGGACGGCTTGGAGCGAGACCACCGTATTGGTCCGAGTTGGCTCCAGTGGTCTGGTTGACGAACCTCGGAGTGTGAACAGGTATCAAGCACTGCACCGTGCGTCGATGCTATCAACCAGACCACTGGAGCCAACTCGGACCAATATCAGGGCACCGGGTGGGGCCAGTGGGAGACGTCGTAGTCAGTTGTTCGCGGCGATCGCGAGCCTGGCCGAGGAGCTGAGCCCAGCTGCAGATCGGCCACACGCTGGCCAGAGCGATCTACAGTCCAGGATTGCCATGGCGGCATCCAGGGCCTCGGACGCGTGGGCTGAGAGCTCGGCGCACTGACGCTGCTCAAGACACCGGGCACCAGAATCCGATCTGAACATTATCGATCTGTTCCGCTGTCGCCAGACCAGGCCAGGGGCCGGTTGAAGCCGCCGAAGCCGTTCGATGGTTTCCCAGGTCGAGGCACCGCGTGCTCGCTACAGTCGACTATCGCATTTGTACGGGTGGGGATGGGGTGTGCTGTGACGCGGCCGAGGTGGATGGTCAATCTGGTCGGCCCTGCGCTCGCCGTCGGCGGGGGGTATGCGGTCAACCAGATCGGTGGGCCCTGGTCCGCGATGACAGCATGGTCTGTGGTTGCGTTGGCCGCGCAAACGGGAGCGAATGTGCTGGTCTCGCGCCTTGACCGGGTGCGCCCAATGCCGTGGCTGAATGTTCGGCGCCGTTTGCCGCAGGCAGCTGAGATACCCCTCGCCTGGTGGGGAGTCCACCCCGGACGCATCCTCGGAAGCGACGAGCGCGCGATGTGGACGAGGTCCTGGCCGCAGCTCTGGATGACACGCGGCGCGGGTTGATCATTGAGTGCAAGCAAGAGCGATGGGAGCGGGCCCGTGAGGCCCTGCGGCAGGCTATCGCCAGCGGCCACGCCGACTACGCGCCCAAAGCAATGGTCGAACTCGGGCTACTCGAGCACCAGCAGAGACGGCCCACGCAGGCCCGCGACGCTTTCCAGCGCGCGATCGCCACCGGACACACGGACCAGGCTCCCAATGCCATGGTCAATCTCGGGATACATGAACAGGAGCAAGGGCGTTTCCACCAGGCGGGCGTGGCTTTCCGACGCGCGATTGCCACCGGACATACCGAGCAGGCGCCCCGGGGCATGGTCGGCTTCGGCTCGCTGGAAAAGGAGCAAGGCCACACCGAATCGGCGTGTGCAGCGTACCGACAGGCAATCGCGACTGGTCACGCCGAATGTGCGCCCCTGAGTATGGTCATCCTCGGGAATCTTGAGCAGGAGCAGAAACGTTTCGAGCAGGCGCGTGATGCCTTCCGCCAGGCGATCGCCACCGGACACAGAGACTACGCGCCCAGGGCCATGGTCAATCTGGGGGATCTTGAGCACGCGCAACGGCGTTTCGAGCTGGCGCGTGAGGCGTTCCGGCAGGCGATCGCCACCGCACACGCCGTGCAGGCTCCCCGGGCAATGCTCGGCCTCGGAATACTTGAATACGAGCAAGGACGTTTCGCCCTGGCACGTGAAGCCTTCCGGCAGGCGATCGCCGCCGACGACCCCGAGCAGGCTCCCAGAGCCATGGTCGGTATTGGCGTCCTTGAGCACGAGCAAGGCCATCTCGCCCAGGCGCGTGATGCCTTCCAGCAAGCAATCGCCACCGGACACCCACAAGTCGCGGCCCAGGCGGAACACAACCTACGGGCACTCGAAGCGCAAGCCGCGGAGCACGTACGAGCGCAGCACTTCGCCCGCTTCGGTTTCCAGGCCCACACCGACCCCGATGTCCAGTCTGTCAAACCGCATACGCCGAGCGACGGCACAACAACCGCTGCGCCAACGCCGACACTCGACCCCGTTAAAGATTGAATTGGCTACGACGGTTCTGAATTAGGCCCCGGGTTGCAGTAAGGATTCTCGACACTTCTTGTTGATCATGGATCATTTTGGTCCTCACGTGTGCCAAGTGTGTACTGCGGGGCGAACGAGGTGACAGCACGGCATATAGATAGGCATTGATACCAAACCTCTCCCCTTTCCGGGTGGCGCCGAGGCCCGATCTATGTTCGAGGCGAACCAGGCTGCACCAAGGAGCCCAGTGCCCTCGGCCAAGCTCCGACAGCACGACCCTTCCCGCAACTCCCGCCTGACGGTCCCAGCGCTGTGGCACCCGGATGCCACCGTAGCCGATTTGACGTTTTGATGCCTTGATGGTGTCATTACGTCATGCTGTATGGAATACCGCCGCTGGACGAAGCCGATCGACGGGTCTTGGGCGAGATCGACGCGATGCGCGAGGGCCTTCGGGTGCACCTGCGTGCGCCGCGCCGGTGGGAGGGGCAACTGCGCCGGAACCTGACCGCCCGGGCGATCGCCGGCTCCAACACCATCGAGGGCTATGCGGCCAGCGTCGCCGACGTCGAGGACATCATGCTCGGGGAGGCACCGATCGAAGCCGACAGCGCGGTGACCGCTGAGATCGACGGCTACCGGCACGCGATGACCTACGTCCAGCGCCTGGCCGACGCCGGCCCGGACTTCGTCTACAGCAAGGGCCTGCTCAACGCCCTGCACTTCATGATCCAGGGACACCACCTGCTCAAACGGCCGGGATGGTGGCGCTCCGGCCCGGTGTACGTCACCTCCCCCGAGGATCCCACCATCGCGGCCTACACCGCCCCCGACGCCGACCAGATCCCGGAACTGACCGGCGAACTGGTGGACTGGCTCACCTCTGGCGACCTCGACGCCCCGGCGCTGGTGCGCGCCGCCATGGCGCACCTCAACCTCGTCGCGATCCACCCCTGGGCGGACGGCAACGGACGGATGTCTCGCGCCCTGCAGACCCTGGTACTCGCCCGCGAGGGCATCCTGGCCCCGGAGTTCTCCAGCATCGAAGAATGGCTCGGGCGCTCCCGCAACACCTACCGCTACTACGACGCACTCGCCGAGGTCGGCGGCCCACTCTGGACACCGGGGCGCGACACCCACCCGTGGGTGCGCTTCTGCCTGCGCGCCCACCACCAGCAAGCCCAGAGCGTCCAACGCCAGGTGGAGACCACCCGCACCGTCTGGTCCGCTTTGGAGGCCGAGGCCGAACACCGCGGCTGGCCCGAACGCATGCTCTACGCCCTCTACCCCGCCGCCATGGGCAACCGGGTACGCCGAGCCACCTACCAAGCCGACGCAGAACTGAGCGAACAACAGGCACAACGCGACATCCGCGAACTCGTCCGCGCCGGATGGCTCACCGTCCACGGCGAAACCCAGGGCCGCTACTACACCATCGGAACCGCCCTACCCGAGACGATCACCCACACCGTGCAACAACCCAGAGCACTACGCGAACCCTACGAGCAGTGACGCAGCATGTGTCCACTGGCCATCGTGGCTTATCGGTGCAGTAGCGCATTCCGCTCCGCAACCGTCCATGTCGCCTACGCCCCAGCCGAGAGTGTGGACCCGCAAGCCAACGGCACCGAGGCCCAGGTGCGCCGCCTTGAGGCGGGACGTACCGCGTGTAAGGCCTTCGCGTCCAGCCGCTCGCCGGAAGAACCTGCCGTCGCATCAGACGCGCATCCCGCTCTCCCATCCCGAAGGGCGTGGGGAGAAAATGGGGAGATGATCTTGTGCATTGCATGCCCGCCAACGCACGCGAAACGACGCGAGTGGCGCCCCATGCGCGCGAACGCGCAGGTCGCCGCAGGTGCGTCCTGCAAAGCCCCAGGTCAAACTGACACGACGCCACAATCTCTCCTATGCATGAGATGTGCCAGCCCCCTCCTTCGCTCCTCACGGTTGGTCGATAGCATGCCCCTGAGCTGCATATTTAATAACATGACCCGCATGTGTGAGCCGCCCATCGAGTCCGACTGGCGGAATCTTGGCGGGGGTTCACGCCATATGACGGACTTATGCTCGACCCACCCTGTAGGGCGCGCTGCTCAGGTCACTGACCTGCACAGTGGGCGGCAATGTGCTGATGCTTCGGCCACATCGGGGAGAACTTTGGGAGATCAGCTTATCCACCAGTCCCTCAGATCGGTCCACAGCCGCTGCAGAAACTGCGGCAGATCGCTTCGCGCGCGTCGTCGGGGAACCGGCGGCGCCGACGATAGGCGTGCACCAGCGAGAAGGCGAGCAGCCATCCGAATAATGCGTCATCCAGCATCCAGCGCAGCACCGACGCCACTGTCGTCACGCTCGAACGCGGCGGCCGCATACACAGTTCCTTCTCGAACGCCGCGCCCCCAGCGGCGAGACGCCGTCCAGCAGGCTGCTCCCCCACCGCAGGCTTAGGTACTTGTTGTATCGCTGCGCAGGTGGCGATCGGCACGCCGAGCTGCTCGCACACATACCGGCAGACCACCGGGTGCGGCGCTGCTGCGATCAGCACAAGAAACCGCTGGTACTCCCCCAGGGGGATCGGCCACGCCCCGTGCCTGGTGCCGGTGTGGAACCGTCATCCCGGGCTGCAGGTTCATGGGTTCCGGCTCGGCGTCAGCCTCCGATTCCGCGCGACGTCCGCCGAGCTCGTCGCTAGCGAGCAATCAGGCGATCACCCGCTCGGCGACTAGCAGTTGATCGAGTTCGGCGTCGATGTGCTCCATCCTGTTTGCACAGCAGGTCTCTGCGCTCGACAATCAGGTCCACCAGGGACTTCACCCCCCTCGACCTATATGCACGTTCGTGCCACCGGTCGTAGGAGCCTGCAAAGCCGTGCGGTGCCGCCGGCCACGGACGAATGCCCTGACACGGCAGACGATCAAGAGCGACGATCGCGGCCGCCGACCAGTTCGATCACATCCGACCGAATCTAGGCCACCCCATCTCACCTGCGAAATCAGGATGAAGATAATTTTCACTGGTTGCATGAATTCACCCCGCAGCGGCCAGATACTTGCACGGTGGATCCGTTTCTCACCTGGGTCGTCCAGGGCGCGCTCGGTCCTGCCGTCGCCGCCTTGCCTGTCAACGGGTCGCTTCGGATCTGGCGCGCGTGTCGGCACAGTGGTTCGCCGCTTGCAGCGCTCTGATTAGCTGAGTCGGCTGGTGCTTGCGGCCGCTGGCAGCTCGGTGACGCTCAGCCCGCGCGAGTTCGAAGCAGTGCGCAGCCTCGTTGAGGATCAGGGGACATGGTCGCCCCTGATTGGGCGGCCGACCGACGAAATGGGCAAGCTGATCGCGGCTCAGATCGCGCACGAGGGCGGCCGCACTGCTCACGACGCGTTCTCGGCGGGGCTGATCATCGCCCGCAGCGCTCTCGAGCTTGGTGTCGCTGAGCTCGAGCCGCGGTGGTTCCAGCAGGTGCTGATGGACCGCCTGCAGCGGATGCGGGCCAGCCAGGCCAATCTGCTCGACCACGCCATGTTCAGCCCGGTAGCCCCTTTCGTGTGGCCCGGCTGTGGCCGCCCCGGGCCACTTCAAGCCGCTGAAACAGTCGCCATAGTCGTCCACACCGCTGGCCCGGGCGGTCGCGTCCAGCATCCAGGGCCGGGCGGAGGGGCCTTCCGGCCCTCCCGGTTGAAGGAACAACTTGGCGCCGGTGCCGGTGCCGGTCAGTATCAGGTGAACACGCGCGGCGGCGGGGCCCAGGGTCGCCAGGAACTCGTACCGGAACACCGGGTCTGCGTGCTGGGCGGCGTAGGTCTCGACCTCATGGTCGACGCCGGTGGCGTCTGCCAGTGAGTCGAAGGAACCCCCGGTAGTAGTGCTGATCAGGTTGGCGACGCTGACCGCGCCCAGGGCGTGGTGGTAGGTCTGCTGGTAAGCGTGGTGCGTCTCGGGGCCTCGGACAACCCCGTGGGGGGCGTTGTCCGGGGCGCCGAAGCGGACTATGGCGTCGATGTTGACGGTACGCTTCACGGCCCTGGCCAGCAAGAACGCGGTGGTCTCTACAGCGAGATCTTCCCACTGCCGGCCGGTGCATCGACGACGGCCACCTGCTGGCCGGAGACCCGGGCCAGGGCGGTCTGGAGCGTGTCCCGGGGATAAGCCGCACCGAGCCTGGCATCCCGACCTGGTATCGGCCGGGTGCGTGCACTGACTTACCTGTTGTGGGGACCACGATCCGCTCGCTATCAATCCTCTGTCGCGCACGGCAACGGCTCCTGAGCCCGCGGGTCCATTCGGCGGCTGAATCACCCGGATCAGGTGATGACCCGTCACTGCGCCGGCGGTGAGGCTGGGTCCGTCAGCACGGGCCACATGGTTCTACTCCCACGTTCGAGGAGCAGTATGTTGATACGCAGATTCCGTCCGGCGGGAAGTGGCACTCCCCGGGGTACAGCCCTGACCGCGGTGGTGGCCGGCTTGTTCGCGGTGTCCGCCGCCGGGGCCGCGGCGAACACCAGCGGGGCGCCGGGCGCGTGGACGTCGGCCGGGCAGAACATCTTCGACACGCACAGCCAGCCCTTCGAGCACGCGATCTCTCCGGCCAACGTCAATACGCTGACTCCACGCTGGACGCTGGCCACGGCCGGAGCCGTATCCGCGACCCCCACGGTCGCGGACGGCGTCGTCTACGTCCCCGACTACGGCGGCAAGCTCTGGGCGATCGCCGCGGGCAGCGGACGCGTCCTGTGGTCGCGTGACATCTCCAGCTATACCGGCGTCGCCGGCGACGTGTCCCGCACCAGCCCGGCCGTGTACGGCGACGAGCTCATCCTCGGTGACGGCTGGCTCCTCAAGTCGGGCACGGACGGGGCCAAGGAAATCGCGGTGAACCGCTTCACTGGCGATCTGATCTGGTCCGCCCAGGTGGACACCGATCCCGATGCCGGGATCACCGGATCCCCGACGGTCTACAACGGTGTCATCTACCAGGGCATCTCCTCGAAAGGCGAGGCGACCACCACCAGCACCTTCCGCGGGGCGATCGCGGCGATCGACGCGGCGACCGGCCGGACGCGCTGGAAGATGTACACCGTGCCGTCGAACAACGGCAACAGCGACTCCAACCTGCCCGGCGGCTACACCGGCAACGCCGTGTGGGACTCCAGTCCGGTGATCGACCCGGTCCGCGGGCTGCTGTACACCGGCACCGGCAACAACTACAACGTCCCGGCGGGAGTCTGCTCTACACCGGGCCAGACCGGCTGCACCCCGGCGGCCGCGGACGACTACCTCGACGCTATCCTCGCGCTTCATCTCAGGGACGGCTCAGTGGCCTGGGCCGACCGCACGCTGAGCGCCGACCTGTGGACCATTCCCCAGCCGGACGGTCCGGACTACGACTTCGGCTCCGGCCCGAACCTGTTCACCACCACGAACCCGAAAACCGGCCGGCCCGAGCAGTTGCTGGGCATCGGCCAGAAGAGCGGCATCTTCTGGGCCGTCGACCCGGCCACCGGCAAGGTCGCCTGGCAGACCCCGGTCGGTCCCGGCACCGGGATCGAGTGGGGCACAGCCACCGACGGCAAGCGCGTTTACGTCCCCTTCGCCGACGTGGCCCACACGGCTTACACCCTCGGCGGGTCCGGGCCCTACGCCGGCCAGACGGCCACCGCCGGATCGTGGGCAGCGCTGGACCCGGCCACCGGGAAGATCCTGTGGCAGACCCCTGACCCCACCGGTGCGGCCGACGTCTCCTTCACGAGCAGCGCCAACGGCGTTGTCTACGCCGGATCGCTCGATGCCACCGGCACCGACATGTACGCCCTCGACGCCGCGTCCGGAAAGATCTTGTGGAGCTTCGCCAGCGGCGGCTCGGTGAGCGGCGGAGCGGCGATCTCGAACGGCTCCGTCTACTGGGGCTCAGGCTACTGCGGTGTCTTCTGCCTCGGCTCGAGCACACCGGTGCTCAACAACAACAAGCTCTACGCCTTCGGCCCGCGGTGACCGGCAAGACCAGTACCGACGAAGGGACCATCTCGATGATCAGGAGTAGTCTCACCATCCGGGCCGCGGCCGCGCTGCTCGCGGTGCCGGCCGCCGTCGCCTTCGGCGCTCCGTCCGCGCTCGCAGCCGCCACCGGCTCCAGCGCCACCAGCGCAGTCATCACGAACGTGAACACCGTGACGACGTTCGACTACGCCGCGGGCGGGCAACCGGAGAGTGTCACCGTCAACCCGGACGGCTCGCTGACCGTCTCCCTGCTCGGCTTCCTCACCGGCCAGCCGCCCGAGTTGCTGCACATGGGCCCGACCGGACAGAGCACGGTCCTGGTCACCGCACTGCCCGGCGAGGCGATCGGCGGCAACGTCCGCGGCCGGGACGGCACCATCTATTACAACCTCCTTTCCCAGGACCCGACGCGCTCCGGTATCTGGCGGCTGTCCCCGGGCTGTGCCCCCGAGCGTATCGGCGCACTGCCGGCCGGGCAGTTCATCAATGGGCTGACGATCGACGCGGCGCGCCGGAGCCTGTACGCGGCCGACAGCCTGACCGGGACGATCTGGACCGTTCGCATCTCCGGCGGTCCGGTGACGGCCTGGCTCGTCGACTCCGCCCTCGCCCCCGCCGTGTCGGGGCCGGGACACTTCGGGGTCAACGGCGTCGACTACCACGACGGCGCGGTGTGGGCTTCCAACACCGACCGGCAGACCCTGCTGCGGATACCCGTCACGGCCACCGGCGCACCCGGTCCGGTCAAGGTGGTCAGCGGTGGCCTGGCGGGGATCGACGACTTCAAGTTCCTGTCCGACTTCTCCGACGTGGCATTCGTCGCCCTCAACGGCGTGAACGAGATCGCCGTGGTCTACCCGGACGGAACCTCGAAGGTCGTCCTGACCGCCGCCGACGGCCTGGACTCGCCCACCGACACCGCGATCCGCGGAGGCACGATCTACATCACCGACGGTGGCGCCAACGCACCGCACGACGCGAAACTGCAGGTCGGGACGATCAACTTCGCAGCGTTGTTCGCCGGGGACGCTACCTCTTAGCAGCCGCCACGCCCGCTCGTCGGCTGTCCCGTGCGCCAGTCGCGGGGCAGCCGACGAGGGCTCACCCGGTTCTGGCGATGCGTATTCACCTGAGTTCAGAACGCTCGACCTGGTTCACAGACCGGCTAGGCATAGGAGCAAACATGACCACGAGCACGTCAGCCGCCGCCGCCACCGAGGCCGAGGACCGCCTCGCCATCCTTGACCTGATCGGGCGCCTCGCGCTGCTGCTCGACGCGCGCGACTGGAACGCGCTGGAGCGCCTGTTCACCGACACGGTCTACAACGACCGGACCTCGCTGACCGGTGGTGAGCCCGTACGTGTCAGCGCCGCCGAGTTCGTCGACGGATGGCGCCAGACTCTTCAGAATCTCAACGCGGTCCACCACCTGATCACCTCGCACGTGATCAGCCTCGACGGCGACACGGCAATCTGCGGGGCCAACATGCAGGGCACGCACGTGTTCGCCAACGCCTCGGGAGGCCCCGTGTGGACAGTCGGCGGCCGTCATGACTACCAGCTCAAGCGCACCTCCGACGGCTGGCGGATCGCCGGGCTGACGTTCACCGTCCAATGGGCGACCGGCAACGAGAACGTCATCGCCCATGCGATAGCCGCCGGACAATCCTGACCGCCCGGGTAGCGCCAGACCAGGACCGATCGAGGCGCAGTTCGCCATACGCCCCAAAGCGCCGGGAGGCACCGCATGACGTTCACGGTCGACATCCACCACCACATGCTGCCGGACTTCTTCTGGCAGGCCACCAACGAAGGCGCCAGTCCGGTCGGCGGCATCGCACCACCACCGTGGTCGCTGACCGGCGCCCTGGAGTTCCTCGACGAGGCGGGCATCGACGTCGCGGTCACCTCGATCAGCACTCCGGGCGTGCACACCGGCGACGACGCCGCGGCCCGCGCCCTGGCCCGGCGGTGCAACGAACTGGCCGCGCACCAAATCCGGGACCACCCCGACCGGTTCGCCGCCTTCGCCGCCCTGCCGCTGCCCGACGTCGACAGCGCCATCGCCGAACTCGACTACGCACTCGACGAGCTGCACCTGGACGGCGTCGTGCTGTTCAGCAACGCGCGCGGCGTCTATCTCGGCGACCGGCGCTTCGACCCGCTGTTCGAGGAGCTGCAACGCCGCGCGGCGGTGGTCTTCATCCACCCGAACGCCTCGCCCGATCCGGCCGCGCACGCTCTCGGCCTGCCCGACTCGCTGATCGACTTCACCTCGGACACCACCCGGGCAGTCGCCCACATGCACTACAGCAACACGTTCGCCCGCACCCCGGACGTCAAGTACGTGATCGCCCACGCCGGTGGCACGGTACCGTATCTGGCCGGACGGTTCGGCATCGTCGATGCCATGGACGTCATCCCGGGCGGCGCCGACCGTGCCAGCGCGGCCGACACGTTCCGGCGGCTGTACTGGGACACGGCACTGTCCTGGACTGACCCGGTGCTGCGTCACCTACGCTCGGTCGTCGGCATTGACCACGTCGTCTTCGGAACCGACTACCCGTACCTGCGCCATGACATGGCCGTGGACTGCCGCCGGCAGATCGAGCACAGCGAGGAACTGACCGACGCCGAGCGCAGCGCGGTTCTCAGCGGCACCGCCCTGAAACTGATTCCCCGCCTGGCCGCCCGCAGAGGGCGGGCTGAAAGTTGATGCCCGATGTGACTTCGGGCTCGGTCGGGCGGTCGGCTTGCCAGAGTTCTACCGTCTCATGGCGGTGTCGGTATCACGCGTTCCGGTGACGCGGGCCGGATCCGGCACCCGCGCCGCGGGCGGGACGCTGGACTGGCCCGATGAGCGAGCGGCGCGGCTACTACACCGACACCACCGACGAGCGGTGGGCCCTGATCGAGCCGGTGATCACGGCGTGGAAAGCGCAGCATCTCTCGGTGGCCGGTCATACCGGCCGCTACCATATGCGCGCGATCGTCGACGCGATCTTCTACCAGAACCGGTCTGGCTGTCAGTGGTCCCTACGGCTGGCCGAGGACCCGTCGCATCGGAGACGGCAATGACCGCCATCCTGGAGAAGATAAGCGACCGGGAACGAGCCGTCGAGCAGAGCGCCGAACGGCGGCCAGCACGCTCGTCACCGGGCGAGTCGACGCTGGCGCTTTCGCCGAGACGGGTGAGTCGCCATCACCGAAATCCGGTGATTGAGCATCGTCGCGGGCACCGTTCCGCGGCCGGCGACAGGCGCCGGGCGTCCGTAAGTGCGCTGATAGGCCTGCAAGGGCGGCAGAGCGGCCGCGTGCGTGACCGAGCGGTGGGGTGCGGGCGACTCGGAAGTCGGCGGCGAATCACCGTGACCAGGTGACGACGGCTCACCTGGACATCGGCGAGCATCGCCGTGTCAGCCGGGTCGCAACGACGAGGGGTACCGCCATGGCGCTCGACAACGAGCAGATCGTACGGCAGGCCTACCAGATCGCCGAGGTCAAGGACATTCCCGCATGGGTCGACGCCTTCACCGAGGACGGCACGTTCACCGACATGTCCATCGGTGTCGTCTTCAGCGGGCCCGACGGGCTGCCCGAGCAGGTCGAGAACTACGCGCGGGCTTTCCCGGACATGCATCGCGAAATTTACCGGGTGTATGTCGCCGAGGACATCGTCGTGGTCCAGCTGGCGCTCCAGGGCACGCACGAAGGCCCGCTGCACCTGCCTCAGGGCACGGTTCCGCCCACCGGCAGGCGTATGGACGCGCCGTGCTGTGACGTCTTCGAGCTGGTCGACGGCAAGATCAAGCGTTTCGACTGCTACCCGTCCGGCACGGTGATCCTGGGCCAGCTCGGCGTCCTCGGCGCATTGGGCGAAGTGCTCGAAAGCTGACGCCGTCGATCGGCGTTGCGCAGGTGTTGGCGGTCCTCGACTTCGCCGGTCGTCACCGGACGGCCGGGAAGTGCCTGTTCAGCTCCGTTCGCGCCGCGTCGTCGAGTGCGATGTCTGTGACGGCGAGGTTCTCGGTCAGGTGTGCGCGCGTGCGGGTTCCGGGGATGAGCAGGATGTTCGGCGCGAGGTCGAGCAGCCATGCGAGGGCGATCTGCGCGGGC
>Ga0307507_10000614_pt1 | contig 77213 bp, 70 predicted proteins | sample 7_EM_MG_FD_207223 | JGI IMG/M metagenome (GOLD analysis project Ga0307507, IMG submission 207223) | Populus trichocarpa ectomycorrhiza microbial communities from riparian zone in the Pacific Northwest, United States - 7_EM | ecosystem: Host-associated > Plants > Roots > Unclassified | place...
TCTAAAAACGCTACGACACTACGAGTACAGATCTTAACAATCTTATCATTATTGGGGATTTTTATTATTACCCGGCTGGGCGGAACGCTAATGTGGAATCATAGGCTCTATGAGGTGTATAGTTGCACTGTTTCAAGGCCATGTATGATACTAGTGCAGTACTCGAGTATGACTGTAGACAGATATTCTCGTCCCTCCCCCGCTTTGTACTCTACTTTGGGCGTTCGTCCCGCGCGGTCCGCATTCCAATACTTTACCAAAGTTTGCACCGGTATTGCATCTCCGGAAAACTCGTAATTTTGACGTGGGGATTTTAACGACTTTGTTGCTTTCCCCCCCACATTTCCTCTAACGGCTGTTCTAAGCATCTATTATCAAATCTTGTTCACTAGCGGCGCTTGCGCCGTCTGATCTATCCCTGGTATCCTTCCTGTATCGTGACTATCTTGATTGTTCTGTGGAAGTAGTCTCTACTTTAGTTACGTTTTTTTGTCTGTGGAGCGCCTTCCTGCCATTCCCATTTGACGAAACCCATCACAAAGTATCACAAACCGTGTGATATGGTCAACTTGTGTACTGTACACTACTATGTAATCTATATGTACTGTACAGGATCATATGGACGGACACAGCAATAGTCTAGCAACGGAAAAGAGACTTGATTCCACAGGAGGAAAGAGGGGGAGAGGGGGAAAGCAAGGTTACTTCATCATTTTCGTTTTCCCCACCGCAGGTCTTTGATTCTTTGTGATTTTTCCTTTTTCTTCTCTCTCTCTCCCTTCTTCTTTTGTATCTTGTCCCTGTAACCTAACACAGGTTTTGACTTGCTTTTTTCTCTCTCTCTTTTCATCTCCTGTGGAGGTTCTCGGGGCCCTCCGATCAAGATGCGCCCTTGGAGAAATACGATATCCCGTTGTAAGATGGTATATACCATGATCACCTATCAAAAGTAACTGAATAAGTCCCATAGCAACGGGAAAAATATCTATAGAATTTGTCAACTGACCAAGACTATAGACAAGAATTTTTATGGTGAATACTGCCCACCTGGCCCGGAAACTGCCTCAGTAAGGGGTTTCAGTCAACCCGTCATCATTTATCCTATAGCTCCCGAAAGGAAGGGATTTCATGGGGTCGCCACAAGAGTGGATTAAACCTACTGTCCACGAGCACCGAGAAGTCTCTCGTGTCGCTACTTGTGACCTTTGGTTATTTTTGATAGGTAACAATACGATAATGGCAACACGTATGCACTCAGTAAACGTGGAAATTTCAAGGAAATACAGTACTCTGAGACCACAGCCCCGGTTTACGAGACACTGGGGGTTCGAGTGATTGTAAGATGATGCTGTAGTGTATCATCGGATTTCTCCCCGGTTCCTGTTATCGGATCTTTGTTTTTTTTTTTAAAAAAATCTCTGGTCTTTGATCCACTGAATTATCGCGTGTCTTAACTCTGCAGAATACTCAGCTAATCGTGTCCTTGGATTACACAGATTGATAAGCCCGTGGGGTTTATCCTAGTGGGACATCCTTCCTCCGTTGCTGGGGATGATCGGGGACACCAGTATTGTTCTAGAAGGGGGTTAGAAGGGGGGTTTTTTTTTTAAACCGCACTTGAAAAGCGTTTTATTTTTTCTTTTCGCCCACTCGTTCTCGTTTTCGCGTCGTTTCGGAGGGTGACGAGGGTTTCATCAGGCCATGGCATTTCCAGCGATGAACTGAGACTGGTGTTAAACAGCCCTGGTTGCACTCAAGTACGGTACATGGGCGGGCTTGGCAGATGTTTCCTGACGGTGATCAATCGTAATTGGCGGATAGATGTGGATCAAGTGCAATGTTCTAGAACTTCGATTCCAGGATTAGGAATGGAAGGGGGAGTAAGAAAGAAACAGGGCAAATTATGATACTCCCCACAAGTGCTTACAGTTACGAGTACTAGTCATCAGGACCGTGTACATGGTTAGCACTCTCGACGGGGCTGGCCTGATTGTCTCGCGGATTCGTTCAGGCAATCCTGACCAGTTCGTTCCGCTGTACCCGGACGGGCCGAAGCCTGGTCTGCCGTCGGCTTTGATGGAGGGTTTGCTGGGGAGTAATTGCAGGTCGATTTTTTTTCTTCTCTTTTCTCCCTTCCACGGAGGGATCCATGGGAGCACGGGACCCACCAGAGATAGGAGGGCCGGTCGGTATTCCGACCGTTGCTGGGCTGCTTGTGCGTGTTTATGTCTCATTTGCAGAGAGAGGAAGAGAAAAGCTTTTCCTCTCCATCGGGCGAGGGAGAATGTGCTCAATAGATCGCTTCGTTGCATTATATGATATTGCGCAATACAGTGCGGTACAGCGTATTGTGCTCGGATTGCTCCTCACTCAGAACAGCCAGGACGAGCGGTGAATGAATGAATGGCACAGCCAACTGCCAAATAGCCCATATCCTACCGTTCCCGGGATATCAGACGGGATTTCACGCTTCAGTATCTACGGTAAAGGTAGAGGGCACTGTACTAGTACTGTAAGTCGGCTATGTCTTTCTGAGATTCCGATGTCAGGAACCAACCTGTTTCATGTTCTGACAGAATAAGCGCGATGCATACAGCTCTCTGCAAGTTCCCTCAAGAAAAAGAAAAGAAGCAAAGGAAAACAGACTGCCAGACCGACCCGAGGCTCTGCGCAGAGAGCGCGCCGATGGCAGACAGAAACAGGACGAAATCCAGGATCGTTTCTGAGCTGTTATAGGTGATTTAGCAACACTGTAGGCTAGGCGGCGGGCCGGTCGGCCAGCCAGCAAAACGTGATGAATTCGCCAATCAAGCCAACGTTAAGATGAACTTTCGCCTAAGGAATGACAGGCGAACGAGCGGCCTGGGGCTTGCAGGTGCTACCTAACCGAGGTGCTGGATCAGGGAAGCCGTCAGTTTACAATACCCCACACCAGGAAGCTCATTGGTTTCCAGAATTTATGTCCTGCGGTGAGTGTCGTTGGTGGCGGCCGTTGTGGGGGCGTCTGTGGAATACGGCCGAACTGATGATATGACGAACTCCCTCGCCTGAGTGGATAGTATAGAGTGGGGCAAGAGGAGTGACGATTTAAGCTCTGCTAAATCCGCTTGCCCGATATGCAGCGGGAGGCGTGTAAAGCGGGGTTGATGTATCGGAGATGCAGGGCAGAGGCTGTGGCGGGTTTTGTTGGGTGTTGGAGTGGAGGCCATGGTGCAGATAGCTACTTGGGTAGTGTGGGATCCAGTGATTTTGCTGGCGGGGGATGCAAAGAGGCGTTTTTTTGTCGGGATGGCATCGCATATGCCCGTGAGTGATAGATTGTGATGTGTGGCTTGCATAATGAGAGCCGGATCTTGATTCAGTGTTGGGGGTCTGAATCGCAACTGCAAATGGGAATCATATTTGAGGATTTCGCTATGCTGCTGATGTTTGAAATATCGATGTGAGCTGGCTGAATGTGCACTTGTTCTCTGTAGTGTAACATTACAGGTTACAAGTATCCACGATGAGTGGAGATCAACTCGAATATTTGAGTCGGTCGAATGTGGGAATTCGGTAGGGGCAGTTTCTTATCTGACGCGATATGGTGGTGTCCGGAGCTTTTCTATGTGACTTAGCGGTGCACTCCTTGATTCGCACCGACTCTGAGCTCTAAAGTCTGCCGTTGCATGATTATTTCACCTCCTTAATTCCAGTGAGGCTGTCTAGTACTGAGTATTCTACATTTTCTTTTCCCCTTTTCTTTAATAATTGGGGTCGGTTAACTTGGGGGCGCTTCCTACAGCCATGGAACTGGAAGAGTGATTTTATATGATTGTCTTGAGAACAACGGAGCAAGATTCTCTTCTGCCATCTTACTGCTTCGGAGTAATCGCTCGGCTGGGGGCTCGCTTCGTTTGTTCTTCCTAGCCCAAGCAAAAATTCATTGTGAAGATCCTACTAACCTAAGATAATTATCTGCCAGGGCTCACTCCATTGTAGGCTCTGCTAAATTGCACTCATAGGCCCATCCGTTCCCTGGAATAACACAGCAAATTGTTTTGTGTGATATCAACTATTGTTTTTGTTTTCTGGTAGGATCTGCCTCCTGTCATAGACGTATTTTGGTATCGAGTGAGGTTTCTAAGTTGAATGATACTCCGCTTTATTAGTGTCCTTAAGTGTGGGTGGCGCGGAAATGTGAACTGAATGGAGTGATGTGTTCCAATGGGGGAGCAATAATAATGGTTGTGGTTGCTTGAAACTTGGTTTTCCCGTGGACTAAAAATATATCCGGAAAAGGTAGAGGTAATTATATCAAGATATATTGAAACCCCGAGGCCATCTCCTGTCTGCCACAGGGGTCTCTGCTTTTCCATGGCATGCTTGGCACACCATGATATGGGGTGGGGTGTTCATGGGGTTTGGCCTGGTAGTGTTTCCAAATTGTGATTGGGGAAGTGCGATTTGAATATTTAGGCCTATGGTTATTTCCTCATAGAATTAACCCAAATCGTGATTTAGAAATTTGAAAATTGCAGGTGCATTTGGGGGATCGCTGTTTGCAAATCGTGATGACCAATAACTGCTATTTCAATTCAAGGCAAGTCAAATGGCCTTACTCTCCTTAGGTATCCCTGTTCTCGTTTTATTGTCTACCCAAATCCACCCTCTTCAATGCTCCCGGCTCATTAGGGGTCAGGCTTACTATTTTGCTTTGTTTAACTAAAATGTTGGAATCTTCATTAAACCTCAATTGCTCGGTTTATAATTTACTGTATAACTTTGTGGTCTTCTGCATCTTTGTTTCTTGTATTATCCTATTGACCTCAAAGCCTATTGGAGAGCACCTCCTTTCCCGTTCCTCATTCCATTCTACCCATTGGCAGTCATCTATTTTTGATCCTCATGGGGCTTCTCTGTCTTAAGTGCGACTCCCATTACCCCCTTACCCCCCTTACCCCCCTTACCCCCTGGCCCCCCACCGCCTGTAGATCTTACAACAGGTCCCAGGCTATTTGCGGTGGTAGAAAAATAATGCGGCCAGTCACAATATCGTAAACAACCCCCAACCCGGCACTGTAAATCAAGGCCTCGAGGTGTCGTGTCGAGAGACAGCGTTTCACATCAGAGTTTTAATAGCTAGGTAGCTGCCTGCTCTCCGCTGAGGCCTGGAGCTGAACTTGATGTGTGATCTTCGAGAAGACTGTATATTGACCCCAATCCTTCTCCAGCCCTCCCGGCCCATAAGAGCCCGAGTGATAGAATGTGATTGCGTTGAAGATTCATCGTGGGTTGCTTGAGTTAATCGTACACAAAGCACAACGTCGGATACGCGCAAACCTCAGAGACCGATTAAATATCACACTTTGCTGCCTATTCTTTGAAAATTTCCCTTCCCAGGCGCACGGCGCGCTTCTTTTGGCTTCAAATTTATGCTAGCAATGTTTGTTGGCTGGTGGTTTTAGGTCTTCGTTTTTTCCTGGAGTCGAGTTAAGATTAGCAACCAGAAATGCTTTGGTGTGGAATATCCCAGATTGTGGCCCGGATTGTATATTATAAATGGACGGGATGGGCTAAGGAGGGGATTGGGAATTGCAATCTGGAGGCCCCGGTTTGTGTTTTAGTATTAACTTAGAATCTCTTATCTAGTGAAGAATTCTTCGAGAACGGACCCAAGACTGAGGTTACTTAGGCATATATTTAGATCTATGACTGGGTGAGAAAATGGAACTCGAGATCTCGGAGCCCTCTTATTGATCCCATTCCTAAAGCTAGGAACTCTCAATGGGTAGACTACCTATCACAAACTGTGATATCACCACCTTTCTCCATCCACACCCCCAACCTTCTGACCTGAAACTCGTTTCCTAGGAGAATGACGTACATGCTCCAGCAAATTCGCGGGTTTTCTCATGAACATACGTACCCTCTGGTCATAAGACCCCGTATTTGAAAAGCTATATAAGGAGGTTCTTTATCCCTCTGTTTTTTACTCTGCTTGGGGGACCCTTCTTTCTCTGGTTGCCTTCGTTCCTCATTAAATTAGGAAGCAACGGGGTTTGGTCTTTAGACACTTCGTGGATAAGTTTTTTTCCACAGGACATTCACGCTTTATTATTGGTTAAGAAACATTTGCATTTTCATTTATGCAGTAGGGGCGATTCGATCCTAGAGTACCTGATGAGACCCTTTTACTGTTTTGCCGCTCGGCATTTAGTTTGTCTTTTTAGAGCTTTTAGAATTTAAGGTATCCATATCTCCCCTCTTTTTATTTGCTTTGGTGATATAAACTAATAATTCGGTAGCGCCCAAAATGGCAAACTTATTATCTACTGCTTCCCCTATGGAGTGGTCGGCTTTGATACATTTATCACCTGTCCTGTGAATAATTGGGGTGATGTAACTACGGAGGCCTCCGGACAGTGTAAAGTGCTGAGCGAGACCTTGCCAATTACCCGCCTGCGGCTCTATCTCAACCTAGTCACGGATTTACTGCCCTCCTCATCATTTCCACCAATTCTAATCAACCCCTTTTCCACATCCCCTCAGGCAAACAATTTAGGACCAATCCCAGTTATGTCTTCACTCACTTTAAGTCAGAAGAGCTATGCCCTAAGCAAGATTTATTTCAACTACGAATGGCCCCCTCTTTTGCCACATGTCATCACAGCAGTGATCTCTCGAGCCACTAAAGAGCGCTTGGAAGCACTTGACTTGCTGGTCCTGTTGCTTGCAGCTGAGTGCGTTGGTGATGTGGCTGCGGTATGTCTCTACAAGACTGAAAAGAATCAAATTGTGCTATCCTAAGCTAAAAATCGTCCCTGCATTAAGGATTAAACTGCCTATATTGCAGAGCTTTTGGAAATCGCGACGAGTCCGACTCTTGCTACTCCTAGAAAACTAGATGATTTGTTACGATTGGTACTGGAAAAAATGAAAAAGAAGGTCACTATGCGGCTGAGGGTAGTTCATAACAGATTGAGACAACCGAGAGAAGCATCAAACTTTGCCATTACGGGATTGAACCCAATGTTAGAGGTATTTTAGGAGGACGGGTTTAAGAAGTTGAGGGATGAGTTGGCAAGGATTTTGAAAAAGAGACTCCGGGGTCCTCAAGAATCCAGTTAGAGCCCGCCTTGGAGGTAGAACGGGACGTACGAGTACTATGGGCTTCGCTACTCTCTTTTGTCTGCCTGGGCGCTCTACCTCTGACGAGTCAAGGAGCGGGCAAGCTGGCCCGGGCGCCCTGTACTAGTATGGCGTGGTAAACTTTAACTGTTATCCTCCGCCCCTCGAGGTGCCCCGACAAAAATGTACCCCCACCTCTGCAAGCCACCCTATCCATCACAAGCCGGAACCCGCATCTTGACCACAAACACGCCCAACTCGGGGCCCCCATGTCTTGCTCCGCTCGGTGAGTGGCACCTCGCTATCCTATAGCGTGGGGGATGTGGGATCCACCTCAGCGATGCTTCCTTGGATTGTGGGGTGAGCCCAAGGTTGTGATTATTTGAGGTAGTAGATAAACCCGAAGTCTTATTCCAAGCAGAGGGCGTGTTGGGAAAGCTAAGCCTCGAGATTCCTATCCTGTTCATGCATTCCGCTTGTGGGTTTAGTTTTCTGAATGGATCTAGGGAGAGCTGAAATCGTGAGGTATTATTTATGCTGCCTCTTATTGTCTTGCATCTTCCCTAGCGGTCTTTTGCAATTATCCTCGGTTAGTGATCCTGAGTGTCCCGGTGGTCCTCTACAAGTAGGCACCGACCAGACTGCGGTCCCGGGCATGCCATGGGAGTTGTTGGCTGCGTAGCTATCGACTGTAATTTCCTAGCAAAGGGCGCTATGAGGGAACGGGCAGCCGTTCGTCCCGTCCAGGCCCAAAGACGAATGCACTGGGCGCTTGGACTCACTGCCTATGGTTCTACCCCTACCCCTGAAAGCCGCTGTCTCACCCTGTAGGACCTGCCGTCTGAGCCAAGGATGGCTGTCTTCTTGAGATGTCACTGCCCTAGACGGACTGCTCAAGGCTATCGAGCCCCTCCCGGGGCTCTCTGTAGTCCCCCGCCGGGCCTCGTAGGGCCCCGGAGCTTTAGGGACGTGGGGTGTAGTGCGGGAACTGCAGCCTGGTATGCGGTAGTTAATACGGATTTCTGTATACAATTCCACCTTAGAGTACTCGCGATGTCGAAGCGTTTTTAAAAAAGATTGCTATTGCATACCCCCAAAATCCAAACACAGGACCAAATTTTGGTGGAATGCAATAGCACACCACGAGTATATGGGCGGCCAACGGATGTGATCGTTTCAGCGCCACTGTCATTGGTGCCGTACCGGTACTTGCTACCACGATTATGATACTACCAGAACATTTATCAATAACATTTACACTGTATTCTAGTACCCTTAAATGATTGAAGAATTTAACAAAAAAAATTGTGAGCACTTCCTCCTTTCTCACAATTCTTGTTAGAATAATTGCTGACATGTCTGCACTCTACAAGCCAACCGAAGTAGCGCAGCATTCTATTTGCTTCTGCACACCCTTGGTGGTTTCCTTGTTTTTTATGTCAGAGATTATTAGCTGAGGTTGTTGTGGAGATCTAGATATCGGAGCTTGTGGGTTCTTTGTAACTTACTCCCTATTTTGTGAAAAAACATTCTGTGACTTTTTCCTTTGCAAATATTAGGGGCCTATTAGCACTGTGATGTTTGACTGGTAAACCCACTCCTACTCGAACTGTGGTTTGAGTGGGTTTGAGTCCTGTTTTCTAAACTGTGGTTTCTGAAGTTTCGAAACTATAGTTGGGAACATCCACACGGTAGGGTAATTTCCAATAACGATTTGTATTTTTAACTTTAGTTCTACGCAATTAATCATTTTTTCTTCTTTTTTTCTTGATGTCACCATACTCGGGCGCAAATTAAAGTGACCTTGATATGTATGTCGCAACTATGGTATTTTGTTTGTCACTTCTGAAAGTTTGGTGAAAAAGAGGTAAGACCCCGTTTGGATACGACCGCTCCGTTCGGTTGGTTGCCCCATACAAACAACCATAGCCAGAGTAAATTTATTGAATTTAAAACAACCGGAGGAAACTGTCATTTGTACGGGACGACGGAACCGGACGGTTTCCAAACAGGTTCTGAGCAAACATAGTACCGTACTCGAGCGCAAATTACAATAAAGATTCAGATAATTTAGATTACTAGAGGTGTTAGGCAAAGCACTCAAACGTCACCGTGCCAGACAGCGCTTGACTTCTCTTTGGGGAGGGGGGGGGGTTTGTATGAATGGATAATTTCTCTTGAGATGGATTGGATGGGAGTCCCTTCTGTGGGAAGTGAGGTAATTACCTGATAAACCGTGAAAAATTTCCCATTGGTGATCGTGTTTGATCAAGGTGGGTTCTAGCTGATCCTTTGTTATAATACTAATGAGACGCTGCCGTTTTAACTTATCGCACATGTTTAAGAATCTTGGTGTGCAATAGGTATAACTCGTCTTTAACAGGGAGGATCACCGTTTCATGGAGAAACACAAGCCGGGTAGCAATAAAGCTAATGATGTTGGAACTCTCTCTTGTGCCTAATTCTTGCTTACTTGTTCGACCATATGCCAGATATTATGGGGAACTGAAGACGAGGGGCCGGATGAACTACGTCTGTTCACGTGGGGAAAGAAGGAATAGCTTCTTCTTGGGATTGTTTCTTAAGCCATAGCACCCTAGGTTCGGAGAATTAATGGCCGTAGATGCGATTTTCAGGCCCGTTGACTCTTGGTGCTTGATGCGTAGTGGGCTCGTGCATTACCCCTTCTGTTTCTTACAGCCTTAAGACTTGTTAGTTTCATAGAGTATCACTCGTCAGATGATAATGGGGCTTGATGTTAGGGTGCGGTGAGACAGATGAATCGCGAACTGTAAGAAGCATTTAGGTTTAGGTGATATGCGCCCGTTATACATCCAGAAGACAGGACCATGATGCTGGGAGAGCAAACTTTACCTTACCTAATTGTAACTCTCTGGGCTGAGTGTTAGTGGTTTGCACTTGAGCAGAGGCCCCGTGGATAAGTTGCTATGAATTATCCATGTTGGGTGGACGAGAGATGACGATCGATGTAGGGGGAATCCTACAAGCTCTGGCTAGGAGCGAGATACTAGTAGGTATGGATAGAGATATGTAACTACGAGACTTCCACTGGCAGGCTTTTGCGAAGCTTCCACCACGGAACTTCACATAGGTATACGAGTAATATTGAAGGATAATCGTAGAAGAGGAATTCAAGTTCCTAGAGGTGTTGACCTAGTTGGGGCGCTTTGGTTGGTTGGTTGGATGGGCTACCTAGATTACTCGGTAGTAGGGAATTGTTATCAATTTCGAATAGATTGTCGGTGCTGGAACGCAAATTCCCACGGTACGGTACCGGTATTTGGAGAGCGGATAGGCTTTTAGTCCCGCCAAATTGTGGACATTGATGTCAACCGTTATTTATAGTTTCGATAGTCCGCTCCGACGTTTGGTCAACCATGTACTCGAGTATATTATTATATAGTTCAGAGCGGGAGTATGATAGGAATCTAACCGAATACTTACCGTTTTCTATGCTACGTGGCATTGTGATATTGCCTATATTTGAAATTATCATCGGGGGTTTCTCTCGGCTACTCTGATAGTAAAACTTTCCTCAGTACTATGCAAGCATGATGCCCACTGGTTCCACCGCCTCCCGTTGCTTCATCAGTCAGTATTTCTCATAGTCCTAACTATTATAACTAGCAAATCATCCATAGAAGATTGATTTCAGATTCGTTTCTCCCAGAATTATTTTCCCTCCCTCTCCTTCCCAAACCCTAAATATACTTCCCTGCCATATAAGGCCATGTTTTCCGACCGGATTATGCTAAACTTTGCCGAGCTCGTCCTGCATTACCGGTAATTATCTGGCACACTTCGCTCGTGCGTGCTAGCTTATCCCTCGCACATCATTAAACCCGGAGTAGTTCCCCCGAAGCCCGAAAGGGGATGGGGTATGTACCGTGCGTTCTCGGGTGTATACTCCCCGGAAGGAGTGGACCGAGAGTTGAATAATAGGCTATTATCCTGGTGGGGGTGGGGTTGTAGCCCCTCTACATAGGAGACTTATTATGACCCAGAAAAGAATGACCGTCGTGGAACAATAAACCAGCGACAACTAGAGAGCGACCTCACCACAAATCGCTACTTATCAAATGGTGCAAATAATTGGCTACGAATCTCGCGATGTCCGCTTTCCGGTCAGTTCCCTCCTTTGTATCCCACAATTCTCGGAGAAAAAAAACTAACCAAACGCTCTAGACATCCCTCGACAACACTGGCTCTGATGCTATGAATGAAGCATGCGACTACTCAGCCGCCTACTGCATCCTCAAAACCGACGGAGCCCACAGCGGCCACGGGATGACCTTCACCATCGGCCGCGGAAACGACATTGTCTGCCGTGCTATCGAGCAAGTGGCTCAGCGAATTTCCAATCGCTCGCTAGAGAGCCTGACAAAGGACATGGGCAAGACCTGGCGGTGGCTGGTATCCGATTCACAGTTGCGCTGGATCGGGCCTGAGAAGGGAGTTATCCACCTTGCCCTGGGTGCTGTCGTGAATGCGCTTTGGGATCTCTGGTCCAAAGAGGTTGGGAAGCCGTTGTGGAGATTAGTGGCCGATATGTCGCCTGAGGAGTTTGTTAGGTGTATTGATTTTAGGTACATTACTGATGCGATTACGCCCGAAGAGGCGGTTATCATGTTGAAGGAAGAAGAGAACGGGAAAGAGGGGAGGATACAGGATGCTTTGAAGGATAGGGCAGTGCCGGCGTATACTACTACTGCTGGTATGCTCCTTTCTCTTAGTCTATTGGGTTTGGGGCTAATTTTGGTGCAGGATGGTTGGGATACGGCGAGGATAAGATGAAAAGCCTGCTGCATGAGACTTTGGCGCAGGGATATAAGCATTTCAAGCTTAAGGTTGGAGGAAGCGTGGAAGAGGATAGGAGGAGGCTGAGGATCGCCCGTGACGTTATTGGATATGATAAGGGAAACGTCCTCATGGTCGATGCAAACCAGGATTGTCCCCATAATCTATCGACGAAGAAATCAAAACTGACTGTTTCTAGGTCTGGTCCGTTCCAGAAGCAATTCACTACATGGACCAGCTCGCAGAATTCAAGCCTTGGTGGATACCCGCCTGCCTTTGCACAGATCAATGTATGATACTAACGGATCTAGGTTCATCGAAGAGCCCACTTCCCCAGACGACATCCTAGGCCACGCCGCGATCCGAAAAGCCCTAAAACCCCACGCCATCGGCGTCGCCACTGGCGAAATGTGTCAAAACCGTGTAATATTCAAACAGCTCCTGCAAGCCCAAGCAATTGATGTCTGCCAAATCGACGCGTGCAGGATGGGCGGTGTCAACGAGGTTCTGGCGGTCCTGCTCATGGCGAAAAAATTCGGCGTTCCTATCGTCCCGCACTCCGGAGGCGTGGGGCTTCCCGAGTATACGCAGCACTTGAGCACGATTGACTATGTGGTCGTTAGTGGGAAGCTGTCGTTGTTGGAGTATGTGGATCACCTGCATGAGCACTTCTTACACCCGAGTGTTATCAAGGAGGGGTATTATGTTACTCCTACTGATCCGGGCTACTCTGTCGAGATGAAGGAGAGCGCTTTCGTGAAGTTTGGCTTTCCGTCAGGGGAGTTTTGGAAGTCGGAGGAGGCTAAGCCTATACTTGAGCATTTATCTAAATAGACTATGATCGGCTAGGTAGTCACAGGAGGTCACTGTAAAAGCTAGTGTAACTTAATCTAAACTCTTCTTCGTCTTTTTTCTTCAATTCCCCCCATTCTCCATTTCTCGTAGAGCCCGCTTCTTAGCTCTCTCCCTAATCTTCTTCTCCCGGTTCTTCCTTGCCCTCTCCGCCTTCGCAACTTCCTCCCGCTGTTCAGACGTAAGCCCCTTATACTTCTCCAAACCCGCAATACTCTTCCTCCTCGCCTCTTCTAACTCATTCTCCTTAGCGGAGATCTTCCGCAAGTGTATCCTCCTCTTCTTCCCCGGTCTCTTCCTCCCCCTCTTTTCCCCGACGACCCCTTCACCGAACAGTACCCGTCCCGTAGCCGCGTACTTTAGTGAACGAGAACAGGCGCGCACACTCTCCCCACTGATGGCTACTTCTGCTGCGCGGGCTTTTAAAAGCGCGAGTTGCGCAGCGGTTGGGATGTAGTAATCCACGGGCCGGGATTGGAATTTTAGCGCGAGGGCGTAGGGGTCTGGAGGTGGGGTTGGTGAGCGGAGCCGGATGGTGGTTGTGGTGCTGAATAGTGGGAAGGAGAACTCATCGTTGTCGGGAGCAGAGGTATCGCTGGGATTTGCTTCGGTGGGCGCGGGTGTGGCCGGGGTAGCTATTGTATGAACGACTTCTTCGAATTGTAAGTCTAGGTAGTGGTCGGGTTGCTGTGATGAGTGGCGGGAACCAGCGGTGGAAGTGGGGGATTCAGGCGGGGAGTAGAGGTCTTCACGGCGGATTCTATTGACCAATCGCTTGTTAGCGGTGCAGTAATTAGGAGAGACTGGATCGGAATTGGGGACGAAGGAGAGGCGACCGTTTTGTTTGGGGTTCTTCAAACATTGTTCTGGTGGTGGGTTAGTATGAGGAATGAAGGTGTTGGTGCATCTGAGTTTCGGGAATGGTTTGGTTTAGCTTGGCGAGATCGATGTTATGGTCTGTGCGCGGTCACGGGGGCGCACGGGGGCGCACTCGGGTTTTGGATTCTGGACTTTCATTGATATAAATTTTAATAATGTGCGCATAAACTCCTTCTGTGTATTCCTCAATCTGGTTTTTCACCAACGATGTGCTGTGGAGGGAGATTATAAATAAGAAATTAATTTTTGGTTATTTAACTGTGTAATAATAGTAGAAGAGGAAAGAGAACTATCTCAATTCCAACATAAAAAAAAAATACACGCTCGAGTACTCATACCAAAACGTGAGTACACCCATCACTAGAGCATCTTCCCCTCCTTCCACTCCTTCAATAGGATAACCATGGTTCCTGAGAAAAGTGCTCTATAGCAAACTAATTGATGCCGATACAACGCCCACACCTCATCTTATAGCAAGTAGGGCATTCCTGCTCAGCCCTGTAATTCTGGGACGTGCAATTGCAGCATTGCCAATAGCGGCCGAGGGAGTCGCTACCGTGGGTTTGAGGTCCTGGGGCCTCGATTTCCGGGGGAGGATACCCTGTGGTGGCGGCGAAGAAGGTTGAGGTAGTACTGTCGATATTCTGTTGGGGCATAGTGTTGGTACTGCGTTTGATATCTGGTTTCTGGAGTTCGGGGTTGATTGTGTAAAGGTGTTAGACGTGTAGTGGGCGTTGGGAGTGGTTGTTTTGTGGTCGAGGAGTTTCCATTCGTTTTATACAGCTAGGGGGAAGACGAAGTTTGGATATGAGACAAGGTGCTGTTGAATAGAAGGTATTAAAAACCAACTTTCAAGTGAGGTGTCTCGCCATGGTTCACCACTACATTTTCTATTATGAATGTCTGTCCTGTGCGGACTGTGCTGGGTTCTGTAGTTTGGAGTTAATGAAATGGTGGTGTTGAAAATGAAATACTAATGCTAGGGTTGGGATAAGAAATAGTATCGTAGTCGAGGGGTTTCACCCGGGAGATCGAAGAACACTGATATGCTGGCTATTCCTTTTCGAGTATAACTCCTGGTGAGCCCAAAGGCATCTCTGGCACAGAGAAGGAAGATACAGTAGCTTCGATGGTCCGCATTTTTGCCTTCAAAATTTTGGAGGAATAGATGATATGAAGGGGGTCTTCAGAGCCCAACAGCGAAGGAGGCCGCCCGCCACGAACGTTTACAGGAGGACCGGCAGGCCGATCCCCCCGCTAGAGGATAGGTGTAGCAGGAACTAATAATAATAATAATAACTAAGCTTCGGCCGATCACCCTTTTGCTATTGAGCTTGTTGATTTTTTTTGCCTGAGACCGGATATTATCACTCTGGGCTTAGGAAATGGAGGGCAGGAAGCGCATCTACTTTCACCTCACTTGGGAAAGGAAGTGGAATATATAGGTACCGAAATTTGATAAATTACTGTATGGGGGACGGTGGCAAGCTTTCATCTCCCCTCTATTCAATTCCGCGATCTCCCGGAGAGCATCCTTGGCTTCATGGGCAATCACTCGCTCGCCAGTTCACTTTTGGCTGTTGAAAATATTCGATGCGGGGGTAGTGATTTACGGTAAGGGTTTTATGCTGCGGAGAGGAGCGGCTTACGTGGAGACACAATGTTTGTATTATGCGGAGGTGAAGATCATAATTGTTTGTGATGAGTTGAAGAAAGGAAAGACTTGAGTAAGAAGTGGAGTGAGAGAAGAATGAAGACGAGAGAGAAAGAACGGGAAAGAAAAAAAGAGAAATTGACAGGGGTGTGAAAACATTTTCATAGCTTGCGCGTCCTTTCACTAGTGCGTGCGTATACCCATGCGGCCTTGTAGTGCTGGCAAATCTCGCATCAAGTGCGGCCATAACACTGCGATTTCCAACAGACTTTCGTGTTGAGATGACTACGACGTGACAAAAAAACAATACCTAGTATACCATCCCCCACCTCAATCACAGGCTTTATCCTTTCAAGCATGTTGTCATCAGCTGAATATTACGATTTGTATAGTTGGGGGTTTGTTCATATTATTCTAGCCATGAGGGAGGAGTGAGAAGGGAGAAGAGTAAGCGCTGATACACGATTGACAATGCTATGGCCATCTTAGAAGATCTCATTTTTAATATTTAGATCTGCCCTGGAGGATGGCTGGAAGATAGTGTGCCTGGATTGTATCACCTTGGAGACTGTGCTCTGGTTTCTAGACAAACACTTGAAAAAACCACAAACATCTTTGCAATTTGCCACCCCGTTATGTGGCACCAATAAGCTAAGAAATTAGTATCTTAGAGATATGAGGGGTACGAAATAGTTGGTAGCGATTGACAGGGCATGGGTGGGGAAGGCTAGAATAGAAAGGATTTGATTTAAAGCGTGTCTTGGATTATGAGAATATATTTTAGGAAGGAAGGGTCGGGACTCAGCACTACTGTACATGTGCTGTGCGGCACTCAAATGCTCGAACATTACCACTATGTCTGACCCATTTCACTAGACTTAGGTTATTAGGCACTGTTAATCTCGGTTCCTCCATGATTTTCCATCTGGGGGTCATGAACCAAAAGCTTTTCGTTTCTCTCCTATGATTTTTGAGTCTATAAACTATCAATGATTATCGAGGAGTTTTTCTTAATACATGAGGACCATCCCCGAGGCTTATGAGACCCCGACGTGGCTAACCTAAAGGATAATCCTGGAGAGTCCTCAATTACTCCCCAATTTCATTAATATAAATTTTAATAATGTGCTCATAAATGCCTTCTGTGTATTCACCAATCTAGATTTTCACCAACAATATGCTATAGAGGGAGATTATAAAATTTAATAAGAGATTAACTTTAGATTATTTAGTTGTGTAATAGTGGAAGAGGAAAGAAAACCATCTCAATTCCGACGTAAAAGATATATGCTCTAGTACTCATACTAAAACATGAGTACATCCATCACTAGAGCATTCTCCTTCTCCTTCCACTCCTCTAATAGGATAACCATGGTTCCTGAGACAAGTTCTCTAAAGCAAACTAATTGATGGTGATACAACCCCCACACCTCATCTTAAAGCAAGTAGGGCATTCCCGCTCAGTCCTGTTATTCTGGGATGTGCAATTGCAGCATTGCCAATTGCGGCCGAGGCGGTCGTTATCGTGGGATTGAGGTCCTGGGATCTCGATTTCCGGGGGAGGGTACCCTGTGGCGGCGGCGAAGAAGGTTGAGGTAGTACTGTCGATATTCTGTTGGGGCATAGTGTTAGTACTGCGTTTGATATCTGGTTTCTGGAGTTCGGGGTTGATTGTATAAAGGTGTTAGGCGTGTGGTGGGCGCTGGGAGTGGTTGGTTTGTGGTCGAGGAGCTTCCATTCGTTTTATACAGCTAGAGGGAAGATGTCGTTTAGATATGAGACAAGGTGCTGTTGAATAGAAGGTATTAAAACCAACTTTCAAGTGAAGTGTCTCGCCATGGTTCACCGCTACCATTTTCTATTATGAATGTCTGTCCTGTGGGGACTGCGCTGGGTTCTGTAGTTTGGAGTTAGTGAAATGGTGGTGTTGAAAATGAAATACTAATGCTAGGGTTGGGATAAGAAATAGTATCGTAGTCGAGGGGTTACACTCGTGAGGTCGAATAATTGATATGCCGGCTATTCCTTTCGAGTATAACTCCTGGTGAGCCCAAAGGCATCTCTGGCACAGAGAAGGAAGATAAAGTAGCTCTAATGATCCGCATTTTTACCTTCAAAATCGTTGGAGGAACTGAACATGACATTTAGGCGGTCTTGGGAGCCCAACATCAAAGAAGGCTGGCCGCCCTAAACATTTACAGGAAAGACAGCAGGCCGACTCCCTCTAGAGAGCAGATGTAGCAGGTACTGACAAAAAAAAAAGAGAAATCAAATAACTAAGCCTGACAGTTCACCCTTTTGCTATTGAGCTTGTTGATTTTTTTGCCTGAGACTAGATATAATCACTCTTGACTTAAGAAACAGAGGGTAGGAGGCACATCCACTTTTACCTTACTGGGGGGGGGGGGGAAGTGGAATATATAGGTACCGAAATTTGATAAATTACTGTATGGGGGATTGGGGACGGTGGTAAGCTTTCATGTCCCCTCTATTCAATTCCGCGATCTCCCGGAGAGCGCCCTTGGCTTCATGGGCAATCACTCGCTAGCCAGTTCACCTTTGACCGCTCCAGGCGATTCTTCAGTACCCGGCATCACAGCGGGCTATATCGGCTACTGCATGGCCTTAAATTTATTGGCAGAAAGACCCTGAACGCGGCGAGTAAACCTGAACCCCCCAACATGGTAGGAAAGCCTCTTAGACAGGAGGTTCTGTGTCTAGCCAAAGGTTCCGAGGTCTACAAGTTCCCCCCAAAGGTACCTGAATATAGGGATCCAGATTTTGTGTGGCAGATTGGCTGTGCATATCTGAGTCTCCCCCACTAAATCCAGACATTGTGCTAGTATTGGTAATGTCCGCCTTGTTACCCCAAATATTTCTAATGTCGAGTCATGTAAGTTCCAAGAGATGTCCGAACTATCACTAACGGGGGGGCTTACCTGAGGGGGCATTTTTTTTTTTTTTTTGGACAAGTGTGATATCCTTGACCTAGCATGGTCTGCTTGATGTTCCCGTTGTTCCAGAAGCCGTTGCTGGTGGTCCCACTGCACCTCGAGATCGGCGGGACCCTTGAGATTCTTCTCGGGGATTGCTGCTCAGCGCTTCCCACTTGGGGTGGATCTCCGGAGATATGGTGATTAGTAAAGCTACTTTGGTGCCCTTCGGGCCGGACCAGCTTTTCCTGTGACTATGAAAGTAGTAGCTACCTGGATGTTAGTTTACTTAGAGGGGCATTTTTTGGCAGCTAACTGAGCATAGAGCTTATCACCCATGGCTAAGAGGGGAATTCTGCAATTTGAATTAGGGTGTTATAGAAATTTTGATACTGTTGTTAAAATTTAATAAAGAAAATATAACTAGGATTTACAAATTGGTGTTATGTCTACTGGGCCCAGAAAATAGATACGGTATGGTAACACGAAAGGCAGCCAGACGACGCTCCAGCACAGAGAGCCAAGCTGAGTAGAAGACCATCATCGCTATTATCTAGTTTACGGGGAAAAAAGGCTTTGAAGCCCAGGAACTTACATCCGTGGAGAATTTGCCCTGCTCGAATGTCGCGAACTTTGGTCTTTAGGTTAATTAGGAGTATCCACTAGTTTTCCTTTGGGATGTCTCTCTAACATTTTCTGCTCAATCTTGCTGCCGCGGGGTATTTTCTGGGCCTATGTCAAAACCAGGCTCAATGGGTGATTCTTGCACATATATTTACCTATGATCTGCTGACCATCAAAAGTTTAGAGAGAGCGCTTTAGCGATATAACTGATTTAGACAACATCATTGTGATACTAAACTTACTTTACTATACATTGAGCAGATATACTGACCCCCATGACAACTATTAGTTCTAATAAGTGATGAGGGCGTCGTGTTTTCATGTGTCATTAGCCCCCGTAGCCGGCGTGGCCATTGCGCATGTCTTGTTTTAGCAATAGAGAATTGATATATGATTGCTCCCCCCTTTAGATGGGGTGTAATCGCTCCGGTCTTGCTAGGCTCACACCCCCTTCTTTCCACATCTTTAACAACAACCACCACTTTAAATGTATAAACATCTGACCTATCTGACGTTTGTTTTTTGTTTGGTCATCTAGAGTTTCCCCATTCTTCGTGAGCCATCCCAGAAATAGTCTACCCCGGAGTGGTGCAAAAGGAAGATAGGGTTAAGAATTTCCTAGCATATCCAGGGTGGTCAGACTCCAGAGCTAAGGCTGACAGATTTCTGACAGCCCACAGAAATGGCGCCGATGAGGCCCGTGCCCCTATTTGTTTCCCTCTTTTGCACCAGATGGAAATCCCTTTCAATCCCGGGATCAGGGAGAACCCCATGATTGATGCCGGCAAAGTCTGCCCAGGAATCGGGCCTCATCGCCCGAAAAGCTCCCAAAAAGCCCTGCGGATTTCTGAAGTCGGGTGGTTGCTATAATTTCCTATGCCGCATGCAGCACTCAACCCGCTAGTCATTGATAGCGAGCCTTTGGTCCCAAATCTTGCTCCGACCTGCAGGAACTTAATACGGTCCTTCACCGACCAGCCTCCCATCTAAATTTCTATATCGGCGATAACCAAACAGGGGCTAGCACCCCGCAACCCGTGCGATAGCCCCATACCCCGGAAAACCCTTGGGCAAGTCCCACATTTGATCACAGCTTTCTCCACAGTTTCTACAGCATACTATACCTAGCTAGTTTTACCAGCCGATTTATGCGACAGATCTCCCTGTGCCCGGGCCTAACGAATCATCGAGCACAATGCATATAACATGGTACTGGATTTTGCGTAACCACCTATAACCTCCTAGCCTGCCCGGGAGGCCTATACAGAAAATACGCGCACTCCAATATACTTGCATTTTAGTAGAAGATGAAAGAACCCCAAACTGACACAATGTCGCTATGCCATCCCCGCTAAATCCCAATCCCAATCTCGCTCTTCGGAGAATTTACCTTGCAGAATCGGTAAACTCATATATCATGAGTGCTCACTCGAACCGTCCGCTAAGGTAGAAGCTCACATTCACATGCAAATCGTTTGTCCGATTTCTATTACCTATTTTTTCCCCCTGGCTCTGCTCGGAAACTACCGTACTGCTCCTCTAGTGCAAGTATCATACCATACCCTTGGGAAGATTTGGTGGGATGGATGGATGGAATCTTCACATGCTACGAGACAAGAGGGGTAAAAGAAAAGAAAGAAAAAATTGCCCCTCCATTACCCACCAGATGGGAAAGAAAAAACAACTCTTTCTGATTCTGATTCTGATTTCTGATTGCGACGAAACCGCACTTTACTATTATGGCCTGCGCGCCCGAACCGAGTAATCGAATCCGCATGATACAATCCTGCTCATCCTCTCGGTGTCCACATATCTCGCGATTCAGGTTAATCAGAAAATCAGTGAGGAAAAACACAAGGGCCAAAAAGATACCTCGGTATATATTATATCACCAGTCTTGGCAGGGGTAGAGGTGTGGTGCTAGAAGTCATGGAGGGGAAGTGTGTATCAACCCCCCCCCCCCTACTCGTACCCCAACTCTTTTAATTGGCAGAGGGCAGTCAGCGAAACCGTTTTGAAGTTAGGCTGAATATTTGCACGCAAGCCACTCTGCGGCCAGGGGGATCACGGTACACACCTCCCCATATCGCTTCTGCCACCATACCGCGGGGATTGGTTGGCGGGGTAATTATGATTCTTATTATGGTTGTCGCAACTTGACCCTTTGTTTTTTATTTTCCGGCGTTTACTAGCTCGAAAAATGCGGTATTGTACCCTCCAACATTGACACCAAGTCTTGTCTTCAGGAAGTTGGGGGGGAGAGCCAAAAACCCCGAACATTAGTTGGCGTTTTCAAGCTAGAGAACACTAGGGGAAAAAGAAAAGAAAAACTCAAAAGTTTGCGACTCAAGAACGAGAACCTGTTTGAGAAATCATAGTTACTTGTGGAGGGGAGGAGGTGGTCAGGTTTGTTGTTCTCATTATGCTATGGATTTTACGTGTGCGCAATACATAATAGCGGGGAAATGATTTTTCCGGAGAGGTGTGTGACATGGTTTGCTGCACTGGTATATTTAGTTCTCTAGCCTCTTTTTATTTTTATTTGCACCTTCGTGTTTTATTTCATGTGATAGAGGGATTTGTGGAATTTTATTTATGATAAACAGGATCTATTGTGCTGCATATTATACCAAATATCAGCGCAGCACATCACCGAGAAACAAAGCTTACTGTGGTTGCTCTCATAGCTGAATACGGGCAGAGGGGTAGAAGAAGAGGAAGAAGAGGAAGAGAAAGAGAGGTATTCACATGTGAAATGGGATATATTCAAGCCTAACCTTCTAGAAGTCATGAGACCAGGGTCACATATATTGTGCCTCTGTCCCCCATAATTGCACATGCGGCATTCAAGCATGTCATGGGCTCTTCTAAATTATTATCCATGGAATAGCAATGTGGAATGTGGCTAGCTGAAGGATAGTGTATAGTACTCGAGTGAACTAGACTCGTAGTAAGAGTTTGACCTCCGCACTTTGAAGGAGTAGACCCTGTTTCATGTCGTACGGCATTTCAAGCTCTATGCGGTGTCTGTAGTCGGCGAGTGTCGTGCAAACGCTGGGAAAGTACACGAGTTCGGTATGCCGATGCGCACCCTTACGCCTTGTGGCTCCCGCCCGCCCGCCTTCTCCCTCGTGTGGCTCCAGACCAAGACGTGGTATGGTCCCGGGCACCACAGATCGACACATGTGCTCCCGGTAATTCAATTATTAAGCGGTGGCTTCATTTCCTGATATGGTAGTGATATGCGTATTGTGTTACCCCTAGCTTTCTGGTCGGAAAGTCTAGTGCCAAGATATCACTTAGCTTCATACCTAGCTGATTGGACCGGCTCCCCTTCCAAACATGAATCAGTCTGGATCCTTCTCGGGTTAATATTTTCAAAGCTCCTTCTCTATCCCCAGAGAGTGATAAATTGAACATATTTACACAAGATCTTAAGTCTGGAGGCTGTGGATGTTTAGCTACAGAGGTTTGAAGTTGGTGATATTCTAGGTTGGTTGAGGCGCAGATTATGTCGTGTCCGAAACAATCTATCAGAGTGCGGGAGCAAGCGAGTAACCACAGCAATTTGATGAACTTTTGCTTGTCATTGTGGCATCGGCTGACTTGGGTATACACCAAAGGGAAATCGCCATACTATACTAGTACAGGATGTCATAGACTACAATGCACGTGATGGGTGAAAAAAGAGTACTGGTATGACACGAAAGGAACAGAAGAAGCGGCAAAAATAAACTCCATCACCCCCACCAACCTAGTTAACAAAACTTTTTCCAACTTCCGCTGCGCTATGATATTGCAACACACAAATTGTAAGACCCGCCAGAACCAAACCGGAAAACCTAAAGGGGGAAAAAACCAAAAATGATTATTAAACAATGAGTGAAAAATATGGAAAGCTTAATTAGTTAATCTCCGTCTCTAAAACTTGAATAACGTCGTCGATATCGAAATCCACGCCATCCAGGATCTTAGACATGTCTTCCTCCAGCCATGAGCTTGAATTCCCGACGAAGTCAAACGCTCGAGTACCACCATCGAAGCGTTTCTGGCTCATTAGCGGTGCATCATCGTAGTGTCCAAAGAATGGATCATTGTCCTGGCCGTTGAGGTTGAGCAGGGCGTCTAAGTCTTCGTTTTCTTCGTCGGGAGCACGAGGGATGGATAGGCATGGTGCCATTAAGACGGGCTTTTCAGATGGGAATAAGAGTTCCTCGCGGACGCGGAGCACGCCGTTACTACCAATTGTGAAGGTGCCCGCAGCGTTCTGGGGTAGCAAGTGTGGTGTTGGGGTCCGGCGATCATCGTGCTTTGGTGATGGTGGAGACTGGAGGAAGGTTTCTAATTTGAGCTGGAGTTCATTCTCATCTAGGGGTGTAGCATCAGGAATGTCGATATTTTCAATGTCAGGGGGTGGGGTGAGTGCTGCATTGGAGGGTGGAGCAGAGGCGGGGATTGTGATCGCATTGCCGCTGAATGGTGTGCTGTGCTGGGAGCTGGCACCCGTGGGCTTTTGCGGGGTCAGATGGTCAAGGCTCTGATGGTATCTTGCTCTTCTCCTTTGGCTGAACTTCTTGTGGCCGGTAACCTGAATTTCCGCTTTCTTGATAGCAGCCTCCAAGAAATGAGTTGCATAGTCAGCTGCTGAGTACGACTGCCGAAGCCCTTGCATCACCTGCATGCAGAGGCCAAATCCTTCCAAACTAAGCTCCCTAGTCAATGCATTCGATGATTTGATGTCGAGCAAGTGAATAATCACTGCCGGGAGCATGACGGTAACACTATGGGTTCTATCAGTAAAGATGAAAAAAAGAACAGTGGTTTGTTCCCACATACCCGGTGGTTGGGAGGTACTTGACGAGATCCAGGTCTATGAGTTCCTCCGCGAGGTGAGTAATCTCGGAGGCTGCTTGTCGAACCTTCCTCCTAGAAACCTCCTGGAGCTCAGCTCCGCTGTTCTTCGCTGGCCAAGGCGCTGGTGCGGACGGCAGAACCTGGGGTCTGTGAAGAGCGCTGACAGTTGTGCTACAAAGTAATGATTAGTCACCACTATCATTTCAAAGGCTAAGTCGGATGTTTGGGTAACCTACTAATAACACATGTGAAGGAGATTTCTGTGCAAGGTAAGGACCTCATCTACCGGAGCATTGACACCAACTAGCCGATAGATTGTCTCCTCTGGTAGCTCTTGCACCCATCTGGCCAATTCCTCATCACATTTCTCTACCTGACAACACCCAGGATCCAGCTTTTTGGGCAATAGCATCATAGTGGTCCTGGTGCTTCCGTCGGCCGCTAAACTTCCTTGGTTGGTGTTTAAAACTGAGTACTGTGCGGAAAGCACTTGACTGATTACCATACACAACTTGGCTTTCTGGATGCATAAGATAGCAAGCTCCCTTTGTCGGCGTGACTCCATTTCCTTCCTCTGCCTTTCCCCATAACTCCAGAACATCGAATCCTCATCACCATCAGGGCCTGTATCAATTGAAAAGTCATCTAGTGTAAGCATGGGTACATCACAATCCTCGCTCTTTATTCTTGTTGGCCTCCTCATCCCCAATGCCACCAATCTATCCCGCATGAAACAGCTCCACCAAATTCGCTTCCACAGTTTCTTACGGTCGGGATCCATATTTGAGTTTGCTGGGTCTCTGTGTAGACCAATTGTATGCGAAAGGGAAATAGCAACACCCATCCAGTGCCATGTATCCTTTTGGTCATCTGGTGTCTCATACCAATATGTCATGAGCAAAATCGCTTGAACGAGTGACATCCGGTCTTGCTCATGGTCGAAATCGTAAAGCACCTTTTTGTGTAGGTTAGAACTATCAGGCTGAAGCAGAGAGATTACACATACCCTGGCCTTTGTGAAGAATGCTTTCCGAGCAGCTTTGCGTGTTGGATATCCAGCAGCACGAAGACTTTCCATATCGACAAACTAGGAAGTTCGGTTAGTCCACTATCAGCTCCGGAAAGGAAGGTGCAAACATACTGCACTTCCAGCGAACATCACCGCCTGAAAGAGCAACAGGCTGATTTTCCCTTTACTCCCATCGTCGGAGGTAGCACTTCCCAAAAACTCCCTCCTGTTCAGTAGCGGCATGTACGGATGCACAAAGTCAAAATGGCTCCGAAGTAGCTCGCTTCGTAGGGGCTCCTCCGGGAGTGTCAGCGCACCCTTTTTCACCAGGTATTCCAGATCATCGAGAGGAATCTTGATAGGGGTAGGTTTGATAAAGGCCGGTAGTTCAATGCAGGCTTGTGAGATGGTAAACGATCTACGTGGATGCGATGACGAAGCCGAAGTTTGTGTGGACAGTGAATTCGCTAAAGAGGGAAGGGATTCGTGAGACGATGCGTAAGATGCCCGACGGTCACGCCCCATTCGTAGACCTTGCGCCTGGTCTGCTTACACAAAAAAAGAAGGTAAGAAGGGTTTCGGATGGTGAATTTCTTTTGAATACACAAGAGGTTTGAACGCACAAATTAGATGAGGCACATGGCCATTATTTTCCCTGTCGGAGTGAACGTCGATCGGCAGGGCCGAAGGAGAGCCCGAAATACCGGTATGGGACTCAGTGTTATGACAAGCGTTAGTTTTCCTCCCTGATGGTGAGGCATTAGTCTGCGCTTGAGCGGTTGTGTCGGCACCGGTGTCGGAGGCGGAGCCGGTATTATCAACCTTGGTGCCCCAGAGTTTTCTAGAACAAAAGGGTGAGTTTAGATAGATTATGGGGGGTAATAGGAATTCAGAACCTACTTTCTTCGTTTGCTCTCTGTAATAATGCACTCTACCTCATCCAGTCTGCAGTTTGTGCAAGGGGCACCATGTTCAACAACGTTGCAACGCACTTTTCTGGCCCGACAGCATTGGCAGGCCTTTGAAGCCCGACGCTTTACCGGGCGAAAGCTTGAGCCGTTTGTGTTTCCAGCGGCTGTGGTGGATCGCTTTTGGCCCGCAGCAGCAGAGCTATTATCCGTAGTCGTTAACTGTAGTGCTGTGTTCGTAGTAGTAGTGACAGCAGAGCCGGGAGCAGCTGCTGCAATTGTTGTCCCTGAGAGGGCCATAGCCAGTGACGTTGATGTGAGACAGCAGCAGTGTTCAGACGATTTTGGTGGGTAGCAACGGAAGAATTGTTTGAGGTCTGCAGATAGGTTTGATGTTAAGGTTTGGTTCAATGGTACTGTGCCCAGCAAAATAACGGAAACCCTCGATATTCTAGGCTGAGGATGAAGGAGTGAGAGGCGTGGGTAAAAGGCGCAGGGAGGAAGAGGAGGAGAGGGAAATCCAGGGGAGGCAGAGGTCATGTATATAGCTGAGCGGACGAGGGGCGGCGGTCCAACGGAATTAAAAATCACTCCGTTCAAGACAATTTTTTGAACACTAACTAAGTGGAAAAAAACCAGGTAAAAGGGTGGGTAGGAATTAGCATACAGTACCGTAATGGACATGTATCCGTCACCCATTCCATTCCCAGTTCCACATCCTTTGAACTGCAGAATCTATAAGTAATATGTGCTCGAGTATCCCATTTCCTTGTAACTGTGTAGGTTCTACCGTAGTTTACCCACCTTACTCCAATACGAGAACCTACCGCTTCCCTATGCCTACTATGGCATTATAGCTTATGAGGAAGCTGTCCACCCTCTCCTCTACGATATGATAGCAGATTTCCTCCTCGGTTCTCCTACACCTTTCTCTCTGCTGCCTATTACCATCAGCACTTCAACAGAGTACCGGTAGCCCACAAACACCATCACCATCACCCAAGGTATCAATTACTGACCATTAGCCCTCCCAAACCCCCTCAACACCAACACCATCACTACAACCACACTTGGCTTCTTTACTCGAGTAGACTATCTTGATGTCGATTATACCCCTCCTAATCCGCTCACCTACCCACCCATCCACCAAAATCTTCCAAACTTATACTTTTATCATCTCCATTCCCCTATTCCAAGCTTGGTTTGACGTCCATCCACCCCTTCATCATCATCCCTCCCACTTCCCTCCTCCCTGCTTCGGATATCTCCATCCTTGTTCCGTTTGGTTTTTCATTCCCTCTTTCCCTCCACACAAACGAGATTCCCCTGAGTCTCAGGGCGAGCCCCGGCCAACGCTCTCCGCTTTTGTGGGGCAAAATCACGCTTCCTGCCATAGACTACGGTACTCGAGTACTTGACTCAGGTACCTGACTGGCTATCTTCGCACATCCATCAGCCTCTTGCTATTCCTAGTGTGACGGGTGCAGACGCTAGCCAACGAAGAAGGAAAAAATATCTTCAAACCCCGGATTCCTGGAGTGGGTGCTGAATACCAAGCATTGGCAGAGGGCATGGATTGGATGGGGTGATCCGGAGCCGCTCCTTTGCACGCATGTGATTACCCTATGGTGGTGCCCCAACATCATCATATCAACGTACCCTATCTACCTAAGAGATCGCGTGCCCCTCTTCATGGATACAGAGGCAAGACTCGCCAAAGAAAGAATGAGAGCGAAAAAAAACACTTTGCAAGAGTGAGACCTGCACAACACTACTCGAGTGCTGTCTATGGTATCATCCATTGGCGCGGTATTGAAAGCTACAACCTCACGATCGCTGGGTAACGCAAGAAAGTTCAATCGTCATGAACCTGGTAATCGGTGAGATTAATTCGTTCCCAAAAGAGAGCGTGGAGTAGGTAGCCGAGAAAAACAGGCCCTATGGCGCTGGCAACTTAGAATTAGCCTTTGCGACCGGGGCCTATTCACGACAACCAAATTTCTCCATCGTATGCTATCGTTTTGCTTGCTCCTGCACTCGAGTATGATTTCTCTATAAGGCAGGTGATGTGTGGGCTTCGGGGGGCAGGGGGTTTGCAATTGAATGAGTAATATGCCAAATATAATGCCCAAGGGAGTACCGGTATTGTGTTGAGACCAGAGATCAAACTCGGAGCACCATACTGGATCGAGTGCGCCCTCGTGACCCGTGACCCTGCTGAACCACTAGAGAAGACAAGAGGAACCCCGGCTATCCCGGCCGCCGGTCTGAGCGCCAAGAGAGGACAAAGAACCACTTGCGATAAGTTCCATGCAAGCGGCATGCCTGGTACCGTAGTTGTACAACAATCGCCCCCCCACCCTGAAAAAAGTAGGAATCTAGATTCTAGAATACTTTCCTCTCACAAAGACCGGTAAATGGAACAATGTTTATTAAAAATCAATCGCCCAAGACATCATAACGCGAGTGGAGAATCTTGTTCAGCAGGTGCTTCCGTGTGGGTGGAAGCACTTTATGTTGAGGGCGGAGAAACTTGTGCGACTTTCGCCGGTTCAGCACACCTGTTATCGTCGGGCGGACGTAGGCTGTCTGTGTGAGAAAAATCGGGCTTCCCCACCCACCCCCCGCCCGGCTCCTCCGACTCTCAAAAGCCTCGAAGATAGCCGCCCCTCGTCATAAACGATCAGCTGAGATTACTAAGCCACTCCTCATGCTCCCACCACTTTCTAGGCAGCACCTCTGCCCATCGACATTACGGGAAACTCGCCGGGGGCTGCTATCACGAAGTTCCGGAGGGCGGATTAATCCCCCCCTAATCTAAGCTAATGCTTTTAAAAAATTGCGATGTCGACTGCACCCACCGGAACGATAGGCGACTCCACTTCTTCCGGGAATCAGAGTTTGACTTCGTCTGAGCGAAGACTCGAGCATCTCTGTATCAAAGCCTCGCTAGCTAACCGGGTTTTTTTTCTCTCACTCACTGGTTTTTTATCCGACAGTGACTGCTCCTGGTATAAAGGTCCTGGTTTCACTACAAATAAGCTTGCGTCTCGATGAAACGGAAGCTAAAACATAACGAGGGATTGAACCATCGGTATGGTAGAGCAGACTAGTTTGAGCGTTGGGATAACTCTACTCAAGGCACTGCCTTTATGACTAGTCATAGTGCCAGATGATATACCCTCCTCGAATGTAAATACTTGAGTCGATTATATGCTAATTTTCTGCTCGTATTGTGTCTATATAACCCCGTGCTATCATCATTCAGCGCAGTTCAGTGCTTACTGTGATGGCGCCTATGTGGCGACGCATGTCGGACTAGAACATCAGGCTGGGGGCCGAGGTATCTACCAGCCATGTGGATCTGGACTTAGATTTACAAACACAAAACACAGTGCAAGTGGTCCTCGGGTTCGAAAAAGTATCATAACATAAAATTGAGGGGTTAGGTTAAGGGATGCAGTATATCTTGCGAGTTCTTGAGAAACGAGCGAATGACCGAGTGAGCAAAGAAGTGAAAGGAGCGGGAAGCAATTATTATTAATGGCTCCTGGTTGCCGTCGTATGCGAGAGATCCTGCAGCAAACATCCATTGTCCTTGTATGAACTTCCAGGCCTCAGCGCTTGCAAGTACTGTGATCCGACTTCCCCCGCCCTGACCTATCCTCTCCTCCCCGCAATGACAATGTCTGGAGAACCTTAGGCTATGGATAGCTCTCGCCATTAAACATAACCCTAGTATATTGGCCCATACTAGCTTTACGAGCAGAAGTACCTCCCCTCCTTACCTGCGCTTAGCGGCTATGACAGCCTTTCTCAATCAATCCCCTTGCAAGGCGCAGCCCTAACACCAGGTATAGGCAAGACTACCGGTACCCTAAACAGGACATCACTCACGCGCTCACACACACGCACACTTGCGCTATTTGACCTCTTCTTTTTTCTTATCCTTCTATCATACTCCTGTCCCATTCCTCACTTCACTTTTCTTTTTCTCTGGGGTGGGAAAAGCTCCCTCCTGGACTCCGAAACACCCGCACTCACCTTAGCCCTGTCGCTTTCTCTGTCGCATCGGAAGAATTAGGAATCTATCGGGGGTGTTATGCATTGACTGGATTGGGACTTCTCCATTTTGCCGGGTTAAAATTTTTCTTTTTCTTTCCTCCTCTCCGTTTCCTTATCTTAACGTGATACACTTGTGGGCATAAAATGCTCTTTTTTTTTTTTTTTTTCCTCACCTTTTGTACGTTTTTCGGTGGTATGGGACTATGCTTGGTCCTTACTGTCATGATAGAGCGTCACTGGAGCTTATGGGGGAGGAACGAGATGTGGGTCGATTATCATCTTCGTTGCTCACGCGCGGATGGACTAACGGATGGATGGATGTGGCGGACTCGCCTCTTTTATCCTCCGTACTCTAGTCTTTTAATTCCGTGCAAAATCTTGAAAGCCACACAGTAAGAATACCGTAAAAACTCGAATAATAGGACCGTCTGCTATGTACTGTAGTCCGAAATTTCCTCCTCTGGAAAAGGGGCGAAAACACCAAAAAACATGCCCCCCGAGACCAAAAAAAAGCAAAAAAACACAGACCTTACTAGGAGAGGCAAGTTCAACGTCCTAGCACATGGTCAGATTATTCGAGTTTTTACGGTATTGAAATTTTACCTCCGGGAGGTGGTACGTAAGTACAAGTAGTAGTGGTCAAGGGCAGGGTTAGGCATATCATACAGGATTGTGCAAATATCCTGCTTGACACTTCCCAAGGAGGCCTTCTCTTTCTTTCTCTCTAGACTCCTTTAAAAATAAATACTGGATGATGGAATACCTTGTCTAATAGAACTCCTGTTAGGAGAAATGTTAAAAATCAGGAGGAATGTTAAATAACCTTAGGCTTCTCGGCCAGTAGATGGCCACCTCCTAGGAAAAAGGATATGGGATCTTGGAACTCTTTTTACTGTTTTTCTTTTTCCCTCTCATGGCTTATAAAAAAAGGCTATAGTGACAAATAACTATCTCAGAGAACAGGTAAGGAAGGTTTGGTAGTCTCAAAGGATTTGAGAGTATTATGTATGTATGTATGTATGTATCGAATAAGGTATGTGATTTTTGACATGTTTACTTGACTAGTGTTTAGTGTCTTCTTCGTATCCTGGAATAAGGTTAGTTGATTTTGTAGTAATAGGGAGTTTTAGTATGATAGCCTATATCAATTCGGAAATTTCGTCCCTGCGATTATCTCCCCCTACGGAATAGCAATACTGCTCCCTCAGCTCTACCAAACATGAGAACATATAACAGATGCATTTCACCGGTCACTTCGACTGAACTCCTAAACCCAACTCAGCCAACGACACCCCTAAAAGCACATCCAACGAACCTGCACATTCCTCCACCAAGCCGGAAACCCAATCTCAATCCCCTCAAGATTTGCAGATATTTCTCCAGCTTCCTGCGATATCTGCTCCCGCCTCACAATCGCTTTTTGAAGGCGGAAGGGAATGCTTCTACGTTTCGGTTGTTAGCTAGTAGAATTGGACCTTTAGGAACCGGAGGGAAAGAGGAAGGGAGGAGGTTGCTGTCACTCCCGGGTTCGTAGACAAACTGCCTATGCCCTCATAAGTTGATTTCTCCTTCCTTTCCCGTTCCAAGATAATCCGAGTTGATGGGGAATTCTGGGGGGTTTTGGGCACGCTTCTAGTGTCTTACAGGACTGTTGAAGGGGGCGCGCATGAGTGGGAAGTGGAGAAGTTATTTTCCAAGGTAATCGGGGTGTAAAGTTTAGGTTTTGTGGAAGTAGAGGTGCACAAGTTGTCCATGGATAAGAGGGGGTAATATATAGAGGGAGCATCAATCAGTGTGGGAGAGAGTTTCACCTATTGTACACTCTTTTGCTGGTGCCAGATGGTGCTCGGGGTATATTTGGCTCTAAGGGAGAGGGCAGTGAGACACTCGGGCGTTATTGAATGTCGCCAGCCGCCATTTATTTCCTTGGTTGGATGGAGATGATATTTGGGGAGTGTTAGAAGTGCTGTATAGAGGGTTCTTAAATCTCGTTACCTTGGATGGGTCTCAGACTGGGGGTGAGACCACGGATTGAACTGTCATAAAGAATCACTCGCAAGGCCCTCGACCAGTAATGTCGGAAATATCTCTTCAATGTGATGACAGGTGCAAGATATATTCAGCCAGTTTCTAGGCTTCTTGGGACATGAGGATTTAGGAAATGGCAGGAGTCATATTGATGTATATACATGTTACAGATTGTCATAAGTAGGGTAGTCTTAGGCGCTTTTATAAACGGGCAAGAAAGCAACTCTCTCTCTCTTTCTTCTTTTATTAGTCGGTCCCATTACTTTACCCTTCGACGCCAGCCTCTTCTGTGACTTCCAACAAGTAATCCAAGTGAACAGTAGAATGATGTGTCAGGAGTAAAAAACCTTCTATCCCGGTTGCTTCTTTGCTGGGTATGCTTTAATGCCGCCAGATCAAACCTCTTTGAATAGCACAAGACTAAGTATTTTAAAATCTAATACTAAACTACGTACAGTATTCGCGAAGCGATTCTCACGCATCCTTCCCTAGTCCACCACCTTGCTCAAATAAAGGTTGCCCCCGGGTAACAGATCCACGATATGCCTCCTCAACAGAGCCCGAAGCTAGCTTGTTACCCACCTAAGCACGAACATCGAATCTGCACACTCCTCCAAAGCCTGCAATTCAGCACGAATCATGTCCGACATCTCCCATACCTCGTCCGCCATGTCCTTGATATCCTCCGACATCTGGTGGAGGTTTGTCATTGTTTCTCGAAGGCGATCCCGGAAGGCTGAGGGTGTTAGCGGTAGGGCCATGGAAGCAAATTGGAAGATGAGAGGTAGAGAGGAGCTTACACCCTGATTTTGGAGCAGATTTTGTGACACCGGCGGGCTTGTTGAGAACGGTAGGTAGGGTTTTGGCTTTAGCTTTGGCTTTGGCTTTGGCTTTGGATCGGAAACCCTCGATATCGTGTAACTGTGGGCCGGTAGTCTCTGTTTTTGGGAGTGTAGGAGGTATGTTTGAGAGGGGAGCACTGGCTGTTTTAGACCGGGATACGGGAGGCATGTTTGAGAGGGGGGTATTGGGTGTTTTAATGACTATTACGAGGGATTGTGGAGGTGCTGGTCGCGTAGTCTCATTCCTGGGAAAACCAACTGTGGATGTATGAGGGTTATGTAGACTTGCCATTGCTGGTTGCTCATAGCATCCACGAACTTGACAAGAGGTCCTCTTTAACGTCATGTGTTCGCACTAAGACTGGTGGCGGAAGTGCCATAAGAACAATTCTTATTAACAGGCCACCACGAGGCTATGTACGTGCTTCTTGGAGTCCGAACAATGCTGTACAAGTGAGTACAATAGCTATTTGGTGGTACCCTAAGGTCTCCTGAGTGTCTCTGGCTTTCCCCATACTCGCTCCATCACCACCTCCATATCCCGCCATTCTACCCCCAACCGCCAGATCAATATCTCAGAATAAGCTTTTTTTTGGAAATAACCTCACAGGAATACTTCCTTGTAACCTGTCTCAGGCAGACTTGTTCTAGAGCTTACTTATGATGAAGTGCGGCAACGCAGTACTTTGGTAGTACTTGCATTACATCTTACGAGCTAACGCGGCTTGAAAGCCCATGAATGCATCTCAAAACAAGCGCCATAAATACCTTATGCCAGTTTATGACAACAGTTTTCTCGGCACAGCTGCCAGTATAGTACAGTACACGGTATGCTTTCTTCCCATCACCAGCTCAAAAAGAGGCCTCTGATGCCCGCTCCGAAACCTTCCAACCTCCTACCCAACCCCGCAGCAAAGCCATTACACAAAAGCGCCAGCAGGCAACGAAGGAAACAAAAGGTTATATCATGCAAGCCGCCCCGACCTCGAAAATATCTATGCACGAATCCAAACACTACACATATTCCACCGCACAGCCCCCGTCCAGCCTCAAGGAACCCTCTGAAATAACCCTTCTACTCCTATTTTATACCCATGCGTACAGATTACAAATGAATTGTACACTTATAGTACTGTACTGTAGGTCTTGTACCCCCTTGAGCGCCACTTGGTGTTATACAATACAATACTAAGCTAGCCAAGTTTCCTAGCCCGAGGGAAGATTTAATAGTACTCGGAAAGTGTTTAGCTGCGGTACAAGTACCGTGTTGTACAATGTGTTATAACAGAGGGAGAGATCTGGTTCATAGTGGGTGGCAGAAGTGAGTTGTCCTGTAGTGTTGTACAAGTGAGGTATGGGTATTATATAATACAATACTTTGTAGGTGTCGCATATTTTTGACCTTTGTATTAATATGGTACTGTACATACTTGTATATTCGGGTTTGACTTAAACTGAATACTAATACACCAGTTGCGATAGGATAGAACACGCTGGTAGCGCTACTCTATTGTATGGTACATTATTGGCGTTACTACCTCGCACTCTCGCAGGCGTACTTCCTCCTAACAAGCTCTATTAGATGACGAAAAATCTAGTGGCTATGTTCTACCGTACTACACACTTACAGTGAATGGGTGCCCCGGCTCACGATCGGCGTCCCGGTTCACCAACCAAATCAAACAAAAAAGTGGTATAAAATATAATTCAATTACCAATCCCATGTAGTTTAAACCAGCTAAGAAAAACGAAGAGCACTTGCGCAATAAATCATCCATTATAAAATAAAAGAAAAGCGCACAGTAAAATAAAAATCTAAGCATCCCCCACTACCTCACCCAGTCCCTACCATATATTTAAAAGGAAAGAAACTTTTATACAAACACGTGAAAATCATAATCGTCTGACCTAATTAGGACTGCCCTGGAATAACCTCAACATACCGGCTCTTCCCACGCTTCTTTCCACCAGGCGTGCTCCTTCGGCTGACCGGTGCACCTGGAGGACCAAGAAGGTCATCAATGGTGTCGCCTGTTGTAGCACGCTGGCTCATGGATGTTGGCGGGCGACTTGGGGGACCTGCGCCCGGTGGACCCGTAGGAGGGGTAAGTACAGGGGGTCCGGAAGGAGGTGGAGGCGTAGATGTTGAGGGTATAGAAGAGGGTGTTGAGGATCTTCCGAGTGGAGGTGGAGGGGCGTGAAGCCCGGATGTGGGTGGTGCGGACGAAGTCCCCAAGGGCGGAAATCCGGGGGTCGACGGGGTGGAAGATGGTTGGGAGGTAGGCGTCGAGGCCCGCTTCGGTGGTGGCGCCGGCTTCGGGGCAGTCGCCGTAGTATCACCAGCCTTCTTATTCACCCAACGCTTAAGGTCTGGATCGTAAACAAAGGTGCTCTCTTCTCCGAGTTTTGCTTTGATAGGTCCTTGTTGGTTGGGATCCTTCTTTCCGAACCAGCCACCAAACCAGCCTTTTTTGCCTTCGCCTAGAAAATTAGAGCCTGTACCCAAATTTACTGAGGTTATTAGTGGAAATATACCTTGAACAGCATTTTTCTTTTCCTCGTCAGCTTTCTTTTTCGCTTCCTCTTCCTGCAATTTCCTCGCCTGGTCATCAGTATTTTTCGTAAACTCATCGTCATCATCCATAAAGGACTTCTTCGGCTTAGGCTTGCCACCCTCATTTTCATTATCGCTGTTATCTGGTTCGTAAGGAGTAAACTCCGTAGATGGAGGCTGATAGCCGCCATTGGGTGGATAAGGTTCGGAGGCCGACCTCTCCGTGGTCTCTGGTTTAGTTATTGACGATACTGCATCCTCGAAAGAGCTTCTAGAATCGTATGTAGATGTTCCTGGATATCCAGTTGATACAGAGCTGGGAACAGGGCTGTCGTAGGGATTGACTATTTGCTGTTGTGGGGCGTGGGGGATGGGGCTCGGCTCATATCCCCCGCCGTAGCCAGTAGGCTTATAGGTACCCGAAGTAGCTCGTTGGTTCACTACAGGCTCATATTGACTGCTTTTTGGTTGGTAAGTGTTAGTTGGGGCGTATCTATTTGCTGCTTGAGAGGCAGGTTTAACCGTCACCGGAGGGGTGGAGATGTAGCTAGGGGTATTATTGTACGCGGAGTAGAGATCGACACTAGATTGCACCCTGCTGATCTCAGGGCTCACGTTTCCGGATCCAGTCATCTTTGCGAATGGGCCAGCAACAGCATCCACCATGATCCCTTCGCCACCAGCTGTACTTGAGGTCTCCTCCTCTTCACCGGCAACAAACTTATTAAATGTTCCCCAGAGCGAATTGCTAACTGTATCTGAACTAAACTTCGGAATCCATTTACCAGCACTCGGGCTCGAATCCTTAGGGCTCATAGAAAGGCGAGCAGAAAGATCTTCAAGCCCACCAAAGAACCCAGGGTGGAAGTAAGGGGAAGGTTTATTCCAGACCTTTATTGAAGCAGCGATCGAGTCACAATACTTCTGTGCATCTCCCTTCTGCCCATTTTCGGCGAGGACGATAGCGCGTTGAAGTTTATAGCTCTGAAGGTGAGGAAAGCCTGGGCTCGAAGTTGCACAAAGTGACACCGCTAATTCATAAACCTCACTAAGCATGGCTGAGTCGGGGTCTCTCCCAAACAGCGCCTGTCGGTGATCTGCGCCCAACAACGAGAAATCGGCGGCCGGGTCATCATGTCCACTAAAAACAGATCCCGCACCGCCCAGGGCTCCTTGCCGGGCGAATAAAAAGCTTAAGAGGCTGTTAGATTAACCCTTTCCTCCCAATTCACAAAAAGATTACGTACCAAATGTGGCCAGCCTCGACTCTGTCATACCCAACCAACAACTTGCCTAACGCCATTATTGACTCTGCATCACCCGGCGACCTATTGCTTAGGATCAAGCCTAATGTTTCTCTCCATCGGTCAAGCTTCTCATCGATATTCACGCTTCCGCTCCGCGAAGCACCACCAAGCATCGGCATTCCCATCCTAGTACTAGCGCTCACTAACTCGTCAACGCATTCTTCCCAGTTACCAGCAAATGTTTCGTAGAGAGCAGCCAGACTGTCTGCATCTTCCCCAAGTATCTTGACTTCGTTCTTTACAAACTCTTGAACTACTTGCTTCCACAAATCACGGCCAACAGTCCCTGATATCAGCAGCGCGTGAGACCATAATTTGCGATCCACGGCATGCCAAACGGCCGCTGCCCGGTCACCTTTGAGAAGATTACTCTTAATAGTCTTGATGGCTTGGGGATCAGCCCGCTCAATACTTGGACCGTGTGTGATCGAAGACATATCTCCCACAGCAGGGAATGCTCCATGATCACCCATGCCTTCCTCCACCGTTTCCGGTGACAGGATGGCTCTTACAGTCTTTTCGACTTCTGGATTCCCTTCTAAAACCCCATCATTTTCCAATAGATTCCTGACGATCTTCCACAATAATACTTTCTCTTCCGCTCTTGTTCCTTCTCCTTGCGCCCTTCCCTCTAAATCCCCAATCTTGTCTGTGAGCCAAGTCAATAGCTCCTTCTTCTTTGCCTTATTCGTACTCTTAGAACCTGACCACGCTGGTCCAGGAAATCGACCCTCTGATTCCTCAAACGGCAAAAACTCCTTAATACTCCTAACCTTGACTTCTCCGGGAGAGCATTTGATCATTGGCTGTTGCATATCAGAAGTATGCATTTGAACCCGTTTAGGAAATGTGCACGCGATGCTTCCACCGAACCCCCAACAAAATACTGGTGCACCTTGCCACCTCTGCAAGACATCTTGACAAGTCTCATCATTCGGCGCCATAAAGCTAAGCCCTAGAGATTGTTGACGTTGGTGGAAATCCATAGACGCATAAGATGCAGAGCTACTATGAGCGAAGGCAGAGCTTGGTCGTTCATATGGATCTCTTGGCCTTTGGGATATCTTATTAGCCTTGCCATAAGCCATCCCAGGCGATTGGGTTTGTGCTCTTGGGGGTGGCTGAAAGGTAGTTTCGGGAGAGATTGCCCTCTGAGGGAACGCATTAGGATTATATCCAGGTGATTGTGTTGAAGGTGGAGGAGGGGTAAATGTGTTCTGGCGAGTGACTGAGGGTAAACTGGCGGGCGAATCCCTCCCGGAACCTCTTGAGGGCGCATACCGGCTTTGCACAGGTGGGGGGGCAGCTGGTTGTGGAGATTCTGAAGGGTATCCATTATTCTGAAATGCCTGGGATGGGCTAGTTGCACCTTCTTCCTCCTCTTCTCTTGGTATATCCATTGCCGAAACCTGCGCAGATCTTGCAGTCCCTGGGCGCGATGAGTGCATAGCATGATGTTCACCGGAGAACCGCCTTGGATGGCTATGATATGGATCCTCCGGAGAATGGGGATGTTGAGAAGGCGGAGATGCCGTATATGAGTGTTGATGTGAAGGGCCTTGGGGAGTCATTGGTGGCGGACTCATCAAAGGCTGTTGTCCAGGTGGAGCTTGTTGTGGAAGTGGGACAAATCCACCAGATGGAATCCTATTTCCAACTTGCGGCGGCCCGGCAGGCCGAGGTGCATATTTCGTTCCGCCAGCTGGGGGGGCACTCACAGGTGAAGCGTATGGGGCTGCACTCGGGGCCGGAGGATGAGTTGTATTCGGAGGGGCTTGGTAGCCCACCGCTCGAGGAGCGGGTGAGTACCCACCCGCCGCAGCAGTTGCTTGGGGAGCTAACTGTGCGGACACCTGCTGAGGTGATCCTGTGACTGGTTGAGCGAATGATTTTTGTGGGCTGTGGTAAAATCCTTGCGTGCTCTCGGGCCTTGGGGGTGCCGCTTGATAGCTGCCAGCTCCGGAGGGCACCCGATTCATGGGTTCCGGATGTCTTCCCAATGCTGAGGTTGCTCTCTGTCTTGGAGGCGCAAGGGGTAGGTCTTCAAAGAACTTTTGTTGCGGCACACCCTTTGGTTTAAGAGGTCCCTGTGGCTGTTGGGCTTGAGTAGAGAAGAGCGCACCCATACTACTGCTTCTTACGGGAGGTAGTTGGCTAACTATGCTTCCCATTCCCGTAGGTACAGTACTCCACGATTGCTGGAGATGGGAAGGCCCCCTCCTAATCGCTGGAGGCCTTATGTCCAGAGGTAAATCATATGGACTTTGATACCCTTCCTTTTTGTCTACAAAGCTCTGAGCTTTCGCTTCGGGTGCTGATGGGGGCCGAGCTCCAAAGGCGGGGTATGGGGCAGTCGGTGGAAGGCCGGGCATACGGGATGCCAGCGCTTGGGGAGCTTGCTGTGGAGGTACATATGGATTGTAAGGGGTTTGCTGAGGTTGTTGCGCTGGCCATGTCCCACCATATTGCGGCTGAGTGGGGGACTGCGCTGGGATCTGTGCTTGGGGAGTATATCGTGAAGCTGCCGATGGAACTTGTGGGGCGCTTCCAGCAGAAATACTCGAGAATCCCTCAAGAGGTCCGTCGGGTCCGTGAGCAGGTTTCGGAACAGGTGTCTCGTCATCAGGGTCAGGCAAGAAACCCTCATCGTCACTCGGCAGGAACCCCTCGCTATCATCGGCCAAGAGTTCGTCGCCAGCCAATGCCGCCTGCCACCGCGCCGTCAAATCGTCAGCGGCCTCCTGGGCGGGCGGCTGTTGGTCTGGTTTGTGTTGCTGCTGGATTTGCTCAAAGAAGTCCTCTCCATCCGGCTGGCCTGGGGCTTCTTCAGAGCCGCCAAACAGAGATGAAATTGGGTCCTCGGCCGGCTTGAGTCCTGGGATCCCATGGTCGCCGGCGTCTGGACTGTCAGGGCCTAATCCTCCGAAAAAGTCATTGTCGGTCTTTACGTCGCCAAAAAGGTCTGTGGTCCCTCCAGCCCCATTATCCGTAACTTGCTCCATAGATGCCGCAGGGTTGCCTGCTACGTTCCCAGAAAACCCGTGAAAAAAGCTCCCCGCCGTTCGGAGAGAGATTGAGTCTCCCGGAAGGGGGAAGTAGAGGGTTCGCAGGAGGGAAAAAGGCCGGTGGAAGGAAAAGTTGAGGTTCGCCGGAAGGGAAAGTTGATGTTTCCCAGGAGGAGAAAAAAACAAGGTTTCCGGAGAGGGGAAAACGAAAAGGTCCCCTGGGAGAGAGAAGTTGCTGTTCTTCAGAGGGGGAAAGACGAGGTCCCCCGTGAGGGAGGATGGATTTAGCTTCTTGTGTTTGCCAAGACTTTAGGAGCCAGATTGCACTCCCGTTTGAAAGGTCAATTCAAGTACTGGGGTACCCGCGCGTTGCAAAAGTTTCCGGACATGTAGGCTTTGGCTTGGCGCTAACTTAGGTGTCGCCACCTAATAAAAAGTGCCAAGCCTTGCCTCCACATTTCCGGAAACTTTCGCAACACGCAATGAAGGCAGCTACAGCCACAAATACTGTTTACTTGGTTCTCATACAGATGCAGGGAACAATAAACCCGAGAGGGCATGGATGTATTTGGCTGGTTAACCTTAAATAACTGTTCAATAACTTCTTGCGCTGCCTAGGGCCTCGGCGTGTGCCTGTGGCAGTGTTGTGGCGGGCGAAGATGGTAAATTTTCACCAGCCACAACACTGCCATAGGTACTGTACTAGTACATGCACGTTGGGGTACGGTGTGAGGACGGCTGGTAAGCGAACAGCAGTGCAAGAGCCTGGTATCATACCAAAAATGATGAGCAGTGCAAGGGTTTTCCACCAAGAACAACTATATTCACAACCTTCCAACCACTGATCCAGTAGAGCAATTTGGGGCAAATCTTCATCTATATGTGTAAAAATCCCTTGGATTTTACTTTCAAAACCTTTGAGCTCTGTATCTAGACTGGTTGAGGAATTGTCAAGGGATCTACGGTTGGCAAATTGCTCTTGGCGCAACTTCTAAGCATTTTGTGTGAGGGGTGGTGAAGGTGAAGGCTTGGCACAGTTTTCAACCTCAACCTTAACTTAGAACACTGCATGCCAAAGCAGCCAACAATTCTTCAATAATCTGTAAGCACTTGGAGAGATGTTTGGGAGAACTTTAGACCATAATGTCAATTTTTGAAACCCTCTACAGCTTCAGAATGCGTTGAATGGAGAGTGTGAAGTATTATAGCATGGTTTGGGTTGTCACACGCCATTCTGCTCACCATTAAAACTTTTACCAGCCTCGGACAGTTGGGACAAGAAAGTTACCGGGCAATGTCAGAATTAGAACTGAAGAAACCAAGGGAAGTTACTCCAGTATGGTATGATCGCAATAGCATTGTAGCCTAATTGTGACCTAACCCATCTCCCACCGTGCAAGCCAATACTACAACAGCCTAGAATGAGTACCGGAAGCTTGTAGTAAAAAAAAACAAATTCTACTAGTGTCCGGTTACTCTCTTGTCTCGAATTGTATATTGATGAGCCAGTGTGGTTACAAAGACTTTTCAAACGGGAGTGCACGTTTTTACAGAGTATCGTACGGTTGAGGTATCACTGCAAGAAAACTCTGGCCCCTCCACCCTAGGCTAAGCTCATGATATTCTAGCCACCCGGGCTATTGGATTCGCAATGCAAGGCCCTCCACCACACTTAGAGTACCGTACTCCACCACCAAAAATATTTCGTCCCCATTCTGTACTTGGTCATCGCAATCTGGTAATCGCAGGAGAGTGAGAGATATGGGTACGGTGGTGGGTCACCATGGAGGCAAGGCATAGCGAAGATCTTACTATCCACACGTTTTTTGTACAATAGAAAATATGTTCAGGTAGTTTCGATAAATGTTGATTATATAGTGAAAACAGAAAAATATATGCTAAACGACATACACAGTTTGTGATAGGAATAATATTACAAAACCTCGGGTGTGAGACAGATAGAGAATTTGGGCAGAAGAAAGGGAGCTCCAGAACCTCCGAGAGGTACTCGAGTAGGTTCAGAGGATTTAAGGCATCATCCACACCCCGCACCCACACCTTATCCGAAGAGGCAGCTAGGCAAAAATCAGAGGGGGTTGCTTGTCTATACTGTGACTATCTTAACTAAAGAACAAGCAGCGTAGATATCATGGCGGTTCTCCGAATCAATTTGCGTAGGAAACTCTCGAGCATCTAGAGATTAGCCAAGCCTTTAGAGACGAGGCTATCTCCAGATGCCCAGAGATGCACGCAAGTGTTTTCGGCTAACGCCATACCGGTATCGATATCTGACGGGAACTCGCCCCCAGCAGTCAAGATGGACACAGACTAGACTAGCAATCCCTGTAATGACGGCCTAGGCTGCCTCCTCATACAAGGTGTCGATAACTAAAGATTTTGTCAATAGCTAGCATGTTGTCGGAGACCCTATCCAATAATCTAAGTTGCTGAAGAAAACTCAAGTGACTGGAAGCGTTGGGGTAGCGATAGGATAGCGGTAGGAGCGAGCTCCGAATTGAGAGCGCGGGTGATGGATCGGCGAATAAGGCGAGTTAGGTGAGCCAATATTTATGTGAGCGCCCCCGGCTAGGAAAATCGCAATAGACAGCGGTTTCCGAGTGAAAGTGAGGAGAAGGGAATTGTTTTTTATCATAGTTGTTGGGAAGGGGATAACGAGAAATGGGGTCATCTTATACCCACAGAACAACGGGGAGAGGTGCTTCGTAGCCCCTCCCGTGTCAGTCGAGGATTGCACACTTGTTCCATGCATAAACACACAAAACGAGATAAGGGTGTGACGGCGATGCTAGGGATGAAAGTACGAAAAGAATGACAAACCGATGTCCTAGAACCTCGTGCTGTACAGTACATCATAAACTCGTGATATAATACCAGTAGTTAGGCTAACGCAGGAAGGCTTCGATAGAAGCCTAAAAAGTATGTGATGTGGGGATATGAGTGAATTAATACCCTAACTGAGCTCACACGCGGATGGAAACTTCCTGATCTCAGCGTTAGCGGAACCGTTGAGGTAAAATGAGTGATGCTTGGATGCAAATATAGTTTGAGAATCAATCACAAACTTCAGCCGGGTTCTGTGAAATTGCCATCCAGGGTTGAAAATAAGGGAATATGAATGACGATGCCGACATCATGGATCCTCCCACCGCAAGCCTTCAACCTCCGGTCTAATATCCGGCTGTAAGGCGCCAAAGACCCATCTGCAGCGCGGTGGAGGCCTGATAGATAGAGGAATAAGGCTAATGGACGTATAGATAAAGCTTTTATGAGCCTTGCATATCATGTCAAGGACTATCACGGCTACCAGCCTGAATTCCACAAAGCCTCGCTAGAAGATCTCAGAGGGGTGTAGAGACGGGGGATGCAAGCTCTAAGTGCTAGCCTTCCTTACCTTACCGTATGGTGTTTTTCCTGATCACCTTAAAACATATTAATACCCATGGGGTTAGGGATCCATGCGCAATGCAGATAGCCCTAGGGAAATCCCGCAGTCTACTGCACATCACAACCTGAAAGGCAACGTCTAACACTCCCTTACCCCACCTCATTTTAGGAGCAGTCCTTGATCGGGTGACATTCGGATACTTTGACCATGAAGGGATAAAATATGACCCTTTGATTCCTTTGAGAGAGTCTAAATGCCCTTATCCAGGATCGAATAAAAGAACAACTTGTACTAGTACAATACGGGTATTCAGGGAGAAATTCTTTTTCGGTCAATTTTCACATGGGCGAGACCGGCCAACAGCAGGAGAGACAGCAGAAGATGCCAGTGCCTAAAAGAGAGAAAGAGAGGGAAATGCTTCTTTGAAAAATTTTCCACCCAATACAGGAATGGGGATGGCTAGTTTCTGCTTTATCGGGAGGGTGGGATAAAGGTGGATATTCTGTGGACAACACGGTAGTCTTATGAGGTTGATATTAGGTAGGAGCTTCTACTCGTATCTACTGGCCTACCGGTATCTTAGCGTCTAAGTACAGATGCTGAACTCTAAAAACGGGCTAGTAGAGCGGGGGCGGCAGCTGGCAGTGCCTCGAAACGCAAAGCCTCATAGAGCCATAGCTCCATCTTGGAGTGTGGCCTTCCCTCGGCACCCCTCTTCTGGTGCGTCTCTCCAGCTCAATATCCCTTATCTATTCGGAGATCAATCGACCAATCAATTGCTCGATCTCTCTATCGTGACTTGCTTTATTACCGGTACTCTGCTATATTACTATTTCTCTGCATAAATGCGGGGCTTTTTCCCCCTCTGCGACGGGAGGGTAGAGTTCTTCACCTGCCCCTCCCTTTCATATTCCAGTTACATGAGGGAGCTTACAGACAGAGATTGGCTTTTAGGACTGTACTGAGATCGAACTGGCTACCGGTCAAATTCCCAGGATTACCGGTAAATCCCAAAGTTGTGCAGGAATCAGTCTTTGTGCACGATCTTTCCATGATATTTTCGATTTAATGCACATTAACATATTAGATCGGGAACTAATCAGACACAAAAGCAAATTACTTTGTATCTAAGTTTTGCTCAAGCCCTTAACTTAATATATTTTCAATAAAAATCGAACTTCCGAATTCAGCTCAAAAAATGCCAAATCCAGTATTTCATACAGGAGGAAGAGGAAATTCAGAGGAGTAAGAGGTATTCCTGATTGCCCCGTCAAATTCCCACTTTTTTTGGTAACTATTTACCGATTGACTTCCCCGCCTGATCGGCTTCCTAGCCCAATACGTTGTCTGAATGACGGGTCATGACTGACTTGAACGGAAACTTTCTCTCATTATCATACCCACTCTCACTCGAATCCTGCCATCTCTGTGGTTTGATCCTGCCGTCCAATATAAACAGCCTTTCTCCCATCTATCCATATGCATCCCAGGGGAAGCTTGCATCTACATATTTGCTCTTCTGGATTCAGTCCTCAAATGGCAGTAGAGCCCCAAGCGTGATATATTTTGGAGGTTCTTGTTTTTTTAAAAATTTAATCCTATTATTACTGTCAGAATCAGAAAATAATAGCTACGAGATTATGGTGCCACTGACCCAAAGATCCGGGTACTATGTATATCACCCAACTTCACAAATTATCAGTCAGGAGCGCCATATAGCACGTGCTAGAATTGCCCATATAAACTCTCCTTCTTTGTCTTTATTTTTTCCCTCCTTTATTTAAGCAACCTTACAGTGAAGTCCTTAACCGCTTCAATAAAAATCACCATTGTTCACTTGAGCCACTTCGCTTCACTCCGTAAAATCCTTCAGCATGATCATTACCTCTATTTTCAATACCCCTATTTCCAGTAGGATTGGCGATGATCGAGAAGGAGCACGGAACACTCCAACAAAGCTAGCAATCGCAAACCAGAAGTGTAATTTCCAAGGAATTTTGAGAGAATCTCCCAGACACCTCTGGGCTATTAAATGCACATGCTAGTACCCGACTACCACGATTACGCCCATCAGTCCCAGCTCGCATTCATGGAATCTCTACTTCACCCAGCTTGCGCTAGGAAGGGTGGCCAATGAGGGTGGATCACCTCAGGATAAGGGAGAAATTTCTAAAGCTCTCTTGATCAATACACCATATCTCACGATATCCCCAGAACCTTCGATCAATACTCTACCAGCGTTCTCTAAGCCATCTTAGAAGTCTATATAACTGACACCTCCACCCACCACTCTTTACCCACCGCTCACCAACTTTTCAGCTCAACACCGCTCACCAACTCACCAACCCAACAACCCAACAACCCAACAACTCAACAACTCAACAACTCAGAACCTCAACAACTCGTCACAACTTCATCACAACTTCATCACAATGTGCAGAAGCTACCCCCAATCATCAAGACGCCAGACAAAGACAGAGAACACGTCTGCCTCCTCTCCCCCCTCCTCCTACTCCTCGGCCTCCTCCTCCCGCACCTCGGCCCCCTCCACCATCTTCTCCTCCGCTACCTCCACCACCGCTCAAACCTCCCGTTCATCCTCCGCCACCAGTAGTACTCTGGGTAGTTCGACCCCGCAGCAGAGTTCAGGCTCAATCTCGCCAACTGGCAGCAATATCTCAAAAAGCTCTAAGTCATTCGACTATTCCATAAAACACAGCTATGGGAAAGGATACGCATACTCATCGCATAATTAATTCGCTCCTCCGTCACCCTCATGGCAGCCAAGTTGGCTGTCGGGGCCCTCAATAACGTTTTTTGGTAGACACTTGGGGAGAATAGTGAAGGGAAGAGATTGGATGCTTGCTCGATGGGCGAAGGAGTCTAGGGAAATAGGATAGATAGATAGGAAATATACAGCATTGTTTTTATATCCAAGGAGAAAAGATGAGAAAAGTAGAGCCAATTTTAAAACGCTTTCCTCCTGCACATGGATGGAAGAGTGCCCTAGAAGTGAAGGTAAGCATTACACTCCCAGAGGGAGCAAGATGTTACACGATATCTTTAAAAGCTCTGGCTAGTGGTTGCTCTCTGAAGTGAAGCTTTTCTCTTGACAATCACCCCCATAGTCCTCGGCTCTTGCTACAGAGTGGCTACCCACCTATCACTCTCTATTAGACTACCACGTAAAACAACCGATAGCACTACCTCCGTTCTAGGACTGTTATCCTCAGCGCTGCTCACGGTTAGCTCAAAAGATATTAGTAAGAATATAACCTCGTCATGCACTAAAAAAAAAAAAACCCCCTGTCCGGCGGATAATCTGTATCCGGAAGGAAAATATCGGCCCCACTAATCCCATGCGCCCCATGTCTCCAGATGCGCCTATTGTTGCTACCTTGTGCCTACTCCCTACTAAAAACGCCCTACATGCTTACCGCCGACTTGCCCCTCTGATCTAGGACGACGGCTTTACGCTCTCTTCTAGCGACGCCGCAGAATTCAAATAGCTTCAGTGTGCATCCTGGGAATTTCGGGGGCGCGGGGACCTGTAAGCAAGCCGCAGAGAAGGAAACCAGGTTGAGGAAAAACAACAACAACCCGCAGAGGAGAAACTTGCAAGGGAAAGGAAAGCACTCCTAGGACGCTACGGCAGTGGATAGCGCTAGGTGGGCAAACCACCCTTGCTCCAGGGGGGGAGAGGTACATTGAATACACCACCCCTGACAAAGTCAAGGGATGGAGAAAGGCCATCTCGAAGTACGCGGAGGACAAACTCATCAAAAAACATACTGCTGTGTCGGGCCACAGTGTCAGAGCCTGAGATAGGGGTTTGCGCGCTATCAGCCCACCGTCAAGAGTAGTTATAATACTGCAAAGGTGAAGAGGGGATTAGGGGTGTCGAAGGGGCAAATAACTTGCGCTTGAGATTGATCCAGCAGGCTGCCCCCAGGAGGATCCAGCAGGAGAAGCAAGTGGACTAAGAAGAGTAAGAGGAAAAAGAGGAAGACTCTGTGAAGGATGGGTGTAAAGGAGAGGATGGAGACGATTACATTGACAAGGGCAAGAGAAAACACAAGGAAATGAGAGACGGTGTTACAGGAGAGGATATGGAGCAGCATCGGATACAGCAGAAGTTGTATAACGATCCTATAGCGAACCTCGCAGATACCGTATAAATTAGTTCGTTCCCGTTGTTTGTCAATCACTTTCTTCCTTTCCTTCTAGCTTAGGTTTTCCTCCATTCACTTCGTTTTTGTGCATAATAATAATATTATGGTATATTTCATCCGATCCGCGCACAGCATTTCCATTGTGTCCATGACTTCAGGATCAACCCCGCTAAGTTAGAAACGGGGGATACAAAAAACAAGGGAGATTTTTCCATTAAATTTTCTTATCTTTTTTTGTGATTGTGTTTTTTTTTTTGCTCAGAAGTTGAAGTACTATTTTCTTGCCAATGGGCGGGGTGCTGTGTTTTTGCGGGGATCAAAAACGTTGCTGGTATTGAATAGGGTTTCACTTCTGACAATTATCTTCGAGCCCTCTGCTGGAAATCGTGCTTGTGGTCTTGTTGTGACTGTGGTCCCGAGTGACACTCCGTGACTGTTTGCGTCACCCACCTATGTCCAAGTCTATTTCTAGCCCTCGCTTTCTTCTCCTTCTCTTCTCCTTCTTTTCTCTCTTTTTAACCCTTTTTACCCTTGCCTACACCCCACCCTCTCTACCGTGATACTATCCAACACCCTTACGACTACCCCTCGCCGTCCTTTATATTATGCGGCCGAAACGCACCTCTCACGGGGCACACTACTTCATTTATCCATCGCTTGTAAACCCATTTAACTTGGCCACCCCTTATCGATGGGTGCTTCACCATCTTACAGAGTTTGGAACATGGTAACTAGCCTAGTAATGCTCCCTTGAATTGTGGAATAAGCCTAACCTTGCTATCAATAGAGGCAGCAGATGGAGCCCGAAGATTGGTTCCCGAGCAAAGGGCATATCCACAAATTGGGCTCCGAAATTCCTGCCCGGGTCATCCACTCCATTTGTTTGACGGATTTCGGAGTAGAGATGGGCAGAGGTGAAATGACGAGACATCGCTCATCCGACCCCCTACAGTCCTTGCGGGAAATGTCCGCACTTATAGGCAGCGGTATGCGTATGTACCGGTGGGGCACGCGAGCGTTGAAAATTTTTCTCTTATAAAATCACCCTCCCTCCGGTCTTTCTTTCCTCTCCTGCCCTATGCCCCCCCAGGATGGCTGAATGCCCCACCCGCATGCTATGATCCCCTAGCCGCTCTCGTCAAATGCCCTCCCCCAGTTATTCAATGCACCGCCCCGGTTGTTCAATGCCCCACCCCCATTCTCCAATGCCCAACAAAGGCGATGTTATAGCCCAATACAAAATTACTCTTGCTTACTTGAGCCACTTCGCTTCACTCGGTAAGATCCTTCCGTCCGATCATTGCCAGGATATTGGAGATCTAGGCGGGAAGGTGGGAAAGCTATAAGGCTACATGAAAACCATTGAGTGGCAAAATAGAATTATAGTCACGGTAAGGAGTCTTATGTTTCTCATTAGTTTGCACAAACTGACTTATAGAACAGGGTATTCGGGAATTGACTCGGTCCAACCGATATATTTACCTATGAAGAGGTTTCCACATTTGGCTACCTGGAGCCTGGGGCCATGGTTTTCAAAAGTGGAAGAGCTGCACCCCAAACCGAAGGATCGAAAATAATGCTGGAGTCATGATCTGGGAGGATGGCACCCTGACTCGAAATGCGGTGATTATTCCCTCAGTTGGGCTGGTGGTTGCCAAAAATGAATTAGAGGTTCTACTTGGTTTGCGGTTATCCCTTTATGGGCAGTACTAGAGGATGTGAAGGATATGACGGGAATAGAGGTTGAATTTTGCAGTGAGCTGTTTAAGTTTGTAATATTGGGTACTTGTTTGTATGATTGCTTCTAAGTTATCCTTACCTTACTACCTGTTAGAAATAGGATATACTTGTATGGCTGAGTTGAAGTTGCGCACCCGAAGATGGTAGTGATCGTTGGGCCAATAGGAATCAGTATGATTTGTTGTATGAATATCCGCGCTCTATCACTGGTACCGGTATTTTGCTATGCACGAGTACTCGAGTACCGGCACTCGGGTACACAGGCCTCCCTGATATGTCTTACCCCCCCTGCCACACCTGCTTTCCCACTAAATGTCAGGATACTTTTCTTTTTTTACAAACCTTTTCCACCCCGGGCACTATCGGCTCTCTAAGCACATTGCCCTTTCCCCGGTCTGACAACGTTGAGATACTCCTTGTCCCGGGCGCGTGCCGTAAACTCTCGCTAAATCCGCCATCGGGGATCTCAACAGAAATCACAGTCTAAACTGCAAATGCGCTTAGTAGGGCCTGTTAACAAAATTATGAATACCAGTTAATGAGATCCAATGGCTCATCGTAAATACCCAATCCCGCGTCTGGAAAACGCTATTCCTTCTCGTAAATATAATATATTCGTACCATACAGGAAGTATCCCAATCCAGGTTCTCTATCCTACGGCCGTACATTCTCGGGGTACGCCAGCCCATCCCTCATACCAACACAAGACAAAATAAATCCTCCTCCCTTCCCCTATAAAATCACTACCCATCAATGACATTGGGGGTGTTTGTCTCTGATCGGAGGATCCGAAGCCGATGGCCAATGGTGGGCCTAACGAGAGTTTACTGTATCTTAGCTCGAAAAGAGAATCTCGGCTGAGCCGCAACCCCGCAGGATCGCCGCATGGAAGCCGCTATCCTTGTGTTACGTACAGTACGTACTTGGCGGGGCTCCCAATCCTATCCGCAGATTCCACATAATAACCCGAGTTTTTCTGGCTGCCGGTGCGGTGCTTCTTCAGCCACGCATGGGAATTGAGTGGTATCATACCGCACCGCGTGATACTCGTACTCGAGTACAGTACACTGACTGGTTAATTACACTTTCCCAGTGCTTGATTCAACGGAACGTGCTGCGCAGAGTCCAAGTACTGTACTCGAGTATTGGGATGATTGACAAATGCTCGGATGCAAAAGGCGGTACTCGGGTATCAGGGTTGGCCCGCGAACTCTGCTGTATTGGTCGTGTTGTCATGATTACCCCTCCGAGCGAATAAAAAATCGCAAAGCGTTTACATATCCTATCATAACCAATTGTGATACCCGTTAGATGGTGTCTTGGTTGGTGCTTTTTAGCTTAAGTTAGGGTTTTTCTTTTCTTTTTCTTTTTTTTTATCTCTTGTCTCTCCACCAACTATGAATAGCCAGCCACCGGGAATAATTAATGATTGGTGTCCCAATTGAAGGGAAGGAAGGGCAGGATGATTGCTACTCTGATATGATGAGTTCGAAATAGGCCGAGAAATATAGTTATACCCTTTCAAGCATATACTTCCGTTCCCTAAACGGTTTAGTGCTATAAGTTAGCCCTGGCCCCCGACCGGTAACTAACTAACTAAGACACTTACTTGACGTTTGCAAAACGGACTGCTATTGCATAGATGCAAAAGGAGATTGGCTAGAAGCCTTCGGAATTTTTGGGGGGTATTATGCAATAGCGGTCCGTTTTACAAACGTCAGGAAGCCGCCAGCCAGCCAGTTACGAGTAAAAGTAGAGTAGAGTTATCGGCCCTTCCCACGAATCAAATAGCGAGGACTAAGCTATTATACTTTTTGAAATTCCTCCGATAATGAACTTCGGCTTCCCTCGATAAGGATTGGATGTTTATTATAGTATAGGGTAATATAGGTCATGAGGATTTATCACGGTACACAAAGCCTAGAGTCGTTGTTGTTGTTTCTGGGGAGGTGCTTTGCTTTTCTTTTCTTGCTGTGAGCTCTCACATGTTAATGGCTTTTGCTCCTGTTACCGGGGCTTTTTTCTGACGGATGCCTGCATTAAGCGGGCAGTCTAGCGAAAGGGGCCAAAAAAGGTCAATGATCTTGAATATCCTGTCTTGTTACATGAGAATATGAGATAGACAGAGCTGTGCTTGTTGTAAAGATGACAGTTGCTGTATATACATGGTAGTTTGAACAAGAAAATGTGAACGCAAGCGGTTTGGTAGAACGCCAGCTTCTCCAACCGCCAATTGACTTTCCCTTCCCTTCCCATTGCCGCCCTTCCGGCTTGGCCCCTAAAATTTAAGCCCAATGATATATACAAAATGCAAGGTCCCGATTAGAATTATGATTATTAGCAGCCCTCTCTTTCTTTTTTCTTTTTCCTCCTGATATCTCTCTTATTCCTGTTGGTGTCCTCTTACTGGGATGCCGGTAGATCTCGCCCTCTCCCGATTAAGCATATTCTCTTTCTCATCCGCCGTAAGATCACTCTTTGCCCTCTCCACGCGGACAAAGATGAACATAATGATCAACGCGACTGTAGCCAACGCGACTTCGAACCAGAAGACGCATTGATAGCTGAAGCGGATGCCCTTATCGTGTGTTTCCCAGGCTATTATGTCAGCGAAACCAAGGAAGAATGCAATACTAAGGTGCATGTTGGAGTTTATTCTGCAAAAGAGGACAAGTTAGTCTTGGTGTTAGGGCTAATGTGATGGAAGTTTGGTAATATCTTACATCGCCCCAGCGAGACCTTGTTGCTTCTTTGTTAAACCCGTGGTGATGAAAATGTTTGAAATATTAAAACTGATATCTATCCCGATAGTAGCCATTATCATGGAGGGAAAAACAAAGGACCAATATGTAACGCCGCTCGGCATCACGGCGAATAGCAACGGGGCAATGACCCAGGCAACCCCCGCCACACGCATGAACACCGTTCCTGGGACAACGTGGAGCACGAAGCCACCGAGAGTCGCGATAATGATGCCACCGACAAATAGCGGCGTGAACCAAGCTACTATCCGCAATGGATTCGCATGCATCACTACATCCATGCTAACAAGAGTTAGCTGTCCGCTTGTCAACGATGGGTGATTGGAGATAGTACTAGAAAGTAGAGTAGAGCAGAAAGATGCCCAGCCCCCCATACTGCATGAACATGGCGGCAACAACCGCCCCAAACTTGGGAACTTTCCAAATCTCGAATGGCAACAGTGGTTGAGCAGCCTTCCAACCCTCCACCCATACTGCTACCAGTAAAAGCCCAACACCAGAAAAAAATGTAACAGGAATGTACGGAGTTCTCCACCCCTTCTCCGCATTGGAGCAACTCGTTATCGAGAAAACCACTAGAATCAAGCCAGATACAATGAGTATCGCTCCAGGCCAGTCCATTTTGATATTATATACTGCACGTTCCTCCTTGTCGGACGGGACGCAAAGCAACGCAAGCACGAAACTGATGGCAGCGAATATGGCGCCAATGAAGAAGTACCATCTCCACGACAAGTATTGCGCTGAGATACCCGCAAAGAATATCCCCAGGAAGAAGCCTATAGGTGCACAAGCCCCATACATCGAGAATACCTACGCACAGACCAAGTTAACGAAATGTTCCTTTCCGATATGTGGATGTATTGTAACGTTTAGCCGTCTAGATCAGCACCGGCAAGAAGGAGCGGAAATAATCACGGCCACCTTGAGAAAGAAAAAAAGAAAAAAAAAAGAGCTTCATCTCAGCAAGAAAAGCGCAATTTGCAATCCATGTGTGATCGCTATATAATGGTGCATAATATAATGATAAAAGACTTACCAAATTCTTCCTCGGCCCTGGTCGATAAACACTTCCCAATAGCATGATACTACTGGGTAGGAAAGCCGCAGGTCCGAGGCCGGCAAAAGCCCTTGCGAGATCAAGCGTAATCTCGTTCTTTGCAACGCCCGCTACAACGCTCCAAACAACTAGCCAGCAGGCACCCAACACAAACATAATCTTCCCACCATACATGTCCGCTAGTCTCCCGAAGGGTAGGAGGAAGCAGGACACTACCAAAGAGAAGGCTGATGCGGGCCATGTAGACGAAGATGCAGGGATGGATAGAGCAGAGAGGACGGAAGGCACTAGGACGTTAAACCCAGAAACAAAATATTCCTAACTCTGTGGTTAGCATTAACCAATTAAATCGCTCCGTCGAACATATACTATTTATTGATGGCGTTCTGAGCGGTATGTACCACCTGCTGGCGGTTAATGGGGATGAAGAGGAAATGTGGGGTAAACGTCAACAATCCTAGCGGGTGGTAGGTTGTTTGCCGACAGGGTGTGGAGTGGGGAACAAGTGTGCGATGCGATTCTGCGCTACATAAACCCCCAAGACATTTTTCTGCGATGGAACATGCGCAAAGTACAGCTCTAGTAAAGGCAAAATATCACATACCGTTAACAATTGTGCCATGCATACTGACAAGACGAATCCAACTTCTGACCATAATGACTTGAAGCACTCTGGCTTCACGCGTCCAAGTCGTTCAATCTTTTCTGTTGTCAATCCGAATCCGCTCTCAGTATCCGTAAAAGAACCTTCGAACGAGCCGTGACTCGACTGTGGTGGGGATGGAGGTAGCATGGTGGACGATCTATTAGCTAATGGTGGAGGCGATCGCGCGGCATTGGCTTCAACAATTCGCTCCGACCCTTTCTCCATTATGTTTATTCGTTTGTATTAGCGGTCCGTAAAACCGAAACCACCCCTCGAAAATGTGTCGTCTAAGAAAACGAATGTAGAAGAGAGCTGCGCGAAATCTGTAATTCGTCTCTGCTACTCAAGTAGCGTTTGCAGAACCCTTAGAGGATACGGCACGATGGTAGAAAGCTACTCGGATCAAGAGAATGCCCGGGTTTTTTATTTAAATGAAGACATGAATTGGAGGTATTCAATCTTGAGAAACGAAAGTATGACCAACAGGTTTGAGCGTACCGCTGATTCCTCTCCTCTTTCACGATCGTCATGGGTGGGAAATTGACTCTATTTAAACTATATCCCCAATTTCATCGAGGCCACTTTGGTTAAAGCTGCATTTTGGTCTTAGGCGGAGAAATAGCCCCCCTTCTCTTCCCCGGAGATAGTGCTCAGTCAAGATACGGTAGGTATAATTTGTTTTCTCCTTCTGCCTACGCTTATAAGTTGGATGCCCGAAAAGCTACTGCAGATCAACCCAGCGATCTTCCGTTAGCATCAACAGACATGTTGACTAGCTCATCAGGCAGGGGCTGGCAGATATAATATGGAGACATCCGTACGCTCGGCATTGTAAAAACACTACCACAACTAAAGTGGACGTAGCATGGGAGGGGGAGTGTGGCCCAAATGATTATATCTTGGCAATATCGCGGGCCAATATGGAGGTGATTTTTTAAGGAAACCGCCCATATCGTGGCTTGGGGGCGAAGAGGAAATGCCTAAGACGCATGCTGTTACGGGGGTTAGATGGTTTCAGGGTCTAGCAGAGGTCTGAGATATACCGATACATGCTCATCAATTAAAAGTTGACTTGTCTTCCACTGCATAAGTACTGCACCTTATATGCGTGTTATGTATATGTATGAGTGTGTGCCGGGTATCATATATTTTGTGTTGCTGCCAGTGATCAGTGCTATGGTGGAGACAGCACAGGACACCAGGGAGCAGCGGGACGAGAAATTCCCTGTGGTTGCTGTGCCTGCAGCTCACTGCACGGTGCACAGAGAGAGCTCTTTAGATATTTGCTAGTACCACACATGGATTGATGCCCCTCCACAGTTTTAAACAGCCTATCAAGATAAATAAAGTAGTAATTGAACGCCTACCAATTTAGATACCAGCCTGCTATTTCAATTTGCATACGAATTAGAAATGATGAAGGGAAAAACAGAGCCCCCCCCCAAAAAAGGGAGAAAAGAGAGAAAAGGGAATCCCAGCAAACCCTCAACTAAGCTCCGCTGACCTCTCCACCAATTCATTCAGATCGTTTATTTGGTATATCCACCGTGACCCCAGAATCCACCGGCATAAATACGATGTTTCTTTCACTAAATCTTGGAGGAACGAGTCCAAGATCTGGTATGTGGCATGTAGAGGAGCGAGGGAGTTGGGCAAAAAGCCCCTAGCAACCGTTATTCTCCACCTTAGCCTATTTTCACAAACCTTGGGTGTGATACAAAATCGCGAACTGTGGTAGGGAATCGTGAGCTACCACTATTGGCGTCGGATTTTTTTTATTAGAAACCCTTGAAACAAACCTCCCTCTCTCGCGGCTGTTCTGTCCAATAGCTGTCATTGAATAGCATCGTGAGAAATATGAGAAGCAAGGAAAATGAGGCCCATCAGCTTCGGCAAGGAACTGCCTCTGTCAGGTGAGCGCTATTTGACTAAGCTCTCCCACTAAGAGTAGTAGCTGGATCCGCTATGTCGTTGTGATGGCCAATAAGGGCAAACCTACAGGTCACTTGCTAGCCTGCCGTGGATCCGAATCCCGGTAGCATACCGGTGTCCGATCAGAGCCAAGAGAGATGTGAAACAAAGGACGAAAAAAGTGGATCACTAGGGCGGCTGGGTTGGAGTTGGACATTTCGTATGGGAAAGGCCACCCTAGGCGTCCAAAGTCAACCCGACCGCACGAGAGAAATAAGAGACGTGAGATATTCGAGTATTGGACAGATGGCGATGTCGTAATACCAGAAAAGTAGGCCACCAAAGTTCACCCGAGCCGAGTATGAGTGAATTGCCATGAAATTGGACATCAACTTCTCTCTCCGAGCGCTCCCTTCCCCTATCTGTCACTCTTCACCTCAAAAGCCGGATGGATGCTAGGCAACTCTGCTAGGGGGCCTGCCTTCTAAGGAATTCAACATCTCAAGGAAAACTGCTACACAGATTGGTGATCGAGGGACGCTTGTCACACAAAAAATTGAATATTCGGTATGCCGCCGCAAGCGTTGGTCACAATGAAGACCAACCAGTTCCGCATCCATCTATCCCCTAGCGACGCTAACCCAGTGCAAGTGCAAGCTACCTAAGTTAGGCAGAGTTTGTCGGAAAGGAAAATCAATAAAAATAAAAATAAAAATAAGAAAAAAGAAACAGAAGGGGAAGGAAGGAGGGAAAGAAAAAGGTGAGAGTTAAGGTGAGACAAACCTGATGCAGGAAGGAGTGGAAATGTTCGCAGCAGTATCTGTGCCGGAATCTAGAACAATATGCCTCTTTCAGATAGCCGAAGCCCGACAATCGACTACCGTGAGAAACGGTTCAAGTTAGCCATTGCAGAAAGGTGGTCAATTCTTGGTGCAGAGACACCAGTGACCCCCCACACTTCTTTCTTATGATATTGCATGGGTATCATATCATAGTCAATGGGCTGTGCCTGATGCTGGTTTAGCCAAGATCTCTCTAACATACTTGTACTTGTGGTTGAACGACGCTTGTGAACACGACCCCTATTGCGTGATACCGAGATCCGGGCAAAAAAGCTGAATTTTGGCGGAATGCAATAGCAGTTGTGTTCACAAACGCCATTCAATTCGGGTTGTGTTGTGCTAACCCCCAGCTCTTTCTCGATGTCACCACCCCACTTCACTTCCTCCCGTCGGGCCTTCCTCCCTTCCTCCCTTCTCCCTCCCAGCGGTTATGCACACGAACCCACGATCCTCTATCTACTGAAAAGCCAACGATGCCAGGAAGCATTTGCAGGGGTAAGTTAGGCATGTACTCTGCTAGTTGTAGAAAGAAAAAAAGTATCTCTCGCCGCGCATACGCCAATAGAAGTTGGAAAGAAAAGAGATAATTGAAAACACTAATGATAATACCTGAGATTAGCTCCCTTACCTAAGTTACCTGCCGTACTCACCATACCTACCGTACATACCGTACTGTACCTACCATTCATGCGCACTTTTCACACTACTCGAGTAACGCCTATGTACCGAACCCGGGATATCTCTCTTTTCCCCTCTTTTCCTCTAAAAACTTCTCTCCTTCCTAATGATTCCCCAACACCGAGCACACCGGGATTCCCGATTCGCTGTTAGCGGTATCCCTGACAGAAGGCTCTTACGAGAAAATAAAAAGAATAGAGAAATCAAGGGCCAAAAGCGCTATGCGAACCGTTGCATACAGTTGAGAAAATAAAATAAAAATAAAAATAAAACTGGAATGCCCATCGGTCAAGGCGTCTGCTCCTGTTGCTGCTGCCACGCTGCTTGCGCGTGGTAGGCCGTTGTGATAGCCAACAAGTTAATTAATCCCTGCTGCATACCCATTATATGTCGTTTTGTGACCGACAGGCTTTATGTTTTGGGGTCAATCTCTCATATCTACCCATCCATTCAACTTATCGTACCTGCTCCTCTTGAAATTTGACTGCGGTATATTCGAGAACACAAGTCGGGTCATATCCGACCGGTTCTCATAGGGTCCATGGCAACCATAACAAAGCTGGACCTCTGATTTGATTTGATGAGCTTCACATCCTATTTGTAAAAAAAAAAGGGAATTGTTACAATGATGCTTTTATGCAATAATAACAATACTAATACAGCCGAAAAACAAGTATTCTATCTTACATATAAGTAGTAGGCTGTTTCAATATATTTGTACCCATTTTGTCTGTAGTTGTATCTTAGGATCACCTAGTATATCAAGATTTAGAAGTTTCAGAAGCAAGTATCAGCTTTGTGTGATATTTGTGAAAGGCATTTCAAGAACTGTTTGTAGGAGCCCTTCTACTCAATACGTTAAATATTATTCAACAAATCCAAATTTCTGGTTAAAAGATAGTAATAGTTACCCCAATGATAACTAAATTGAAAAGTAAGAATAAAAAAACAATATAATGTTGTTATCTATAAGAATAAGAGGAAATTAACAAATGGTATGTATTATATTGGCATCTTGCCTTGAAATTGATGTGGTGCTCTAAGAAATAGAATAATTAAATCTCTTACTAGGATATTGCAAATACGTTTATAAAATAAGATCTTGTACTTTTTGGTCTCAGGCTATAGCTTTGGTACTTAATTTTTTCAGTACTTTTGCCCTCCTACTATATATATAAAATGGATTTTTCCTAGTCTTAATTAAGTGTTTGTTGAAATTGCCAATTTGTTACATATGTAAATATTTCTCAATAATACTGTAGATCCTCATATTTAAATTGTATTTCTGGTCTATCTATATATTGCAAACATTAATACAATTAAAAAGAGAAGCATACACAATATATATTATAATAATTATAACTCACTTTATTGGTAATTTCTACTTGTTTATTTATTTTTTGGTATCGTATGTTTTATATGTTTTGGATTTTTATATCATAGCCTGGACATTGTGTACAAAAGCTATATGCCTGGGTTTTTGAACCGCCCTGTGTTAAAAATCTCGTTTTGAATTCTCCGAGCAATCTGGGTCATCTTGTGCTAGAATTAACCCTTAATAGCCATATCATTCGTTATTTAGAGTGTGGTACTCGCACATCACACCAAAGATACCAGGCGAAAGGAGGTGTGGAGAATTGCACAATTCGTCACTCTCAAATTGGGCGACACCTGATTCGTGCAGCTTCTGTTTTAACGTGCATAAGCGAATCTGCACCAAGTCTCTTGGCGGTTTTAATGGAAAAGGACACTGGAAAATTTCATAGGAGCAGAGCAGTGCGGTAAAGCGGAGGACAAAAAAAAAAAAAAAAAGTGAGCCAAAAGGAAAAAAAAGAAATATCTTGAATAGGTATGATAGGAGGGAAAAAAGCCAAAAGGAAAAGAAGGAATAGACTTGGAGGTGGGGCACTATTTTTCGGGAGAGTTCACATTTAGTCGGGAACGTATTCTCCACCATTGGACTGCTTAATTGACATTGCAGAAACGATGTTGGATACAGCACCTACCACGCCCAAGGTAGATTTACTCATTCCCATTAGCCTACCAAATTTCCAGCATTCCGCACCCTCTAGCACAACCGCTGGAACCGTACTCGCACAGTACCTGAACATAAGCAAAACTAGTCTTTTCGAAGTCGTCTAGATTTTCGGTTTTCCCCTTTTTTCCATATTTATTTTTCCAACCCTTCGAATGAGGCTATCCTACTCGATCCGGTTATTTAGTCGTTGCTCTTGACGCTAGGTATAAAGTCGTTATGATACCTCACCACCATTGGAGGGTTGGGAGTTTCTGGTTGAGCGGAGTCCCCCGGTCGGGGGAGTGTAGTCGTGTGTGGTCAACTTGATTGTAAATTTACTGGTACAGCGCACTTCAGATGCTCTAGTCAACCCGAACTCAGGGTCTGACCGTCAAGTTGCTGATAGACGCCCGCCATGTGGTGAAGTGTTCGATAGTAAATGAGATGCAGGAAAGGGAACATCATAGGCAGAAATAAAGAAAAAGAAAACCCGGAAATTGGAAAAATAAATACAATAATATGATGTGTTGTTAGCGATAAAAACGCACCCTTTTCGGGGGCCGAGATTTGATATGTCAGCTTTGTTCGGTAGACGGTAATGCAGGAGTCGGGACATGGGTCCGTCGGTATCGAACTGGAAGCATTCCCGGGAAGAACTATTAGACTGTTATTGCTTCGGCTTCTATCACTCCACAAACGTACTATTGTAGTATTACTCCGGTGTTTGGAACACGTCCCGACGTATCATAAGTTAGCGGAGGATTCTCCACCAAGGCCAAAGCTTCAGAAGTTAAGCTCGCAGTGATCCAATTAACGGAGATGTGATCTCAATGGGATGCTAAATGGAAAGACAGTTGAGGGCGGCACAAGGCTTGGAAAGGAGTTAAGTTACGGAACAGTTATTTTAAGTTAGCCAGCCAAATATATCCTTGTCTGTTTTGGTTCTGGTTAATGGGTTGCTACCCTTTCATAGCAAATGAATCATCAACAGAAATGCACTCAATTAAGCCCACTTTGTGCTTCACTGCATATGCTACTTAATTTTCGTAACTCCAATAGGCATCAGAGCACAAGACGTACTACGTTTGTGCCTTAGGGTTACTGCACCTTGGAGATCGTGGTTCTGCTGTCTCGGAGGTACTTGTAGGATGGAATATCTATGTACCAATACCAGGATTCAGCCGACATCAAAGTTACACGGGGAAGTGGAGTTGGAGTCTCTTTCCTGGTTATTCTACTCTCGCCAACTCATAGACTAAAACTCAAGCCGAGGCTCTCCAGCGATTGCGATGCTGGGGTGTTGGAGGAGATCAACCAATAGATAGTCCCGATACCTGATCTTACCCATTTGCCATCGCAACCTCGCTCTCGCTCATGCAACTAAACTTGCCGACCCCGAAAGATGAGTCCAGTGCACCCCTTTGTGTCTTGGGTAATAATTACAATTAAGTGTGTGTGCAGTATTCATAGCCTAGGATCACAAAGTACCGTTCGACATACACGCCCTCTTCACGAGGTTGCTGCACCCCTTAGTCGTCAAACATCGTAAAAGGAAATTTCTTATGCCTCTTATGCTAGAGGCTGATAAGTATTCACTTTGGGTGAAAAAAGAGTGGAAAACAGAAGTTCTTGGGGCACGTACTGAATGGGATCTGCATTATGGATCTAATAAGAGAAGTCGTGCCCTAGATGTGCCTTGTCTTATCCAACGGGTTTTTATCCAATTGGCCTCAGCGTTCAAGGGTTCCCTCGAGCTGGAATGACTATTTCATACAAAGCTCTCCTGTCGAAAGCTCTCTCCTCTATCTCCGGTATTTCTAGCTTCCATGCAACGTTATCCACAGGCACAAAGTCATTTATCTTCCCTTGCCGTGTCCGTCTCTCACTAAACCAGGCAACTCCGATCTACCGCATATCGCAACTCCGGGAGATTTTCAACTAGTTCCCACGCCCGCTTCTAGGAGGAATCACGGTAAATACGCTAAACTTTTGCAGGCGTAGCGAGTTATGAGAGCAGAGTGATTTTCGCCTGGAAAATCTGAAGTGATATTAATCCCGGGGCCTGGGATACTAGATGTTCCGCCAGGGGGCAAATTTGCTAGCACAGACTAGCCCAACTCTCGGGTAAGAGTTTTCCGTAGCCAGGGCGGATGAATAGAAGGCGAAGATTTCAAGATCAGGCCATGGTGTTCAATAAATCTGATAACAGTGTCAATCCAACGTTGAAGCCCAGCGCAAATTCTGCAGCTGCTCTATCCTTGTCCACCAACTTCTCTCCCAACCCCGCCGGGAGATTCTCATACGGTGTCTTCATAGATCATAGAATGTGCAGCGGTACATTCGATTTTAATTTTCTTCAAGTAAATGTGGTTACCCAGAAACAGTGTATCGTATCCCAGAGATGCTTGTCAGTGAAGTGTGCCTCATTCCCTGTGTATCGAGAATTTGGCAAACTGGGGAATCGGAGCCTCCGGAAGAAGCGGTTAGTCAGACCGATGCATAGATCTAAAGCCAGTTCTTCAATCGCGTCCCCCGAGGGCTCCACAGCTCTCACTAGTCCAGGTTTAGCATTGCCTGTGAAACCCACCGAGTGATGGACTTTAGAGGGCGGAACATGCCGGGTTGCCCTAGGGTATGCGGTTATAGTGTTTTGTTTTTACACCCGATGCCTCGTGGCATCGGGTATTTTGTTTCGGTTGCTATCATTCGCACCCTATGCCTGCGGGTATAGGCTATTTGGTCTTGTTGTTAGACCGTATGCCATTCGGCACATAGTATGTAGCGTGGCTTTGCTTAGTCGAGGTTTTGTACGACCCATGGCACAGAGCATGGGGTTTTGGTTTCTGAATCATTGGTTCATTGCTGGTGGTCGACTTTGGGTCACAATAGATCATTCCGTAGCGTTCGAGAGAGCCATGTGTTGAAAAACGGTCCAATGGCCAAGCTATATACCTGAGACATGCGAGAGCGAGAGATACTTGAGAATTTATCCTATTTTAGAGGGATGGGGAGACCCACTATTTATGCAGCGAAACAGCAACATATATCGGCAAGGGAAAGGAAATCAACGGAAACAATATGGAAGACAAGGGAAAACAAATGAGAACAAAATTGCATATCTGGTCGATTGATTGAGCAATGGCATGAGGGAAAAGTTAAATAGGGTAAGTCAAACTCGGAGAGCAGTAAACCGACACCAGGGGGAATAGCCGACTTTGTCCTACTCTAAGACCTAGAAGGTACTGTATATATCCGAAGGCCCAATTTCAACACCCTGATTGAGATGTTTTGCTTTTTTAGTTGGCAGAGTTTTGTTTTAGCTAAGTAGATATTTTGCCTTTTTGGAGATGTGGGTCTCCGTTTCTGTCTTTGGCTAGGATCTTCATCAATTGTCTCATGTCGGATTTATTTTCTCACAACACCCTTTCAGAAAGACGTCGAAGTAGTCTGCAAGCAACGCTGGGTTTCTCGAGCTCGGCGGAATTATGGACCGTTACCCCGAATCTTTCCACTAGCTCCGTACTGCGGGCTCGTATTGACACGGACTGTAGATTATTGGGGTACACTAAACCTTCGAACCTTAAACACTTTTGCATCATCCTCACTCCCTTTAGCTCTCCTAGGGCAATGTTGAGACGTCTTCAATAGAGAGCAGGATCTCACCAATCCCCCCACCAATTATCTTAAGGGCGGATCTAGCGGTCCCACCCAAACCCCTTCAATCTAAGTCTCCATCTCAGTACTCGCAACATCTCGGCGGCGATCTTCTCAATTGCATACACTGATATATCACTACCCGTCGAGAGCGAAATGTGCTTGACACACTCTCCGTACCTCCGCAGTGGGAGCTTTGACTTTCTGGGGATTTGGCCTTCACCACGGAAAAGACTTGACTAAGGGTTGGCCTTTTCCGTGAACCGATTGATCTGTTGTGAAGTCTGAAATGGGGGCTCAATCGCCGTATTGCTATCAGACAGAAGAAGGGATTGACTCTCGCCCACGATGTCAACCCAGCGTATGATGTACACGATATGGACTCTTCGAGGACAAGTACTGGCAGGAAACATAGGTCGTTCCCGTGGTTAGACGATTTTCCTCTGAATTGTCGCAGGCCGAAGGTCTTCAATTGAGTTAGATAACTGACTACAGCTTCCCGAAGATGTCCTAGCCTAGAGGGTTACGCGTCGGATATAGCAGTATGGACTGCCTTTGGCTGCTATTAGCCTGAGAGAAACTTGCTTGAAAGCAAAGAAGAAAAGGTACTCGTTCCTTACAGGAGACTGCCTTGGGGAAGAGCTGATGGAAACAGAAACAACGGGAGACGGATATTACTTCGAACTTGGTTCTTCATGAAAGAGCACACAATAGAGAAATGAAGCTTGGGGGAAATAGCGGCACTGTGCCCTGCAGCTTTATGTTTATATCCCAGTGGCAACAGCAATCTCCACCGAACTCCACAACGTACGTGATGCCTCCGAATCTACCCACCCGAACGAATAATCATAATCATAATCATAATCATAATAATAACAATAACAATAACAATTCCATTAGACCGTGTCTCGCATCTAGGAAACACTTAATAGGTATCTAAATTTTGATTTACTGCCAGGACTACGTGGCTAATTTTAAATTATCTATACTAGTGTCTAAACATACGAAAGCCTGTGCCCAAGGACAAACCGACTGCATTCAGTGCCGGAAGTAAAACAGTCATGAGCCTCACCGCAACAGCAGCACTTCCCCTCCTCGACTCTAGTGCAACCTACCGACCATCCATCTATCTTTATCGTATTCACCTCCCGGCGCGGTGGCAACTGGCATTGGAGGACAAAGTGAGTCGTCACTCCCATGTATTGACCCCATCCCCATGCTTCCGACTTAGCCTTTGCTTTCTCCTCAAACGCCCGACACATCTTCTCTCCGTTCGGGAAAGTGGGTGGGATGAGGATACTGAATGTGCGTCCCTTTGGTCCCCGAAATCTTACCACCTGAGTTGAAAATCCCATGATCGATATTGGCCCAAGGGCCTTTTCCCGTTCGTCCGTGGTTCGGAAACAGACAACGATTGACGAGACCTTTTTCACTTTCTTTCCTCCACCATTCGACTTTGCTGACCGTGCCCACATAAAAGACACATAATCTACTAACCTCTTCGAGTCAGCAAGAGCATCTGCGACTGCATCCACCCATTTATAAATTGTGCCCTTTGCTAGGTAGTCCGGGTCAATGGCTATGTAACCCCATAGTCCAGTGGCAGCCACCCCGCTATTAAAGTGCATGATACTTCTGGCTTTAATAATCTTTTTCGATAGGGCTGGTTTATTTTGGGACTCTCCCTGTTTTTCTCGTCCCCTCTCAGTGCTCCTCCGTTTTCTCGCCTGTACAAGCATTTGTGTCAGCTTTAATTTCCCATTTGGTGTATTTCTAGTTACCTTCGTTTTCCCAGCCTCCATATCCAAGGGGTCCATTGCCATCGAGCTCTTGCCAACCCCAGCCACTTCTCTAGAGGCAATTGCTTGCTTCCTAGCCGCTCTCTTGCGATTCCGTCTTGCCCTCGCTTTCTCCAACTTCTTTTTCTTCCTTTCCTCGTTACTTTTTCATCTGTACTTCCTTCCTCCGCCTCTGCTATATATGAGTTGTCAGCTTGCTTCCTTCTCTCCGTCGTAATTTAGACTTACCCTTACGTCCTTGTTTATCACCTTTGTCTTGGGGTTCCAATGATATACCTTGCTCCTTCGTTGGCTTCGGACACAAACTAGGCGCAGGAGCCGCAATTGCTACTATTTGCTCTTCGTTTTTAGATCCAACTTTCATCTAATTATTAGCCATCCATTCAATAATTTTGCGGCGATCAGTACACTAACCTTTCTTGCCTTTCACTTTTCTTGACATCTTTGGTGCGGTTGAGAGGTTGTCGATGGCGGGGTCGGTGCCTGAAAAGGCGGTATCATAGTAGCTTTTTTCTACTAGCAAAGCCTAGAAGGAGGGCAAAAACCTAAGTAGTATAGGTATGGCTCGGGTATGGAAAAGTAGGTCTAACGTTTACCATTTTAAGGACTTGGGGGCTTTTTTGTGTTTCGTCGTTTATTATTATTATTAAATTTTACGGTAAAGGTCTCTCATACCACCCACTTTTATGTTTTTTCCCTCCTGTACCACCCATCCCTCCCATACCACCCTTCTGTTACATAATATTAAGCTAATTAGATAGCTAAGAGAATTAATTAAGAGGATTTTTTATTATTTTTACCATCATCAGTAGTAACCAACAACTCTCTCTTGAGTTAACCTTTAGTAACAGCTTTTCTAGCTGTCCAGTTTCTATCGCGTGTTCATCCTATTAACACTTGCACTCCAGCTCTTACAGAAGCCCGGAGAGAGCAGACAGCATAGAGAAAGCAGAAGCCCTCAAAGCAGAGGCCCATAGCAAGTGGAAGCCCACAGAACCTAGAATCCTAGAGAGAGCGAAAGCAGCAAAGGAGCAGATACCGCACTTTGGTATAGAGATAGTATCGTTACCCTATCGATTCCCGCCACCATCCTGGAGGCGGTTACAATACCTATTTATCATACTGCATACAAGTAATATTATTATGTTAAGCCACTACTGGCTTATCTAATTGGCTAAGATTATATAACAAAAGGGTGGTATGGGAGGGATGGGTGGTATGGGAGGGAAAAAACATAAAAGTGGGTGGTATCGGAGACCTTTACCGTAAATTTTAATGTGTTAAGTTATCTTATGATACCTATGTTATCTCACTCTTTATTACCCGGCAGCCTGCAAACAGACAAGAAAAGCGCACTGAGAAGATTTTTGTGCGCCAAGAGTTACGATACCTGGGCGGGGTGGGAACACTAGCCTAAGAGCAGCTGCCAGTGGATGAGGGGTCATTTCCTCCTCCGTGTTTTTCTACCCCGCTGGGAAACGATAACAACGAACACCTTCAATTTATACTTTTCTACTCATGCCCCGCATCTACATACACTACAAGCAGAGAACATGCAAAGGTTTTCGTATCATATTATAGGTTACAACCTACTATTCTCTTTTGTTTTTCCATTCTATTAGTTCCCTAGAATATTACCATATCTGTCCAGGTTTACTTTATTTCCTTTTATGAAACTGTTCGGCAATATTTAGGATTACGCAGATACTGTGTGTTACATACAGGGGAGTACAATACTCGAGTACTTGTTGGTGAATAATAGAATGATAAATAATATAATAACCAGAGCCGAAGGAATAAACTAATTACGATATTTTTCTCGTGCCATATTTTCCTTCCATCTCTCAACCAACATATATACAAAGAGATTATTATTCCTTTCTCACTTTAAATCAAAATGATCACCAATTCCCCCCCCCCTTCTAGCTTTCGCTTCGGTACGCTGCAGTCATCAAATACCTGTCCTAGACTATTGCAGTATTCATTGTATTGTTACACCCAATGCTTCTTTTTTTTTACCTCTACTCAACGGCAGAAGAGCAAACGAAAGAAAGGAGGGGAGGAGGAAGTGCATTTAAACAATTCTAATATCCTTAATCCTAGTGCTGCTCCCTCCCCTTTCTTTCCGTTTCAACACGACGTCGCCTTACGTATTTACTGGCTCACCAGTCCATAATTTTTTCCGAAAGTCATTCTATATTGAATGTTTAAGGGGTCAGTGGTTATTAAGGGAACCTAAGCACAAACCACTCTCACCCCCTCGATATACTGGTACCTGGGTACCACAGTTTCGCATTCCTTCAGCCGTATCTCAGCTGCTAGCATCCAAAAGGCAACTACAAAAGTCCACGGTATATACCGAAAAGCCTTACCCATCACAAAACTCACCTCCCCCGTCATCATCCCCTCTTGCCCCTCTCAGCAAACAAAAGGGCACGATACACCAACAGCGCTTCCTTCATCCACGATAATACAAACCAAGTTATTCGCACGCATCACCGATACCATACAAAAATCGATCACAGGCAACCCTTTCGGAACCTATCTGGTTCATGCGCTGCAGGTATCCGATTACTTCGCCGTGGGTGAGCAGTTCATTGTAGAAAGCGAGGCGCTTGATGGGTACAGTGCGGTACCGAGTGTATTGGCGGGATGGCCGCCAATCACGAGACAGACGGACGGGGCTATCACTTTATGTCTCCATTTGAGGGAACGGAATGTCGCTAACCAAAGTGCGTGAGTACGAGGTGCACTTGTTGATTTTGGGTCATATTTTGAGCCCCTCAGCAGCTATAAATATCTTGACACGCTGTGCCTTGATAATGATGCACCTGTTTCCCACAGCAACACCTCCGGTCTTCGCCCAGTGTTGTGGTGAACATAACCTTTCGCCTTTTTTTCCACAAACGGTTGTGGATAGCTTATAACGATAGCGAAGAAGCGGCAGATATATCTGAAATCGTAATATCACCACGTGGTATAGCGAATTGTGCGCAATAAACTCGGCTAGTTCCTCTTTTTAGACCCCACAACCTGGGAATGATTGTGTCTCACAGGTCAGACGTACTACGTGGATCATTCTGCTGCTACCCGCATAGCTGGTTTAGATCATTCTCCGAACCCTCATCTCTGTGATCCGCCCTACTATACCATAGTTTGTTCGCCGATAGGCTATCACGAGAGAGCCATAGGAAAACGCCAGGACATTTTTAGAATATTTATTTATTAGAAGCAAGGCAATGAGCTGTTGTCTAGCAAGGTCAATCATCCTTTTATAATACTCCCGCACCCCACATATAGACCGGCCCTACCCTCCCCCCACCGCCCACATTGAGGCCTATAGCGGCATGAAAACTTAGACCCACCAGTCTTTCTTGTATTCCCAAGCCTTGTCGATTTCCTTCCTAATTTCCCATATGTCGCAATCCCGGTGGCCCCACTTTTCAGCGAAAATTGCCCTACCAGTCTTAATCCAGTGCCTTATCGCTTTTTCGAAGCCCTGAGTGTTTTCAGAAAATGTCAGTTTCCTTAAGTCAGTGCTGCACAGGATGGAAATACTTACCACTGGGTTCCGGTAGAAGGGTTCCCCTTTCCCCCCACGTTGCTCAGCTTGCCAAAGATTCCGACCGTATTTTGCGTCTCCCTTCGAACGCTGAATATCGTCGAGTAGCTTATGTAGAGACCTAAACCTCTCGCTATTTAGAGGCTCATTAGGTGTTTCAGGATAAAAGACAGAAAGATCGGGCACAGTTCCTCCCACGTCAAATATATGTCCAACATTCTGGTCTGTTGTAGTGTAATTCTTCATGTGCAGCCTCGCATGGAAATCGCAATCAGTGCTGTAGAAGGGGATGTGGGTATCCCAGCCACCGACATCCTTATAAGCAGCAACGTTGACTAAAGCCAAACGATCGTACGCAAAGAACTTGATTGCCCATCTCTCCGCCTCGTTCATAGAATTCCAGTTCTCAATGATCCTCTGGTAAAGGCTCTTGTACGGTTGTTTTTCCTCTTCAGAAAGCACCGCTGAATCCATATGACTCCAGTAATAATGCCGCCACTTTTTCCGAATAGCGGTGTAGAGAAAGAAATTTTGCAACTGAGCGAAGGAGAGCAAAGTAGGAGCGGTAATTATATTAACCCCCAGCGCCCTCAACCTCGGATAGTCGATGAAGAAAGGATTTTGTAGAGACAGCAACCCGAGTTCGTTAGAGTCCATGGTGCCGGTATTATCCACTACATAGATATCGACCGGGGGCCATCCAGCAGCTATATAGCTAACGACAGACTGTTGTAAAATTGGCCAATTCCTTGTGAAACCAATAAAGAGTGGAGTAGGGTGATGAGATTTCGGAGGTTGGTTGGCAGCGAGGATTTGCGGAATTCGGCCCTCGATAGCTGCAGGAAAAATCTCTACAGCAGGCTTTGCTTCCGGGATAGGAGTTGTGAAGGGCATAGAAGGGGGGCTAATGACCACTCCTTCTTCAGGAAGTACATGAGCTCTATATCCGAGAAGCAGGCCAGCTGTGACAAGCACCGCTAGAAAAGGTACCAGGAGCCTTCGCCGGACAGAAAGAGTCCATGCCATGACGAAGTGTGGCAAAACGTGTAGATTTTTTTAAGGAGAATGAGAGTAACGGATGGAGTGAAAAGAGTTGTTGGTTGGTGGCAGAAGGTTTGCGGGTTATAGAGTGTTGACCTGGCAAGTTTGTTTGTCGTACTAGGCATGCGTGGGTACGCGCAAGATGAATTTCGGGTTAGGTATCGTTCGCATTATGACTCTAGACCCGTCAAGAAGGCTGTGCTCCATAATTCTATATTATTTTCGAAATGCCAACAATTTTACTTTGTGCTTGGTGCGATGTAGACCGTATGATGGTATGATACACCATCTAGCACTGGGGACAGTCAGCCTTGGCTGGCTCCCCCCGCCCCAGGAAAGCGAGCACTTTAGCAGGGTTAGGAAGGCAGTGTTTTTGAGCTGGTTTGGAGTTGCCTTCTCTCTTTTTTTCATGTTTTTATTGGCCGAATGAAAAGGGAAATAGTTCAAAAGGGTATTTTGACCAGGGGCAATCCTTGTCCAAAAGGCCATCCACAATAATTACAATACCTAAATTTTGGCCGCCAGGACGAGCCGTACGAAAACTATAGGAACTAACGGGTCCTCTCGCCAGGCCAACCCCCGGACCTTTCCATGCAATGATGGAATCTGGGGTGCTATTTAGTGAACCTCTATTAGTCGAGTGATGTTTGATGACCTGAGTAGGTCCTAACTCCATCTGCGCGGCTGCTTGAGGCTGAGCCACGATTGTTTATGATGGTATAATAACCCCAGTAGTAGTGGTATCGGGGAGGGCAGGTAACAGGAATTGCAATAGTGTGGAGGAGCACAGAAGTGTGGACGAGTGGTCACACAAGGGCATGAACGGACGATTAGGGCTATCCTCGTGTGCTAGCAGAGTTTTCACTACTTAAGTAACCAGTAGCTAACAACCTCAAGTAAACAAACCCATACACCTCAACATCTCCTCCCATCAACACACCTGCACCAGATCGTGCCACTTCCATCAGTTTTCCAGGAATTATGGATTTATTGAGGGAAATCCTTAGAGTATATCTACAGGAAAGAGCTCAAATAGTTGCATAAAGAGCTCTTCCTTCCGGTTCCAAGATCTACTTTCATAAATACTCCTCCTGTAACCCTAACCCTACTCACTCATCTCACCTCCCAAATTTGGCAGGGGCCTGTCTGTGTGGGATGAAGGCCAGGGTGGGCAAAGTAAGAAAAATTACCCATTCCTGACAGGAAGCCCTTGTTTTCAGGGCCTCAAAGGTTCTATAATAAAAACTAGACCAAATAGTTAGGTTCCTTGCTACTCTTATTAGAACATCATAATATATCTATCTTGGTGGAAGATATTATACGAGAATTGTCCTGCAATTCCTAATCAACTGCTTACTTTCCTTTTTCAACTTCTCTCCTCCCCTCCATACACAAAAAAGGATTCAAGTTTAGTAAAGAAGTGTGCCACTGGTTGGGCTGGGCGCTCTCTCAGGATCAACCAGCTTCATATACGCACCTGCGGGTCTAATTTCCAGTATATTATGTTAGAGTATTGTTACAAGTCTATCTATGGCAGCACAGTAACGAGCTTTACTTTGTGCAAATATAGACAGCATTCCAGCCTACTATGGTTTAGTTATATGGTGAGGGCCTCTGATACCACAAGTTTCCGTGTTTTATCCCTCCCATACTGCAAGATTATCAGACTACCGTAAAAACTCGAAAAATTGGACCGTGTGCTATGTAGTCCAAAATTTCCTCCTCTGGAAAACGGGGCGAAAACACACCAAAAAACATCCCCCCGAGACCAAAAAAAAAGTGAAAAAACACAGACCTTATCATACTAGGAGAGGCAAGTCCAACGTTCTAGCACATGGTCCAATTATTCGAGTTTTCACGGTATGATATCACGAGATCACCAGATAATGAGATAAATAGATCCAGGCCCTTCTTGGCTGGTATGATACATAAAAATAAACTATAGTATTTTTTATTTTTTTAAAAAAAACCCCCCTATACGGTAAGAACTCGAATAAAGGATCCTTGTGCTAGGACATTGGAGTTGCCTCTCTTAGTAAGGCCTGGTGTTTTTTTGTTTTTTTTTTGTCTCGGGGGCAGATGTTTGGTGTGTTTTTCGCCCATTTTTTCCGGAGGAGGAAATTTCGGACTATCATACCTAGCACAAGGATCGTTTATTGGAGTTCTTACAGTATTTCTATATTGTCAGAGAACGCTGGCCCCAAAGAAAAGGATACCATCTTAGTCAGGCAGCAGATGCTCATGCGCCAATTTTGTACAAAAGGCAAAATATATGCAAACCCCATGTTTGCAGGGTATGATAAGTAAATAGGTGAAAATATTTTACAACATTACAACTTCTCTTACTTCACGATATGTAAGCCTCTTGCTACTCTTTCCTTCTCACAAAATCATTGAAGGAACATCTGCATCATTGGGCTATAATGAAACCTTTTCCGTTTGAGTAAGCCCACCCTGACTGTGTTAAAACACGAAGCTTACAAAAAATATTTCAAGCATTTTTTATTGGGGTTACCAGAGAGGGCTTAAATCTTTTTATCTCACTATCTAACGCCGCCGGAGGTGGGGAAGGGCCTGGAGAGGGCAAGAGTAGTGCCAAGTACACTCGCGGTAAGAAAGTCGTGGGACAATTGCAGAACAATTACGACAGGTTTAAAATGTCTTCCATTGTCTAAGTTCATACTTAGGGCCTGTTTAATGAAGATGAGATTGTTCCGTTGGGCAATCGTTTTCCGGTATTCTTTCCCATAGGCATCTTCGGTTGTGATGATATTCTCTCAAGTGTGCGATGGGTCAGGTTACAATAACATCACGATACATTACATAATCTGTTGGTCTAATTGCAAAATTGTCCCACGACTTTCTTACCGCGAGTGTACTGTATTACTGGGCAGAATCAGGGAGTAGATCGGGTTACTAGACATAAGGTGGAAAATGATCGAACAGGTTCTCGACAGAAAAATATAATTGGTTAGTCACTACTTGGCACTCGTGCCCCCTCCAGGCTCCTCCCCCCCTCCTGGGACGTTAATAACCTTGGAATAGTTTGATAATCTTATGGCATAGGAGGGACAAAACATAAGAACCTATCGCATTGAAGACCTTTACCGTTATCGTAGTTATATCATTCCCACCTGAACGCCATCCCCACCTCCGACAAACCACCCATAATCACTCATCCATCACCACCGACCGACCCCATGCACAGAGCCCCGCACTTGCCGATTTCTCCAACCCAACATTCCTACGATACCCCTACCGCAAATCCCGGCCTCTCGGAAACCTCCCGCTCGTGGTATGAGGGCACTTACCAACCCAAAATTAGCCTAAACTCACCGGTCATCCAATCCTCATTCCGAAAAACCCCACCAATCCCGTCCTTTTCTTCAATTACTCTTACATATATATTGACATACCGGTACCGGTTCTCCTCCAACCCCATACACCCCTCCAAGACCCTGCATATCATACACGCATACAAAGATTCTTGGCGCCACTTAAACCGCCCCGTCCCCCTCCAATGAAATTCTCACCACCGCAGCATGTGCGTGCCTTCCTGCTAGGCCAATACCGAAATTTCCCCCGTCGTCCAGTACCCCCGCACCCGTGCCCTCACATAATAGCCCGATCGTAACCTCTGCGCATCTGTGGCGAGTAGATGCGTGCAATGGTGTTTCACCCTTGTTACTTTGAAGCTTGAAAATCCACCTCCCCCACCGAGGGTAATAACACATCCGGAACACCCACACCGCCACGGCGGGCAGTCATATGCAGTACCGTATCCCCGTACATATCCTGAGTAGCGGCACTCGCGGAGTGAGACGTTAAGAGTTCCACCAGCTCCTTCGACCCCCGTCGTCAATCATCTGGTGCGAGGGTGTGGTCCCGATAATCAGCAAAGGAGCCCCTTTCTAACAAGATTTTTGAAGTAGAAGCGCGGTGATTCCACGTCGCTAGCTGTAATGGTGTATTCTGGCTAAAATCCTTCTCCCCGATACGTGCCCCGTAGTGCAGGAGCATTTCGATAATCTCCTCGAGACCTCTCATAGCGGCATTATGCAGCGGCGCATTTCCTAGAGCCATATGGGGAGTTTGCATCCTCGCTCTCCTCCAACACCGCCTTCACCACAAGTGAGTTTCCAGCATCAACGGCATACGTGTTGCTAACGAGAACTAGACGCTAGATCCTAGACACGGCACAACTTATCTCCCAAACCTTAACTCTTACCAACGAAATAGTCTCCAATCAACCCGTGGACAAATGCCCAAACTGAACACGCACCAAATAAAACGCAAAAAGCCCCGACTTCCATTGCCGATGAAACTATAATACGTCAAGAATTGCCCACCCCTAAACCTAGGCTTCCCCACAGAGCAGGTTCGGGTAAGACTGTCCGGAAAATTCAGAGGGCCAAGTCTAATGCCCGCGGTAGAGGAGACGGCAGAAACCGAAATGCTCCTACCTTGAATTCCATGCCGGATCCTAACAGTAGGGAAACCCCTCAGCAGGACAGGATCCGAATTCCGGGTGGACTCCTAATGCTGGCTGGAGCCCTGGCCAGGGTCGTGACGCCAGTTGAAACCCAAACTCCAGAGGAAATTGAAATCTCGGAAGGAGCTCAAACCATCAGCGGCCGAACACAGATCAGACTGAGGAAACGATACCTGCACTGAGAGTGGAAAATATATAGGAAAGCGAAGCAATAGATTGCCCATCAGGAAGGACAGGGCCACGATTTTGGAACGGTTCTGATTTTGGGATGTTGGTTAGAATTGCATGACTTATATAATAAGTTTAGATTTCGGCTGCGGAATTTATATTTCTGTGGAGAGGGACTGGGTCGGAAGTTCCAGATGAATAGACCTGGTATCAAAAGTTTATTAGTCAAGTCCGTGTGATGGCTTTATCACCGGTCAAAGGGAATAATTTATTGTCTAGAATGATCCTTCCCCCGAAAATCCTATAAGGTATTATGCTCCTATACCTTACCTCTAGAGACATTTTGAAGGAGTCACAGCCTCTACCGTACCCACGAACAGGAATCAATTGCTAGGAATTTTGGGGGGGTCCTAGCCTTGAAGATTTACTCCCCTGCCCCCAAAATACCTCTATCCGTCACCCGCCCAGGTTCGCCGCAGGTACAGTTAAGACTGTAACCCACATTTTATAATAGGAGTTTATTTGCGGAGGGGTGGGTTGTTTGTCCCAACCCCAATACGGTATAATCTGGTAAAACTAGCTTTTCCCGCTTGGAGGTCAAAATAAAGTGTGGCTTAAGATTTTCACAACTAGCCTTTCGTTGGAGTTACCTCTTGTAGATAATTGGCAAAAGCCTTGGAAACGAATCCCCCTAGAGATCATTCGTGAAAATCTTGCTACTCTCTACTCAAATAGGCTATAGTAGGGGTTGAGCAACAGCTTATTTTGGCCTTCTGAAAACTCCAGTACCTAGGGCTGCGAAGAGCGAAACTATCTTGGGTGAAACCGGCCGCTGACGAACAGAGATCAATAATATTTTTTGCTACCCTATTTTGATGAAGTTGCTTTTTGCTTGGTATATACCCCTGCTTGTCACCCAGTAGTATTCGTCCTGCCATCATTGGAGACTATAACAGCTTCAAAAGAGTTCAAGCTACTAGTAAATAAGCACCAAGGCAAGGGGAAAAGTGATTGTCCCTCATTTTGCTATGTCTTTCAAAGCCCACGGTTACTGTAGGACATGAGAGTGTCTGCCTATGAGCTGCCCAGGTATGATCGGGTAACCCTATTGGGGTATGTCAGGCTAAGGCACATTGCCAGGATCGTTACCAAGTTTGGTGACCTAAGGGATCGGCTTGGCGTGATGGGCTATATCAAGGACCGCGGGGACGGGACGAGTGATGTTTCGTGATTCCGCCTCTACTTATCTCTACTCCGAAATCTAGTCAAACAAATGGAATGAATTAACCGCATAGGAGACTCGAAGTTAAATTGATAGATACGCTTTTCTCTCAGAGATAAATCTTTGGGCTTTACCTGCTGCCTATGTTGACGACGGGTTTAGGCGCATTCTGCGATCTAGGGGAGCATTACTTGCGGTTTTCAAAAATATCCTGGTGCCTTGGAGCCAAGACGTATAAGTTTACACTAAGAAGGATTCCGACACGACAAGGATCAGAGATGCGGCCCCGATAATCACAAAGTTTCTCCGATCCAATTTAAGTTTTTGTTTTGTTAGACTGAATAAGTTATGTTTGTCCTATGAGACTTTAGGCGCAATTCTCGGGAGAGCAACCCGTGCGGTTCCTGGATAGGGGTGATAGACGAAGCCTGTTTGTTTTATTTTTTCTGGGATGGAGGTAGTTGGTAGGGTTGCGGGTGCAATTATATCTCACAGCAAAGGAGGCATCATATTTAGGAGATAGGACAGCTACTGGAGATGGTTTCTAGGAGTAAATGATAAGTTTGTGAAAGTTTGGATTGGGAACACAATTTGCACGCTATCGTGCAGGATATTGCCTTAATCCTCCTTTGTTTTCTGAATTCATATTCGAAATCCCTTATCCAACTCGCTCGTAGCACACCCTCAACCTGACAGCACCCAACCAACGGCCATCGACAGCCTAGCCTAGGCAGGTAGTAACAAGGCATGACAAACACCCGCTAATGCCCCCTCCACAGCATCCTCTAACCCAACATCACAAAGCCCCATCCGAGATCCCCCAGATCCTTCCCGGACACTGGCACCACATTCCATAAACTTAATACAATTCACCAATCTCACATGGCCCACTAAGCTAAACTAATCGGTCAAAGAATCACTTGGCCCACCGCGGCTCAACCAAGCTCAGGCCCTGACCCAGGCACGTGCCGTCCAGAACACCATGCGGCTCTTTCGGGCCTCGGATAAACCACCTACAGCAAAGCCATTCCGAAAGCAGTTCTAGATTCGCAAAGGGCTGACCGTAATAACAAGCCACTCTGGGCTTGGCGATCGGGGGGGCAAAGGACTTAAACCCAGAGAAAGAAGGAAGAAAGCCTTTAGAAACAGGGGGGTCTGGTAGAAGTAGAATATCAACTAGAGGAACTTCCGTGAGGGACGAAAATAAGGAAAGAAACAGATCGCAGCTACCCAGGCTATTGTATTAAATGAGGGGGAGTAATTCCACGGGTTCCAGCCCATGGCAAAGAGGAGCCCGGGGGTGATTATTCATTTCCGGGACGAACTCGAGGATCTGAGAGCATTACTGGTGGCATGGCCTAGCCAGTAGGTGCTGGTTGGGCTGCGCCTGTAGGGGTGATTGAGGGTGGCGGGGTGGCCTTGGGGTGGGGAGATGGATGGCAGAGGCTACAAAGGCTTCAGGAGTAGAGGGTGTCGGACAGCTAGCGTCTTCCATTTGCATGCCCTCCTCACTGTCGGAGGAGGATGAAGAAGGGGCACCTTGGGGAGGTGGGAGGGCCGTTGGTCGAGGAGGCAGGACTGCTATAGCCCTGTATTCCGGGTAGAAGGCATCAGAGTCATAGCCGCAATTGGGGCCGTAAGGGTGGGAAGCTGGACAGGAGTTTGAGATTGGCTTGGAGTCACCTCCCTTGGGGCAGGTAAGGTTCTGGCAGCCATGGGCCGCAGGAGTATGGTGAAGGGCACAATAGGGGCATGTGTTACAATCCTCTCCTCTCCAGGTGATACTTGCAGCAGGTAGCCGATAGTCTCCTAACGATCACTGTTTCTTTAGCCTGAGAGCTGTTGTGATAGCTAAGTCCGTTGACTCCTATCTAGCAACGTCTATCGCTAGGCTCATATAAGACAGTCGTGTCTTGATTCCCGAAAGCGTAATAGGTAAAGACCTTTGTATTGAAAGTATGTAGTATGAAAGAACTTAGATGGTTGCGTGAAGAACCCAAATCCCATGCCCCGAGGATGCCCTTATATAGGGGTTCTTCCCTCAACCCTAACCCTGTGTGACTCATCCTCTCGCGTCCCGCGACTCATGACTCATAGTGAGTCATAGTGTGAAATCCATCAGCTGACTCGTCAGAGTCAGCTGCGTCCTATCTCACAACCAATCAAAACCTATAAAACAAGTCATGTGCCCTAACGGGGTCACATGCGTGAAACCCATGACTCGTAACTATGAGTCATGTGCGAAATACATAAACCACATGACCACAATCGTGCGTCATGTCAAATATCAACCAATCACAATAAACCAATGACACACTATTGCGTCGTCATGTAAAATCCTATGAGTCAACTGATCTCATAGCGTGAAAGATGAGAAACCAATAACTAATGACTATTAGTCATGTGAGAGTCTGCCTTGCTTAGTCACCGTTTGTGACATTAGCTCCCTTCCCCCTCTTGCATCGGTCCCACGATGCTAAACTCCTTCTTTCCACAGCATTCCCCCGATTTGGCGCATCCTCTGTTTGCATCGATTATAGGCTTGTTGGATTTTTTCCTTTTCCTTATCGAGCCGTTCGAGGTCGTTATCTTTTGCCA